>Ga0316628_100005476_pt1 | contig 10194 bp, 9 predicted proteins | sample OWC_Aug_M2_C1_D5_FD_207648 | JGI IMG/M metagenome (GOLD analysis project Ga0316628, IMG submission 207648) | Wetland soil microbial communities from Old Woman Creek delta, Ohio, United States - OWC_Aug_M2_C1_D5_C | ecosystem: Environmental > Terrestrial > Soil > Wetlands | place: USA: Ohio... | reverse complement strand
GTGGCCGAAACTACCAGGCGCTGATCGCCCTGTTCGCCTAGCAGCACTAGCGTCAAGCCGGGCCGCAACTGCCGGAACACATCGGTCTTGTCCACCGTCACCCACTGACGGCCCGAGTAGCGAAACGAAAGCGTCTTGCCGCCTAGTGTCGTCAGCTTGATCGAGTCGGCCTCGGCGAGGCTCTGTAGCAGTGTCGTGTTATCCGAGTTTGCTTCCAGCCCGACGACATAGTTGACTAGCGTGCCAAACACCCATACGGCTTTGTTCGGGTTTCCACGCTGATAGGGCCAAGTGCCTTTGGTGACCTCGACTGGGATGACCCCAAATTTCTTGTCCTTGAGTTCGATGGTACTGGGCGTGGTGAGCGAAAGTGGAACGCTCCCCCCCAGTCCTGTAATGATGGAGTCGGGGACCGATGTCCCTGAAGGCGTTGGCGAGGAAGAGGCCCCGCCTTGCGTTCGCCCGCGCGTAGCCAGTACAATCACCAAGGCCACACAAACCAACACCAGAAACACCAGTCCCCCAGCTGCGCCGGTGAGGATCAGTCGCCGCTGCGGGGCCATCAACGCAGAAGACAAACTCTCCGGCTCGATCGAAGGGGGCGGCATGTCAGACATCGGGTCTCCTGCGATCACGGAATCTGCTCGGGCAGCTCGCGCGGGCTGATGAGCACCGGGATCGTCGCGCCGCTGGGTGGCACTATGGCCTCAAAATTCAGATACGGCACAACCACGCGAACTGGACCCACAGCAGGGACACTAAAGACTGCATGGCCCGCGACGTCTGTAAAGCCTTGCGCCAACAGCGCACCCGTCGTTGCGTCATACACGCGGGCGGGCAATCCAACCACTCCTTCACCCGGGTCGGCGACGCTGTTATCGTTAGCATCGTAATACACTTGCAGGTCGGCTGTCACCATCTGCTGCACGGGGCCGGTCGGTGTTGGCGTAGGCAGCGCCCGCACTGAAATGGGTGGCATGGGCGTGGGCGGCAACGTGGCCGAAGGCGGCGGCTCGGTCGGGATTGGCGGTGTGTGCGTTGACACAGGCGCGGGCGGAGCAGCGGTCGCTCCCGGAGGAGGTGTCGGCGTAGCCGTGACTGAGCCAGCACCGACGGTGCATTGCAACGAGTAGGTGTACTGGGCGGCCTGGGAATTCGGCACTGCATATCCTTGCCCTACCAGGATATATAGAAATCCATCATAATTGATGCTGACAGTCACCCGGCTGCGCAACTCACCGCGCGCTCTGTCCACGTCGTCGTTGCCGGCCAGCCCCTGCTCATTGTTGTCGTATAGAATCATGTTTGTGTCGGTGCCGGCAGAAAGGTCGAGTGTCTCGCAAGTCACGAGCATGCCAGTCTTGACGCGGACTCGGAAAAAGTCGTTGTTGACACTTTGGCCGGGCAGTGGGACGAAGTTGATGTTGGTGTATTTGACGTTCAAGCCGATGCCCGCAGCATGGTCAAAGTCAAAGTTTGGCTCAAAGGCATCTATACCCGGCACGGGTGTGTCGGTTGGAGTGCCAGTGGATGGCGTGGACGTGGGTGTGACGGTGGGCGCATTACTGGTCCACGTGACGTGATACGTGCCGCTTGTCGGGCTACCCGACGAGCGTGCAATATGGACGTAATAGCTCCCAGTGCTATTGGCAGTCCAATTGATGGAGGGACTATTGGAACCAGTCACCTGGCCGACTAGGGTGACCTTGTCCGGGCCAAAGATTTGCATGAGCATGTAGGGATAGACAAAACCACTATCGGGCGCGGCGCTGGCGCTGTACTGGTAGCTTGCCGATCCATAGATAATGTACCAATCCTGATCGTTGCCAGGGTCCGAGGGATAGAGTGTGGCGTTGTAGAGCGTCAACCCAGTGGTAGTAGTGGCACCCAGGGCGACTGCATTGGTAATTGTGTCATTATTGTTGGGCGCAACATCATACTGATCTGGCAGTGTCCAACCCGGCGTCGCTGTTGGCGTCGGAGTGGGGGAGCCTGTGGCGGTGGGAGTACTCGTTGGAGTCGGTGTTGCGGGTGTGCTGGTGAATTGCAGGTAATAGGTTCCGCCGTCACACCCAATGCTCTTTTGGAATACGGCGAAAATGTAGGGCCCACTACTAGTTGCCACAAAAGTGGCTGTGGCGGCCTTATCGGTGAAGTCTAACTGTGTATAAACGTCGTTATATTGACCAGAACCGGGCGAAACGTAAACGTAGATGCCCAAATCGTAATTAGTCCCAATGGTGGGAAGGGCATCAAGCGTGTATTCAGTTCCGACAACCGCAGGGTACAATTGAAAGTAGTTGATGAGCGTCGTCTGGGATCCCAGGACCGCCGGGTTGGCCACTAAGCCGAGTTTGGTCAGATTGCCCACGTTGCTGGGCACGGCAATATTCTGGCTGGCGATAACGTAATCGGAAGTCGTTATTGACACATTGCAGGAGATGGGTGGCGGAGGAGTTGTTTCAGCGTTCGGCATCGCAGCGAGAACTGGGGGTGGCGCGACCAAACCGACCCTTGCACTCGAATCCAACTGACTTGCGCTGGCTGGCCGACTGGCCCACAGTATGAACGCCAGCACTGCCAAGCTGCCGATTCCCAAAGCCAGGATAATCAAGCGGGTGCCGCTCGTGCGCGTGAGGCGTTTCATCAGAATCTCCTCGGCAAGAGCCTCGAGATGGTCGCCCGGCCACTGGCAAGCGGCCTGGCAATGCTTCGGGTATGGACTGTGGTCACCATAATCCCTCGTTCAATATACCACAAGTACTGCTTCTGGACAACTGTACTTTAGAGGGATAAAACTCTAGATGAGTGTCCTCAATAATCTGAGGTAGGGCAGCAGTAGACTACACTTCAAGTGTGACTACCAGGCCTTCAGCGGGCCGAGCCGAACGTAATATAAGTCGGTTCATGAATTCAGTCGTGTAAATCACACTTGCGTGACCATGAACCTTCCGAAAACTCTTTCCACCGGACGACGGTCCAGCGATGAACTGTTCCGCCTTGAACGGTTTTCGATAGGTTTCAATCCGTGTCGCAGTCAGCCCGAGACCGCACTGGATGGTGGTGGCTGCAAACGGTTTCGCAATTTATAGTCGGCGATTTCTTTGCGGATGCTCTCCCGTTTGTCCAAGGCAACTTTGGTCGGCTCGGTCAAGTCGATCTCCCAATGCTGAACCAACTTGTTCCAGTTGTCCATCAACGATTCCAGCGGGTCAAGCAGCTTAGTGATAATCGGCTCGATCAGGCTACCCCTCAATCCCTTGCCAGGCTCGTCAGAGAACCAGTCGGTGCGCAGCGGCGTGAGGATTTTGACGTTGATGTTGGCAATCGCCTGCGGGACAAGGTTGACGATCTCACCGATACGATCGAGGACCTCTTTGATCTTTTCGCCGCCGCCGAGCGGGATCAAGTTGATGACCCAATTGAAGAACGCGCCCAGTGCTTGCGTGATCGGGTTCACTTCGTTGAGCGTCCGGCCAATTGCGTCTTCCAGCAAGTGGATGCGCTGTGATAGGTCGGACACCAGGCTTTCCAGCCAGGTGAGGCCGTCGCGGATGGTCGGGAAAGTCGCTTCGAATTTCTTGAGCACATCTTCAACGGCTTGCGCGCCGATTTTCACTAAGTTAACGGCGCCGGCTGCCGCATCGAGCGCTGCGCCGACGGCAGCCAGTCCGGCCGTTACCACGTTTTCGAGTCCCATGTCGTCCAGTTTTTCGTGGAGATGGACCAAGTCCCACACACGTGCCAGATCATCTTGTGAACGTGCCAGGTCTTCGGTCAACTCTTGGCCGCGCCCGCTACCATATTGCCACACCGCGATGGCACCGGCGGTCGCCGCGACGAAACCGCCGGCCAGCGTGGCCGTCAAGAACCGTCGCCGCGAAACCGGGCTGCCGGCCACATTCACCGACTCGGTGTCCAACGTTGCTTCGCGGGTGAGATCGGCCAGCGAGAGCAATGTTTGATCGTCCAGGTCGGCCAGATGGCGTGTGATGTGGCCAATGAGAGCTTCGCGCTGATCGTTTTGCAGGGAATGTCCTTCCATTCAGAGCCTCCAGCAGCCTAACTTCTGCCTAACCCTGCTGCTGGTTTGCCATTATACCCGCACAGACCGCGAGCGACAAGCAAGGATTCCCGCTTGACTTATCCGCAAAGCTAGGCCATAATATTAGTCACCGGTTAATCACTTTCCCCCCACTTGCCAGAGGGCTATGCAAAGACAGAAACGAGAACTGAACCGAACCTATACGATTTTCGGGAGCGGAGCTTGGGGAGGCTGCTCGGCCATCCAGGCCAAACTGATGGAGTTTGGCGTCTGCAGCTACACCGGCTGGGCTCCCGGTCCGCCTCGCTGGCGATTCCTGTTCGATACGTATCTCACGGTAGCGGAAGTGCAGGCGCTGTTGGGCGACCTGTGGAATCGCTACGAGGTCAAGCTGAAGGAGTAAAGACACACACAGTACATTCGCCCCCTGACGCTGACTCAGGCTGGGTTGAAGTTAAGGTCGGGTCTTGAAGGTCTATCTCCAGATAGACCTTTATTGTTTTATCTTCGTTGACCTCGACACGCGTGACGAATTGCTGGATTATCTGCCTCCTGAAGTGAAATTGCAAGTCTCCCTGCTCGTCGTCCTCCGGTCCCCGTTGATGAGTTCCATCCTGTTGTTGATCTGCTTCCTGTAGAGATGTGCCAGTTCTTTCAGTCTTTCGCTGTTGTTTCCCACAGGTGCCGCGTCGGAAGAGTTCCGCTGCTTCTCTATCGGCGCATTCCCAACGGGTGAGCTGACCGAATGCATTCAGTCTGTGCGTTTGCAGCGTGACGCCAATACCGCACGTATGACTGCACCACTTCGAGTGCATCAAGAGATGGCAACATCTCTGCGGGACGCCGTCCATTAACGGGTAACGGCCCATCGGTATACATATTTGGGGTGCCAAAGGACATTTCGGGTTCATCCGGTCGAGGTGACTCGGGCGCATGTCTCATTGCGTGTGAAGGGGCTGGCGGTGATGTTGTATTTGCTGGGCTGGAGCTGTGGTACGCTATTCCATCCGATGGTATAATGTGCTCAGGCCAAGGAAGTAACTGGGACTGTACAGAACCGACATGCCTCTCTGCGTCAGCAGTCCCAGCCCGACAGTGCTCTAGCGCGAAATGCTGCAACCACCGCCAAACTACGCGCCGGACGATTCATCTCACTCTATTCGCAATCGGTTTTCTATACATACGCGATCACAGTTCTGACGGTGATCCCAAGTTGCCCGGCGAGCAATTGCCGGGTTAAGCGTGCTCACATCCGAAATGGTCAACTCGTATCGGGAAACTTTCGGACGATTAGGGTATGGTGTTGAGGAGATACGGTCTGATGAGCAGTTTACGGATTCTATTGTTTGGAAGGCCCTGCATTGCCCATGACAGCCAAGTGATTGTCCAAGTTCCGCGGACAATGCTTGCCCTGCTGGGATTCCTTCTTCAACAGCCCCGCGGCTATCCACGCGACTTGCTGGCCGATCGTTTCTGGCCCGACTTTCCTCAGACTCGGGCACGCAACTGCCTGAACACGGCGCTCTGGCGACTGCGCGCCTTGTTGGAACCAGATGGCACTCCACGTGGGACTTTTCTTCTGGCTGCACCCACAGGTGAGGTCAGCTTTAACTGGGAAAGCAATCATTGGTTGGACGTGATGGCCTTTAGAACACAGCTCGGCTCTGTTCTCTCACAACCTATACATGCGATGCAGGCTGCCGACGCTCAGGCTCTGGAGGCCACACTGGAATTATACACAGGCGAGTTCCTGGGCGGGGTCTATGCGGACTGGGTGTTGGAAGAGCGAGAACGCCTGCATAGCTTGTACCTGGATGGCCTCGCACACCTCCTATGCTACTACAAAGAGAATCGCGCTTATGATGCCAGCCTCGCGTGCGGACGGCGGATTCTTCAGCACGATCCACTGCGCGAGGATATTCATCGAGAGATGATCCGTCTCTATATGGAAGCCGGGCATCGCGTCTTGGCGGTCCGCCAATATGAGACCTGTCGCCGGCTGCTGGCCGAAGAAATGGGCATCCAGCCCATGGAAGAAACTCAAGCATTGTATTCTTGGATCACGAGCACAGATGCTCGCAGCCAGCCGCTTTCGGCGTCGCCACAGACGCCGATTAATCTTGAGCAGGCGCTCGATCAGCTTCGTCTGGCCTCGCATGCGCTGGAACGGGCGAGCGCACAACTGGCGCAAACGGTTCAGGTCGTCGAGCACTTGATCAGGTTGCCTGACTAACTGGACTCTAACCTTCTCGCGACATTGGACCATTGTGAAACAATTCCTCTATGGGTCCATGCCAAATGTGAGACCTGTGTGATGCTCCCGTGACGGACACGTGAGAGCGATATGCTATACTATCACCAACGCTAGAGCAACTACAGACCTGAAATCTGTCTCCTCATCGCAGCCAAGGATATTCCATATTGAACTAAAACTGAAAAGCATTTGCGAGTGGCAGCGAATGTCGAGCCACTGCATATCAATGACCTGGCCGGTCTCATCCGTGTGTGGTCAAAGGCGGCTCGATATGGTCACATCATTGACCGAAAACACGCAAGCATTCATCTTGCGAGTTTGGCGCGAGACACGAGAGATAGAAGGAGCAACGCCCGAGTGGCGAGGCTTCATCGAACACGTGCCCACCAGCGAGCGGCGCTATTTCAAAAACCTGGATGAACTGGTGGACTTTATCCTGCTCTACGCGCCAGATATGCGACGCCACTCACAGTAAAAAGATCGGGGTTCAACCTCGCGCGCTGTAGTGTATGCAGCGTGCGGCGATTTTGCAAAAGGGTAAGAGAAAGGAGGATTTCGAATGCCTGTCGCACTCACCTATCCAGGCGTCTACATCGAAGAGATTCCAAGCGGCGTGCGCACCATCACCGGGGTTGCCATGTCTATCACCGCATTCATCGGCCGTGCCAAGCGCGGGCCGACCGACCAGGATGGCCCGGTCGTCATCAACAACTATGGCGACTTTGGCCGCACTTTTGGCGGGCTGTGGACCGAAAGCACACTCGGCTTTGCGGTGCGCGACTTTTTCCTGAACGGTGGCAGCCAGGCCATCATCGTGCGGCTCCACAACGGCGCGACCGCAGCCGCCATTTCCCTGCCCACCGGGGCAGCCGCGCCCAACGATGTGCTGCCCCTGGTCGCCGCGAACGTCGGTGCATGGGGCAACAACCTGAGCGCAGCCGTAGATTACAACACCAAAGATCCAACGAACACGAACCTGTTCAACCTGGTGATCACCGAGGTTGACCCAACGACCAAGAACATCGTCACCTCGGAAAAACTCCTGAATGTCTCGATTGACGATAACGATCCCCGCTACTTGCCGCGCGTGCTGAGAGATGTCTCGACGCTCGTGCGCGTAAAGAAAGATACCAATGGCCAGTGGATCGTACCGAACGCGCGGCCCAAAGAGACGGGCCAGACGCCCGTTCAAGCGACACCCAACAGCGGAACTGACGGCAACGATCTGGTCAAAGACCAGTTCATCGTTAGCAACACGATCACGACCAAAACTGGCCTGTACGCGCTGGAAAAGGCAGACCTGTTCAATCTCTTGTGCATCCCACCCTACAAGCTCAACGCCACGACAGGCGGCTATGATGTGGATAGCGACCTGATCGGCGAAGCGGCCTCGTATTGCGAGCTCAAGCGCCGCGCCATGTTGCTGGTTGACCCGCCGAGCGACTGGGACTCGGTCGCCAAGGCCATCGGCAATCCGGCCGCCAACCCGCCCACGGGCGTTTCGGGAGTTGGCACGAATAGCAAAAACGCCGCTCTGTTTTTCCCTCGGCTCAAGCAGCCCAATCCTCTGCACGATAGCCAGATGGAGAACTTTGCGCCGTGCGGTGCAGTGGCGGGCGTCTTTGCGCGCACCGACGCTCAGCGCGGCGTTTGGAAGTCCCCGGCCGGCCTGGACGCGACGCTGGTGGGCGTGCCGCAGTTCAGCGTGCCGTTGACGGACGACGAGAACGGCCAGTTGAATCCGCTCGGCGTCAATTGCCTGCGCACCCTGCCGGCGGCAGGCCAGGTGATCTGGGGCTCGCGCACTTTGCAGGGCAATGATCGCCTCGCCTCCGAGTGGAAGTACATCGCCGTGCGGCGGACAGCCCTGTTCATCGAAGAGAGCCTCTATCGCGGGACGCAGTGGGTGGTATTCGAGCCAAATGCCGAGCCACTTTGGGCGCAGATTCGCCTCAATGTCGGCGCGTTCATGCACAACCTGTTTCGCCAGGGCGCTTTCCAGGGCACCACGCCGCGCGACGCGTACTTTGTCAAATGCGACAAAGAGACCACCACTCAAAACGACATTGACCTGGGCATTGTCAACATCGTCGTAGGTTTTGCGCCGCTCAAGCCAGCCGAATTCGTGGTCATCCAGCTCCAGCAGATGGCCGGTCAGGTCCAGGCGTAAGGAGGAAGTCATGGCACAGTTCGTCGTCAATGCGCAGCGTTTTGACCCGTACAAGAATTTCAAGTTTCGCGTCAAGTGGGATGGCCGATACGTGGCGGGCATCAGCAAAGTCAGCTCGCTCAAGCGCACGACCGAGGTCGTCAAGCACCGCGACGGCGGCGACCCCAGCAGCACTCGCAAATCGCCGGGGCGCACCGAATACGACGCCATCACGCTCGAACGCGGCGTGACACATGACCCAGACTTTGAGGACTGGGCCAAGAAGGTGTGGAACTTTGGCGCGGGTCTGAGCTCCGAAGTCTCGCTCAAAGACTTTCGCAAAGACATGATCATCGAGGTGTACAACGAAGGCGGCCAGTTGGCCGTTGCCTACAAGGTCTACCGCTGCTGGGTCTCGGAATACCAGGCGCTGCCCGACCTGGATGCGAACGCGAACGCCGTCGCCATTCAACACATCAAGCTGGAGAACGAAGGCTGGGAGCGCGACGTCGAAACGCCCGAGCCGAGTGAGCCGGTCTTGCCGATCGGCTGAGCGGGTCCGAGCGATGAACGATGCGCGAGCTGTCGGCATCTGAGTTGTTGAGCGCCTGGGAACGCGGGCTGGCGCAGTCGCCCATCGAGCGGGCGCTGACGCTGTTGGCTGCCGCCAATCCAGAATCAGCGCCAGACACTATGGCGCGCCTGAGCATCGGCCAGCGCGATGCGCAACTGCTCACCCTGCGCGAGTGGATGTTCGGTTCGCAGTTGAACAGTCTGGCGAGTTGTCCCGGTTGCGGGGAGCAGCTCGAGCTGGCCTTCGATGTTTCGGACATTCGCGCGAGCCAGTCCCAGCAGGATCAAGCACTTGCGACGAGCGTTGCCGGTTACGAGGTAGATATGCGCTTGCCTAACAGCCTCGACCTGGCAGCTATCGCCGGTCACAACTCGACAGAGGCGCGCCGCTTGTTGCTTGATCGGTGTGTAGTGCGCGTACAGCGCGAGGGCGCTGACGCGCCGCTCGATCAGTTGCCGGAAGAAGTGAAAACGACCATCTCCGAGCGAATGGCGCTGGCCGATCCGCAAGCGGATGTGGAGTTGGCGCTTACATGCCCGGCGTGCGGTCACCAGTGGCAAGCCGTGTTCGACGTAGCAGCGTTCTTTTGGAATGAGATCAACGCATGGGCCATTCGACTCTTGCGCGAGATACATGCCATCGCTTCGGCGTACGGTTGGCGCGAGGCCGACATCGTGGCTCTCAGTCCCATGCGGCGGCAGCTTTACCTGGACATGATTGGCAGATTCTGAAGGTCTACCGTGAGCGATTACATAGGTAACCTGGTGACAAAACATCTCAACCCGAGGGCGGTTCTTCAACCGCGCCTGGCGTCGCACTTCGAGCCGTTGAAGCCGCTGGCCTCACTTGCGAGTGAACGGCAATTCGACGACACATCCTTCGATGAGGCCATGCTTCAAGATGAGGCGACCTTTGCTGTGCACAAACCTGTCGAGCCGGAAGTGATGCCGCGCCTGGCGTCCGAGATTGCGCGGCCGACGATTGAAAACTCTCCGGCGGAAAGCGCGCCGCCTGCCCGGTCCGTTCCGCACATCCCAACGCCATCATCGGATGCACCGATTGGGCCGAGGCGTCTGAGCCCGGCACTTCATCCGAGCGAATTGCAGAGTCAGGCGGAAGAGGTAAACGAGGCAGTTGATGCTCCGCGAAGACCGGCGCAGGATCACCATAAG
>Ga0316628_100005475_pt1 | contig 10194 bp, 8 predicted proteins | sample OWC_Aug_M2_C1_D5_FD_207648 | JGI IMG/M metagenome (GOLD analysis project Ga0316628, IMG submission 207648) | Wetland soil microbial communities from Old Woman Creek delta, Ohio, United States - OWC_Aug_M2_C1_D5_C | ecosystem: Environmental > Terrestrial > Soil > Wetlands | place: USA: Ohio... | reverse complement strand
CGCCTCGGACGAATACCTTGCCCGCAGGCGTCATGGGCGAGCGCACCACGCCATGCTCGCCGATCAGACCCTGTTCCCCGGTGACCACTTTGTTGCGGCGGGCACGGAGAGCGATCGTCATCAGAAATACCGTGATTGCTCCAAGAGGAATGCTGACGGAAAGCGCTGTCCAGAGCCTGACTCGCATCTGTGGGATGGGCCCGTCCACCAGAAGCAGAGCGCCCAGAACCATCATGGCCACGCCGCCGATGGCCAGGACGCCGTGTGACTGGAACTTGGCTTCCAGTGCGAACAAGGCAAAGGCGGAGAGGATCAGCACCAGAGCGATGGAACGGAACGGCAGCAGGTTGAGGGCGTAAAGCGCGAGCAGAATGGCGATAAAACCTACCACCCCCGGGACCACGGCCCCCGGATGGTTGAACTCGAAATAGATCGCCAGCATGCCGATGGTGAACAGCAGAAACGTGATGTTCGGGTCCATCAGCCATGCCAGGATGTGTTCCCGCAGGGTCATCTCATACAGGCGCACGTGTTTGCCGGCCAGGTGCAGCACGACCTTGGAGCCGTCAAAGCGGGTGATGGTCTTGCCATCGAGTTGTTTCAAGAGGTCGTCCTGGTCTTTGGCGATGTACTCGATCAGATGCTGCGCGAGCGCCTCATCGGCGCTGAAAGACTTTGATTGCCGTACCGCGCTTTCGGCCAGCTCAACGTTGCGTCCACGCTTGCCTACGTAAGAGCGCATCAGAGCGGCCGCGTCATTCTCAACCTTTTCTTTCATGACGGGGTCCATGGTTGCGCCATCGCCCCGCACAGGATGCGCGGCCCCGGCGTTGGTTCCGGGCGTCATGGCCGCAACATCCGCCGACTCAAGAATGAAGAAGCCGGCAGACGCCGCCCAACCGCCGGAGGGGGTCACGTAGATGATTACCGGAACTGGCGATGAGAGCACCTTATGGATGATGTCGCGCGTGGACTGATAGAGGCCGCCAGGAGTGCTGATTTCGATCAGCAGAGCCTCAGCATGCGTGCGTTGAGCCTCCTGAATTGCGCGGTCGACTTGCTCCACCACAATGGGATGAATGGTGCCATCCACCACGATCTTCAGAACATCGCCGGATTCGGCATGCGATACCAGAGCACAAGACAGGATGCCTGCGAGTGCCAGGAAGAAACGGAATGAACGCCGCATGGTAATCACCTCATTCTTGCGGTTGTTTCGATTTTGATGCGGCCAGATCGCGCTTCATGGCGGCTGCAATGGCGTTGCCTGGATCAAGAGCGAGCGCCTGGTCCACGTTCTGTTCGGCGCGGGCAGAGTTGTGCTCAGCCATGTCCAGTCGCGCCAGCACCAGGTAGGCTTCCGGCAGCGGTTTCAGGCGTAGAGACGCCGCCGCCTCCTTGCGCGCGCCCGCAAGGTCCTGATTGAATTCCAGCACGCGGGCCAGCCCGGCATGGGCCCCGGCATTGGTGGGGTCTAGAATGATCGCCTCCCGAAACTGTTTCTCCGCTTCGCTGACCACGCCGTCATTCAGCAATTCTTCGCCACGCTGAACGTGAAACGCAGAATGCTTTACCGGATCCGCTTTTCGTAGACGGGTTTCCTCCGCATTTTCGATCTCCAGCGCGAGCTGGCGGAAGCCGGATTCATCATAATTGCGCTTGATCCTCTGCAACGGAACCCGGGGGAGTGGCTGCGTTCCCGCGCTGATGGCGTCAAGGAAGGTCTTGGCTTCGCCGTCGGTGTGCAACGCGAGAGCAGCCCGCAACTCCCGTGCTGCGCCCTGGCTGTCGCCGCCACGATAGAGCTCCACCGCGAGGTTGAAGCGATAATCCGGGTCGTTGGGGTCCGTCTGCACGGTCCTTTCAAAGTAAGCGTGGGCCGGGCGTTTGCCCAGCCGGGCCGTCACCACGCCCAGGTTGTTGAAAACCTCTGTAAGGGGCAGGCGCAATGACAGGGCGCGAAACGCCGATTCCGCCTTGTCCAGTTGATCGCCATAGAAGGCTGAAAGACCAAGATAGAACTGTGCTTCGTTGAAGGCGGGATCGCTGGGAGGAATTTTTCCCAGCCAGGCCACGGCGGATTGATAATCACGAATGTTGTAGTAAGACTTGCCCAGCTGCAGGACTGCCAGCGTATTTCCGGAGTCGAGGTTAACGGCCTGCTTGAAGCGCCCGATCTTCTCCTGATTGTTTCCGGAAATCACTCCGCGAACGTAATTTTCAAGAGCGTCCAGGCGAAGGGGAGAAAACTGGGAGATGAATTGCGCCTTGTCCGTGGAGCCGGCAAGCTTAAGCTGGTTGAGGACGTCCCAGGCCAGCGCGGTTTGAATATTGATCAGGTTGGCCAGCGGTCCTGATTCCGCAAGCTCCGGACTGAGGCGCAGGCGGCCAAGGTCCATCACGCGGGCGCGCGCGTCCAGGTTTTTACCGTCATAACGATATTCGCCCATCAGAACGAAGTCCGCATCCAGGGCTTGCGCCACCTGGTAAACGGTGGCTCGCGATGGCTTGGCTGCCGCCGGGACGCCCAATTGGTCGAAGGCACTGAGCCGGTCATCGCGGCTGATGATGAACAGAGGGCTGGAGTTCATCCGTGTTTTCAAAACTTCCGGGAACGCCTCTCCGATCCAATCCAGCCCCGGCGCGTTGGAAGAATTTTCAAAGGGCATGATCAGCAGCATCTGGCTGACGCGGGACTGTCCGTACTGCTGGGCAGGGGCGCGTAGTGGTACCGTGGCTGCAGTGGCCAGAATCAGGCAAAAAGAAACAATAACGGATGATCTGCTCAATGTAAGAAGATTATAGGCCACTTAGCGACCGCTGGAGGATAACGGGAATGGGTTCCCCAATTCGAATATTCGTGCTGACGGGAGCGGGGATCAGCGCCGAGAGCGGCATTCCCGTCTTCCAGGGAACAAGCTGGCGCGGCCGCAGCCACGATGAACTGGCCAGCATTGATGCATGGCATGCCAACCCGCGCCTGGTTTGGGAATACTACTCGGAGCGACGGCGGCGGGCGCACGATGCCCGGCCGAATCCTGCTCACGTCGCTCTGGCCGAATTCCAGAGGCCCTCGACTTACAGCGGCTTCTTTCTGTGCACGCAAAATGTCGATGATTTGCACGAAGCCGCCGGAACGCGGGACGTGGTCCACATCCACGGCAAACTATTTGAGAGCCGGTGTGCGGCGGATTGCGGCAGACCCGCGTTCACAGATCGCGGGACCTACAAGGAAGGAGACCTGCCTCGCTGCTATTGCGGCGCGCTGATCAGACCGAATGTGTGCTGGTTCGGCGAGCAGCCGTACCAGCTTGACCGCATTCATGACGAACTGGATCGGTGCAGTCTGTTTTTCGCAATCGGAACATCCGGATCGGTGCAGCCGGTGTCTGGCTTTGTTGCCTTTCTCAAAGGCAGGAACGATCCGCCAAGAGCGATCTACGCGGGTCTAGGGGAGCCGGCCAACGCGGCTTACTTCGATGAAGTGCACCTTGGCCCCGCCTCTGTAACGGTGGGAAAAGTCCTCGCGAGCATTGCGCACTCACGGGCAAGATAATTCCGGAATGTTCCGCCTGCGGCTCGCTGCCGGTTTTTATATGATGGAATATATTGCAAAAGGCCATTGCTCGTCCCAGTGCGACTGCCGGGTCACGGGCTAAGAAATCTCAATCAGGAGAAAGCGGTGAAGAAATTTGTTTTATTACTTGCTGTGTCAATGTTGCTGGTCGCCGTCGGTTGTTCTGGGAACGAACTCCAAACCCCTTCAGAGCGCTCAGCCGGCGCCCAGGGGGGCAGTGGCGGCAGCGATGTGCAGCAGTCGATCCAGACAGATGCGCATGCCAACGGCGGTTCCGCGCTGCCGGCCAGCCTGCCTTACAGTCAGCCGAATGCGCCGGTGGCTTCGCAGAATTTGAACGCAGGCCCCTTCTTGACCTCGGCGGAGCCGCACGGTGCACCAGGAACACCGGCGGAGCCGTGGTCACCCGGGCTCACCAGCCGCGCGGACGGAACCATGTATGGTCCCAGTGACCAGTCCGCTGCCGGTTCCGGCCAGGGAATGATCGCAGCTCCTGAGGGGAAGGAACGTCAGAATAAGCAATCGCCACAGAAGGCGAAGGCTGCGCCAGGCGCGACCAAGCCCGCACAAAGCAGGCAGCCGGGTGCTCCGAAACAGTAATTTGTACCTTCGCTGTTGCATGAACTTTCGCTGATTGCGTTATTTCACGCAGAGGCCGGGGGACTTCTTTCGATGTCAAACAGAGTTGTTGCGAATTAGAGTGATTAATCTCATTCCAATTGTTCTCTAATTACCCTGCCCTAATACTTGCGTAACTCGACTGATAATGCGTGGCGGGACTCTGCGGTTTCAGCCCGCCACGCAGACTCTCGAACGCAGCCCCGCGCGCGCCTTCCGTTTCATTTACAGAACTCTCTATGTTCTTTTTTCCCGCAACATAGGCGATCACTGTTGGCTTTGCCCTGACTTTGGGCGGGATTCTCGCTTGAAGATAAGAAATAAAAATGGAGCGGGAGACGGGGATCGAACCCGCGACGTCCAGCTTGGGAAGCTGGCATTCTACCACTGAATTACTCCCGCTCAGTGCTACCAAGCATTCTAGCAGGCGGTTCCTTCGGCTTGCTAGAACGTAGCGTCGGGCTTTGAGGAATTGGGAAATTTCGGTTTCGGAATTTTAAAGACAGGCGCTGGGCTGGAGACCGGAGATTCGGAGATAATGAGCGATAAGGTATGCGGTTTGATCAGGGTAGCTCGAATTCGGGGATTTTCGATCTGCCGTCGCTCTTGGCCCGTGTTGGGGGAGATGTGGAGCTGTTGCGCGAGATGATCGGAATCTTTGCAACTGAATACCCTCCGATTCTGGCGCAGCTCGAGGACGCTATCGCAAGCGACGACCCAGCCAGGGTGGAAAGGGCGAGCCATAAGTTGAAAGGCAGTCTCGTGCAGTTCTCCGCCCACACAGCAGCCGAAACGGCCGGGCGCCTGGAAGCTATGGGCAAGAATGGTTCTCTGCAAGACGCGGGCGGCGTCGCTCAGCGTCTGCGACGTGAGGCCGACGAACTGCTCCAGGCGATGAATCTGGTGGTTTCCCAGCGCGTCACTGAATAGAATCACAACCTGGCGGCCCGAGATAATGGCGATGAGGTAATGATGGCAGTCCTGGACACATCCGGTCAGCCGAAACCGCTGAACGTTTTGCTGATCGAGGACAACCCGGTGGATGCTCGCTTCGTCTCCGTGTTACTGCGGCCCCAATCGCCTCACCTTCAGTGCCGGCACGTGAGCTTGCTGGCCGAAGCGATCCCTTTGCTCGAATCCGGGACATTCGATGTTGTGCTTCTGGACCTGAATCTTGAAGACAGCTCCGGGCATGACACCTTTGCCGCCGTACAGCGCGCCGCCGCCGGCGCCGCCATCCTGGTTTTGAGCGGGTCGGACGATGAAGAGCTTGCCACCAGAACGGTGCGTGAAGGGGCCCAGGACTATCTGGTAAAAGGCTCGTTTGACGGTCGGCTCTTGTTGCGCTCTTTGCGTTATGCCGTGGAGCGCAAACACACGGAAGAAGCCCTGCGCAAGAGTGAAGCTACTGTTCGTGCCGTTTTTGAAGGATCACTGGATGGAATCGTGATCATGGACGACCGCGGAACATGCCTGGAGGCCAACTCAGCGGCGATCACGTTGTTTTCCACTTCGCACGATGAGCTTGCCGGAAGGAGCATTCTTGAATTTTTCGGCGAGGATTTTGCGTCCGGTTGGCGGCGGCTGGGTGAGTCCGGCAGCGAAAGAGGACAGTTCTGGATTGCTTGCCCGGACGGGAGCAGTCGCCTTTTGGACTGTAGCTTCAAAACCAACATTCTTCCCGGCCAGCATTTGGCGGTTTTGCGGGACATCACCGATCAAAGCAATCTGGAAGAGCAGCTCAAGCAATCGCAGAAGATGGAGGCCGTGGGCAGGCTGGCGGGCGGAGTGGCTCATGACTTCAACAACATCCTGGGCGTGATCAGCGGCCACGCCGAACTGCTGCACCTGCAGGCGACCAACGACGAGCTGCGCAGCAAGGCAGCCAAGATCCTTGCCGCCACGGAGAAAGCCTCTTCGCTCACCCGGCAACTCCTGGCTTTCGGACGCAAGCAGGTGGTTACTCCAAGACTGCTCGATTTGCGCGAGGTGCTCACCGAGCTGAGCAGCATGATTAACAGCTTGATGGGGGCCGAAACGCAGGTTGTGGTACATGCCGCGGATGACCTTGGCCTGGTCCGTGCAGACCAGAGCCAGTTGGAACAGGTGATCCTGAACCTGATCACGAATGCCCATGAGGCCATGCCGCATGGCGGGACCATGACGGTCGCGCTCGAGAACTATTCCAATCGTGGCGGCGAAGCTGAATTGCCGGAGGGCGATTACGTCCGGCTCTCGATCAGTGACACCGGTTGCGGCATTCCGCCGGAGCTCGTTCCGAAAATATTCGAGCCATTTTTTACGACCAAGAAGACCGGATCAGGGCTGGGACTTTCCACCGTGTACGGCATTGTCAAGCAAAGTGGCGGATATATTACTCTGCATTCAACCCCCACTCAAGGCACCACGTTCAGCGTCTATCTGCCGCTGGTGCGCCAGCAAGATACGGCCCCACGCCGCGATAGCGCTGCTGTGAAAGCCCACTTTGCCGGCAGCGAAACCATCCTGCTTGTGGATGATGAAGACGAGCTGAGAGAAGCGGTTGCCGAGTATCTCGAGGGGCGGGGCTACAACGTGCTCAAGGCCAGGAATGGCCAGGACGCCGTCCATCTGGCGGAGGAATGGGATGGAACAATTCCGCTTCTTATTTCCGATGTTGTCATGCCGAAGATGAATGGTCGCGTGCTGGTTGACTACGTTCGCAGGGCCCACCCGGAGACCGCGGTACTGGTGATATCCGGGTATGCCGACGATGAATCACTTCGCCGGGGCCTCATGAGGTCCGCTTCCTTCTTGCAGAAGCCTTTCACGCTGCAGATGTTGGGGGCCAAAGTGAGAGAGCTGTTGAACGAAAGAGTGGGCCAGGGCAGTCATTGATCCGGGCGCCCTCCCCTCCGTGATACATTCAAGTTTTCTCCAATGGCAGAAGAACGCGCCACACCGGTGTGGATGGACCTGCTCTGGCTTTTGTTTCTCGCCGGACTCGCGCTCCTGCCGCCCATCCATGAGTTGCACAAGCAGGTCATTCTGCTGGTCCTGGGGCTTTTCCAACTGATCGAAAAACCGCTGATCCGCGATGCAGGGGAGAGGCGCGGACCGGTTCTGGCCGTAATGGTGAAGCTCACCCTGGCCACGGTCCTTCTCAACCATACGCGGGATGTCTCCCCCATTCTCAGCAGCTATTGGCCGGTGTTTTTTGTTCCCGTCACCACGGCAGCCATTTATTTCGGTCCTGTGGGGACCCTATTGTGGACATCGATCACGTCGGCTGCTTACTGCTCATACCTGATCCCGGCAATGAAGGACTTCGAACTTGATTGGAATAAGGGTGGAAGCCAGTTGCTGTTGCGAGTCCTGTTTTTCTTCTTTGTTGGCATGACGGTCAACCGCTTCGTAGTTGAATACCGGCTCCAGGTGCGGAGGTACCAGTTGCTCTCGCAATCACTGGCCGAGACAAACCGCGAACTGCGGCAGGCGCAGGACGAAGCGCGACGGGCAGAACGCCTGGCGGCGCTGGGGCAGCTCTCCGCCGGCCTGGCGCACGAGATCCGCAACCCGCTCGGCGTGATCAAAGGCTCGGCGGAGATTCTTAACCAGAAGCTTGCGGGATCAGACGCTTTGGCGCAGGAGCTCTCCGGTTACATCTACACCGAAGTCAACCGCGTCAGCGCCCTGGTCAGCCGCTTTCTGGATTTTGCGCGGCCTGCCCGGCTTGAACTCCACCCTGAACAGATGCCTCCGCTGCTGGACGCTTGCCTGAAGATGGCGGCCGATTTGGGCGCAAGCGCCAAGGTGAGAATCCTGCGGGAATACGCTCCCGGACTCCCTCCGGCAATGATCGATCGCGAACTCTGCGAGCAGGTCTTTACCAACCTCATCCTGAACGCCTGCGAAGCGATGGGAGAGCAGGATGGTGACCTGAAGATCAGGATCAACTCTTCCCAGGCGCAACCCGCGGCCCAGGTCTGGGTTGAAATTGAAGACTCCGGCCCGGGGATCGCCCCGGACCTGAGGGAGCAGATATTCAATCCCTTTTTCACCACCAAGAAGACCGGCGTGGGACTGGGCCTGGCGATTGTCTCCAAGATCGTGGATGCGCATGGCGGGTCGGTCAAGGTAGAGAGTTCGCCGGGCCGCGGCGCTTGTTTCCGCGTGACGCTGCCTGCGGCCGTGAGCGTCCCGGCGCGAGTGGAGAAAATGACCGTTTAGCTGACATGGCAAACATCCTCATCGTTGAAGACGAACCGCGCATGCGCCGCTTGCTGGAGATCAGTCTGGGCGAGGACGGCCACAGCGTGAACGCGGTGGAAGACGCTGAAACCGGCCTCAAGGCCCTGCGCAAAAACGAAGCAGATCTGGTCGTAACCGACTTGAAGCTGCCGGGAATGAGTGGACTGGAATTCCTGCACGAAGCCAGGCGAATCAACGCGGGGATCCCCATGATCGTCATGACCGCTTACGGAACCGTGGAAACCGCGGTGGAAGCCATGAAAGCCGGTGCCAGCGACTACGTGCTCAAGCCGTTCACCATGGCCGAGATGAAACTGGTCATCCGCAAGGAACTGGATGTCCAGCAAGTCCGCGAGGAAAACCGTTCGCTGCGTGAGGCTCTGGGGAAGCGCTATCACTTTCAAAGCATCATCGCGCACAGTCCCAGGATGCAAGAGGTCCTGGCGCTGGTGCAGCGCGTGGCGCCGACCAACTCCACTGTGCTGATCGGAGGCGAGAGCGGAGTCGGCAAAGACCTTATTGCCCGCGCCATTCACCAGAACTCACGCCGCGCTGCCGGTCCTTTCATCAAAGTCAACAGCACGGCCATTCCGGACACGCTTTTCGAAAGCGAACTCTTCGGATTCGAGAAGGGAGCGTTCACCGGCGCTCTGGCCAGCAAGCCCGGCAAATTCGAACTCGCGGACAAAGGAACACTCTTTCTCGACGAGATCGGCGACGTGCCCGCCGCCATCCAGGTGAAGTTGCTGCGCGTGCTGCAGGAACGGGAATTCGAACGGCTGGGCGGAACAAAGACCTTGAAGGTCGATGTGCGGCTGCTGGCCGCCACCAACCGCGACCTTCGGGCCGCGCTGGAAGAAGGGACTTTCCGGGAAGACCTCTACTACCGGTTGAACGTCGTGCCCATTGATATTCCTCCCTTGCGAGAACACAAGGAGGATATTCCGGATCTGGCCAGCCATTTTCTTTCCCGTTTCTCACGCGACCACGGCAGGGAAGTCACAGGCATTACGCCTGCTGCGATGAAAGTGCTCATGGACTACCACTGGCCGGGCAACGTCCGCCAGTTGGAGAATACGGTCGAGCGCGCCGTGGCGCTTTCCTCGAGCCCCACGATTGACGCGAACGATCTCCATATGGACTCCGCACCGGCAAAGACGAATCCCGCCTCGGGAATTCCGTTTCTGCCCGAAGGCATGACACTGGAACAGTGGGAAGACGAGATGGTCCGCGAGGCCCTTCGCCGCGCCAACGGCAACAAAAGCCAGGCCGCACGCCTGTTGGGCCTTTCTCGCAATGCCCTGCGCTATCGCCTTTCCAAACTGGGCGTAGCAGACGAAACGGACTGAATCTGGCCTAAATACACCGCCTGAAGTGGCTGAAAACCACCAGCCGCTCAATTCCAGCCATCCCGCCCAGCTAGTACCTCATTGAAAATAATAGTGTTAAGAAGAAGCTAATATTGGCACGGTGCGTGCCTTAAGCCGGAGTAAGGGTTGAAGTAACTTATCGGTCGGGGAGGCCGAATCATGGAAACGCAATCGGGTGATAGGGTGATCAGAAATTCGGGAGATCGGGGACCCCAAACAACTGTCACAAGCTTCATGGACGAAAAGTCCAAGTTGGGGGTGAGCCGTTTGGTTCTGGGCCGGCTGGCGTTGATCGTGCTGGCCATGATTTGTCTGGCAACATTGGCGAAAGCGGACGATGACGACAACGATCGCGGCAGCGAATCGCAGCCGGACGTAGCTCGCGTGAGCTTGATCCAT
>Ga0316628_100005474_pt1 | contig 10197 bp, 10 predicted proteins | sample OWC_Aug_M2_C1_D5_FD_207648 | JGI IMG/M metagenome (GOLD analysis project Ga0316628, IMG submission 207648) | Wetland soil microbial communities from Old Woman Creek delta, Ohio, United States - OWC_Aug_M2_C1_D5_C | ecosystem: Environmental > Terrestrial > Soil > Wetlands | place: USA: Ohio... | reverse complement strand
CAACCTTCTCCTTGAGCTGAACGAGCTCGCTCATCATCTCGTCGTCCACGTGCATCCGGCCGGCGGTGTCGAAGATGACCCAGTCGTACCCGCCGTCCACCGCCTGCTCCAACGCCCTCGGAGCGGCGTCGAGGACCGTCTCTCCTCCGGCCGGAATGAAGGCGGTCACACCCACCGATTCCGCCAGCACGCGCAGCTGCTCGACGGCGGCCGGCCGCTTCAGGTCGGCGGCCACGACAAGGGGTTTGGCGCCCTTCTTTCTCAGGTGCACCGCCAGCTTCACTGTGAATGTCGTCTTTCCCGAGCCCTGGAGCCCCACCACGAATATGACCGCCGGGTGCTTTGATGCTGGCTTAAGGCTCACCGCCTTCTTCCCCAGGAGCTCCACCAGCTCCTCGTGCACGACGCCGATGACCTGCTGGCCCGGCGTGAGACTCTTCAGCACCTCGCGGCCGACCGCCTTCGACTCCACGCTGGCCACGAAGTCCTTCGCGACTTTGTAGTTCACGTCGGCCTCGAGAAGCGCCCGCCGGACCTCGCGCAGGGCGTCACGCATGTTCTGCTCGGAGATCTTGCCGTAGCCCCGGAGCTTCCTGAAGACGGACTCGAGTCTTGAGCTCAGTTCCTCGAACATTGATGTCCCGCCAACCTGGCCTGGTATCTTGGGTTGACCCAATGCCTTGAAGTGGTTTTGGAAGGTCGCAGCGACCTCGGAAATCAGTATGCCGGAGGGCTCGAGCAAGGCCTAAGCCTTCCGGCATCGATCGGAGAGTCTACCACGGCCCGCGGAGTCTCCGCAAGGGGCCCGGGTCGCCGCGTCAGGAGCCAGCGGCGGCGCGGAGCGACGCGATGGCCGCGGCCGGATCTGGCGCACAGAACACGAAGGAGCCGGCAGCCAGCATCGTGGCGCCCGCCTTTGCCGCGACCGGAGCAGTCTTGACATTGATGCCGCCGTCCACCTCGATTTCTAGATCTCGATCTCTGCCCAGCCGGCTGATCTCGGTCAGCTTCGGCATCACTTCCTGGATGAAGCCCTGGCCGCCGAAGCCCGGATGCACCGTCATGACGACGACTATGCCCAGGGAATCGAGGAAAGGCGCGATGCGTGACGCCGCGGTATCCGGATTTATGGCCAACCCCGGCCTGACCTTCTTCTCCAGTATTGCGGCGATCGTAGACTCAACGAGGTCTCCGCGGAAGGTGGAAGCGGCGACACCGACGCTCTCGCCGGCTGTGCCGCCAGTGGCCGTACCGCGGGTGGCCCGGCCGGGCGCGGGCTGGTCGGAAAACATCGCGGCTTCAACGTGGAAGCTCAGGTAGTCGGCGCCCGCGTCACAGAATTGTGGCGCGTACCTCCACGGCTCACTGATCATCAGGTGCACGGCCAGGGGCAGTCTCGTGAGCTTCCGCACCGCGCTCACGATGATGGGACCGAACGTTATGTTCGGGACAAAATGACCGTCCATCACGTCCACGTGGATCACGTCCGCACCTGCGGCTTCCACCACGCGAAGCTGATCGGCCAGCCTGCTGAAATCAGCCGAGAGTATGGAGGGCGCAATCTTCATCATCAGCTGAGACTCCTCAATCTGGTCGAGCCGGAGATCGCGACGTCGCGCTTGGGCGCCGACCGACCCGCGCTGCGCTCGGGCGCTGACCGGCCCGCGCACCGGAGGGCACCACCGCTCTTCGGCGCCGCCCGCCTTCAGTCCTGGTCAGAGCGACCCAAGTTCTACAACTACCTTCGTACCCTTCGTGACCTTGGCCCCGTAGGGTGGGTTCTGCTTCACGATCCTGTTGCCGCGCGAGGCTCCGGAGGCCACTTCCACCGTGAGGCCGGCGGCCTCGAGCACGCGGGTCGCGGTCGCCACATCCACGCCCACTATCCTGGGCATCAGGAACTCGGCCGGCGGCGGACCGAGGCTCACGAGTAGGTCCACCGAACCGCCTTCCTCTGCGAGTGCGCCGGGGCCAGGGAAAGACGACAGCACCGCGTCGGCCTGCGCCTCCTCCGAGAATGTCTGCGAGATCCTCCCGAGCTGGAGCCCGGCCCTGCCCAACACCATTTCGGCGTTCCTCAGGGTCTGTCCCCTGAGGTCGGGCACGCTCACGCCCGTCTCGCCGCTGCTCACCCTGATCTTGACGCCGCGGTTCTTCTTGACGAACGAAAGAGCTGACGGACTCTGCGAGATTACGCAGCCCTTGGGCACGTCGGGGTTGAACTCCGGATACGTATCCTCGAGCCGGAGTCCCTGGTCCTTGAGAATCCTCTCCGCCTCGGGCACGGTGCGAAGCGCCAGGTCCGGCACTCTCACCTCGCTCCCGTGACCGACCAGGACCGGCATTATCCCGAAGTTGAATATCAGGACCCCGACCGCGAAAGCCGCGACCGACAGGATCACGGTCCTCCAGAATGGTGACAGGCCTCTCTTCTCTGGCACGTAGTTTCCTCCGCGCCTCAGCGGAGCGCCGGGGTCTCCGGCCCACCGTCATCTCGCCTTTCTGAACCGCGCGGCGAACACGCCGTCCGTCCCGAACCGATCCGGCAGTATCAGCATCGCTCCGGTCTCGTCGACCAGCGGGGCCGGCACGAGGCCCAGGACGCTCTCCATCTCGAGCTCGGGATGCGCGGTCAGGAAGCCCGCGACGACCTCGCTCGTCTCTTCGGGCTCAAAACTGCAGACACTGTAGACCAGAACCCCGCCCTTATCAAGGAGGTTCGAGGCTGAGTCCAGAAGTTGTCTCTGAAGCCTGCCCAGGGCGGCAATTGATTCTTCTTTCTTCCTCCATCTGGCGTCTGCCCTCTTGCCAATCACGCCGAGTCCTGAGCACGGTGCGTCCACGAGAATCCGGTCGAACGTCCCGCGAAGAGGCGGCCTCCTGCCGTCAGCGGCCACCACACTCACGGACTTAAGCCCGAGCCGTGCCGCGGCCTCCGCCACTCGTGCGGCCCGCGCAGGATGGACCTCCAAGCAGTAGACGCGGCTTCCCACTGCCGCCATCTCGGCCATCTGGGTCGCCTTTCCTCCGGGCGCAGAACACAAATCCAGAAGAACTCGCCCGCTCGACACAGACAGAAGGTGGCAGGCCAGGGATTCGGCCTCGTCCTGCGGAGTGTAGAGCCCCTCATTGAACAGCGGGTCTGTGGCGGGGGCGAGGTCGCCCTCCACCCTCAGAACGTCCGGGTTGAGCCTTCCCTGCTCCGCGCGGATTCCCTGCCCGAGGAAACGGGCCAGGAGCTCCGCGGGCTGCGTCCTCGTGAGGTTCGTCCTCACGCTTATCCACTCGATGGAATTGTTGGCCTCACAGATCCGTATTGTTCTGTCCACGCCAAACCTGGCCAGCCAACGCCTGACTATCCACTCGGGATGGGAGTACAGGACCGAGATCGCCAGCACGGGGTTGTCTTCCAGGGCCGGGTACTCGACCTGCTCCTTGCCCGACGCGAGACGCCTCAGGACCGCGTTGACCAGACCGGCTGTTCCGGGGTGACCTCTCTGGCGCGCCAACTTCACGCTCTCGTTGGTGGCGGCGGAAGCGGGGATCCTGTCCATGAAAAGTAGCTGGAACGCGCCCAGTCGGAGCACGTTTCTTATCCACGTCGGGAGCGCTTCCAGGTCAGTCGTGAGGAAGCTCGAAAGGACCCAGTCTATCCGGCCTCGCCAGCGCAGGGTGCCCTTCACGAGATGGGTGAGGAGGTTCCTGTCCTCGAGGCTGAGGTCGACCTTTCCCAGGTAGGTGGTCAGCAGGCGGTCACTGAACGCGGCCCTCGAATCGACCGCGGAGAGTATCTCGACGGCGAGCTCTCTCGCGGAGGCCGGGCGCCTTCTGCGAGACCTCCGCGCCGCTCGGGCGCGCGCCTCACGCTCGCCTGGTCCACCGCGTCTTCGGGGGTTGCGATCATCGGACATCTCGTGACCCAAATCTGTCACCCTTGGAGAGCCGTCTTCCCCTCGCGAATTCGGCTGCGGCCATGGGCCTTTTGCCTGACGGCTGAAGCATCAAGAGGCGGAGCGCGCCGCCGCCTGTGGCCACGACGATCCCGGGTTCTACCGAGGCCTCTTCGCGCACCTCGAGCACGGTGCCCGGGAGAGCAGGATGAGCGGCCCCCTCGGCGCGGCCGTCCTCGCCCGGAGCCAAGGGCCCGTTGGAGCGCTCTTCCCTCGCGACCGCCGCCTTCAGTATCTTCACCGGCTCCGCCTTGAACGTGGTCTGCGCTCCCGGCCATGGAGTCACTCCCCTCACAAGATTAGAGAGTGTGTCGGCCTCCTTGACCCAATCTATGATTCCGTCCTCTTTTTTGAGCCGCGGCGCGTAGCTCGAGAGCGACACGTCCTGCGGAAGCCTCGGCGCGGTTCCTCGCATCACCTCGTGCAGAGTCTCTGAGAGGAGCTCGCTCCCGACGGCCGCCATCCTCTCCGTGAGCTCTCCGGCGTTCTCTTCTGGAAGGACGGGCACCTCGCGCTGGAATATTATCTCGCCGGCGTCGATCTTCTCGTTCATCCACATGGTCGTGACGCCGGTGACTTTCTCGCCCAGTATTATCGCCCAGTTTATGGGCGCGACGCCCCTCAGCCTCGGGAGAAGCGACGCGTGAAGATTGATGCATCCGCGAGAAGGCAGGCTCAGGAGCCGTTTCCTGAGTATCGCGCCGTACGCCACCACCACTATGAGCTCGGGCCCGAGCGCAGCCAGCTCCGCCACCGGACCGTCCAGGTTTACGTTCTCGGGTTGGACGATTCGGAGCCCATTCTCCGATGCGAGCAGCTTCACCTCTGGAGGGCACACCTCGCGACCTCGTCCGCGCGGCTTGTCGGGCTGGGTGACCACTGCCGCCACGTCGTGGCCGTCTCGGAGCAGTCTCGACAAAGAGGGAACCGCGAACCGAGGCGTTCCCATGAAGACTATTCTCAAAGGGGCTCCTTTCGGGCAGGCAGGGACGCAGCATGAACAGGCTCTATGCGCGGCGCCCGCGGAATCGTCGCGCCGGGCGAATCACTTCTTTGTCGCGGAAGGGCCGGGACCGCCGTGCGCGGAGCCCTCATCGCGCGCGACGTTCTCCTCCAGCTTCTTCAGATGCTTCTTCAGGACGTGGCGTTTGAGCGGGCCGATCCTGTCCACTATCAAGATTCCGTCCAGGTGATCCAGCTCGTGCTGAACGGCTCTGGCCAGGATCCCCTCGCCCTTGATTCTTATCTCCTTGCCTTCCAGGTCGAGACCCTTCAGCTCTATCGCCTCGGCTCTGGATATCTCTTCCCAGACACCGGGAACGCTCAGGCAGCCCTCCTCCGACCTGACTGCGCCTGCTTTCCGAACAATCACGGGGTTCACGACCGCCGCCTTCCAACGGCTGCCGTCCTCCTGCGGTATGCTCAGCACGATGAGCCTCAACGGAATGCCCACCTGCGGAGCCGCCAGTCCCACTCCGCGCGAGCGCTCCAGAGTGACGAACATGTCGGCGGCCAGCTTCCGGATCGATTCGTCTATTTCCTTTATCTCGTCCGCACGGCGCCTCAAGACGGGGCTTCCGTACTTGAACACGCGCTCACTACTCGCCACTACCCCTCTCCTTGATGGCAGCGACGGCGGCCTTGGTCACCTCCACCTTGACGTCCTCAGCAATCTTGATCACGACGATGTCGTCCTTCACGCCCACTATCGTGCCGTGAATCCCACCGCTCGTTATGACCTTGTCGCCCTTCTTGAGGGACTCCAGCATCTTGGTGTGGTCCTTCTGCCGCTTCATCTGGGGTCTCACGAGCAGGAAGTAGAAGATCCCGAAGATGACGACGATCATCAGCAGCGGCGCCAGCCCGCCTCCGGACTGGCCCCCGCCAGGACTTGTCCCCATTGCGTATGCCGTGCCTACCATCTAATCCTCCTTGGTGACGAGCTAGAGCCGACGGCAATCGATTGCGGCCCCGAGCCGCGTCCTCACTGCGCGCCCCGAGGGCCCGAGTCGTACTTCGCGAGAAACTGAGCGCTCCATTCGGAGAACTGCCCCAGCAGTATACTCCTTCTCATGTCGGCCATCATTCTCAAAAAGAACCTGAGGCTGTGGAGCGTGGCCAGCCTCGGACCGAGCAGCTCCCCCGCCTGGAACAGATGCCTGATGTACGCCCGCGAGAACTTCCTGCACGCGTAGCAGTCACAATCTTCGTCTATTGGCCTCAGATCCTTCGCGAACTCCACGTTCTTGACCACGAGCTTCCCTCGAGACGTGAACACCGTGCCGTTCCGCGCGTTCCTCGTCGGCATCACACAATCGAACATGTCGACGCCCAGCGACACGCCCTGGATGATGTCCCGCGGGAAACCCACTCCCATGAGGTAGCGCGGGCGGTCTTCCGGGAGCTCGCTCGTGCTGACGGCGGTCATGTCGAACGTAGCGCTCTTGGGCTCGCCCACGGAGAGCCCTCCTATGGCGTAGCCGTCGAACCCGACGCCCACGAGCTCCCGCGCGCAGCGCCTCCTCAGGTCCTCGTACGTGCCGCCCTGCACGATGCCGAACAGCGCCCGGGCGCCCGGAGGGTCGGAGCTCTCCCACGACGCCTTGCAGCGCCTGGCCCACTCTAACGTGTTCTCCATGGACTGTCTCGCCAGCGGCACGTCGACCGGGTAGCCCACGCACTGGTCGAGCACCATCACCATGTCGGAATCCAGCGCCCGCTGGATCTCTATCGCGAGTTCGGGCGAGATGAAGTGCTCCGACCCGTCCAGGTGGGAACGGAACACGACGCCCTCCTTCCTCACGACCCGGAGGTCGGAGAGGCTGAAGACCTGAAATCCGCCGCTGTCCGTGAGGATCGGCTTGGGCCAGCTCATGAAGCTGTGGAGTCCGCCCAGCTCGCGCACCAGCTGGTGGCCGGGCCGCAGATAGAGGTGGTAGGTGTTGGCCAGGATGACCTGCGCGCCTATCTCCTCGAGCTCCTGCGGCGACAGCGTCTTCACCGTGCCCTGCGTGCCCACTGGCATGAAGATGGGAGTCTCTATCCTCCCCCGCTCGGTCACCACGACGCCGGCTCTGGCCGAAGTCTTCGAGTCCTTTTTTTCGAGATGAAATTCCATTTCGCACCCAGCGGGATTCCCGCGTCCCGCTACACGATCAGCATACTATCTCCGTAGCTGTAGAAGCGGTAGCCCGTTCTCTTGGCCTCCTCGTAGGCGGAGAGAATCAGCTCTCGCCCCGCGAACGCGCACGTGAGGAGCATTACACTGGAGCCCGGGAGATGGAAATTCGTGATGAGCGCGTCCACCACCCTGAAATCGTACGGCGGATAGATGAACTTCTCGGCCCAACCCTTGGCGGGCACCAGGCCGGGCGCGGTCTCGGCCGCCCGAGTCGTCATCTCGCAGCCTTCGCCCGGGCCGGGCAGATTCACTCTCGCACCCTCGGTGGAGTTCGCCACGGACAGGTCGGCCAGCGTTTCGAGGGTCCGCGCCGTGGTCGTCCCGACTGCGAACACCCTGCCGCCACGGCCGCGAGTCCTGTTGATCGCCTGACAGGCGTCCGTCGTGACCTCGAAGTACTCCGGGTCCAGAGTCTGGCCCGCAATCGGGCCCGGCTTGAGCGGCCTAAACGTGCCCGGCCCGACGTGAAGGAGCACTTTGGCTATCTCCACTCCCTTCGCTTCCAGCTTCTGGAACGTCTCTCTCGTGAAGTGGAGTCCGGCGGTCGGCGCGGCGCACGACCCCGCAGTCCGAGCGTAGACCGTCTGGTAATCGTCTCTGTCCTCCACGTCGGCGCGGCGCTTCATGTAAGGCGGAATGGGCATTTCGCCCCAGCTCTCCATGTATCCCTCGAAGGGCTCCTTCACCCGGAAGAGAAAGGTCGAGCCCTGGACTCGCTCGATGAATGCCGCGATGCCGCCGCCGTTCATCACGAGTCGCGCCCCCTGCTTCATCCTCCTTCCGGGCTTGACCAGAGCCTCCCAGAGACCCTCTCCACGCCTGCGCACGAAGAGCAGCTCCACTCTTCCGCCAGTGTCCTGCCTCGCGGCCTGGAGTCTACACGGCATCACCTTCGTGTCGTTCAGAACGACGCAGTCGCCCTCGTCCAGGAAAGAAGGGATGGACGAGAAGGCGAGGTGCTCGATGCTGCGTGCGGCCCTGTCCAGCACCATGAGTCTCGAGGAATCGCGCGGCGCAACCGGCCTCTTTGCTATGAAGCTCTGGGGAAGGTCGTAATGGAAGTCTTCGAGCGTAAGGCCCGCGTTGGGGTCGTGACTGCGGCCGTGCATCGTCAGATCCCGGTCTCCGCACTGCCGTCCGCGCGAGGCTCTCGCGGCCGCCCGGCACCGCCCGCCGTTCCTCCGCGCGCGCCGAGATACCGCTCCTTCTCGCTGAAGATGCAACCGCAGTACTTCTGGAGGTAGAAGCCCTCTTCTCTGGCTATTCTCCTCGTGTCACGCCAGCGGGGCCGCCAGTCAAAGTAGAGGAACTTCACGCCCGTAGCCCCCTGGACAGTCGTGCCCACGTCGCGGATAAGATCGTGCTTCTGGTAGGGACTCACGAGCAGGGTCGTGGAAAAGAGCCTGATGCTTTCTTCCTTTGCCTTGATCGCCGCTGCCGTCAGGCGGAGCTCATAGCAGGCTTCGCACCTGGTCTCCGGCCGCGAGAGCTGGACGGACAGGAATTTCTCGAGAGGGTATCCGGTATAGAAGAAGCCCGTAACTCCCATGTCCTTAACAAATTGCTGCATTGATGTCAAGCGATTTCTGAACTCGGTGTAGGGATGGATGTTGGGGTTGAAGAAGAAGGTGGCGACGTCGAACCCCTGTTCCCTGAGCGCGGGCACGGGCACAGTCGAGCAGGGAGCGCAGCACGCGTGAACTAGGACTTTCTCCGTCAACTTGCCTCCGTGAAAGGCGCCGCCCTACTCCTTGAACAGCTCCTTCTGCTTGTTTCCCTGCTTGGGTTCGGTCTCCGGCGCGGCGAGGCCCAGGTGCTCATACGCCAGGCCCGTGGCCTGTCTTCCCCTGGGAGTCCTCTTTATGAAGCCTTCCTGGATGAGGAATGGTTCGTAGACGTCTTCCAACGTCTCCGCCTCCTCACCAACGGCCACGGCCAGGTTGCTCAGGCCCACCGGACCGCCGCCGAACTTGAGGCATATCGCCTCCAGCATCCGTCTGTCCATGTCGTCGAGCCCGAGCTTGTCCACCTCCAGCATCTGGAGAGCGTTGTCGGCGACCTGCTTCGTGATCTTTCCCTTGGCCTTTATCTCAGCAAAATCCCTCACCCTTCTCAGGAGCCGGTTGGCAATTCTCGGAGTTCCCCTGGAGCGTCCGGCAATCTCCGCGGCCCCTTCGTCGTCCAGCGCCACCTCCATGATCCTCGCCGAGCGCTTCACTATCTGTGCGAGCTCGTCCGGCGAGTAGTAACCCACGCGGCAGGTCATGCCGAAGCGGGCCCTCAGCGGTGAGGTAATCATGCCGGCCCGGGTCGTGGCGCCGGCGAGCGTGAACCGGTGAAGCTTCAGCCGCACTGAGCGCGCGCTGGGTCCCCTGTCTATCATTATGTCAATCCGGAAGTCCTCCATCGCGGGATAGAGGTATTCCTCCACCACGTGGTTCAGCCGGTGGATTTCGTCTATGAAGAGAATGCCCCGCTCCGGAAGGTTGGTCAGAAGACCGGCCAGGTCAGCCGGTCTTTCGATGACGGGGCCCGTGGCGTGAGTGATCTCGACGCCCATCTCGTTCGCGATGATGTTGGCGAGGGTCGTCTTCCCGAGGCCGGGAGGCCCGTGGAACAGCACGTGGTCCAGGGCTTCCGCTCTCTGCACGGCCGCTTGCAGGAATACCCTCAGGTTTTCCTTGAGCTGATTCTGTCCGACGAAGTCGTCCAGCTTTGCCGGTCTGAGCGCTCTGTCTAACGCAAGTTCCTCGTCGCCGAGAACCGGCGAGCTGATCCTGGATTCAGTCAATTCTCCTCGCTCCGTGTGAGGGGCCCACGCACGCCGCAATGCGAGACAGTCTGCAACCACTTCTCCGCACGTAGATTAGCACAGCCACCAAGGTGCTGCAAAGGGAAAACGCCCTCGGTAGGGTCAAGACCCGCCCGGGGCCCGACGCACGGAGACGAAGAACAGGATTGCGCCGCGCGACCGGACGGCGGTAGCGCACGGCGTTCGGCGGGGGCCGTCACTCGCTTTCGTAGACGTAGCCCAGACGATGCTCAACCGGATTAACAGCCTCGCAG
>Ga0316628_100005473_pt1 | contig 10199 bp, 10 predicted proteins | sample OWC_Aug_M2_C1_D5_FD_207648 | JGI IMG/M metagenome (GOLD analysis project Ga0316628, IMG submission 207648) | Wetland soil microbial communities from Old Woman Creek delta, Ohio, United States - OWC_Aug_M2_C1_D5_C | ecosystem: Environmental > Terrestrial > Soil > Wetlands | place: USA: Ohio... | reverse complement strand
TCGGACACGGCCGCGACCATCGTGATTCCGCGGGCGGAGCTGGAGGACACCCTCAAGACCGGGCACACGCTCGCTCGGTACCTGGAGTCTTCGGACCGTCCCAGCGCGTACGTTCTCCTGCCCATCAGATCGCGGCGAGGCGCCATCATCGGTGTCTTGGAGGTGGCGCGCGTGGCCACGCGAGTGCACCGGCAGATCCGGGACGCCATGCGGGATAACGTGATTCGGTTGACGCTACTGAGCGCCACCATCGGCCTGGTTATCTGGCTGACCGTCCGGGTCAGCATCCGGCGTCCTATCGCGGATCTGGTGCGGACGGCGCAGGCATTCGGGCATGGGAACTTGGATCGCCGGATTGCCACCCGGCGTCGCGATGAGTTCGGGCAGTTGGCGAGCGCGTTTAATCACATGGCAACAGAACTTCAGCGCGCGCAAGGGGAGCGGATGGCCCAGGCGCGGGCCAGGCTGGAATTGGAACGGCAGCTCCAGCAAGGGCAAAAGCTTGCGGCGGTAGGCCGCTTAGCCAGCGAAGTGGCTCACGAAGTCGGGACGCCGCTCAACTTGATCTCGGGGCGGGCGGAGAGCATTCGGAAAGGGCTCCCCCCCGACCATCCGCTGGAACGGCACGTCGGCATTATTCTTCGGCAAACCGAGCGCATCTCGGGAATCATTCGCCAGATCTTAGACTACACGCGACCTCGACGGCCGGCGATCGGACCCGTGGCCGTTGGCCCGGCGCTCACTCGGCTCGTCGATCTGCTCGAACCGCTGGCGCAACGGCGCGAGGTTGAAATCGTGACAGAGGTGACTGCGGGCCTCCCGCTCATCTTGGCAGATCCGGATCTGCTGCAGGACGCGCTCGTGAACCTCGTGACAAATGCCCTCGATGCTACTCCACCCGGCGGCCGAGTGTGCCTCGCCGCGACGGATGCCATCGGATCGGACGCCGGGATGCCGGATGTCACGCCGAGGATTCGACGCGGAACGTTGCACAACCCTTGCGTGACGGTCACCGTGGCGGACACGGGCAAAGGAATTCCAGCTCAGCGACTCGACAAGATTTTTGAGCCGTTCTTTTCCACGAAAGAGACCGGCCGGGGAACCGGTCTCGGTCTCGCGATAGTGGAGGAGATCGTTCGCGCGCATGGAGCCGCCATCGAAATCGCGAGCGCGGAGGGCCGGGGGACATCGGTCATGTTGCACTGGCCCATCGCCCGGGTCGCGGCGGGGCAGACTGGGGATGCGGCCGGGGAGCACGCGGCCGAGACGGACGCCCCATCCGCGTTGAACGGTGACGGCGAGACCCGTCAGGAAGACGAGAGGCGCGTCCATGACTAGGGATTCCGCCAGGGTCCTCGTGGTAGAAGACGACCCGGAGATGTTGGAGATGGTCCGCGAGCATCTCGAGGGGGGAGGTTATACCGTAGTAGCGCTTGGCGGTGCGACCGAGGCGATCACGAGACTTCGCCAGGAGTCCTATGACACCGTGCTGACCGACCTGCGGATGCCCGACGGCGATGGAATGGAGGTGCTCCGAATTGCGCGCGAAACGCAGGGGGAAGCCCCCATCATTCTAATCACCGCCTTCGGGACGATCGAGACCGCCATCCAGGCCATCCGCGAGGGGGCGTACGATTACGTCACCAAGCCATTCGCCCTGGAAGAGATCAGTCTCCTCGTGGCGAAGGGCCTCGAGGCCAGGCAGCTTCGCGAAGAGAATCGGCGGCTCCGCGAAGAGGTCAGCGATCGGTACCGATTCGCCAACTTGCTGGGGGCGAGTCCAGCCATGCAGACGGTCTTTTCGCTCATCCGCCAGGCCGCGCCGAGTGAGGTCAACGTTCTGATCACTGGGGAAAGCGGAACGGGCAAGGAGCTGGTGGCCAAGGCACTGCATTTCAACAGCCCGCGGGCAAAGCGCCCGTTCGTCCCGATCAACTGCGCTGCCGTGCCGGCGGGCCTCCTCGAGAGCGAGCTGTTCGGGCACGTCAGAGGGGCCTTCACCGGCGCCGTGGGAAGTCGACAGGGGCTGTTCCGGGAGGCCAACGGCGGCACCCTGTTCCTCGACGAGATCGGCGACATGGCGCCGGAACTTCAGGCGAAGCTGCTTCGCGCCATCGAGGATCGGACTGTACGCCCCGTGGGAAGTGACGAGAACGTCCCGCTCGATGTTCGAATAATCACGGCCACCAACAAAGACCTACCTGCCCGCATACATGACGGCCAGTTTCGCGATGATCTGTACTACCGATTAGCCGTCATTCCCATCCAGCTTCCCCCGCTACGTGAGCGGAAAGATGACATTCCGCTCTTGGCCGATCACTTTTTGCGTCGGGCCTCCCTTGCGACTGGAAAGCCCATCAGCGCCTTTGCGCCCGAAGCGATGGCTCTGCTCCTCAGGCATCTCTGGCCTGGGAATGTCCGGGAGTTGGAGAATGTGGTGGAACGGGCTGTGGCCCTTACGACGGAGGGACGGGTGCTCCCAGAGGCATTGCTGCTGGACCTGCCCACTTCCGCTCAGGACCAGCCGTCGCTTTCCCGAATGACCCACCGCCCCTCGCTTCGGGCTTTGGCCGACGAATACATCTCCCTCGTGCTCCGGGAAACCGGAGGGGACAAGGCTAAGGCCGCGGAGATCCTGGGCATCAGCAAGCGGACACTCTACCGGTGGGATCGATAGCCAGGGATTCGTGACAGAGTGTCACAAACCGGGACGGATTGACGCGGGCCTGATTTTCTCGGCAGCTTTCGGTTTTCTCATCAACCTCATCCATCCTCGCTTTGACAAGGCTTCATTCCGACGACCTGTTCATCCAGTCTGCTGAATGCCCGCAATTAGTTAGATAACCTTTTCATTTAAAGCTCTTACGAAGCCTTCGAAGCTAAGGGGCCACCTTGGCATCCGCCTTGCCCATTCGACAGGCAAACACGAGAACAGGACTCATCCTTCTCTCTACCACTGGGAAATTGGGGGAAAGACGGAATGCTGACCAATGAGTCTCGGGAAGAGAAATCCGAGGGTGCGATTCAACCGACGAAGGGTGTCGATCTGCACCGAAACCGCCCAAGATTGCTGGTGGTTGAGGACGATGCAGAGATGCGGGAGCTCCTGGTGGAGGTGCTCAGAGAGGAGGGCTGGGAACCGGTCGAAGCGGCCAACGGCGCGGAGGGCCTCCTCTGCCTTCATCGGGAGTGTTTTGACGCCGTCATCATGGACCAGAAGATGCCCGGATTGAGCGGACTGGACCTGCTGCCTGGCATCCGGACGATCTGCCCCCGGGCGCCCGTCATTCTCATCACGGCATTCGGGGATGCGGCCATGCATCAAGAAGCCATGAAAAATGGCGCGTTCGATTTCCTCTTCAAACCTTTCCGCATGGAGGACCTCATCGAGGTGTTACGGCGAGCCCTGGCCCGGGGGAAATTCTCGGCAGGCGCGTTGGCAGCAGACGGGTGAGGTCGGGGTGAGATGCCGTCGACCTCGGAGCTCCCTCCCGGGTTACCCACCCCTGCCACGGAGGACGCGATGAAGACTGTTAATCGGAATCCACGTGAGCTCCTGGGGCTTGAGGAGCGGGAAGTCCGCCGTCAATTCTCCGCCCTGCGTCGGGTTGAGCAGAAGCCCTTCGGCGTGGTCGATGTCCCTGACCGCCGCCGACCCGGTCTCTTCGACTCCGCCTTGGTCGAGGTCACGGAGCTCCATCGGGAGCTGCTCTGGCAGCGACTCGCGGCCCAGCGCCGGGCGTTGAGCGTGGCGACAGGGCGGTTGCGGGAGGGGACTTATGGTCTCTGCGAGGATTGTGGCAGCCGGATTCCTCTGCGTCGGTTACGGGCCATCCCCACAGCCACCCTGTGCGTCGGGTGCCAGGAACGACGGGAGGCGGCTGCCGCTTAGGAGGATCCTGTCTGCAGCAGGGAGTCTTGGAAGCGTAATACCGCTCGAATCGGGGGAGAAGCGACCAATCCTCCCTCGCCGGTGGTATTTTCCGTTTCAAGGAGCGAAAGGCAATGAACAGGAAAGACGGTCGGGTCCAAGATCCTGTAGGGATGAGAGAACCCCGCGATGCCCGGGAGTCCCTCAACCCTTCGCGAAACGAAGAAGGCGTCGGGCGTTCCGCGGCGTCCTGCCCCTCCGTCTGGGTCGTAATCCTTGCGGGTGGCGAGGGGAATCGCCTACGGCAGTTCGTACGGCTGGTCCTGGGTGCCGAGCGACCGAAGCAATTCTGCTGCATCGTCGGGACGCGCTCCATGTTGCGCCACACGTGGGACCGGGCACGCCAGATCGTACCCCCTGATCAGATTGTCACAGTTATCACCGCCGGACAGGAACGCCATCTGGAGGACGAGCCGTCCGGGGGTGTATCGCAGCATGTCTTGGTGCAACCCGCCAACAAGGAGACGGGACCCGGTGTGCTCCTTCCCCTGCTCTGGATCGCTCAGCGCGCCCCGGCAGCCACCGTCGTCGTGTTCCCGGCCGACCATTTCATCTGGGAAGAGGCGCGGTTCCTGGCATACGTGCGCGCCGCCGTGCGGGCCTCGCAGTGTTTCCGGGACCGCTTGGTGATCCTCGGGGTCGAGGCAGATGGGCCGGAGCAGAGCTACGGCTGGGTCGCGCCGGGGCCGCCTTGCGATGCCGGTACAGGCGTGGAGTTGTATCAGGTCAGGCGATTCTGGGAGAAACCGGATCGCGAGACCGCCGCGCGTCTCTTCGCTAGCGGACACTTCTGGAATACCTTCGTCCTCGCGGGTCATCTCCAGGCGTTCATGCGGGCCGCCAGCGAGGCGCTGCCCGACACCCTGCGGTCCCTCAGCGCGGCCGCTCCCTTCCTCGGGACGCGCTACGAGGCGGAGGCGCTCGCTCTAGCCTATCGCAGGCTGCTTCCGGCCAATTTCTCCCGCACGCTGCTCGCCGGACAGCCTGACGTCCTGCTGACGATGCCTGCCCGCGGGGTGTACTGGAGCGACTGGGGCGATCCCCAGCGAATTCTCCGGACCCTGCGACGCTTCGACAGGCGTCCGGCCTGGTTGCCCGTGTATGCGCGGACACTCGCGCACGGGGCGGAAGGTGCCCTCGCGCGAAGCAAGTGACCGGATACGCCGTCGCCGTCCAGCATCCGGTGGGATGAATTGCTGGGGCAGGGACGAACCCCGATGCCTTGCAGCGATAAATTGGGCGCTGGAATACAGGAGCGTTAAGAGGTGATCAGTATGCGGATTGCTGCATATCTTGCGCTCACTGTCCTCGGCATCCTGATCGGCCTCGGGGTCGGCTTTCTCTTTTGGGGTGTTCAGGTCGCGGACTTGAACCGGCAAGTCCAGGAACAACGATCGGAGCTAAATTATCGGATTGGGGAACTGGAAAAACGGGTCAAGACCGCGGAAGACCGTGCGAACCAAGAGGCAGCTACCCGCAAGGTCTTGGAGGATGAACTGCACCGTGTGCGTCCGCAGAAGTGACACTGCCCGGGCGGGACTTGCGGGAGGCGAACACCGAATGTCAACGGACGCCCGACAGCGACGGTCACCTCGTTCGCCCGGCGCGCAATGCCTGGGCGGCGATCATGTGCGGTTTAGCGTCTGGGCGCCTCGGTGTCGCCAGGTAGCCGTGCGGGTCTTCGGCGGCGCAAATCAAGAGCCGGCGCCCATGGCCGATGCCGGTGAGGGGTGGTTCGAGGCCACCGTAGATGGGCTCCGCCATGGGACCCGTTACATGTACCTCCTCGACGGGGTGCGAGAGCGGCCTGACCCTGCCGGGCGCGCTCTTCCAGAGGGGGTGCATGGCCCGTCCGAGGTCGTGGACACGACCGACTTCATCTGGAGCGACGCGAACTGGGGGGGCCTTCCCCTCAAGGACATGGTTCTGTACGAGATCCACATGGGCACGTTTACGCCGGAGGGAACCTTCGATGGCGTCATCCCCAGGTTGTCGGCGCTGCGAGACCTTGGGATCACGGCCATCGAGCTGATGCCGGTCGCCAGCTTCCCTGGGGTGCGTAACTGGGGATACGACGGGGTAGGGCTCTTCGCTCCCCAACGCACGTACGGCGGCCCGGCCGGCCTCCAACGCCTGGTGGACGCCTGCCATGCGCACGGCCTGGCCGTCGTACTGGACGTCGTCTACAACCACCTGGGTCCCGAGGGAAACTACCTGGCCGAGTTCGGACCCTACTTCACCGAGCGGTACTCGACTCCGTGGGGACCAGCCATCAACTTCGACGGGGACGGGTCCCGGAGTGTCCGCGATTTTGTGATCGCCAACGCCCTGAGTTGGATCCGGGAGTATCACATCGATGGCCTTCGTCTCGATGCGATCCACGGCATCTTCGATTCGAGTCCCGTCCACATCCTGCGCGAGTTGAACGAAGCCGTGCAGGCGGCCGCTCAAGAAGTGGGCCGAGTCGTCCCGGTAATGGCGGAGAGCGACCTGAACGAGCGGCGCGTGATCGATCCGGTCGTGCGCGGCGGGTATGGCCTCGCAGGCCAGTGGCACGACGATTTCCACCACTGTCTCCACACGCTCCTCACGGGAGAGCGGAACGGCTACTACGCAGACTTCGGCTCCCTTGACCAGCTCGCTAAAGCGTACACCGACGGCTTCGTGTATGACGGCATCCCCTCAGGATATCGCGGGCGGCACCACGGGACAGCCACGAAAGACATTCCCGGAGAGCAGTTCCTTGTCTTCTCCCAGAACCATGATCAGGTGGGCAATCGGGCATGGGGAGAACGTCTGGCGGTTCTGACGGATTTCGAGGGGCAGAAGCTGGCAGCTGCAGCCGTTCTGCTGTCCCCCTTCGTCCCGCTGTTGTTCATGGGCGAAGAGTACGGGGAGCCGGCCCCCTTCCTCTTCTTCGCGGACTTCGGGGATCCCGGCCTGCGCGAGGCCGTGAGCCGGGGGCGTCGCGAAGAGTTTGCCGCCTTCGGGTGGCAGGGCGAGGTCCCCGACCCCCATCATCCGGCGACCTTTTGTCGTTCGAAGTTGAGTTGGGCTCTTCAAGACCGCGAGCCTCATCGCTGGCTGCGGGACTATTACCGAACGATGCTCGCACTGCGCAAGCGGAACGCGGCGCTGGGAGCGAAGGGGAAGGAGCGCCTGACGGCTCGGGTCCTTGGGGAGAGGACGTTGGCGGTCCATCGGCGGAACTCGGCGGACGGGGACGTCGTCATCCTCCTCCGGTTTGCCAGCGAGCCGGGCAGTGTCTCCCTCCGACTTGCTTCCGGGCGGTGGCGGCGGATGGTGGACAGCGCGGAGACACGGTTCGGCGGTCTCGGGCCTAGCAGCCATCCGGAGATCCTTCTTACGGTCGCGGGCGGGGTGGAAATCGAGTTGGCAGGGCACAACGCGGTGGTGTATCGGCGCGAGAATCGGAAGTCAGAGGAATGATTCGGCACGATTCAAAACTGAACACTCGCCCGCTCGATCCTAGCCGTGGATTTCATGCGCGGTGTGATGGCGTGCGACGGTCCGTGGCTCGCGTCGGATGTGTGGGCGTCTAGCCTTCGGAGGAAGAAGGGGCGAACAGGAGGTTGCCATGCTTTTACCAAACGGAGATCGGTTGAACCTCAACAATGCCAATGAGCGAGAATTGACCCAGCTCCCGCGCATCGGTGCTGACAGAGCAAGGAAGATTGTTCAGTGCCGCGCGATTCGCCGGGGATTTCGGGATTGGGATGACCTTGCGTCTACGGTGGGGATTTCGGAGGCAGATGTGGAAGCGATCCGGCACAAGGCGTGGATTGGTCCGTTCAAAGAACCCGTTCCGGTTGATCCCACACGCAGGCAGACCGTCCGGGGTCCTGTCTCAGCCAGGCGACCCAGAAAGGTAGGCGTGTGAGTCGGATGGTTTGCACGCTGCGCTCCGCTTTGGGGAGATCGGCGGAATCCTCGGTTGAAAGGGGGACCGGCAGGGCGAAAAGGGCGGGGGATTTCGAGCTCGGCGCATTGCCAGATCCGGTAGACCCCGGGAGACGGGCGTCGCTGGGAGGAGCGGAGGGCTCCCCATGGAAATCTTGATCCCGATCGTATTCTACGCGCTGCTGCTCGCGGCCATCTGGCCGCTGCACCGCGCCGTGCGGGCCGATATGGATCAATGGCACAGAGGGCGCCGGTGATCTGGCGCGCGCCGCAGGAATTCTGGGCGTATATGCTTCTCCAGTTGCCAGATGTCCTGCTGGCAGGGCTCGTGCTCTATTTGCTCAATCGGTGGACACACTTGCCTGGGGAATGGGCCATCGGTTTCTTTGCGGGGTGGCTTGTCAAGGATATCGCCATGTATCCTTTACTCCGACGTGCCTTCGCACCGTCGCCCACCGGACCGGAGGCTTTCATCGGGCTTCGGGCGGTGGTCGTGGAACGCCTCTCCCCTGAAGGATACGTCCGGTTAGGAGGCGAACTCTGGTCCGCGGAGAACCTGGACTCCCGCGGGAGCATCGCGGTCGGACACCCCGTCATCGTGCGAGCCGCCCATGGACTCAGGCTGCTGGTCGAGGCCGAGAGGAGCAATGGGCCGCGGGCTGAAAATCGAGGGGGCTCATGAAGGTCGAATGGGGCAGCCTGGTCAGCCTCGACTACGATATCCTTTTGGACTCGGGCGAGCAGGTTGATTCCTCCGAGGCAAATGGGCCTCTCCGGCTCCGCGTGGGTGAGTGGAAGAGGTTGCCCGGTCTGGGCGAGAAGCTGGTCGGCTTGAATGTCGGAGAGGAGCGACTGATCCGGCTTCGACCTGCGGAGGCGTTCGGCGATTGGGATCCCGACGCGGTGCTGACGATGCGGAGGTTCAAGGTCGCGGGTGAGGCTCCACTGGAAGATGGGACGACCTTGAGGATCGAGACTCGTGACGGGGCATCGGCCGTGTGCCGAGCCTACCGGGTCGCGGAGGACCGGCTGGCACTGGACTTTAACCATCCGCTGGCGGGCGAACAGGTGACAGTCTTCGTGCGCGTCACGGATGTCGCGAAGTGAGGGCATGAAAGCCAGGTCAGATTCAGGATCCGCATGCGACGGCGCCCCGCACGACGCTCGTCGGTTCGGGGAGCGAAGACGGATGACGCATGTCCTGGCATGGCCGGTCTTGGGGTTGACTCTGGCCTTGGTGGCGTCGCCTGTGTGTGCCGGCGACTCCGTCCTGACCGTGACCATGCGGCTGGCCGAGGCGGAGTGGCAGGTGATGCGGCAAGAGATCCTGCCTCCCTTCGAGCAGGCCTGCGGCTGCCGCGTGCGCGCCATCGATGTGCCGCCGGAACTCCTCACCCAGCGACTGAGGGCGATGCGGGACGCCGGCCGTATGGAGATCGATCTGTTCGCGCAGGACAATATGCGGCTCCAGGAGTTGGTGGAGGCTCACCTGGTCGTTGCCCTCAATGAGGCCGAGGCGCGGATAGACCCGGCCGTGTTGCCGTCGCTTGCAGCGGAGGGGGTCCTGGCGGGGCGACGCTACTTCCTCCCATTCCGACCGAACGTCCAGATTGCCTACTATAATGCTCGGAAGTTCGACGCGTACGGCCTTCGGCCGCCGCGCACCTGGAAAGAATTGCTTGCTGTCGCCCGGACGTTCAAGGAGCGGGAGGGCATCGGACGGGTTCTGTTCCAGGGCGTTGGGGGTGCGCCCACCGTGACGCAGCTGTACGAGTGGATCGTGTCGGCGGGAGGCGACCCGTTCGATTTCACTAGCACAGGAACGGAGGCCACGTTTCGCTTCTTACGGGAGCTCGCGCCGTCCTTGTCGCCGGATTCTCGACGGGCCAAGTGGGATACGACGAACGACGCCCTTGCCCAGGAGTCGGCGTACCTGGCCCAGAATTGGCCTTTCGGCATCCGCTTGCTGGTCCGAGATTATGGCAAGCGGGAGATCCAGACGTATAGCGGCTGGGCCGGACCGGCCCGAGAGGCGCACGTCATCGGGGGAGATGTCCTTGGAATCCCCGTGGGCGCACCGAACCACGCCCTGGCGTTGGGCCTGATCCGGCACCTCCAATCCCGAGAGATGCAGGAGATCCTCGCGTCGCGCCTGGGCTGGCCTACGATCCGGGCCGACACAGCGGGCAGGGTGGACGCCTGGCTTCGGCCCTACGTTGCCTCCATCCAGGAGGCCATGCGTCACGGGATCTTCCGTCTGAACGTTTCCTACTGGTCCGAGTACGAACGCGTCGCCACGGAGGCAGTGGACCGTATTGTCTGGCGGGCCGAGGCGGTGGATGGGGTG
>Ga0316628_100005472_pt1 | contig 10199 bp, 5 predicted proteins | sample OWC_Aug_M2_C1_D5_FD_207648 | JGI IMG/M metagenome (GOLD analysis project Ga0316628, IMG submission 207648) | Wetland soil microbial communities from Old Woman Creek delta, Ohio, United States - OWC_Aug_M2_C1_D5_C | ecosystem: Environmental > Terrestrial > Soil > Wetlands | place: USA: Ohio... | reverse complement strand
CGGTGTTTCCATGGCGGCGGCCCGCGCCGCCGCTGCGGCCTACGGCCTGCCGCTCTACCGCTACCTCGGGGGAATAAGAGCGCACACCCTGCCCGTCCCCATGATGAACATCATCAACGGGGGCGTCCATGCGGCCAACAACCTTGACTTCCAGGAGTTCATGATCATTCCCTTCGGGGCCATATCCTTGGTCCAAGCCGTGCAGATGGGCGCCGAGACCTTCCACTGCCTGAAGGCCATCCTCAAGAAACACGGTCTCAACACGGCCGTGGGGGACGAGGGGGGATTCGCCCCGGATCTCGAGTCCAACGAGGCAGCCATCGTCTTCATCATCGACGCCATCCAGGCCGCCGGTTACCGCCCGGGGAAAGACATCGGCATCGGCATGGATGTGGCGGCCAGCGAGTTCTACCAGGACGGCAAGTACGTGCTGAAGTCCGAGAACCAGCGCCTGAGCTCCGGCCAGATGATCGGGCTGCTGGAAGGCCTGGTGGAGCGCTACCCTGTTCTTTCCATCGAGGACGGACTGTCCGAGGCGGACTGGAAGGGATGGAAAACCCTGACCGACCGGCTGGGCGGTTCGGTCCAGCTGGTGGGCGACGATATCTTCGTCACCAATCCCGGGATTTTTCGCAAGGGGATCGAACAGGGGATCGCCAACTCCATTCTGATCAAGCTGAACCAGGTCGGCACCGTCACCGAGACCCTCGAGGCGTTGGAAATGGCCAAGAATGCCGGTTACACCACCGTGATCTCCCATCGCTCCGGCGAAACCGAGGACAGTTTCATCGCCGATCTGGCCGTCGGGGTGAGCGGCGGACAGATCAAGACCGGCTCCATGTCGCGCAGCGACCGCGTCGCCAAGTACAACCAACTGATCCGCATCGAAGAGGAACTGGGCGAAGCAGGGCGGTTCTGCAGTACCGTTTTCTGACGACTTTGTAAAAAGGCCAATCTCGATAAACCATCCCCGCCGATAGCGGCGGGGATGGTTTATTCCGTGAAACCAATCGAGGTGCAGGCATGGCGTTCAATACCAAGTTTATTTTCGTAACCGGCGGCGTTCTGTCCTCCCTCGGCAAGGGGCTCGCATCGGCTTCCATCGGTGCTTTGCTGGAGAACCGCGGTCTCACCGTTTCGTTGCTGAAGCTCGACCCCTACATCAACGTGGACCCCGGTACGATGAACCCCTTCCAGCACGGCGAGGTGTTCGTCACCGACGACGGCGCCGAAACCGACCTGGACCTGGGGCACTATGAACGCTTCACCAGCGCCACGATGGGCAAGCTCAACAACTACACCACGGGCAAGATCTATTATTCCGTCATCAGCAAGGAGCGACGGGGCGACTACCTGGGCGGAACGGTACAGGTCATTCCTCACATCACGGACGAGATCAAGAACTGCATCAAGGGTGTGGCCGACGGGGTCGACGTGATCATCGTGGAAATCGGGGGGACGGTCGGCGACATTGAAAGCCTGCCCTTCCTGGAGGCGATCCGCCAATTTCGGACCGACGTGGGCAAGGACAACGTGATTTACATCCACCTGACCCTTGTGCCGTACATTGGCACTTCCGGGGAGGTCAAGACCAAGCCCACGCAGCACAGCGTCAAGGAGCTGCGCAGCATCGGCATCCAGCCGGACATCCTGCTGTGCCGAACCGACCGGTTTCTCTCAAAGGAAATCAAGGCTAAGATCGCCCTTTTTTGCAACGTCGGCGTCGATGCCGTGATCACCGCCAAGGACGTCGGTTGCATTTACGAGGTGCCGTTGGTCTTCCACGGGGAGGGGCTGGATCACAAAATCGTGGAGCTGCTCAACATCTGGACCCGGGCGCCCAAGCTGGATGCGTGGGAAGAGGTGGTGCGCAATTTCAAGGAGCCGAAGCACGAGGTCACCATCGCCGTCGTCGGAAAATACGTGAACCTCACGGAATCTTACAAGAGCCTGAATGAAGCCCTGCATCACGGCGGCGTGGCCAATCTCAGCAAGGTCAACCTGTTCTTCGTCGATTCGGAAAAGGTGGAGAGCGGCAACTGCGGGGAGATGCTGGCCCGGGCGGACGGCATCCTGGTGCCGGGCGGGTTCGGCAGCCGGGGCATTGAAGGCAAAATTTGCGCCGCCCGCCATGCCCGGTTGAGCCGCATCCCCTATTTCGGGATCTGCCTGGGGATGCAGATTGCGGTGATCGAGTTCGCCCGCCACGTGGCCGGCCTGAGTCAGGCCAACAGCTCGGAATTCGACGAGCTCACTCCCGACCCTGTGATCTACCTCATGACGGAGTGGTTCGACGAACGCACCCGGACCGTCCAGCGGCGCGACGCCACCTCGGAAAAGGGGGCCACCATGCGGCTGGGGGCCTACCCCTGCCAACTGACGGCAGGCAGCCTCGCCCGGCAGGCCTATGGCCACGATGCGATCTCGGAGCGGCACCGCCACCGCTATGAGTTCAACAATGCCTACCAACAGCGGCTGGCAGAGCACGGAATGGTGTTCAGCGGGATGTCCCCCACCGGCGACCTGGTGGAGATCGTGGAACTCAAAGACCATCCCTGGTTCTTAGGCTGCCAGTTTCATCCTGAGTTCAAGTCCCGGCCGATGGCGCCGCACCCGCTGTTCCGCGATTTCATCCGCGCGGCGCTGGAATACTCCCGGAAAAAATCCACCAGTTGATGACTTCGTAAAAAGCCCAATCTCGGCGTTGCGCTTCATCCCGCAGTCGCTGCGGCGTACTCAGAGTACGCCTCGCTCCGCGGGAATCGCGCGCCTTGACCTTGGCCTTCTTACAAAGTCATCGAAACGGGTGACCTTTTGCGAGTTGATTGAAGCTATTTTTGGGAGGGATTTTTTTTGAGTTCCTTCTCGACCGCTGCGGCCAAGGATTCAAAGCTGCGGTCCCGCAGGCGTTTGCCGTTGACGAAGACCGTCGGCACGCTGTTGACCCCGATGCGATACGCCTCGTCCAGGTCCTTTTGCACCCGGTCAACTACCCGTGCGCTGTTGCGGTCCCTTTCCAGTTGCTCCTCGTTGAGGCCGAGGGCGCGAACGATCTCCTGGATCTTCTCGTCGCTCAACTGTTCGTGGAATTTGAAGAACTCATCGTGGACGCTCCAGAACTTGCCCTGCAGATGGGCGGCATAGGCCGTCAGGGCCGCCTTGCCGGCCAACTTGTGGCTCTTCAACAGGGGGTAGTTTTTAAACACGACCTTGACTTTGTCCGGGAAGGTCTCGAGCACCTGCTCGAGTACGGGCACGAGGGCCGCGCAGTGCGGTCACTGGAAGTCGCTGAACACGACGATTGTCACCGGTGCCTTTTCACGGCCCTTGAAGGGAGCACCGGATACGTTGATCTCACGCACATAATCGAGCTGGACCACGTCGACCCGCTTGCCCTGGCGGGAGGTCACATAGATCCGCTCCCCGTCCGGCGCCACGGCGATCCGCTCCGCGGGGTAGCCCAGACTGAACTTCTCGGTGAGGGCCCCGTCGCTCGTATAGATGGATAGGGTGCCGTCATCGGTCAGGACGAACACCGACCTCCCGTCGGCGGAAACGGCCACGTCCACAGGCCGGGCGTCGGTGTTCAGGCTCTTGAGGATCTCCCACTCTACGCCTGCAGCGGATAACGCGGTTGAAGAGATCAGCAATGCCCAGGTTACAAGAGCAATTAAGGTTCGGATTGTGTTTCCACGCATGTTAAGCACCTTGAACATTGATGACTTCGCAAAAAAAATAATCCCCCACCGGTTTAGCCGGTGGGGGATTATTTTTTTATGAACTGCTGCAGAGTTCGCTGAGCACATTCCGGGCAATAGCTCGAGGTGATGTCCAGCTTGGCGCGGTCGTGGATGAACTGCTCCACCGGAATCCACGGGCCCCGGCCAGGAGCCTTGCCGGCGTCATCCCGGATCTTCTTGCAGACGCAGCACATGGGCAGGATTTTCTGGTAGAGGTGGATGCGGCGGGCCAGCTCCAGTTTTTCCAGGCAACGTTCCACCCGGAAAAACATCTCGGAGGACTCGCAGGGCTTGAGCATGTAGTCATCCGCCTGGTTCCGCAAGGCCTCGATGGCGGACAGCATGTCGCCGAAGCCGGTCAGGACGATGACCATGATGGTGGCATCGATCTCCTTGGTCTTCTTGAGGACCTGGATGCCGTCGGTGCGCTCCATGACCAGGTCCGTGATGACGAGGTCAAAGTTCGTGCGCTCCAGCAGTTCCACGGCCCTGTCGCCGCTGTTCACGCGCGTCACGTGATAGCCGTGTCCTTCCAGGTCCTCGCCGATGCCCTCCAGGATGAACGGGTCATCGTCGACGAGGAGCAGGTTGTACTTTTGGGAAGCAGATTCCGGCATCGACTATCACAAACCTCAACCCTGACGACTTCGTAAAAAGGCCAATCTCGGCATTGCGCTTTCCCGCCTCTGGCGGGACTGTCACTGCGGCGTACGAACAGTACGCCTCGCGCCACGAGGTTCGCGCGCCTTGACGTTGGCCTTTTTACAAAGTCGTCGCTTTGGATGGCCTTTTACGAGTTCGTCATTTATGAAAAACCTATATCATGGGATGTGCGAAAAAACTACCCCTTTTTCCTAAGGCATCACAGGTGCTGCAGGCCATACTTGGCGATCAAGCGCGAGAGGTAGGTGCGCTGAATCTTCATGGATTTGGCGGCGCGGCTGCGGTTGCCGTCGGATTGCCTGAGGCGTGAGGCGACGAATTCGCGTTTGAACCGGTCCGTGGCCTCCTTGAGGGAACTGCCGCCCGGGGTGCCTGCCCCTTGTGCCTTCTGCGCAAACGCCGGGAGATCCTCAGGCTGGATTTCCGCAGAGTTGCCCATCACCACTGCCCGCTCAATGGCATTTTTCATTTCCCGGATGTTCCCGGGCCACTCGTAGGCCAACATGCTCTCCAACGCCTCTCTTGAAAGACGCAGGTGAGGGCGTCCGCGTTCCTGTTTGAACATGTTCAGGAAATGCCCGGCCAACAGTGGGATGTCCTCCTTGCGTTCGCGCAGCGGGGGCATCCGGATCTGAACCACGTTCAGGCGGTAGTAGAGGTCCTCCCGGAAACGGCTCTCGGCCACCTCCTGCTCAATGTCCCGGTTGGTGGCGGCAATAACCCTGACATCGACAGGGATGGACTCGTTTCCACCCAACCGGTAGAAAACGCCCTCTTGGAGGATCCGCAGCAGTTTGGACTGCATGGTGGGGTTCATCTCTCCGATTTCATCCAGGAAAATGGTGCCGCCGTCCGCGAGTTCGAACTTTCCGATCTTGCGGCCGACCGCGCCCGTGAACGCTCCCTTTTCATGGCCGAAGAGTTCGTCCTCCAGGAGGGCCTCGGGCAGCGCCGCGCAATTCAAGACCACCATAGGTGCGCGCTTGCGCGAGCCCGCCCGGTGGATCAGCCGGGCCAGAAGCTCCTTGCCGGTGCCGCTTTCACCCACGATCAGGGTGCTGGTCTTGGCATTGGCCACCTTGAGGGCATCTGAAATCGCCTGGCGCATGGCCCGGCTTTCGCCGACGATCTCGTATTTGAGCTCCAGCTCTTCCTGCATCTCCCGGAGGGTCTTGCGGTCGTGCTCGATCCGGCGGGCATTGGCGATGGCCATGGCCGCCAGTTCGGCAAACACTGCGAGCAGGTTCATGTCCTCGACGCGAATGGCGCCTCCGCCCGCCTTGTCAATAATTTCCAGCACGCCGATGATATTGCCGTTCACCTTCAGGGGGGTGCAGGCGATGGACCGGGTGTCAAAGCCGATGGAGTCATTGATCTGCCGGTGCCAGCGCCGGTCGCGGGTCACATCCGGGATCAGAAGCGGCTCACCGGTCTGGGCCACGTAGCCGGCGATTCCCTGGCCGATATCCACATGGAACCGCTTGACGTCGGTCCCTCGCTCGCCCGTAGCCACCTTGAAATACAGCTTGCGGGTCTTGGGATCCACCAGCAGCAGCGAGCTTGCCTTGGCGTCCATCATGCGGGTGGCGGTCTCGATGATCAGTTCAAGGAGTTGATCGGGGTCCTGGACCGAACTTACCCAGGAAGAAATCTCCCTCAGGCGTTCCATCACGGAGGATACGGGCGAAGCCGGTGTATCTATTTTCATACGGCCTCAGCAACTCCTGCATCCAGCCGGTGGCTGAAATTTGCGACCGAAGCACCGCTGGCAACCGGAAAACTGGGTTGAATCGAAAGGTGTTCAGATTTATCTATTAGTATACCATTGAGCGGGCCATTTTACAATTTGTGGATACCCAAAAAGCCGCGTGGGTTGCACGCGGCTTTTAGAGCGATGGTTAGATTTCTTTCAGGGGGTAGGGGATATGCGGGTGACCGGGGCTCTCATGCTGCGCCCGGCGCGAAACACCATCCACCTGCGTCCGACCTGAGCAGATTCTGACAACGGCTACGAAGCGGGAGCAGTTGATCGCCCGGACACTCGATGCTCGATGATGGGTTCTCGATGTTTTTGTGGGAGCGGCTACCAGCCGCGATCCGTTTCATATCAACCGCGTGCGTTGCACGCGGTTGGGCCTCAGCCTTTTTTCGCTTCGGCGACGATGAATTCGCCGACCTTCTCCGCCGAGCGGCCAAAAAGCTCGTCGGTGGGAACCGATTCCAGAAGGGTGTCGTCCCAGCCGATGCTGTTTTCCTGGACGATGTTCTGGATGTGCTCGTATTTTCCTCCGAGCGCCCGAATTTTCTGCGTCAAAGGAACGGTTTCCTTGAAGCTGATATGCAGCAGCAGCAGATGCTCGACGCTGCCGGCTTGGGACGGCGACGAGGAGAGCAGGGGAATCACCAGTATGCTGCGGTCGTCCTTGCGGCCCTTGCCGATGTATACGTTGCCTTCGCGCACGATGATGCGTTTGCTGCCTTTGAGGCTTCTGTCCGTTTCAACCCGCGACGGGATGGCGGCGGTCTTGCCGCGCTTGTTCAGTACCTCGATGGTGGTCTGTTCATCCGGCTCGCCCAGGAGGTTGAGGCCGCCAATCCGATACAGGATGGATCCATCGATGTCGCGGATGATTCTCTGGACATTTTTCAGGACGATCAGGTTGGCAGGTGTCAACAGCGAGATGGAGAGATTTTCCGCGGCCAGGGCCGCGAACACGATGCCCTCCATGCGTTCGCTGATGCGGCTGGTCCCGACCGTGACGGTCTTGGCCTGGTGTTTGATGGCGTCCACGGGGCGCGCCAGGAATCCGACGGCCTCTCCCAGACGATGGAGCAGGGTCTGGACCATGTTGACCGCGGTCCCCTTCAGGCCGAAGTCGAGTTCGAAATCGGTCGCGGGCAGCCGGCCCGCCAGATACTTCAGCAGCAGGGTCAGGTCGGAGGCGGCATCGTAGCCCACCGTGAGCGGGAACTGCCGGCGCGCCCTCTTTTGCCGAAACTCGGAATAAAAAGCCGCGACTTTTTCCCGGAAGCCCTTGTCGAGGACCAGCTCGGAGGTGTCAACCCCGCTGCGGGCGGCGGCGCCGATGGTCTGCTGAAGGTCGTCGTGAAAGCGGTAAAGAAAGTGTGAACCTTCGTGGATTGACAAGGCGGCGAAATAACCCCACAGGTGGCCCACCAAGGTGTTCAGGATGGGGGCGAGGTGCTCACTGACCGCGGGGACCTGGAAGACATTCTCGGCATAGGGATCGAAGCGGTCCTCGCCGTCGTCGCAGATCACCACCGGTATGGCCTTGTGAGCCTTGAAAATGGCGGTGTCCTTGATGATGTCGCCGATGACGGTGGCGCGGGTGCCGGCCGCGCAGACGATGATCAGCGGCTCGGAGGACAGGTCGATGTGCTTTTTGTCCTCGACGTAATCCGAGGAAATCGTCTTGTAGCAAAGCTCGCTCAGCTTGATGCGGATCTCGTCGGCCGAGGCTTTGTTGGGCCCGCTCCCCACCGCCGCCCAATAGGTCTTGGTCACGGCCAGCCGCTGGGCCGACGCCCGGATGCGCTCGGCCATCCCCAATACCCGTCGCATGTGCCCGGGCACAGCGAGCAGCCGCTCGATCTCGGCGGATACGAAGGCCTCATCCCGGCGGCCCTTCAGTCGGGCGATGTGCAGTCCCAGCAACGCGCCGGCGATGATCTGGGCGTAAAAGGCCTTGGTGGAGGCCACCGACATCTCGATGTCGCGGCCGCTGCTCGTGTACATTACGCCGTCCACCTTGAAGGTGAGGTCCGAGTCCCGGCGGTTGACGATGGCCAGGGTGTGAGCGCCGCGCTGCCGCACCATGTCCACCGACCGGTTGGTGTCGGTGGTGGTGCCCGACTGGCTGATGGCGATGACCAGGGCGTCCGTCATGGCGTGCCGGTCGGCTTCCTCGCCCAGGGCAAAGCCGCTGAACTCGGAGGCCTTGAGGGCCTGGACATGAACAGCCGGATCGTTGAGGTAGAAGCCGAGAATGTTGGCGCAGGCTAGGGCCGCAACACCGGCCGTGCCCTGGCCAATGAAATAGATGCGGCGGATAGCGCCGTCGCGCAGGGCGGCGTTCATGCCCTCCGGAACCACTTGCTCGTCCAAAGCGACCACCATCTGGTGGCTGCCGCCGGCCTTGATCTTCCAGCGGTTTTGAAGGGTTTTTTCCACCGATGCCGGCGCCTCGGAGATTTCCTTAAGGAAATAGTGAGGGTAGTGCTGACGGTCGATGTCACGCGAGGTGAGCGCGGTGCGTTTCAGGTTTTTGGGGGTCAGGGCCAGCGGCGTCCCGTCGTAGTACATGGCATGGAGGCCTTCGAGCCCGCCGCCCGAGTGCTGGTCTAATACGAAAATCTGGCCCTGGGTCTTGCCGTTGCGGCCCTCGACGACCGATTCGCCGTCGAGCTTGAGGTAATCCTGGGTTTCTTCGATGAAGCCGTAGACCTCGGAGGTGGGCATGTAGTGGTCGGCGGCGATGCCCACGAAAATCGCCTGGCCGCTGCCCTTCTGAGCCAGAAACAGCTTTCCGGGCGCCAAATCGGTGTGCATGGCGATGGCGTGCGACCCCTTGAAGTCGCTGACCGCCCGCCGGAAGGCCTCCTCGACGCCGAAGCCCTGCTGGAGGTGATGCTCGATCTGCAGCGGGATGATCTTGGTGTCGGTGGTGACCTCTGCGTGGATGCGCCGGCCGCCGCGTTCAAAGGCTTCCCTGAGTTCCTGGAAGTTGTCAATATCACCGTTGAGGCAGGTGTGGATGATGCCGATCTCGCCGGCGTCGCCGTTGATCACCCGGTTGTCCACCGGATGGCAGTTCGCCTCGGTGATGGCGCCGACCGATGCCCAGCGGGTGTGGGCGTTGACCGTGTGGAACTCCGCCGGGATTCGGGCCAGGGCATGCAGGATCGCGTCGGATGCGATCTCGCCGCGCAGGAACCGGATGTTGTCCCCCAGGCTGCCGATCTCCACGGCGACCTTGTAAGTAAAGGCCACGGCGACGGACCCCGCGCTGCGGTGAACGCCGATGCCCCGGTTCAGGAGCGGTTCCGTCTCGCTGCGGCGGGTCAGCTCCGCCTGCAGGCCCTTGCGGTCCAGCTCGGCGATGAACCGCTCGTAGTCCGCGGCAGCCAGGACGAACATCAGCGAAACGCCGGCTGAATCCCGGCCACGCACTTCCATGCGGTCGATGCTGTTCAGGACGGCATTCAGGTTGCGGAATACCTGAAGAGCCTGAGTCGAAGCCGGATCCGCCTCTGCACCCGTAACCAACTCTCGTACCTTGGTGATGTTGCCCAGGACTTCCGCGCGCAGGCACCAGGCGATGTCGCGAAGCCTTTCGATTTGCTGGGACATCCGGTTTGCGTCCGCCGCGTCGAGGCGGCCCATGGTGTCGCCGAACTGCCGGCCTTCCGCCTCCGCACGATCGGTCAGGACGGTGGCCACCGCCGCAATCCGGGACTGCATCGCGTCGTCTGCATAGATACTGCCGAACCCCTCCTGGCGCTTCAGCCCTTGAACCGACTGCCAGAGCGCCTCGATGCCCTTCACTCCGCCGAGGTAGTCCGCGGACAGGCGCCCGTCCGCTCCGATGCACGGCTCAGAACTCCGGGCGCCCACCCGGTCCGCCAACTCGGCGATTTCAGCAACGGAAGGGCCGCGCTGCGCTGATGGGGGCCGCTTGAACGCCACGATGCCGGCGATCCCGCAGCTTAACCGCGTGGGGTCGAGGGGAAACAAGACCAGGGACCCGGCCGGGAGTCGGGACAGGCTGCGGCCGA
>Ga0316628_100005471_pt1 | contig 10199 bp, 5 predicted proteins | sample OWC_Aug_M2_C1_D5_FD_207648 | JGI IMG/M metagenome (GOLD analysis project Ga0316628, IMG submission 207648) | Wetland soil microbial communities from Old Woman Creek delta, Ohio, United States - OWC_Aug_M2_C1_D5_C | ecosystem: Environmental > Terrestrial > Soil > Wetlands | place: USA: Ohio... | reverse complement strand
TTGACCAAAACAAAGATATACACTGTCGGTAAGGAAGATAATCCGCGAAGTCTTTGTTTTATCGGTAACCTTGTGGACGGGTTGTTGTTATTAGCGAATAAACTAGATACCAACGGTAAAATATACGTATTATCTGATCATTCACCATATGCTTTTGATGAGATTGTCGCGACGATATCTGCAGTCATTGGTCAGAAAATAAGCGTCGTCCATTTACCGAATATTCTGGGAAACATCTCATGGCAAATTAATAATTTGATGGGAAAGCTGTTTAATCTTTACTTCATAGAACTTTATGCTATGAAAACGATGCAATTGCACTGGGAATGCGATATTACTAAGGCAAAGAAGGAAATCAGATACAATCCCAATGTCACATTAGAGATGGGTATGAAACTCACGATGGATTGGATAAGAAATAACTATAACCCAGTATAAAGAGAAAGAATGATGAGAGAGAGAAGAGTAGTTGTAACAGGGTTGGGAGTTATCGCCCCTAATGGTATCGGAATAGATGACTTCTGGGACTCTTTGGTACACGGACGATCAGCTGTTAGAAAAGTCTCCCATTTTGATGCCTCCTCCTATCCTTCTAAAATGGCAGCGGAAGTAAGTGACTTCAATCCTACAAATTATATGGATCCTAAAAGCGCCCGACGCATGGATAGGTTTGCTCAATTTGCCGTCGCATGCTCAGGGATGGCTCTACATCATGCAAATCTTCAGGTTTCAGAAAAAAATTCTGACAGAATTGGAATAGCTTTAGGATCAGCCCTTGGCGGTATACCATCAGCAGAAGAACAACACAGTATCTTCATAGAAAGAGGGCTGCAAAGGGTAGATCCATTATTAGCAATAAAAATTTTCCCAGGAGGAGCAACGAGCCAAGTTTCTATTGAATTTGGGATATGCGGCCATTCTAATACAATTGGGGGGGCCTGCTCCTCAGGCACGGATAACGTTGGCTATGCCTTTTATGCGATCAAAAATTGCCTTGCCGACATTATGATTGCTGGGGGAGCTGAAGCTCCTATTGTTCCGTTAACATTCGGCTCCTTTTCTTTGATAGGCGCCCTTTCAACAAGAAATGGAGATTTTACAAGAGCTTCAAGACCATTTGATAAAGAAAGAGACGGCTTCGTAATGGGTGAAGGAGCTGGTGTCCTGGTTTTAGAAGACCTCGAGAACGCGCTGGAGAGGGGTGTTCCTATCTATGCAGAGTTACTTGGTTACGGAACAACAAATGACGCCTATCATATGGTTCAACCTGCGCCGGATGGGGAGCAGGCGAAAAAGTCGGTCCAGTCAGCACTTCGCAATGCGAAAATAGATCCGAAAGAGATCGATTATATCAATCCTCATGGCACTTCCACCCTGCTGAACGATAAGGTTGAAACGAAAATAATCAAGGAGGTATTTGGAGAGCATGCTTATGAAATTCCTATTTCAGCTAATAAGTCTATGATAGGTCATGCCTTAGGAGCCGCAGGGGCAATAGAACTTGTTGCGAGTGTTCTTACAATAAAAAACCAATTTATTCCTCCCACAATCAACTACGAATTTCCAGATCCAGAGTGCGATTTGGACTATGTCCCAAATAAAGGAAGAAAAGCCTCTGTTAATACAGTGCTCAAGAATTCTTTTGGTTTTGGTGGAAAAAATTCTGCAATCATAATCAGAAAGTTTTGCAATTCGAAATGATTTAAAGCCGGATTCTGTCGATGAACACCTCTTACATTATTTCATGCGCCATAACCGGGGTATTGAGTTTTTTACTGGGAATTTTTGTTTATTCAAGAAATAGAGCATCTAGTCTAAATAAAGTCTGTATGCTCTTAAATTTTGGTGTTTCGTTATGGGCCTGGTCTCTTTTTGGCAGAGACTTGGCTTACGAAAAAACAACTGCTCTTTTCTTCGCAAGATCAAGTTATGTTGGAACCATCTTCTTTTCCCCACTCTTTTTCCATTTTGTAAATTCTTTGTTGAAATTCAAAAAGAAAGGTTTGATTGCTGTCTTTTATGGCTTTAGCGTTGCCCTCTTAATCTTCGATTTTACCCCTTTACTCATCAAAGATGTGGGGCCTATACTCTCCTTCCGTTATTACGGTATTCCCGGACCAGTCTACCCCCTTTATACGGTTTTCTTGATCGGTGTTATGAGCTACAGCCTCTATATCTTGGTCAAGTATTTTAAGAAATCTGAAGGGCAAGCAAGAAATCAAATCAAATACTTATTATTTGGAACAGTCATTGGCTTTTTGGGAGGGATAACAACTTTCTTGCCCGCTTTCAATATCGAGATTTTTCCATTCGGATTTTATTTTGTCTCAGTTTATGTAGTCATTATCTCTTATGCCATTGTTAAACACCGATTGATGGATATTAATATAGTCTTTAAGAAAGGAACGACTTACGCTCTTCTGATGTTTCTTCTATTCGTCCCTTTAGTTTTTATCAGCATTCTCAGCGAACAATTGTTTTTTGGAAAAATTAGCTACCTGCATTCCTTCGTTGTCCTTGCACTTCTTTTCATAGCAGGCGTTCTTTTTTACAGGATTAAACCTGGAACAGAAAAGGTGGTGGAGCAACTTCTTTTTAGAGACCGTTACGATTATCGTGAAACGTTAAGGAAGTTCAGCAAGGCCATGGTTTCGATCCTCGATTTAGAATCACTCTCAAAGAGGATCGTCGAGACCATTACGCAGACGATGGGTGTTGAGAAGGCATCTCTATTCTTATGGGATGAAGAAAAGGGGGGTTATTCCTTATTTGAATCAAAAAACATAAAAGTTACCCCGTCGACCTCTCAGCTTCCTAAAGACAACTCCCTACCCCACTATCTACAGAGAATTGGGGAGATTATTATTCGGGAAGAATTGGCCAAGGGTGCCAATATTCCTGAATTAAACGAGGTCGTCAAGGAAATGTCTTTATTAGAATCGGAGGTAAGCATCCCCCTCATTTCAAAGGGAGAACTCGTTGGGATGATCAACTTGGGCTACAAGTTTAATAGAGATATTTATTCTCACGAAGATATGGAATTACTCGATACCCTGGCAAACGAAACGGCGATCGCCATCGAGAACGCAAGGCTCTACGAAGATCTGAAGAGATCAAAATCTTATATTAGAAGGGCAGACCGTTTGGCTTCCTTGGGCACGTTGACCGCCGGCTTAGCCCACGAAATTCGTAATCCCCTGGTGGCGCTCAAGACCTTAACTCAACTATTGCCGGAACGGCTTGACGACGAAGAATTTCGGAACCAATTCCTAAAGATTGCCTCCGGCGAGGTAGAGCGGATTTCTTCATTAGTCACTGAGCTTCTCGATTTTGCCAGACCTTCCGATCCGAAGTTGGAGTTAGAGAATATCAACACGATTTTAGATGGAATGATCCTTCTGGTTTCAACGGAAACGAAGAAGAAAAGAATCGACGTTACAAAGAGCTATGCCTCGGATTTACCCCCGATCCAGATTGACCGGGAACAGATTAAACAGGTCTTTTTGAACGTCTTAATCAATGCGATTCAGGCCACACCCGAGAATGGAAAGATTACGGTCAAAACCCGATCATTTGTCAAACCGGGGGGAGAACCTTTTGCCCAAATTGAGTTCACCGACACAGGCTGTGGCATTCCAGAGGATGATTTAGAGGATATTTTCAATCCCTTCTTTACCACGAAAACTGCAGGGAGCGGATTGGGGCTATCCATTTCGCACCAGATCGTTCAGGATCATAGAGGCTACATTGATGTGGAAAGTCAGTTGAACAAGGGATCTTCCTTTTTTGTCAATTTACCGGTCAATCCAGAGCATCCCAAAAGAAGAAAAAGCGATTCAAGAAACAATTAGAATATTCCCAAAGTCTTTGAGAAATGATGAATTTGAGGCAGCGGCAGCGATCCTTTTCCCTTGACATACAACTCCTTATCTCATATAGTTATTTCGCTCAAAAAGCAAATTCTTACCATTCGGTTAACGAAGGCACCGCTGAGAGCTCTCTTTTCGCTTGATCTGCCTGTAAGAAATGAGGAAGTTCCTCAATAATACTCTATGGAAGGGGGCACTAAATTTATGAAAGCAGAAGACATCAAAAAGATTGCAGTCGTTGGCGCAGGTGACATGGGTCATGGCATTGCGGAAATCGCTGCCATGGCAGGTCTTAAGGTAAATCTCTACGACATCAAGCAGGAATTTGTGGATAGGGGTAAGAGCAAAATGAAGGAAAGCCTCGAGAAACAGGTGTCAAAGCAGAAGATGACCGCAGACGATATGAACAAAGCGATGAACAATATCCAGGGTTTCATCGTTTTAAAGGACGCGGTGAAGGATGTCGATTACACGATCGAAGCGGCCCCTGAGATACTCGACCTTAAAGTAAAGATATTCAAGGAAATTGACCAGTACGCACCGAAGCACGCCATCCTTGCGTCGAACACATCTAATATGAGCATTACGAAGATGGGCGCCTCAACGAAAAGACCTGATAAGGTCGTCGGCGTTCACTTCTTTAACCCTCCGGTCATGATGCTTCTGGTTGAGGTCATCCGCGGTGAGAAGACCTCCGACGAGACCATGGCTGTAAGCCATGACCTTGTTCTGAAATTGAAAAACTTCAGGGGTGTGATGGTCCCGGTTCGCGTGGAGAGAGACACTCCGGGATTCATCTACAACAGGCTTGGGGCGCCCGTGGTTTTGTATTTGTCTCAGCTATTTGAAAGAGGCCTCGTGAATCCTGAGGCGATTGACGCCAAAATTAGGTCCATTGGCGCACCGATGGGCCCCTACGAAATTTTGGATTATACCGGACTGGACGTGAATCTGCACGGCATGGAATATTTTTCCGAAACGCTATCGCCTGAATTCAAGGTGCCCAGCTGGCTAAAGAAGATGAACGAGGCCGGAACGCTTGGCAAGAAGACTGGTAAAGGGATCTTTGCTTGGCCGGAGGGCGCCAGACCGGCGATCGATATGAGCAAGGCTGACCCCAACTTTGACCCGATGGATATTATCTGTATTCAGGTAAATGAAGGGACCAAACTCTTAGAAGCTGGCGTTACCAAGAGCGTTGCCGAGATCGACAAAGCGGTTGTGAATGGCGGCGGATCAATCATCGGTCCGTTTACGCTTGCCAAAGGAATGGGCTGGGCGAAAGTAGCTGAGCGATGTGAGGCCATTTCGAAGAAACTTGGCATTAAGTGGTTTACCCCCACCGAAACCCTAAAGAAAGGGAATATCCAGATGTAAGTAAGTCCCCCCTCCATCCCCCGTTAATCCAGCGGGGGATGGAGGGGGGTGGATGTTCTTCTTCGCCTTACCTCTTATCTCCTTCCTTTGATCGGCACATGCATCTTTACCCCGTCTTGCAGACGGGGAGAACTTCAATTCTTACTCAAGTATATCCAGTCGGGAATAACGGACTTTCAGACGTTTGCTGCCTACGGTTCCAAAAACAATGGTCGCCTTTTGATCTTCATCCATCCCTTCAACGGATTTAACCCTTCCCTCGCCAAATTTTGGATGCCTTACTCGCATCCCTATTTTGAGTGGGAAAAACCCCTCAGGACTCAGAACCACTTCCCCTCCTTCCGGGAAGGAGATTTCTTGCGACCCGTCATCTTCCCCGGTCCCGGCCTGATGAGCATCATCTCGCCACGGAGTTTCCTGCGAAAATAGACTCTCCATCCTCCTCTCTTTTTCCTCGAATTGAATCAATTCCAGAGGAAGCTCGTCGAGAAAACGGGAGGGAAGATTGGCCCGCCCCGCACTAAAGGTGGATCGTTCTTCTGCCCTTGAAAGAAAAAGCCCTTCCTTTGCCCGCGTCATCCCCACATAGAAGAGCCTCCTCTCCTCTTCCATATCTTCAATCTCCTCACCCCGCCGGTAGTGAGGGAGAAGCCCCTCTTCTATCCCCACGATGAAAACCACCGGAAACTCCAATCCCTTGGCGCAATGAAGAGTCATCAGAGAGACCCGGTTTCCTTTATCCTCATAAAGATCCACGTCCGTCACCAACGAAACCTTATCCAAAAAGCTTTCCAACGAAACCTTCTCTTCTTCTTGTTCAAGCCCCATCATCACGTTGATGAGCTCCTCGATATTCTCCACCTTTGAAAAAGCCTCATCCGTTCCTTCCTCTTTCAACCGTTGAAGGTATTCCGTCTTTGCAAGAAGCGCTAAGGTGAGTTGGCTGAGGGTGAGGGATTCTGCATCTTTCCGGAACTCTTCTACCCATTGGATAAACTCTTTCATCTTCGCCCTGACCGCAGGGGTTAACCAATCTTCTCCGACCGCTTGCTTTAACCCTTCATAAAGGGGAAGCCCCTTCACCCTGGAAAAGGTCTCTATTTTCTCGATGGTCTTCTCCCCGATCCCCCGTGAAGGGACATTGATGATCCGTTTCAGGCTGAGACCGTCGGAGGGATTATCGATCAACTTCAGGTAAGCCAGGACATCTTTAATCTCTTTTCGCTCATAAAACTTCATCCCTCCCACGACAGTATAGGGAATCCGATTTTTGACCAGCTCATCTTCAACGGCACGAGATTGGGCATTGATCCGGTAGAAGACAGCCGTGTCGCGATAAGACCTGACCGATTTCACCGTGGAGAGTTGTTCTATGATTTTCTTGACGACAAACCGTGCCTCGTCCTCTTCATCCTCGGCCACATAAAAGGTGAGGCGTTCGCCTTCGGGATTCTCCGTCCAGAGTTTCTTCGCTTTTCTGTAACGATTTTTCCGCACCACATGGTTGGCCGCCTCAAGGATGTTCTGCGTGGAGCGATAATTCTGTTCCAGGGTGATCACGTTCGCCTCCGGAAAGTCCTTCTCAAAGTTCAAAATATTTCCAACCTCTGCTCCTCGCCAGCGGTAAATGGACTGGTCATCGTCTCCGACCACGCAGATGTTGTGGTGCGTTTCGACCATCTGTCGAATCAGTTGATATTGGATCAGGTTGGTATCCTGAAATTCATCCACCATCACATAGCGGCAGAGCCCCTGATAAGACCCGAGAACCTCCGGAAAACGCTTGAAGAGAATCGTCACAAAGGTGAGGAGGTCTCCAAAGTCGAGGGCGTTGTTTCGGTGAAGATCTTCCTGATAGCGCTGATACACCACCGCCAGCCTCTTTTGGAAGATATTGTAGGGATTGGGAGAATATTGTTCCGGCGTGACTCCGCCATTTTTCAATTGCTCAAGGCCTGATTGAATGGCCCTTGGAGGAAACATTTTGAAATCGAGGTTCAACTCCTTCATGATGGTTTTGAGGTGTCGCTCCTGATCCTGACCATCGTAAATGACAAAATTTCTTCGGAAACCAAGACGCTCGATATGTTGCCTTAGAATTCGGGCGCAGGCTGAATGAAATGTCGAGATCCACGTCCCCCTTGCGGATATTCCAAGAAGCCTCTCCACCCTCTCCCGCATCTCATCGGCCGCCTTATTGGTAAAAGTCACCGCAAAGATGTTCCAGGGGTGCACCCCTTTTTCTTGAATGAGATAGGCGATGCGGTAGGTCAGGACTCTGGTCTTTCCGCTCCCGGCCCCTGCAAAAACCAGGAGTGGCCCCTCGGTTTCCAAAACCGCTTTCTGTTGAACAGGATTAAGATCGTTGAGAAGAGACATCGATATTGAGTAAATGTCAAATTTCAAAATCCAAATGTCAAATGAATTCGGAAGAGATAGCTTTAGGATGAGCTTAAGGTTGAGTAAGCTTTCAAAAATTTAAAAGTATTTCTTGGATCGCTCTGTTTGAGAACCTTGCTCCTTTCTCAACTTAAACCTGAACCTCAACCTTAGCCTTATTATTCGACGGTCACGCTCTTGGCCAGGTTTCTCGGCTGGTCCACATCCGTGCCTTTGAAGTCAGCCATATAGTAGGCCAGGAGTTGAAGAGGAATGGTAAGGAGAATGGGAGTGAGAGAAGGATGCGTCTCGGGGATGGTGATCACATCGTCCACCTTTTCGACAATCTCTTGATCGGATTGAGAAGCCAGGGCAATGATCTTTCCTTCCCTTGCCTTCACCTCTTCGATGTTGGAGATCACTTTCTCATAGACATCGTTCTTCGTCGCGAGGACAACGACCGGCATCTCCTGGTCGATCAAGGCAATGGGTCCATGCTTCATCTCACCCGCCGGATAGCCTTCTGCATGGACATAAGAAATCTCCTTCAACTTCAGTGCCCCTTCCAAGGCAATGGGGTAGCTGATCCCTCTGCCCAGGTAGAGAAAATCCCTTACATGGAGGTACTTTCTGGCGATTTTGGCGACTTCATGAGACCCCTTCAGCAATTCTTCCATGAGATGTGGAAGTTTGACCAATTCTTCGATCAGGGTCTTCCCTTTTTCGCTGGAGAGGACCCCTAATTCTCTCCCGATTCGAAGGCCAAGAAGGAAAAGGATCACCAGTTGAGTGACAAAGGTTTTGGTGGAAGCAACGCCAATCTCGGGGCCCGCATGGGTGTAGATCACATGGTCCGCCTCTCTTGCCAGGCTTGATTCCACCACATTGCAGATGGCTAAGGTCGTCGCCCCTTTTCGTTTCGCTTCTCTCAAAGCAGCCAGGGTATCGGCCGTCTCTCCGGATTGAGAGATGGCTACCAGGAAATGATCCGGTTTAATAATCGGATTCCGATATCGAAACTCGGAGCCAATATCTACATCCACTGGAATTCGACAGAAGTCTTCGATGAGAAATTTTCCTACGAGGGCGGCATGATAGGAGGTGCCGCAGGCGATCAGATTGATCCGCTGTATCTTCTTCAGAAAATTTGGATCAAAGTGGACATCTCCGAAAACGGCATCACCCTTCTCCTCGGAGAGTCGGCCCCGGATGGTATCGATCACTGCCCTGGGCTGCTCGAAGATCTCCTTGAGCATAAAATGTTTATACCCACCCTTCTCTGCCATCAACGGATTCCAGTGGATCCGCTTCGGTTCCTTGGAAACTTCCTTTCCCTTGATATCGACCACTTTTACTCCCTCAAAAGAGAGAAGGGCGACCTCCCCATCTTCCATAAAGATGAAGTCTCGAGTGTAGGGAAGAACCGGAGGAACGTCCGAGGCGATGAAATACTCCTCCTTTCCAAGACCGATCACCAGTGGACTCTCCTTGCGGGCGGCGATTAAGTGTTCTTCCTCCCCTTCGAAAAGAATGCCCAATGCATAAGAGCCCTTGATCTTATCTAACGCTATTCTCACGGCCTCCAGAGAGGAATATCCTTCATGCATGAATTCATCGATCAGATGGGAGATAATCTCCGTATCTGTTTCGGAGGTAAAAACATGACCCTTGCCCTTAAGAATCTCTTTAAGAGGAAGATAGTTTTCGATGATGCCATTGTGGACCACAGCGACCTTGCCTGCCTTATGAGGATGGGCATTCTCATCGGACGGCCTTCCATGGGTCGCCCATCGCGTATGACCTATCCCTACCTTTCCATCAAAGGTCTCTCTTCCGATCAACTCCTCCAACTTTGCTAATTTTCCCTCTTTCCTTCGGATCTCAATCTTGCCTCGATGGAAAACGGCGATGCCTGCAGAGTCATAGCCTCGATATTCGAGTCGTTTGAGCCCATCAATGAGAACCCTTGCTGTCTCTCTAGAGCCGATATATCCGACAATACCGCACATCTTTCAAACCTCACCCTTCTTATTTCTATTGCTTTTCTTTTTTTGCCCGTGCTCTATTCTCTTACGCCTTCCCTTAGTGTTCCTCTGTCTCGCTCGGCCGGTCGTCCCAACATGGACCCCTTTTTCAACCTTGGAATCTCCAAAACGGGAAAGGGGATTGGCCTTGGCCCCTTTGCCAATGGCCGACTTCTTCACCTCCACAAAGTTCCCGATCTTTGCCCTCGCCTTCACCTCCGTGAGGGGCCTCAGGTGGGCAAATGGGCCAATGACAGCCCCCTCCTCAATCTTGCATTCAGTGATCACAGAATTCGAGCAAATCCTCACCTCATTGCCGATTATGGAGTTTGTGATCTTTGAGTTAGATTCGATGATACAGCGTTCGCCAATTCTTGTCCTCCCATGGAGATAGCAATTCGGGGAGATCGTTGTGTCTCTTCCTACCTCAACCATCCTCTCCACATAGGTCGTCTTGGGATCGAGAACAGTCACTCCAGAGAGCATGAGCTCCTTCAGCTTCTCCAGTTTGAGGACCTCGTTGGCCACGGCAAGATCGATCCTTGTGTTG
>Ga0316628_100005470_pt1 | contig 10199 bp, 11 predicted proteins | sample OWC_Aug_M2_C1_D5_FD_207648 | JGI IMG/M metagenome (GOLD analysis project Ga0316628, IMG submission 207648) | Wetland soil microbial communities from Old Woman Creek delta, Ohio, United States - OWC_Aug_M2_C1_D5_C | ecosystem: Environmental > Terrestrial > Soil > Wetlands | place: USA: Ohio... | reverse complement strand
TCGGCTTGCGCGGCGACATGATCGTGATCAGCGCGAAGGTCAGCGGCGTTCAGGATCTGATCAGCGTGTATCGCAACTTGGCGGCACGCTGCGACTATCCGCTGCACCTCGGCCTCACCGAGGCCGGCATGGGCAGCAAGGGCATCGTCTCCTCGACTGCGGCGATGAGCGTTTTGCTGCAGGAAGGCATCGGCGACACGATTCGCGTGTCCCTGACGCCGCAGCCGGGCGGCGATCGCTCGCAGGAGGTCATCGTCGCCCAGGAAATTCTCCAGACCATGGGGCTGCGCTCGTTCACGCCGATGGTCATCGCCTGCCCGGGCTGCGGCCGCACGACGAGCACGTACTTTCAGGAACTCGCGCAAAAGATCCAAAGCCACATCCGCCACCGGATGCCCGAGTGGCGCAAGGAGCGCACGGGCGTCGAGGAAATGACGGTCGCGGTGATGGGCTGCGTCGTCAACGGCCCCGGCGAGAGCAAGCACGCGAACATCGGCATCAGCCTGCCCGGCACGGGCGAAGTGCCGGTCGCCCCGGTCTACGAGGACGGCGAGAAAACCGTGACCCTGAAGGGGCAACGGATCGCCGAGGAATTTCAGGAACTCGTCGAGCGCTATATCGAGCGCACCTACGCGGCGAGGACGCCGTGAGCGAGTTGTCCTCGAAGAAATGCGTGCCTTGCGAAGGCGGCGTGCCGCCGTTGACCAAGGCCGAAGCCGCCGCGCTCTGCACCAAGCTGCACGCGGATTGGTCCGTCGCCGAGGATGGGAAGAGTCTCCGGCGTTCGCTGAAATTCCGCGATTTCTACCGCGCGATGAGCTTCGTCAACGCCGTCGCCCACATCGCGAATTCCGAGGACCATCATCCGGACTTGGAGATCGGCTACGACTACTGCCGGATCCGCTACACGACGCACGCGATCGGCGGCCTCTCCGAGAACGACTTCATCTGCGCCGCGAAGATCGACCTGCTCTGAGGCCTGCCGGCCTCGAGGCCGGCTTGCCGCAAGCCTAGGCGCGCCGCAGGAAAGCCGGCAGGTCGCCGCCCAATCCCAGCGCGCGGCGCATGAGATACCGCTTCGCGAGCGGTGCCCGCGCGGCGAACCGAAGGCCCGCCACGCGCAGCGCCGTGAGCCGGGGATCGGCGTTGGAGAACAAGCGGTCCAATCCATCGAAAACGGCGGCGGCCGCCAGATTTTCGCTCTTGCGCCACCGCTCGTAGCGCCGCAACAGCCCGAGGTCGCCGAACGCCTTCGCCTCCGGCGCCTCGGCAAGCACGCTGGCGAGTGCGCCGCAATCCAGGAATCCCAAGTTGAGCCCCTGACCGGCAAGCGGGTGCACGACGTGGGCGGAGTCGCCGACGAGCGCGACGCGCTCGCGCACGTAGCGTTGCGCGTACTTAAGCCCAAGCGGGAACGCCGCGACCGGTGTCGTGAGTTGCGTCGGACCCAAGATTTCGGCGCTCGCCGCATCGAGCGCGAGCGCGAATTCGGCCCCATTCAGCGCACGCAGGCGCGCGGCCTCCTCGCGGCGGACGCTCCAGACGATCGACGACCGGCCGTCTGCCAGTGGCAAGAAAGCGAGCGGTCCGGTCGGCAAGAATCGCTGCCACGCGGTGTTGCGATGCGGCTTGGCGGTGCGTACGTGCGCGACCAGAGCCTCCTGACCGTATGAATGGCCGGCGGTGCCGATGCCGAGGAGGGTCCGTGTCTTCGACTGCGTTCCATCGGCTCCGACGACCAAGCCGGCGGAGAGTTCGCGGCCGCCCTCCGCACGGATCCGCACGCCGGTCTCACCGATCGCGATTTCCTCGAGCCCGGCCTCGATGACCGCGACACCAGCCGCACGCGCCGCTTGCAGGCAATGCCACTGCAGCGCCCGGCCGTCGACGATCGAACCCAAGTCGGGTTCGCCGATCTCGGCGCTATCGAAGGAAAGAGCGCCGGGACCGTCGGCAGGTCCGCTCGCGTCCCAGACGCGCATGTGCGTATAGGAGCTAACGCGGTCGCGCGGCAGCCGCTCCCAGACGCCGCAGATGCAAAGGAGACGCTGCGACGCGCGCCCGAGCGCGAACACCCGCAGATCCCAATCGGCGCCGCGCGCATCTTCCGGCAAGCGGTCCGCGATCACGGCGACGCGTTCCGGCGCGCATATGCGGCGTGCGACGAAGAGGCTCGCGGCGACCGCGCCGACCGCGCCCGCGCCGACGATCGCAATGTCGAACTCGCGCTTCATGCGAGCGCAATCCCGCACGCGAGCTTCGGCGCACGGCCCGCAGCGCCGGTGCTCAAGGCCGACAAGGCCGACTTCGCCGGCGGGAACAAATCAAAGGCAAGCAAGCCGAGATTGCGCGCCATCCGCACGACGCCGAGAGGATTGGCAAACAGGCGCACGAGCCCGTCGGTGAAGCCGACGATCGCGCGCCGATCGCCGCGCCGCCAGTCGTCGTACGCCGCCGCCAGGCGAGGGTCGCCGAAATCCGACATGCCTGCCGCGCGCATGTCGGCGATGAGTTCCGCGAGGCTCGCCACGTCGCGCAATCCCAAATTGAAGCCCATGCCGGCGACCGGATGCAAGCTTTGCGCGGCGTTGCCGACGATCACGCAGCGTGCGGCGCTCGTCCGCAGCGCTTGCGTCAGCGCCAAGGGGTAAGCGAAGCGCCTGCCGACCTTCAGGAACCGGCCGAGCCTGAATCCGAATCGTCGCTGCGCTTCGGCGAGAAACTCGGAATCCCCGGCGCTCATCGCCGCTTCGACTCGCGCCCGCGCGAGCGTGAGGACGAGCGTGCAGCGACCGTCCGCCAGCGGCAGCAACGCCAACGGGCCTTCGTCGGTGAATCGCTCGTAGGCCACGTGCTCGTGGAACCGCTGCGGCAATATCGTCGTGATGACGGCAGTTTGTGCGTAATCCCGCGTTTCCGCGTCGACGCCGAAAGCCGCCCGGACGGCCGACTGAACCCCGTCCGCCGCGACGACCAGACGCGCCTCGATCGACTCCGGCGGGCGATCGGCGACGCGAATCGAGAGTTCCGACGACTGCGCGCCCGGCGTCACCGCCTCGATGTGCGCGGGACAAAACACGCGCAATTCGGGGTCCACCTGGATCCGCGACCAGAGCGCATGGCCCAGGGAACGGTTCGCAAGCACATAGCCCATCGCCGGCAGGCCTTGCTCTGCGGCGTCGATGCGCGCAAAGCCGAAGCGGCCCCGATCCGATACATGGATGCGGCTGATCGGCGTCGCCGCGCCGGACACCTCGCCCCAGACCGCGAGCGTCTCGAGGATGCGGCGGCTGCCGTTCGACAAAGCCGTCGTGCGCTCGTCGAAACTCGGCTGCGACGCGGCATCGTGCGGCACCGCTTCGATCAATGCGACCTTCAGGCCGAGGGGCCGCAGCGCGACCGCGAGACTGGACCCGACCATCCCGCCGCCGACGATTGCGACGTCGAACGATTCGCTCATGCGCTTTGCACCAGCCGCTCGATCGCATCCGGGTCTCTTTCCAGGTCCGCGGTCATCACGTCGGGGGCCGCGCCGGTGACCAGTACGTCGTCCTCGATCCGCACGCCGATGTTCCAGAATTCCTTCGGCACCTTCGATGATGGGCGGATGTATATGCCGGGCTCGACGGTCAGCGCCATTCCGGGCTCCAACACGCGCCATTGCCCGTCGACGCGATAGTCGCCTACGTCATGCACGTCGAGCCCGATCCAGTGGCCGGTGCGGTGATTGAAGAACTCCAAGTACGCCTTGTCCTTGATGAGCCGCGACGGCCGTCCTTTGAGCAGGCCGAGCTTGACCAGTCCCTGGGTCACGGCGCGCACCGCGGCTTCGTGCGGTGCGTTCCAATCGTTGCCGGCGCGCACCTTGTCGATCGCCGCGTTCTGCGCGTCGAGGACGACCTCGTATACGGCCCGTTGGGCCGGCAGAAATCGACCGCCGACCGGAAAAGTCCGCGTGACGTCGGAGGCGTAATAGTCGAGTTCGCACCCCGCATCGAGCAGCAATAGGTCACCGTCGTTCAACATCTTGTCGTTGTCGCGGTAATGCATGACGCACGCGTTCGCGCCGCCGCCGACGATCGGATGGTACGCGAGATCCGCATTGTGGCGGCGGAACTCGTGGACCACCTCGGCCATGACCTCGTACTCCATCGCGCCGGGTCGGACGAAGCGCATCGCGCGGCGGTGGGCGCCAATCGCGACCTGCGCCGACTTTCTCAGCACCGCTTGTTCCGCACGGCTCTTGTACAGGCGCAAATCGTCGGCGAAATGGCTCAACGCGACGATTTCCTGCGGCGCGGCCGAATCCTGGCGCGCCTGCACCCGGAGCGCGTTGACCCAGCCGACGACGCGGGGGTCGAAGTCCTCGTGCGCACCCATGGAATAGAAGATGCGCGGCCGATCCTCCATCAATCCCGGCAGGATTTCATCGATGTCCGCGATTGGAAATGCGTCGTCCGCGCCGTACCCGGCGACGGCTCCGTCGGGTCCGGAGCGCGGGCCGTCCCAGGCTTCGCGCGTTCGGTCGCGATCGCGGACGAACAGGATGTACTCGCCCTGCGGACGTCCGGGGGCGAGCACGGCGACGGCATCAGGCTCTGGAAAGCCGGTGACATAATGGAAATTGCTGTCCTGGCGATACGAGTACTCGATGTCGCCGTTCCGATGGCGCACCGGCGCGGCCGGCAAAATCGCGATCGCGTCCTTGCCGAGCATGCGCATCAGCTGGCGGCGCCGGCGCTTGAACTCGCGTCGATCCACCGGGAGGCTCAATGCAACCGCTGCGCCGAAGGGTAGACCTGGCTGCGCAGCGGCAACAGCTCCTCGAACACCACCTGGGCGGCGACGCGAATGAATTCGACGAGTTCGGCGTAGGCCCGCTCGTTGGACTCGTCGGCGTCGGCGTCGTCGCCCGCCGCGCGCGAGATCTCGGTGAAATCACGCACTATCTCGCCGACATCTCCGTTCAGCGCGTCCAGATCGGCGATTTGGCCGGTACCGAGACCGTAAAGGAACCCGCTGCACCAAAGCGCCAAGGCATTCGCGCGGCCGTTGAGAGGCTCGCCATCGTCCGGCAACAGGGGCTCGAATTCCATGCCCTGCTCGCCGAACGATTTCGCGGTCGCCGTGAACACCCGCTCCAGCACCGCTGCGGATTCCTCGGACAGGGACGCAACGTCGGGCAGGATTTCGTTGATCCAGTCCTGCATCCGGTACGGCGCGATGGAACACAATGCGCCGCACAAGGAACCGTGCGCCTCCGCCGCGTCGGCATGGCTGCCGGCGGTCGCGAGCACGTCCTCGAAATCCTTGAATCGAATGTCAGACATCATCATGATGAGCGAATCATACCGCAGCGCCGGCGCGCATCGCCCTTTGCAATGCGGTTTGCAGCGCACTATATTGGTACGCCATGAACGAAACTGCCGCCAAGTCCGCCGTCGAATTGGAGCTGAAGCGCCTCGAGAAGCGGCTCGACGATTTGATCGCCACGGTGGGGCAAATCAAGGAAGAGAATCGCGCGTTGCGCCAGCGTCAGGAAGCATTGACCGCGGAGCGCGCGAGCTTGCTGCAGAAAAACGAGCAAGTGCGGGCCCGTGTGGAAGCGATGATCGGACGGCTGAAATCCATGGAACAGGTATGAGCGAGACCAACGCGAGAGTCAGCGTCCGCATACTCGAAAAGGAGTACCACATCACCTGTCCCGCGGAAGAGCGCGCCGACTTGCTGGACTCCGCGGAATTCTTGAATGCGCGCATGCGCGAGATTCGCGACGGCGGCAAAGTCGTCGGCCTCGACCGCATCGCGGTGATTGCGGCGCTGAATATGGCGAATGAACTGATTCGGTTGCGCAAGAACGACGGCAATCTCGAGTCGGAGGTTGGCGGACGCTTGCGTATCCTGCGCGAGCGCGTAGAGTCGGCCTTGGAGAAGGGCCAGCAACTCGAGCTTTGAGACTCCCTTCTCGCGAGTTTGGGTTTGGCGCTGCCTGCGGTGTTCGATGCGGATCGGGTTACCTCTCGACCCTAATTTGTAAACCCCAGGGGCCTTTGCTTGCTGGCAACATTGTGCAAGTCCGCCTCGAGCGGAAAGCCTTACTTGCCGCAGTGAGCCCCACCTGTTGCTCAGGTCGGGAGCAACGGTCCAAAACGGCACATGCGGGTGGCGCCATCCAATGAAACCCAACTCGCGGACGAAGCTTCGCCCGCGCCGCCGCCGCGTCCGCCGCCTGCGCTTACGGACTCATTGACCACCTGCCGGGGATGTGATGAATCATTGGCTGTTGAAGTCGGAACCGGGGACTTTCAGCATCGACGATCTCGCCGCCCGCCCCCGTAAGACGACTTCGTGGGACGGCGTGCGCAATTTTCAGGTGCGAAACATGCTTCGAGACGCCGTAAAAAAGGGTGATCAGGCTTTTTTCTATCACTCGAGCTGCGCGGTACCCGGCATCGTCGGCATCGTCACCGTCGCGCGCGAGGCTTACCCCGACGCGACGGCCTTCGACCCAAAGGACGCGCACTACGATGCGGCAAGCACGCCGGAAAACCCGCGCTGGTACGCCATCGACGTCAAGCTCATCGCCAGATTCGATCGCGTCGTCACGCTCGACGAATTGCGCGAGCACGCGTCGACCACGCTGTCCGACCTCCTGATCCTGCGCCGGGGAAATCGTCTCTCGGTGACGCCGGTCGCGAAGAGGGAATGGGATTTCATTCTCTCGTTGGCGTGAACCCGCGCACATCGCTACCACATCGGCGCGCACTAAGCGTGACGTATTGCTTGTAATTTGATTATTCGTGTATATACTCGGTCCCCGGACTAACCCGACAACGGAGTTTTAATCATGGCAGCGAAAGCGAAGAAGGCGAAGAAGAAGGTAGCCAAGAAGAAGGCGGCCAAGAAGAAGTAAGCCTTCGAAAGTAATCGACTGTGCCCGCGTAAGCGGGCACAGTCGTTTTTGGAGACAGGAAAAGCCATGCAATCGCAGGAAAAAAAGCGACTCGCCGCACAGGCCGCGCTTCAATTCGTCGAAGAAGGCATGGTGCTCGGCATCGGCACGGGCTCGACCGTAAACGAATTCATCGCCGCGCTGAAAGCCCGGAATATCCGCCTCGAAGGCGCCGTATCGAGTTCGCGCGCGACCTCCGAGCTCCTCGGCCCCGCCGGCATACCCGAGCTCGAGTTGAACGATGCGGGAGATCTGCCGCTTTACATCGATGGCGCGGACGAAGCGACGCGGCACGGAACACTGATCAAAGGCGGAGGCGCGGCGCTGACACGCGAAAAGATCGTTGCCGCGGCGTCCAAACGCTTCGTTTGCATCATCGACGACAGCAAGCTGGTCGACGTCCTCGGCGCCTATCCCCTGCCCATCGAGGTGATCCCGATGGCGCGCTCCTATGTTGCCCGTAAGCTCGCCGCCCTCGGCGGACAACCCGTCTGGCGCGACGGCGTCGTCACCGACAACGGCAACGCCATCCTCGACGTCCATAATTTGAGGCTCACCGACCCCGTGGGATTCGAGACCGAGGTCAATCAGATCGCGGGTGTCGTCACGGTCGGTCTGTTCGCGCGGCGCGGTGCGGATCTGGTGATCGTCGCGGGCGACGACGGGGTCCGGCAGCTCAATCCCTGAACGCGGCGCGGCCCGATGGCGCTGGCGCCTGTCAAATCTCGAGTCGCGTCCCGATCTCCACGACCCGGCCGGACGGTAGCCCGTAGAAGTCCGCGACGACCTGGGCGTTGCGTGCCATTTGGATGAAAGCCCTGCGCCTGAGCGGGGTAAGGTCCGAGCGCCTGCCGGCGATCAGTTCCTCGCGGCTCAAGAAGTAGGTCGTGCGCTCGGGCTCGTAAGGCACGCCGTAGCCCTCGGACTCACGCAGGATTTCGACGATATTGGGTTTATCCATGAACCCGATCTGGGCGACGATCCGCAAGATACCCTCGCCGACCGGCGTCACCGTCAGACGCTTCGATGCCGGTATGCGTGGCTCCTCGCGCGTCACGAAGGTCAAGATCACGACTCTTTCATGCATCACGCGGTTGAACTTGATGTTGTTGAGCAGCGCACGCGGGATACCCGAGGCCTTCGCGTCCAGGAACACGGCGGTTCCGGGCACCCTGACCGGCGGATCGCGCTTCAAGTCCTCCAAGAAGTCGCGCACCGGCTTTTGCTCGCGCAACAGCCGCGCGAGCAGCGACGCGCGGCCTTTCTGCCAGGTCTGCATCAGCCAGTAGATGCAAAGCCCCGACAGCAGCGGGAGCCAGCCGCCCTCGCCGAGCTTCGTGAGATTCGCCATCAGGAACGCGATGTCGATGACGAATAGCAGCGACAATCCCGTCCGCAGCGGCAGGCTCTGCCTCCCGGACCGCGACTTGATCAAGCTCAAGGTCAGCGGCGTCACGATCGTCATCGCCCCCGAGACGGCCAGTCCGTAGGCGCCGGCCAGCGCGGTCGAACTGCCGAACCCCACGACCAGGCTCAAGGCGGCGATCATCAAGGCCCAATTCATCGACGGCACGTAGATCTGGCCGACATTGAGCGCCGAGGAATGCTCGACGCGCAGTCGCGGCAACAGCCCTAAGCTGACCGCGGTTCGCGTGACGGAAAAGACGCCGGATATGACGGCCTGGGACGCGATCACGGTCGCGACGGTCGCGAGCATGATCAACGGCCACAAGGCCCAGGCCGGCGCCATCAGGTAAAAGGGGTTGCTGATCGCGGCCGGATTTTCGATCAGCAGCGCGCCCTGCCCGAAATAATTGAGGATCAGCGCGGGCATCACGACGGTGATCCAACCGAGGCGAATCGGACTCTTGCCGAAGTGGCCCATGTCGGCGTACAGCGCCTCGCCGCCGGTGACGGTCAGGAACACGCCGGCGAGGACGGCGAGCGCGCCGACTTGGTGCTCCATCAACATGCCGAGCGCGTTCGACGGATCCACCGCGAGAAGAACCCGCGGCTCGCGCACGATCCAGGAAACGCCCAAGACGGCGAGCACCGCAAACCAGCCGAACATGATGGGACCAAAGACCCGGGAGACCGAACCCGTGCCGTGGCGCTGAATCATGAACAGTCCGCACAATACGATCGCCGTGATCGGCAGGATCGGGATTTGCGACGCCGGCGCGGCGATCTGCAGGCCCTCGACCGCGCTCAACACCGAGATGGCGGGCGTGATCGCGCCGTCCGCGAAGAACAGCGCGGCTCCCAAGATCCCGAGCGTGCCGTAGAGCGCGCGACGCGGGCTCGCCCTCTCGTTGTTGACGACGAGCGCGGTCAGCGCGAGAACCCCGCCTTCGCCTTTGTTGTCGGCGTTCAGGACGACCGCGACATATTTCAGCAGGATCACCAGCACCAAGGACCAGAAGATCAGCGACAGGACGCCGAGCACGTGGGCGGGCGAAACGGGAATGCGTGCGCCGGTAAAACAGGCGGAAATCGCGTACAAGGGACTCGTACCGATGTCGCCGAACACGACGCCGAGCGCGCCGAGCGCCAAGAACGCAACGCGTCCACCCGAATTGCGCTCAACCGACATGTGGACTTACGCTCCGCCCGGGGTCGGGGCCCGCGCATGCGGGCCCCTGTGTGTTGGCTGGGGGACTAGGATTCGAACCTAGGTAAACGGTGTCAGAGACCGTTGTCCTACCGCTAGACGATCCCCCAAATCCGATCGCATACCGGGAGGTATTGTGCTCTGTTAGCGCTTGGAGAACTGGGTACCGCGACGCGCTTTGCGGCGGCCGACCTTCTTGCGTTCGACCTCGCGCGCATCGCGGGTCACGAAGCCCGCCTTGCGCAAGCTCGGGCGCAGCGTTTCGTCGTACTCCATCAAGGCGCGCGTGATGCCGTGGCGAATCGCGCCGGCTTGACCGGTGATGCCGCCGCCTTCGACGTGCGCGACGATATCGAACTTGCCGTCCATGTCGACCGCCTGAAAAGGCTGGCGCACGATCATGCGCCCGGTCTCGCGGCCGAAAAATTCGTCGATGGTCCGGCCGTTGATGGCGACCTTACCGGTACCCGGAGTCAGGTAGACCCGCGCGCTCGAGGTCTTCCGGCGCCCGGTACCGTAAAAGGAATTTGCGGCTTTGCTCTGTGCCATGTTGTGCTTTCCTGCGGACTCTTAAGTGATTTCCAGCGGCTGGGGCTGCTGTGCCTGATGCGGGTGTTCGCTGCCGCCGAACACATG
>Ga0316628_100005469_pt1 | contig 10200 bp, 9 predicted proteins | sample OWC_Aug_M2_C1_D5_FD_207648 | JGI IMG/M metagenome (GOLD analysis project Ga0316628, IMG submission 207648) | Wetland soil microbial communities from Old Woman Creek delta, Ohio, United States - OWC_Aug_M2_C1_D5_C | ecosystem: Environmental > Terrestrial > Soil > Wetlands | place: USA: Ohio... | reverse complement strand
CTTGAATCGCTCTGCCTCTAGAAGCTGGGCGACCCGAAGCCCCATGCGTCCCCCCCCGATCACCATCACCCGCTCCACGATGCTCTCCTTCTTCCCGAGGAGAGTGAGGATGGCGTTCACTGACTCCCGCTTACTCACGAAGTAGATGTGATCGTCCTCTTGAAGGATTGTCTCACCATCCGGCAGGATGAGCTTCCCATCGCGCAGGACGGCAACGATCAGGAACGGCGTGGTGGTATGAAATGATCGGAGAGACCGCAGCGGCCGGTCAAGGATCGGCGCCCTCGACGCGACCTGAATCCCCAGCATGAGCACCTTCCCGTCTGCAAACTTGCCAACCTCGGCGGCGGCCGGCGTCTTCACCAGATCGAGGATCTCCTCGGCCACCACGATATTTGGGTTAATGAGGAGGTCGATGCCCAACCGCTTCCCTCGCTCTAGGAACGGGCTCTCGCTGAAATCGGGATTCCGCACCCTGGCGATGCGCCGGGCGACGCCGTATTCTTTGCCCAGGAGGCAGGCCGTCACATTCACCTCGTCGATATCGGCCACAGCGATGAGCAGATCCGCCTCGCGGACCCCCGCTTCCTCCAAAACCCTGGGCGAGGAGCCGCTCCCTTCGAGAGTCAAGACGTCCAGCTCCTCCTGAACGCGAAGCCGGATCTCCGGATCCTGCTCGATGACGGTGACGTCGTTCCCCTCCCGACTCAGCCGTTCTGCGATGTGGTAGCCAACCTCGCCCGCGCCGATTACGATCGTCTTCATTCGCGACTCCGTGTTCGTAAACCTCGGAGGCTCCGAGAGCCGCCTGGCCGGGAACTGTGCCGACTTCCGGACGCTTAAGGTCTCACCGAGCGAACCGGGTCCAAGCGGTGCTGCTGGGAAAACCCGACAGACTTTATGGGAAAGGCTTTCGGGCCTCAAGGAGAAAAACTCGTTTGTGACGGAGGAGGCATGTTTGTCCTTTTTTTCAGACAGTTACGTGACCAGGGTGTGTGCACTTCCCTCGAGTGCTGTGCCATCCCATGATTGCGGCGACAGATTGGTCTTTATGCTTTCTTGATGCCTGGCACACTATTCTTGACACCCTCTTGAATTGACCGCCACCGTCGCGACGCCTACCTTCCCTGTGAGGGGGTATCCGCGATGGCCCGCGTCGTGTTGCTATGTCTCTGCGTTGTGGCCGCGGCCGCGCCGCAGGCTGCTGCACAGAGCTATCAGGAATACAGCGACGGCTCGGTGTCGGTCGGGGCCAGGAAGGTCATGGATCAGGATCAGCGCATCGGATTCGAAGTGTGCGCGCAATGGTTGAGGCAAGAGATGGCGTGCCCGCTTGAGGTCCGCTTGAATTTCTGGGAGGCATCCGGTCGCTTCCTGGCCCAGGCGTCGTCGGTCCTGCGCCCCGAGTTTTCGGCGCCAATCTGCCAGGGCATCCCGCTTCCGGAGGAAGCCAAGGCCATGTCCCGGTGGGAGATCGCGCGATTCCGGTGTCAACGCCAGGGCGTGCAGGAGTGGCGGATGGACTGGAACGGCTAGATCGCGAATGTTCGCCGTGAGATCACGGAGCGGGATTCTGCCGATCGTGGGGGCGCAGTGCGCCGGGCAGGTGCCAGATACAAGAAGCCCAGTGCGGGATGGCCGCGACGGAAAGGTGCTCGCTGTCTCATGGGCCCTGACCTTCGGCTGCGTGCGTAGCCCGTACTGATGCTGTGATGACGTGAACCGCCAGCGAATGTGGCATCTAACGCAGGATCCCAGGAGGAGCGGCGATGGTTTCCGCACGCGGATCGTCTCTCAAGAGCATCCAACACCATGCGATCGCGCCGAGGCTTGGCGCATCGCACACACCGCTGGCGCGCCGAGCCCCGCGTATGGCACACTCGTTCGCACGGTCTGCGCTACGTGCGCCCTGGCTGCTGCTGTACGCGCTCCTGCCGGTTTGCGTTGCGCTGCTGGCGTTCGCTGAGGGCATAACATTGGATGGCGGGCTCCGCGAGCTGGTCGAGATCGTCATCGTGGTCCTCGTGATCGGATTGGCAGCGATATGGGTCCACGTCAACCGCCGCGCGCTGGCTGGCGCCCAAGCGAATGGCGGGGACAAAGAGGTGCTCGGGCAGAATACGATCTTACAGGTCAATGCGTCGTCGCCCCGAGTGATCCACCTTGATTCGCATCGACATGATTCGTAAGATTCTCGGCCCGTGTTTCGGAGAGCACAGAAGTGTGACCGCGATTCCGTGACTGCCTCCCATCCTATGGACCATACGCTCTCGGCTCGGGCGACGACTGCCGCGTTTCGTGTGACGCCCGCTCGTGCGATCCTCTTGGGATTCGGCAGCGTGATCCTCACGGGAGCGGGGCTTCTCACCCTTCCCGCCGCCTCCATATCAGGCGAGTCCGCCGGCTTCCTCACCGCTCTGTTCACGGCAACCTCGGCAGTGTGCGTGACCGGTCTGGTCGTCGTCGATACAGCGACGCAATGGTCGCCATGGGGCCAGGTGGTCATCCTGGGTCTTATTCAGACCGGCGGGCTCGGCTTCATGAGCGTGGCCTCCCTCGTGTTCCTACTGCTCGGGAAGCGCGTCGGCCTGAAGGAGCGCATTCTGATCCGCGAATCGCTGAATCAGTACGACATAGCCGGGATGGTCCGCTTGGTCAAAGCCGTCCTTGTCTTCGCGTTTACCATTGAGGGATTCTTTGCACTCGTTCTCGCCTGGCACTGGTCGTTCGAGGTGGGCTGGCGCCGGGGGATTTGGTTCGGTGTCTTCCACACCGTGTCCGCCTTCAATAACGCCGGGTTCGATCTTTTCGGGGATTTCCGGAGTCTCACCGGTTACGTGGGAGACCCCGTCGTCGTTGGCTCGATCACGACCCTGATCATTCTGGGGGGCATCGGCTTCTCCGTGGTGGTCAATCTCTGGGAGTGGCGAGAGCGGCGGCTGACGCTCCATTCCCGACTAGCCCTGGTCGTCACGGGCTATTTGATCGCTGCCGGCACCCTGGCAGTCCTTCTCTTTGAGTGGGGAAATAGCCTCGCCCCGCTGCAGTGGCCCGACAAGCTTCTAGGGGCATACTTCCAGTCGATCACGCCCCGGACGGCCGGCTTCAACACGCTGGACATCGCGAAGCTGCGCCACTCCACGCAGTTTCTCCTCACCGTGCTCATGTTCATCGGAGCCTCCCCCGGTTCCACCGGCGGCGGCATCAAGACCACCACCTTCGGGCTCCTCACGGCCGCGGTCTGGTCGCAGAGCCGCGGGAAAGAGGACACAGAGGTCCTGGGCCGCCGGATTCCCGGCGAGCAGGTCAACAAGGCCCTGGCGGTCACACTGACGTCCGGCTGTCTGGTGACGGTTGTCACCCTGCTTCTGACGCTGACCGAATCCGCCGACTTTCTCACCCTGCTCTTCGAGACGGTGTCGGCCTTTGGAACCGTCGGCTTGAGCATGGGCGTCACGCCGACGCTCACCAGTCTGGGACGCATTCTCATCATCGTCACCATGTTCGCCGGTCGGGTGGGACCCTTGACAGCCATGGTCGCCTTGGCGCAGTCGGCCCGGCCGAAGAATCTCATTCGCCGCGTAGAGGATCGCGTCCTCATCGGATAGGAGACATAAATGAAGCAAGCAGCGGTGATCGGGCTCGGCCGATTCGGCGCAAGCGTCGCGCGGACTCTCGCCAACGCCGGATGCGAGGTGCTCGGCGTCGACGTCGACGAGAGTCGGGTGAAGGCCGTCGCCGACGAGATCACGGATGCCGTACGTGCAAACGCACTGGACGAGGAAGCCCTGCGCGCCTTGGGTTTGCGCAACTTCGAGGTGGTCGTCGTGGCCATCGGCCACGAGGTCCAGGCGAGTATCCTGGTCACCGTGCTCTTGAAGGAGATGGGTATTCCGAAGATCGTGGCTAAGGCCCAGGACGATCTGCACGGCCGCGTACTCCAGAAAGTGGGGGCGGACATTGTCGTGTTCCCCGAGCGGGATATGGGCGTACGATTGGCCCATACCCTGATTTCCCGGAACGTCATCGATGAGATCCAGCTCTCCACCGACTACAGCATCCTGGAGATAGAGGCGCCGCCCCGCTTTCTCGATCGCAGCCTGAAGGATCTGGAATTGCGCCAGAAGTTCGGCCTCACGGTGCTCGCCATCCGGCGTGCGGACCGGATAATCGTCTCCCCCGACGCTACACAAATAGTGAAAGAGGGCGACATTCTCGTGACCTTGGGTCAGCCGGAGAAACTGGAGAGCCTCAACGAGTGATCGTCGCATGCGTACCACGGTTGAAAATCCACGATTTACCGCACCCCCTCCCAGGTCTTGACACCGTTTTGATTTTTTCTTCGCGAATCCTGATGACCTCTTGAGTTGATCCGCGGGGGCCGTGACCCTATCGTTTTTGCGGATACGGAAGAAAACAAGGGCAAGGAAAGGAGGAGGGGTGATGGACGACCTCACATTTGTTGGACTCACGCTGATCTTCTTTGCTCTGTCGTGGGCACTCGTCGGTTTTTGCGATCGCCTATAACGGAGGCATGGCTATGGGACTCTATGTGCTCGGGGGCGTCGTTGCCATCGGACTTTTCGTCTACCTGCTTGTGGCGATGTTGAAGCCGGAGGCGTTCTCATGACCGCGAACGGTTACCTCCAGTTAGCGCTCTACCTGGTCGTGCTCCTCGGCCTCGCCAAGCCCCTCGGGGCCTACATGGCGCGGGTGTACGAGAACCAGCCGATCGTCCTGGGTCGCGTCCTAGGGCCCATCGAGCGACTCCTGTACCGCCTCGCGGGGATCCGCCCGGACGTCGAAATGGACTGGAAGAGCTATGCCATCGCCATGCTCGCATTCAACATGCTTGGCCTCTTCGCAGTGTACCTGCTCCAGCGGTTCCAGGGGTGGCTCCCGCTGAACCCGCAGGGGCTGGGCGCGGTAAGCCCAGATTCATCCTTCAACACCGCAGCGAGCTTCGCCACCAACACCAACTGGCAGGGCTATGGCGGCGAGACCACCATGAGCTACCTCACCCAAATGCTCGGCTTGACCGTGCAGAACTTCGTCTCGGCAGCGACCGGGATGGCATGCCTGGCGGCTGTCATCCGCGGCATCGTGCGGCGCACGGCGCAGACGATTGGCAACTTCTGGGTGGATTTGGTGCGCTCCATCCTGTACATCCTGCTCCCCCTTTCCCTCGTCGGCGCCATCATTCTGGTGTCGCAGGGTGTGGTGCAGACCTTCCAACCCTACGCCAAGGTACCGGTTCTCCAACCCATCACGTACGACGAGCCAGCAACCGAGGAAAAGGGCCAACCGATTCTCGACGACAAGGGCCAGCCCAAGATGCGCCAGGCCACCCTCAAGGAACAGACAATCGCCGTCGGTCCGGCCGCCTCGCAGATCATGATCAAGCAGTTGGGGACCAACGGGGGTGGCTTCTTCAACGTGAACTCCTCGCACCCGTTCGAGAACCCCACGCCGCTGTCGAACTTCGCAGAGCTGCTGGCGATCCTCCTGATCCCGGCTTCCCTCTGCTACACCTTCGGCGTCATGGTGAAGGACACCCGTCAAGGCTGGGCCATCCTGGCCGCCATGACCCTCATCTTCGTGCCCCTCCTTATGCTGTGCGTAAGTTCCGAGCAGGCAGGCAACCCCGCCTTCTCCACGCTAGGCGTGGACATCACAGCGAGCGACCTCCAAGCCGGTGGCAACATGGAAGGCAAAGAGGTCCGCTTCGGCGTCGTCAATTCTGCCCTCTGGGCCACGGCAACGACTGCCGCCTCCAACGGGTCGGTGAACTCCATGCACGACTCGTACACTCCCCTGGGAGGGCTCGCGCCTCTTTGGCTCATACAGCTCGGCGAGGTGGTGTACGGCGGCGTGGGATCCGGCTTGTACGGCATGCTGGCCTTCGCCTTCATCGCCGTGTTCGTGGCCGGGCTCATGGTCGGACGGACGCCCGAGTACCTGGGCAAGAAGATCGAGGCCTACGAGATGAAGATGGCCGCTGTGGTGATTCTGATCCCGCCCCTGCTCGTCCTCGTCGGAGCGGCGGTCGCAGTGCTGACGCCGTCCGCGCTGGCGAGCCTGGCCAACAAAGGCGCGCACGGCTTCAGCGAGATCCTCTACGCGTACTCGTCCATGGGCAACAACAACGGGAGCGCTTTCGCGGGCTACAACGCCAACATCCCGTTCGTGAACATTACCGGCGGGATTGTCATGCTGTTCGCGCGGTACTGGCTGGCCGTTCCCATGCTCGCCATTGCCGGGTCGCTTGCAAAGAAGAAGCTGGTCCCGCCGAGCGCCGGCACGCTGCCGACGCACACGGTGTTGTTTGTCGTGTTGCTGGCCGGAAGCGTCATGCTGGTCGGGGCGCTTACGTTCATCCCGGCGCTGGCCCTCGGACCCATCGTCGAGCATCTCCAGATGCTCGCCATGAAGTGAGGTGACGCTCCCATGTCTACGCACGCGAAAGCTCGCCCTCTTTTCGACCCCGCGATACTCAGGCAGGCGGTGATCGACTCATTCCGGAAGTTGACACCCCAACGCCAGGTCCGGAATCCGGTCATGTTTGTGGTCTACGTGGGGTCCATCCTCACGACGCTCCTGTTCGTGCAGGCGCTCGTCGGCAAGGGCGAGGCGCCCGCCTGGTTCATCCTGATGGTAACCGTGTGGCTATGGTTCACGGTGCTCTTCGCGAATTTCGCAGAGGCAATGGCCGAGGGTCGCGGCAAGGCTCAAGCGGCGTCTCTCCGCAAAGCGCGACGGGACGTCCAGGCGAAGCGCCTGTCCTCGCCACACCGCGAGTCCGCATACACTGTTGTCCCCAGCGCCTCCTTGAAGAAGGGTGACGTGGTCCTCGTCGAGGCCGGCGATCCGATCCCAGCCGACGGCGAGGTGATCGACGGGATTGCCTCGGTCAACGAGGCTGCCATCACGGGGGAGAGCGCACCGGTCATCCGGGAAAGCGGCGGCGACCGCAGCGCTGTGACGGGTGGCACCCAGGTCCTGTCGGACTGGATCGTCGTCCGGGTGACGGCCGATCCCGGCGAGACCTTCCTGGATCGCATGATCGCCATGGTGGAGGGGGCGAAGCGGAAAAAGACCCCCAATGAGATTGCGCTGGACATCCTCCTCGCGGCCCTCACGCTCGTGTTCCTGCTGGCGACGGCTACGCTGCTGCCGTACTCGATCTACAGCGTGCAGGCGGCGGGCCAGGGGACGCCCATCACCGTCACTGTGCTCGTGGCGCTGCTTGTCTGCCTGATCCCTACCACGATCGGGGCCCTGCTCTCGGCTATCGGCATCGCCGGCATGGATCGCATGGTCCAGGCGAACGTGGTTGCCATGTCGGGACGGGCCGTGGAGGCTGCGGGCGACGTGGATGTCCTGCTTCTCGATAAGACCGGGACGATCACGCTTGGCAACCGACAAGCCACCGCGTTCCTCCCCGCCCAGAATGTCACGGAGCCTGAGTTGGCGGACGCGGCGCAGCTCGCCTCCCTCGCCGACGAGACGCCCGAGGGTCGGTCCATTGTCATCTTGGCCAAGCAAAAGTATCGGATCCGGGAGCGGGACATCCACGGTCTGGGGGCAAAGTTCGTTCCCTTTAGCGCGCATACCCGAATGAGCGGCGTGGATCTGGACGGCCGGCACATCCGGAAAGGGGCGGCCGACGCCGTGGAAAGTTACGTGAAGTCATGTGGAGGAGGGTTCCCGCCGTCCGTCCGGACCAGCGTGGATCGGATCGCCAAGGAAGGGGGAACGCCGCTCGTCGTGGCCGAGCGAGACCGGGTGCTCGGCGTCATCCACCTAAAGGACATCGTGAAGGGTGGCATCAGAGAGCGGTTTAGTGAATTGCGCCGCATGGGCATCAAGACCATCATGATCACGGGCGACAATCCGCTCACGGCGGCCGCCATCGCCGCCGAGGCCGGCGTGGACGATTTCCTGGCCGAAGCAACTCCCGAGGCAAAGCTGAAGTTGATCCGGCAGATCCAGTCCGAGGGTCGGCTGGTGGCCATGACGGGTGACGGGACGAACGACGCCCCGGCTCTCGCACAGGCGGATGTCGCCGTGGCCATGAACACGGGAACGCAGGCGGCCAAGGAAGCCGGGAACATGGTGGACCTGGATAGCAACCCGACGAAACTCCTCGAGGTGGTGGAAATCGGGAAGCAGATGCTCATGACGCGAGGGGCACTGACCACCTTCAGCATCGCCAACGATGTGGCGAAGTACTTCGCCATCATCCCGGCGGCCTTCGCGACGACGTACCCTATGCTGGACGCGCTCAACATCATGCGGCTCGCCTCGCCGCAGAGTGCGATCATGTCGGCAGTGATCTTCAACGCCCTGATCATCATCGCCCTGATTCCGCTGGCGCTGAGGGGCGTGCAATACCGACCGCTCGGGGCCGCCGCGGTGCTCCGACGGCATCTCTGGATCTACGGGGTTGGGGGAGTTATCATCCCGTTCCCGGGCATCAAGCTCGTGGATATGATGCTCCACGCGCTGGGTTGGGTGTAGGGCGATGCGAAGCTTTCAGCAATCAGCTCTCAGCCGTCAGCCGAAGCCAGGAAGGCGTCGCGACCTGAACGGCGGCTCCTGGGATGTGCGCGATCCCTTTCCGAGCTGAAAGCTGAGTGCTGATCGCTGACAGCTTGCGCGGCCTGATCGCTGATCGCTAAAAGCTCGCTGAAAGCCAAGGAGCCTCCCATGCTGACCCATCTGCGTGCCGCAACCATGATGCTTCTGCTCCTCACTGTGCTCACCGGGGTCGTCTACTCGCTGGTCGTGACGGGCATCGCGCAGCTTGTGTTTCCGCATCAAGCAAATGGCAGCCTGATCATGAAGGATGGGAAGCCAATCGGTTCAGAGTTGATCGGTCAGCCTTTCGACGACCCGAAGTATTTCTGGGGTCGACCCTCGGCGACCGGTCCCTTCCCTTACAACGCGGGTGCGTCTTCGGGCTCCAATCTGGGGCCGACGAATCCAGATCTCCTGAAGGCTGTGGCAGACCGCGCCGATGTGCTGAAGAAGACCGATCCCGAGAATACGAGGCCCGTGCCGGTGGACTTGGTCACGGCCTCCGGGAGCGGCCTGGATCCGCATATCACACCGGCCGCGGCCTTCTATCAAGTCTCCCGAGTTGCCAAGGCGCGTGGCATGCCCGAGGAGCGTCTCCGACAACTCGTCACGGACAGCACGGAAGGCCGGCAAATTGGGATTTTCGGCGAGCCTCGCGTCAACGTGCTGCAACTGAACCTTGCCTTGGATTCGCTCAAGTAGCGACAGGCCTCCCACGCCCGGGGACGTTCCGCCAAGGACGTCTCCGGGTGCGCCGAGAGCGGACGGCGCCGACGAGAAGGACGAGCGAATGGCGGTAGCAGTCATCCTCCTGGCCGTCGTCCTGATGTTCTTCATGGCTTTTGCTTCGGCGGTCCAGCGAACTATCCGCGTGCTCCGCCTGCGTCGTCCCCGGGAGTCCGAGATGCCTGCCGACGCTCGCGCGGAGACTGTGATTCTCCTGGGGGTATACGTGCGATGGGTTAACGTGGCCTTCCTTCTCGCGATTGTCGTCTACCTCCTCACCGCACGCGCATCTGCCTGGTACTACGGCGTCGCCGTTGTTGCGCTCTGTTGGATCGGCAGCCTGTTGATGGGCGCCACGACTCGTCTGCGGCCGGACAGCGCCGAGCTGGTGGCACTCCTCGTGGCGGACCTTGAGCGACAACGCGACAGGTATCGGGCGGCCCGCAACACAGCCTACCTTTCCGCGGTCGAGGACCTGCTTCGTCGCGTGCGATCGGGTACAGGAATGCACACCGCACGAGGTCTGCGCCGTTAGCTGGCAGGAGATCCCGGGGGCGGGGTGCAACAGCGGTTCCGCCGCCGGTGCAAGCGGATGAGCGACGGTCGTGTCGATGGCGGCCTGATTGGGCCGTCAGGATGAGTCCTGAACGGCAAGACTGAGAGGTTCTTAGCCGCGAGGAGGATACGTGATGGGCAAGCAGGACGACGGCCTGATGTGGATGGTGGCTGGGGGGTTCGGGTCGATCATTCTCGCTGTCTTGCTCATCCCGCTGCGCACCCTGACCCCGGCGTCGAACCTCGCTTTTGTGTTCTTGGCCTTCACCATCGTGGTGGCCGAGCTCGGTGGCCGACCCGCCGCGCTCGTGACCGCACTCGTGTCCGGGATGAGTCTCA
>Ga0316628_100005468_pt1 | contig 10200 bp, 5 predicted proteins | sample OWC_Aug_M2_C1_D5_FD_207648 | JGI IMG/M metagenome (GOLD analysis project Ga0316628, IMG submission 207648) | Wetland soil microbial communities from Old Woman Creek delta, Ohio, United States - OWC_Aug_M2_C1_D5_C | ecosystem: Environmental > Terrestrial > Soil > Wetlands | place: USA: Ohio... | reverse complement strand
GGCGACTCGCCGCAGGCGTCACCCGCCCCGCACCGCGGCGCTCCCCTGAACCCCCGCTACACGTTCGCGGCGTTCGTGCCCGGGCCGTCCAACCAGTTCGCGCGGGCCGCGGCACAGTCGGTCGCCGAGAACCCCGGCCGCGCCTACAACCCGCTCTTCCTCTACGGCGGCTCCGGCCTCGGCAAGACCCACCTGCTGCACGCGATCGGTAACGAGATCCTGGCGCGCAACCCGAAGAGCCGGGTCCGTTACGTGCCCACCGAGCAGTTCGTCAACGAGCTCATCAACTCCATCCGCCTGCAGCGGATGGCGGCCTTCCGCGACTCGTACCGCTCGATCCACATCCTGCTGCTCGACGACGTCCACATCCTGGCCGGCAAGGAGCGAACCCAGGAGGAGTTCTTCCACACCTTCAACGCCCTCCACGAGTCCGGTCACCAGATCGTGCTCACCTCCGACACCGCCCCCGCCACCATCCAGGGCCTGGAGGAAAGGCTGCGGACACGCTTCATCTGGGGCCTGGTGGCCGACATCCAGCCCCCCGACCTCGAGACCAAGTGCGCGATCATCCGCGAGAAGGCCCACAGCGAAGGGGTGGACCTCCCCGACGACGTGGTGCTGTTCGTCGCCCGCCGGGTGCGCGAGAACGTCCGCGAGCTCGAGGGCTACCTCAACCGGGTGATCGTCTACTGCACGCTCACCGGGCAGCCCCCCACCCTGGAGACCACCCGCAACGCCCTCACCCCCCTCCTGCCCGACGAGCGCCACGTCACCCCGGCCGACATCATCCGCTTCGTGGCGCACCACTACGGCGTCAAGGTCGCCGACCTCAAGGGGCGCGACAACCGGCGCTCGGTCGCCTTCCCGCGCCAGGTGGCGATCTACCTCGTCCGCGAGATCCTCAACCTCTCCTATCCGGAGATCGGCAAGCTGTTCGCGAAGCACCACTCAACCGTGATGTACTCGGTCGAGACGATCGCGGAGGAGCGGCGCGGCAACCCCTCGCTCGACGCCACCCTCACCACGTTCCTCGAACATTTCCGCTGAGGGTGAGGAAAACGGTGCCGGGCCGCCGTCGCCGCCCGCGTTTTCCACAGCGCTCCACACCCCGCCTTCCACACCCGCTCGTCGTTCAAGGTGTGACGACGCAGGGCTCTGCCCGGGAAGCACACCTCTCCGCACCCTCGACGACTACTGCGAGAGCCTGTACAATCCCCTTGTTTCGTAGGAGCAGTCGGGAGACCAACCCATGGACGTGACCCTCAACCGCGTCACTCTTCTCGAGGAGCTGCAACTGATCCAGGGGGTCGTCGAGCGCCGCACCACGATCCCGATCCTCTCCAACATCCTGCTCACCGCGGAGGGCGACCGACTCCGCCTGGCCGCGACCGACCTCGACGTCACGGTCTACACCCAGTGTGCTGCAGGGGTCCGGCGCGAAGGCAAGACCACGATCCACGGCAAGGTGTTCTTCGACCTCGCTCGTTCGCTCCCGTCCGACTCCCTCGACATCACCTGCCAGGAGGCCCGCGTCGAGGTGCGCTCGGGACCATTCTCGTCGCAGCTCGCCAGCCTCGACCCCTCCGACTTCCCGACGCTTCCCGAGGTCCCCGCCGGGCAGGGCTTCGCGGTGGACCTGGCGACACTGCGTCGCCTCATCGACCGCTCGGTGTTCGCCGTCTCCTCGGAGGAGGGTCACTTCCAGTACAACGCCGCGCTGCTCCTGGTCTCCGCCAAGGCGCTCGAGATGGTGGCGACCGACGGGCACCGCCTGGCGTGGGTGAAGGCCCCCCACGCGGCCGGGGCGCCGCCGTTCGAGCACCAGTTGCTGCCGCGCAAGGTCCTCAACCAGCTCCGTCACCTCTCCTCGCAAGCGGAGAACGAGCTGTACGTCGCCCGCGGCGAGAACCACCTGGCGTTCCGGCTCGGCGACCGCGTGCTGCTCTCCCGCGTGCTCGAGGCGCGCTTCCCGCAGTACGAGCGGGTTCTGGTGCGGGACAACCCGCACCGCGCGACGGTCAAGCGCCAGGAGCTCGCCTCGGCGCTGCGCCGCGTGTCGCTGCTCGCCAGCGAGCGCACCCACGGGGTGCAGATGCAGTTCGAGAAGAACGCGATCGCGCTCGCGTCGGTTGGCTTCGACCTCGGCCAGGCGGCCGAGGAAATCGGTTGCGTCTACGCCGGACAGCCGCTCAAGGTGTTCGTCAACGCCAACTACCTGCTCGACTTTCTCAACGCGGTGGACGTCGAGGAGATCGAGATCCAGCTGCGTGATGCCGATGGGCCGATCGTCATGACACCCGTTGGGGAGGAGGCGGCGATCGGGGAGTGCTTGTACGTGATCATGCCGATCCGCCTGTGACGGCGTGCCCCTCCTCTCGCTTGCCCTGACGGGTTTCCGCAACCTTGCGACCCAGGAACTCGCCTTCGCTCCGGGGCTCACTGTGATCGTGGGGCCCAACGGCTCCGGCAAGACCAACCTGCTGGAGGCGGTGGCGGTGTACGGGAACCTGGCCTCGTTCCGGCCCGGCCCGGCGCTGGCCCTGGTGCGGCGGGGGGAGCGGGGGTTCTCCCTCGCCGGGGCGATCGAGCGGGGAGGCTCCGGGATCGAGTTGCGGCACGAGGCGCGAGTGGGTCGCACCCTCGGCCGGGCGCTGTTCCGCGGCGCCCGACGTCTCGGCGCCGCGGAGTACCTCACGCTGTTCCCGGTGACTGCCCTTTCGGGGCACGACCGGGAACTCGTGTGGGGGGCCCCGGACGACCGGCGCCGCTTCCTCGACCGGCTCTGCTTCCACCTCCACCCGGAGGCACTGGGCGTGCTGCAGCGCTACCGCAGGGTGCTGCGTCAGCGCAACGCCCTGCTCGTCGGGGGTGGTCGCGAGGAGGAGTTCGATGCCTTCGAGCACGACCTCGCGCAGCTGGGCGCGCGGGTGGTCGCCTTCCGCCTGGAGGCGGTGGCGGGCCTCGAGCGGCACGTCGGCGAGGAGCTGGAGGCGCTCGGCTGGTCGCTCGCACGTCCTGTTCTGCGCTATACTTCGCCGGATGGCGTCGCGGTCGCAGAACCCGCGACCCTGGCGGCTCGCCTGCGCGCCGCGCTGGTGGGCTCGCGCCGCCGGGATCGCGCGCGCGGCCACACCGCCGTGGGGCCGCACCGCCACGATCTCGCCCTCACCGTGCAGGGCGCCCCGGCGAGGGAGGTGTTGTCAGCGGGACAGGGCAAGCTGGTGGCCACCGCACTGAAGCTCACGGCGATGGCGCTGCTGGGCGAGGTGCGGGGCCGCGTCCCGACCGTGGTCTTTGACGACGTGGACGCCGAGCTCGACGCCGCCGTGCTGCGGCGCGTGCTCGGGCGTTTGCAGGAGCGGGCGCAGGCGGTGCTCTCGTCGGCGCACGAGGAGATGGTGCTGCCGCGCCTCGCCGGGGGGGCGGTCTGGCGCATGAACGCCGGCACCGTCGAGGCTTCAGCCGTCGGAGGGAGTGAAGGTTGACAGGCAAGACCTACAACGCCGAGAGCATCAAGGTTCTCAAGGGGCCGGAGGCCGTGCGCAAGCGGCCCGGCATGTACATCGGCGATACCGACGACCTCTCCGGTCTGCACCATATGGTGTGGGAGGTCGTCGACAACTCGGTGGACGAGGCGCAGGTGGGTTTCGCGACCCGCATCTCGGTGCGCATCCACACCGACAACTCGGCGACCGTCGAGGACAACGGCCGCGGCATCCCGGTGGACACCCACAAGGAGAGCGGCCGCTCCGCCACCGAGGTGATCATGTGCGAGCTGCACTCGGGCGGCAAGTTCGACAACATCTCCTACAAGGTCTCCGGAGGCCTGCACGGGGTCGGCGTCTCGGTGGTGAACTTCCTCTCCGAGTGGCTGCGGGTGGAGATCCGGCGTGACGGCGGCGTCTTCGAGCAGGAGTACCACCGCGGCGTCCCGGTGGCGCCGCTCAAGCGGGTCGGCAGCTCGAGCAAGACCGGCACGATCGTCAGCTTCAAGCCGGACCCCGAGATCTTCTCGATCCTCGAGTTCCACCATGACCTCCTGGTGCAGCGCCTGCGCGAGCTGGCGTTCCTCAACCCCGGCCTGGTGATCCGCTTCTACGACGAGCGCAACGGCGGCGAGCAGGAGTTCCACTTCAAGGGCGGGATCGCCGCGTTCGTCGAGTACTTGAACCGCGCGAAGAACACGCTGCACTCCAAGCCGATCCAGCTGGTCGAGAGCAACGACGACGGCGAGGAGGTGGCGATCGCCATGCAGTGGCACGACGGCTACACGGAGAACGTGCTGCCGTTCACCAACACCGTCTACAACGCGGACGGGGGCACGCACCTGTCGGGGTTCCGCGCCGCGCTCACCCGCACCATCAACGCCTACGGCCAGGCCAACAACCTCCTCAAGAACCTGCCCGAGGGCCTCTCCGGCGAGGACGCGCGCGAGGGGCTCACCGCGATTCTCTCGGTGAAGGTCCGCGACCCCAAGTTCTCCTCGCAGACCAAGGACAAGCTGGTGTCGTCGGACGTCAAGGGGTGGGTGGAATCGGTGCTCAACACCCGCCTCGCCGAGTACTTCGAGGAGAACCCGACGGTGGCGCGCCGCATCGTCGGCAAGTGCGTGGAGGCGGCCCGCGCCCGCGAGGCCGCGCGCCGCGCCCGTGAGCTCACCCGCCGCAAGGGGGCGCTCGACAGCTCCTCGCTCCCCGGCAAGCTCGCCGACTGCCAGGAGAAGGACCCAGCGGCGGCCGAGCTGTTCATGGTCGAGGGAGACTCGGCCGGCGGCTCGGCCAAGCAGGGGCGCGACCGGCGCTTCCAGGCGATCCTGCCGCTGCGGGGGAAGATCCTCAACGTCGAGAAGTCCCGCTTCGACAAGATGCTGGCGAACCAGGAGATCCGCACGATCATCCAGTGCCTGGGCACCGGCATCGGCGCCGAGGACCTCGACGTCGCCAAGGCCCGCTACCACAAGATCATCATCATGACCGACGCGGACGTGGACGGGGCCCACATCCGCACCCTGCTGCTGACGTTTTTCTTCCGCCACTTCCGTCCGGTGATCGAGCGCGGCTTCCTCTACATCGCCCAGCCGCCGCTCTACAAGGTCGCCCACAAGAAGGAGGAGCGCTACCTCAAGGACGACGCCGAGCTGTCCTCCTTCCTGCTCGACCGCCTCTCCGACGGCGCGACGCTCACGCTCGCCGGCTCCGGCCGCACGCTCAAGGGCAAGGAGCTCAAGGACGCGATCCGCCGCCTCGAGCGCAGCCTCGAGCACCTCGAGCGCCTCGACCAGCGCGGCTGGCCGAAGGACCTCGTCACCGCGATGCTGCGGCACGGGATCGCCAAGCGCGAGCACCTGGCCGACGAGGCGCTGCTGCAGGCGTTCGCCGCCGAGCTCGAGGCGGAGCAGTACGAGGGGGTCGGCACCGAGAACGACGAGGAGCACGGTCTCGGCCTGGTGCGGGTGACCTACAACAAGAACGGCCGCAAGCGGGCGGTCGAGCTCGGCTACGACCTGCTGCGCACCTACGAGTACACGCAGCTGGTGGACCTCCACAAGCACCTGCGCGAGTTCGACGTGCCCCCGTTCCACCTCGAGCTCGAGGGGGCCAAGGAGACGTTCGAGTCGGAGCAGGACCTGGTGGGGCGCGTGTACGAGAGCGCCCGCCACGGACTCTCGATCCAGCGCTACAAGGGCCTCGGCGAGATGAACCCGGAGCAGCTGTGGGCCACGACCATGAACCCGGAGACCCGCCGCCTCCTGCAGGTGCGGGTCGAGGACGCGGCGGAGGCGGACGAGCTCTTCACCGTGCTGATGGGCGACGCGGTCGAGCCGCGGCGCGAGTTCATCGAGCGCAACGCCCTCGAGGTGGTCAACCTCGATGTCTGAGCGACGTGGGGACGGACGGCGTGAGCTCCCCGGCGAGCGGCGCGGCGCGCCGCGGGGTCACCGGCGATGACTGAGATCCTCTTCACCCGGGAGGAGCGCATCCCGGTCGCGATCGAGAAGGAGCTCAGGCGCTCCTACCTCGACTACGCGATGAGCGTCATCATCGGCCGCGCCCTGCCCGACGTGCGCGACGGCCTCAAGCCGGTCCACCGCCGCATCCTCTTCGGCATGTGGGAGCAGAGCAACACCGCGGGCAAGCCGTACAAGAAGTCGGCCCGCATCGTCGGCGACGTCATGGGCAAGTACCACCCGCACGGCGACGCCGCCATCTACGACGCACTGGTCCGCATGGCGCAGCAGTTCTCGATGCGCCACGTGCTGGTGGACGGGCAGGGGAACTTCGGCTCGATCGACGGCGACAACGCCGCGGCGATGCGCTACACCGAGGTGCGCCTGGCGCGCGTCGCCGAGGAGATGCTGGGCGACGACCTCGACAAGGAGACCGTCGACTGGCTTCCCAACTACGACGGCTCGCTGCGCGAACCCGAGGTCCTCCCAGCCAAGTTCCCCAACCTGCTGGTCAACGGCTCCTCGGGGATCGCGGTCGGGATGGCGACCAACATCCCGCCCCACAACCTCGGCGAGGTGATCGACGCGACCGTGGCGCTCGCCCGCAACCCCTCGGTGAGCCTCGACGAGCTGATGAAGCTGGTCCCCGGGCCCGACTTCCCGACCGCCGGGATCATCCGCGGCACCGCCGGCATCCGCGAGGCGTACGCCACCGGGCACGGCTCGGTGCAGATGCAGGCGCGCGCCCGCATCGAGCACCTCAAGAAGGGCGACCGGGTCGCGATCGTGGTCTCGGAGCTGCCCTACCAGGTGAACAAGGCGCGCCTGGTGGAGCGGATCGCCGAGCTCGTCCAGGGCAAGGACATCGAGGGGATCTCGGACCTGCGCGACGAGTCCGACCGCGACGGCATCCGCGTCGTCGTCGAGCTGAAGCGCGACGCGGTGCCGCAGGTGGTGATGAACCAGCTGTTCAAGCTCACCCCGATGCAGTCGAGCTTCGGGATCACCTTCCTGGCGATCGTCGACAACCAGCCGCGGGTGCTGACCCTGCCGCAGATGCTCGGCCACTTCCTCGAGCACCGCAAGGAGGTGGTCACCCGCAGGACGCGCTTCGAGCTCGCCCGCGCCGAGGAGCGCGCCCACATCCTGGTGGGCCTGGTGATCGCCCTCGACCACCTCGACGAGGTGATCAAGGCGATCCGCGCGAGCGCCGACCCGCCGGCGGCCAAGGCAGCGCTGATGGGCGGCTTCGGGCTTTCCGAGGTGCAGGCGCAGGCGATCCTCGAGATGCGCCTGCAGCGCCTCACCGCGCTCGAGCGCGACAAGATCATCGCCGAGCACAAGGAGGTCCTGGCGCTGATCGCGCGCCTGAAGGCGATCCTCGCCTCCGAGAAGCTGGTGCTCGACATCATCGTCTCCGAGCTCGAGGAGGCCAAGAAGCGCTTCGCCGAGGAGCGGCGCACCGAGATCCTCCCCGAGGAGGCCGAGCTGTCAGTCGAGGACCTCATCGTCGAGGAGGACGTGGTGGTGACGGTGACGCGCGCCGGCTACGTCAAGCGCTCCGCCGTCTCGATCTACCGCGCCCAGCGGCGCGGCGGGCGGGGCCGGCGCGGCGCCGCGGTGCGCGACGAGGACCCGGTCGAGCACCTGTTCGTCGCCTCCACCCACGACGTGCTCCTCGTCTTCACCTCGGTCGGCAAGGTGTACTCGCTCAAGGTCCACGAGGTGCCGGAGGCGAGCCCGGCGGCGCGCGGCAAGGCGGTGGTCAACCTCCTGCCGGTGGCGCAGCACGAGAAGGTCGCGGCCCTCGTGGCGGTCAAGGAGTTCGACGCCGAGCACTTCCTGCTCTTCGCCACCCGCCGCGGCAAGGTCAAGAAGACCGAGCTCGAGGCCTACGCCAACCCGCGCTCCACCGGCATCATCGCCATCGACCTCGAGGAGGGCGACGACCTCCTCGACGTGCGGTTGACCGACGGCGCGAGCCACGTCTTCCTTGGCACCCACAAGGGGATGGGGATCCGCTTCCCGGAGAGCGACGTGCGGGCGATGGGGAGGGTGGCGGCGGGCGTGCGCGGCATCAGCCTGCGCGCCGACGACTTCGTCGAGGTGATGGCCGCCTTCCCGGCCGACGACCAGGGCGACATCCTGGTGGTGGCCGAGCGCGGGTTCGGCAAGCGCACGCCGGTGGCTGAGTTCCGCGAGCAGGGGCGCGGCGGCAAGGGGATCACGCTCATGCGGGTCACGGCGCGCACCGGCAGCGTGGCCGGGATGCGCCACGTCGCCGGCGACGAGGACATCATGCTGGTGACGGCGAAGGGGATGATGATCCGAACCTCGGCGTCGGGCGTGCGGCGGATCGGCCGCGCGACCCAGGGCGTCAAGCTCATCGACCTCGAGGAGGGCGACCAGGTGGTCGCGCTCGCCAAGCTCGCCGAGCGCGAGGAGGATGAGCCCGAGCAGGATGGCCTGTTCCAGGAAGCGGGAGAGTGACCGTGAAGCTCTTCATCGACACCGCCAACGTCGCCGAGATCAGCGAAGCCGCCTCCTGGGGCATCCTGGACGGCGTGACCACCAACCCCTCCCTCGTCGCCCGCGAGGGCCGCGCCTACCACGAGTTGGTGGCGGAGATCTGCCGCCTGGTGCAGGGGCCGGTGTCGGCCGAGGTCCTCGCCACCGACGTCGAGGGGATGGAGCGCGAGGGGCGGGAGCTCTCCGGCATCGCCGAGAACGTGGTGGTCAAGCTGCCTATCACCACCGACGGGGTCAAGGTGTGCGCCCGCTTCTCGGAGGAGGGGATCGCCACCAACCTGACGCTGTGCTTCTCCCCGGCGCAGGCGCTGCTGGTCGCCAAGGCGGGCGCGACCTACGTGAGCCCGTTCGTGGGCCGGATCGACGACGTCGGCCAGGACGGGATGCAGCTGGTGCGCGAGATCGTGCAGATCTACGACGCCTACGAGTTTCCCACCCAGGTGTTGGTGGCCTCCGTGCGCCACCCCCAGCACGTCGTCGAGGGGGCGCTGGCAGGCGCCGACGTGGCCACGGTGCCGTTCAAGGTGCTGCAGCAGCTCTTCCACCACCCCCTCACGGACATCGGCCTGCAGCGCTTCATCAGCGACTTCCGCTCGGCCAAGGACGTCCACTAGCCTCCCGCGCGCACGCCCGGCCGGCCGTCGCCGGGGGGCGGCCGTCGGCGGGTCGCTCCGCCGCGGGGTCTTCGGCCGTCAGACGCCGTACCCCCCACACATGGCCAGGAAACGACACACCAGGGCCGATGCCGGGCCCCCGCGCCCTGCACCCCCTCGGGTGTGCGCCGTCCGGCGCGGACCGCCATCTCGGGGCACGGGAGGCCTCTCATGAGCGAGCGAAATCGAAGTGGGATCGGCCGGCGGGCGTGGTCGAAGGTGCTGGCGGCGGGTGGGGTGACCGCGGTGCTCGTCGCGGTGGGGGTGCTGGTCGGGGCGCCGCACCACGGCCTGGTCCTCGCCCAGGGGCGGGGCCTCGAGGGCAGCGACATCGACGTCCTCGAGCGCGCCAACCAGGCGTACGCGAGGATCGCCAAGACCGTCACCCCCTCGATCGTCAACATCCAGACCACCCAGGTGATCAAGGTGCAGCGGTCGCCGTTCTTCTCCGACCCGTTCTTCCGCCAGTTCTTCGGCAACATGGCCCCGGGGTTCTCGATCCCGCGCGAGCAGCGCGAGCACGCGCTGGGCAGCGGCGTGATCGTGTCGCCGGACGGCTACGTGGTGACGAACAACCACGTGATCGCGCACGCCACCGACATCGAGGTGATGCTCCCCGACAAGCGGACGTTCAAGGGCAAGGTGGTGGGGGCGGACCCGCAGACCGACGTGGCGGTGCTCAAGATCCAGGCGACCGGCGTGCCGGCGGCCACCTGGGGCGACTCCTCGACGCTGGTGCCCGGCGACGTGGTGATGGCGTTCGGGAACCCGTTCGGGCTCAACTTCACGGTGACGCGCGGCATCGTCAGCGCCATCGGGCGCTCCGGTCTGGGGATCGAGAGCTACGAGGACTTCATCCAGACCGACGCGGCGATCAACCCCGGCAACTCGGGCGGGGCGCTGGTGGACATCCGCGGCCGCGTGGTCGGCATCAGCACCGCGATCCTGAGCACCAACTCGGGACCGGACGGCGAGGGCGGCTTCAACGGCGTCGGCTTCGCCATCCCCTCCAACGTCGTCAAGCAGGTGATGGAGAGCCTTATTGCGACCGGCAAGGTCGAGCGCGGCTAC
>Ga0316628_100005467_pt1 | contig 10202 bp, 6 predicted proteins | sample OWC_Aug_M2_C1_D5_FD_207648 | JGI IMG/M metagenome (GOLD analysis project Ga0316628, IMG submission 207648) | Wetland soil microbial communities from Old Woman Creek delta, Ohio, United States - OWC_Aug_M2_C1_D5_C | ecosystem: Environmental > Terrestrial > Soil > Wetlands | place: USA: Ohio... | reverse complement strand
CCGACCCCCACGTGCGCCGGCTGACGCTGGCCATGGACAAGACGCGCCGCTACCTCGATCCCATCATCGCGGTGCGCGAGGGCGAGCGGTACCTCACCCCCAACGGCGGCCACCGGCTCACCGCGCTCAAGGAGCTGGGGGCGAAGAGCGTGCTGGCGCTGCTCGTGCCGGAGAAGGAGGTCGCCTACCAGATCCTGGCCCTCAACATCGAGAAGGCGCACAACCTCCGCGAGAAGGCGCTGGAGGTGGTCCGGATGTACCGCGACCTGGCGCAGGGGCCGGATCCGAAGGAGCCCGAGCTGGCGCTGGAGTTCGAGGAGCCGGCGCTGGTGACGCTGGGGTTCGCCTACGAGGAGCGGGGGCGGCTGTCGGGGAGCGTCTACGCGCCCATCCTGCGCAAGGTGGACGGCTACCTGGACCGCAAGCTCTCGGCCGGCATCGAGGAGCGGCAGCGCCGGGCCCAGGTGCTCATGGCCTTCGACGACGCGGTCTCGGGGGCGGTGGCGCGCCTCAAGGAGAAGGGGTTCGACTCGCCCTACCTCAAGAACTTCGTCGTCGCGCGGGTGAACCCGCTCCGCTTCATGAAGGGGAGCGTCCCGCCCTACGACGAGCTCTTCGAGACCATGACCAAGCGCGCCCAGGGGATGGACCCGGGCAAGATCAAGAACGAGGACGTGGCCCGCAGCGGCGGGGGAGCGCCGGCCGAGGCGGAGTGATCACCCCGCACCCGAACCCTTGCCTGAACCCGTAGCCCCTGCCCGTGATCCGAGTCCCGTGTCCCCTGGCCCCTGATCCGGGAGCACGGGCCACGGGCCTGGGGACTCGGGATGCGGGTCAGGGTTCAGGGATGACGGGTTCAGGTTCGGGTGCGGGTTCGGGTTGCGGACGCCCCGCACGCTCGCCTACGTCGCCAGCGGCCTTGGCTCGAGCCCCTTCGCCTTCAGCCACTCGGGGTTCATGAGCTTCGAGGCGTAGCGGCTGCCGTGGTCGCACAGGAAGGTGACGATGCGAAGCCCCTCGCCCTTGTGGCGGCGGGCGATCTCGTAGGCGGCCCGGACGTTGAGCGCCGCCGAGGTGCCCACCACCAGCGCGTCCTCGCGGCCCAGATGGTAAGCCATCTCGATCATCTGCTGGTCGGAGATGCGCATGGCCTCGTCCACCCTCGCCTGCCGGAAGTTCTCGGTGATGCGCATGATGCCGATGCCCTCGGTGATCGAGCCGCCCTCGGTCTCCACCTTGCCGGTGCGCACGTAGCAGTACAGGCCCGAGCCGAAGGGATCGACCAGCACCACCCGCGTGCGCGGGTTGGCGGCCTTGACGGCGCGGCTCACCCCCGAGATGGTCCCGCCCGTCCCGACCGCGCTCACCACCAGGTCGAGCTTGCCACCGCACTGCTCGACGATCTCCGGCCCGGTGGTCTCGGCGTGGAAGTCGCCGTTGGCGGTGTTCTCGAACTGGTTGGCCCAGAACCAGCCGTTCTGCTCGGAGAGGGTCCGGGCCTTGTGGAAGAAGTGGTCGGGGTTGGAGAAGGGCACCGGTGGCACCCGCACGATCTCCGCCCCCAGCGCCTCCAGCAGCTCGTACTTCTCGCGGGCCTGGTTGTCGGGCATGGTCACCACCACCCGGTACCCGCGCTCGCGGCCGAGCAGGGCCAGGCCGATGCCGGTGTTCCCGGCGGTGCCCTCGACGATGGTCCCGCCCGGGCGCAGCTTCCCCTCGCGCTCGGCGCGGCGGATCATCCCCTTGGCGGCCCGATCCTTGATGCTGCCGCCCGGGTTCATGAACTCGGCCTTGCCCAGGATCTCGCAGCCGGTGAGCCGCGAGAGCGAGCCGATGCGGAGCAGGGGCGTGTTTCCGACCGCGTCCCAGAGCGAGCCGATGGGGATGGCCATCCATCTAGGATAACGGATGGGCCGCGGCCGCGCAGGGCGGTTAAGGAGTCCCGCATGCGCCTGGCCGCCGTTCCCATCCCGCGCGGGCTGCCGCCGCCGCCGTGGCCACCGCTCGTCGCCACGGGCGGGCCGGGAGCGCAGAGCGAGCTGCACGCGCACCACGCCATGCACCTGGTCCTGGCCCGCGGCGGGGTGCTGCGGGTCCGGACCGCGGCCGCCGGTTCCTGGCAGAGCTGCGCCGGCGTGCTGACCGCGCCCGACGCGGGCCACGCGCTGGACGCGCGCGGGGTCGAGGTGCGGCTGGTGTTCATCGATCCCGAGGCCGAGGCGGGGCGGGCCCTTCGCCCGCTGGTCGCCGGCGAGGTGCTGATCCTCTCCCCCGCCCAGCGCGACCGCCTGGTCGAGGCCACGCCGGCGGACATCATGGGGGCGGGCGGCCCGGGCTACTGCTCTCGCGTGCTCGAGGCGCTGGGCGCGGCGCCGGCACCGCCCCGGCCCATGCACCCGCGCGTGCGCCGGCTGCTTCGGGTGCTGGCTTCGATGCCGGCGCGGGGCGCCGTTCCGGTGGAGGAGCTGGCGCGCGTGGCCGGCCTCTCGCCCGGCCGCCTGATGCACGCCTTCGAGGAGTCGATCGGCATCCCCATCCGGCCATATCTCCTGTGGCTCAAGCTGCAGCGCGCCGGCGCCGCCATCGCCGGGGGCGCCCCGCTCTCCGCCGCCGCGCACGCGGCCGGCTTCGCCGACTCGGCCCACATGACGCGCACCTTCCGGCGCATGCTGGGCGCGGCGCCCTCGGAGATCCGGCGGGCGGCTCAGGGCGCGCGCGACCCCGCCCGCCAGGCGCGGGCGAACGCGCCCGAGAGGACGTAGCGCGGGAAGGTGATCCACTGCTCGGCGAAGATCCGCGCCGCCACGTCGAGCGGGCCGCGGAACGGGGCGGGGGCGCTCTCCTCGCGCTGGTGCGTTCGCCCCTGGGCCACCATGGCGATCATCATGGCCAGGAGGCCCGCGCCGGCCACCGCCAGCTTCCACGCGCCGGGCGCCGCCCAGGGCGAGGCCAGCAGGGCGCAGGTCCCGGCCAGGAAGACCGGCGCGGTGGCCGCGTGGACGGCCAGGTTGGTCCGATCCCGGTGGGCGGAGGTGTACTGCCGCCACTGCCTGGCCAGGAGCCCCTTCGACTCTCGATCCGGTGTGTTCGCGTTCATGCCCCGGAAGCTAGGCCGCGGGGCAGGAGGGGTCTTGAACGAACCGGCTGCGTTGCCCGATCCTGGTCCTGGTCAGTGGCCGGCGGGCTCAGGACGGCCGCGGCGTGCCGCGGTTCCGCGCCTCGGTCCGGGCCAGCACCAGGCGGCGCTCCAGCTCGCCGCCGATGTCGGCCAGCGTGTTCGCGTCCACGTGCCCCTCGGCGTAGGGGAAGAGCTCCCGCTCCTCCCATCGGACGTGCCGCTCGAGCAGGTCCGCGAAGGCCGACAGCGCCATCCGCTGCTCGACCGGGCTCTTGTCGGCGGTGGCCTCGACCAGGCGGATGAGCTGGAGGTGCTCGCTGCGGAGCCGCTGGAAGTCGTCTGCGGTGAGGTACGCCCCGAGCACATCCTCCTCGGTCCGCGTATGGGTGCGCAGGACCTGGACGTCGAAGCGGCGAACCAGCCCCGCCAGCCCCGCCAGGTCCCGCGGCGCGCCGGCGCTGTCGGCATGCCCCGCCAGGGCCTGCCTGAGCTGGAAGGCGACCAGGAGCGCATGATGGTGCTCGCTCGAGAGCGGCTTCAGCTGCCGGGAACGCCTCATGTGAGGATGGTGGCCGACCGGCGTCCGCTGCGCAAGGGTTCGGTCGAGGGGATATCCTTCGGCCTCGCGGCCGTGGGTCCCCTGGGGGGAGCCCTGCGGCTTCCCATTGACGCTCCGCGCCAACAACCTTAGATGAAAAAAGTAGTTGCCCGATTCCCGAATCAACGGAGCCTGCGCCATGAGCCAGAACGGATCCCCAGCACCCGGGCGGCGCGCCGCCGTCATCGACGGGCTCCGTACACCATTCGTGAAAGCCGGGACCGACTTCCGCGACCTCTCGGCGGTCGATCTGGGCGCGCTGGTGGTGAACGAGCTGGTGGCCCGCAGCCGGATCTCGCCCGGGGAGGTCGATTCGGTGGTCTTCGGCCAGGTCATCCCCTCGAGCACGGTGACCCTCATCGGCCGCGAGATGGTGCTTCGCACCCAGCTGCCGCGGAACGTGCAGGCGCACACCGTGGCCCGGGCCTGCGCTACCTCCATCCAGGCCACCAGCGACGCCGCCGACCAGATCCAGCTCGGACACTCGGACTGCGCGGTGGTGGGCGGGGCCGAGTCGCTCTCCGACGCGCCCATCTTCGCCTCGCGCCGGCTGGCCCAGTCTCTGGTCGAGCTGTCGCGCGCCCGGAGCATGGGCGAGCGGCTCAAGCTGGTCTCGCGGCTGCGGCCGCGCGACTTCGCGCCGGTCCCACCGGCGCTCAAGGAGCCCACCACCGGGCTCACCATGGGCGAGAGCGCCGAGAAGATGGCCCAGGTGAACGGCATCCCGCGCGCCGCGCAGGACGCCTTCGCGCTGCAGAGCCACCACCGGGCCGCGGCCGCCTGGGAGGCGGGCCGGTTCGCGGACGAGGTGATGCACGTGCCCGTGCCGCCGCGCTTCGAGCGGGTCTCGGCCCGGGACAACGTCGTCCGCAAGGACACATCGGTGGAGGCGCTCTCCCAGCTCCGGCCGGTGTTCGACCGTCGCTACGGGACCATCACTGCCGGCAACTCGTCGCCGCTCACCGACGGTGCGTCGGCGCTCCTGGTCATGAGCGAGGAGAAGGCCCGGGCGCTGGGGCTCACGCCCCTCGGCTACGTCCGCAGCTACGCCTACGCCGCGCTCGATCCGCGCGACCAGCTCCTGCAGGGCCCGGCCTACGCGGCCCCGGTGGCGCTGGACCGCGCCCGGCTGACGCTGGCCGACATGGATCTGGTGGACATGCACGAGGCCTTCGCCGCCCAGGTGCTCTCCAACCTCAAGGCCTTCGCCTCGAAGGCGTTCGCCGAGAAGGAGCTGGGCCGCGCCCAGCCCATGGGTGAGATCGATCCCGAGAAGCTCAACGTGAACGGCGGCTCCATCGCCATCGGGCATCCCTTCGCGGCCACCGGGGGGCGCATGATCCTGCAGACGCTCCGGGAGCTGGGCCGGCGCCAGAGGCAGTACGCCCTCCTGACCGTGTGCGCGGCCGGGGCGCTGGGCGCGGCCATGGTGCTGGAGCGGGAGTGACATCACCGGGAGGAACCACATGACTCCGGCAGAGGCAGTCGCGGCCACCGGCACCCAGGGTGGGCTCAGGAACTTCCGCGTCGACATCGTGGACGGGGTGGCGACGCTCCTCCTCGACGTGCCCGGCGAGACCCTCAACGTCCTGGGGGGCGACGTGGCCGAGGAGTTCGCGGCCGAGCTGGCCCGCTTCGAGCGCGATCCGGCCGTCAAGGGGATCGTGCTGGCCAGCGGCAAGAAGGACAGCTTCATCGCCGGGGCGCGCATCGACGACTTCCAGTCGGCAGGCACGGCCGCCGAGGCGGAGCAGCTGTCGCGGGGGGCACAGGCCCACTTCGATCGGCTCGAGGCCTACCCCAAGCCGGTGGTGGTGGCCATCCACGGCATCTGCCTGGGGGGCGGGCTGGAGTGGTCGATGGCCTGCACCTGGCGCATCGCCACCGACGACCCGCGCACCAGGCTGGGCCTCCCCGAGACGCAGCTGGGCGTCATCCCCGGCGCGGGCGGCACGCAGCGCCTGCCGCGGCTGGTGGGCGTGCAGACCGCGCTGGACATGATCTGCAGCGCTCGCCAGCTGAAGGCCAGGAAGGCGCTGCGCGCGGGGCTGGTGGACGAGGTGGTCCCGCCCGCCATCCTCCTGGCCGTGGCCCGGCAGCGGGCGCGCGAGCTGGCCGAGGGCAAGCTCCGCCGCCAGCCGCGGCGGGCCGGTCCCATGGAGCGGCTCACGCGCGCCGCCCTGGAGGAGAACGCCGTGGGGCGCGGGCTGGTGTACTGGAAGGCGCGCCAGGCGGTGCGGGCCAGGACGCGCGGCCACTACCCGGCCCCGCTGCGCGCCATCGACGCGGTCGAGTACGGGCTGAAGCGCGGGAAGGCGGCGGGCCTGGTGCTCGAGGCCCGCATCTTCGGGGAGCTGGCGGTCTCGCAGACCGCCCAGCGCCTGATGGAGATCTTCTTCGCCCAGTCCGCCCTCCGGAAGGACAACGGGGTGGACGACCCGGCGGTGAAGCCGCGGCCGGTGTCGCGGGTGGGGGTGCTGGGCGGCGGGCTCATGGGCAGCGGCATCGCCATCGTCACCTCCGGTGCCAACCTCCCGGTCCGCATCCGCGAGCGCGACGATCCGTCGGTCGCCAAGGCGCTGGCCAGCGTGCGGGCGGCCCTCGACGAGCGCGTCCACAAGCGCTCCATCGATCGGCTGGAGCGCGATGAGAAGATGAAGCTGGTCACCGCCACCACCGACTGGAGCGGGCTCGAGAAGGTGGACCTGGTGATCGAGGCCGTCTTCGAGGACCTCGGGCTCAAGCAGGAGATGGTGCGCGCCTTCGAGGCCGTGAACCCCAGGGGCATCTTCGCCTCCAACACCTCGTCCATCCCCATCGGCCACATCGGCCAGGCCTCGGCCCACCCCGAGACGGTGCTGGGGATGCACTACTTCTCGCCGGTCCCGAAGATGCCGCTCCTGGAGGTGATCGTCACCGACCGGACCGCGCCCGAGGTCACGGCCACCGCGGTGGCGATGGGCAAGAAGCAGGGCAAGACGGTCATCGTGGTTCGGGACGGCCCCGGCTTCTACACCAGCCGCATCCTGGCGCCCTACATGAACGAGGCGGCGCGCATCCTGCTGGAGGGCGCGCGCATCGAGGACATCGACCACGCCCTGACCGCCTTCGGGTTCCCGGTCGGGCCCCTGACCCTGCTCGACGAGGTGGGGATCGACGTGGGCGACAAGGTCGGCAAGATCCTCCACGCCGCCTTCGGCGAGCGCATGGCGCCGCCGGCGGCGCTGCACGACGTGGTGGCGGCGGGCCGGCTGGGGCGGAAGAACAAGAAGGGCTTCTACACCTACGACCAGAAGATGAAGCGCCCGGACGAGAGCGTCTACCGGCTGCTCCCCGGCGGCGGCGCGCGCAAGAGCGTGCCGGCCGCCGAGATCCAGCAGCGGGTCGTCTCGCAGATGGTGAACGAGGCCATCCTCTGCCTGGGCGAGGGCATCCTGCGCAGCGCGCGCGACGGCGACGTGGGCGCGGTCTTCGGGCTGGGCTTCCCGCCCTTCCGCGGCGGGCCCTTCCGCCACGCCGACGCGCTCGGGACCGGCGCGCTGCTCGATCAGATGAAGCGGCTCGAGGAGAAGCACGGGCCGCGCTTCGCGCCCGCGCCGCTGCTGGTCGAGCTCGGCGGCGCCGGGCGGCCATTTCACCAAAAGTGATACGTCGGACCGCGCGTCCTCCCGCGCGCGGCCCTCTCGGCGGGGAAACCCGGCGCCGGGTCGAGGCGGTGATGCCGCCTCGGCCAGGCGCCGGGCGGCGCGGTGAGGGAGGAGCCGGTCCTCTCACCGTGATCCGGACCCTGCGAGCGGGGTCGACCTGATTCCCCTGAAAGCTCGGAGCCTTGCGTCACAATCCCGGCGTTCCTCTTGCCGGGTACCCACGCACCCAGACGACCCAGCCTTGCGCGCGTGATCGCAACGGTTTCGCGTGTCGGGAACGTGGAGGAGGTCGCGGGGGAGGTGCTCCCCGTGCGACGCCAAAACCGCGAAGAACGGCGGGAGGTTCCTGATGAGATCCGGGACCTGAGCCCGATTCGCGCGCAACGCGAACTTTGCACGGTGGGTAAACGCGCGAAGTTACAGGTGAAGCATACGTTGTGACGCGGCCATGTTGACGAGCGGGGCCCCGGTCCTTTTCATGCGTCCTACCAGGCAGTTAGCAATTGCCGTCGGCGCCAATTGCTGGAGATCAAATGAACCCCATGTTTTCGAAGCGGATCGGTGTGCTCGTCGCCACCGCCCTCCTCGCGGTCGCGGGCTGCAGCAACGACAGCAGCAGCGGCAAAGGCGGGGGCGTCACCGGCACGATCGTCGGGACGGTGACGAGCTCCACCGGGTCGGCCCTCGCGGGCGTGACCGTCACCCCCGACCCGGCCGATGGTCCGGCCGTGGTCACGAACTCGACGGGCAAGTACTCGATGCCGGTCGCGGCGGGCACGTACACGCTGCGTTTCACCGGCGACAACCTCCAGTCGGCCACCTCGGCCAGCACGGACGTGGCCATGGGCCAGACCGTCACGGTCGACCAGGTCATGGCGGCGAGCCCGCTGGTCGTGACCGTGAGCCTGCCCGCCGCCTACAAGAACGGCGGCCCGACGGGCTTCAACACCACCGTGTCGGGCATCACCGCCAGCGTGAAGATGAACGGAAACGACGCCTCGGCCGACGGCGTCACCTGGACCATCAAGGACTACTACGGCCTCGCCGATCCGCCCTCGGCTGCGACGCCCAGCCCGGCCAGCGGCGGCACCACCAGCTTCTCGGTCGGCGACTTCGAGACCATCCGCGAGTCCGCCAACGCCTGGCTGAACAACAAGTACGGCACGACCGGCACCGAGGAGGAGTTCGAGTACATCCAGGCGCCCGAGCGCGACCAGCTCCTCTCCTTCGGCGTGCAGCAGGTCCGGGCCATGAGCTTCAAGGTGATCGCCAGGGTCACCAGCGGCGGCCTCACCAGCACCGGCAGCGCCGTCGTCTCGCCGCTCACCATCGGCAACGGCGGCAACACGCAGCCGCTGGGCATGATGGTGGTCGCGAACGCCCCCTCGACCAGCACCTACGCCTGGACGCTCAAGTACCTGCCCACGGACGCGGCCGCCGGCGCCACCTTCGGCGATCCGCCGGCCGGCGTGGCGCTCCAGGGCGCCGACACCAAGAACCCCACCCTCGTCCCGACCGTGACCGGCGTCTACCAGATCGCCAACGGCACGGACGCGCCGCTCTCCTTCCGCGTGAGCACGTATCACGGTGCGGGCACGAGCGACGCGGACCCAGGTGACGACGGCGTGGCGTGCAACGGCTGCCACTCCGGTACCCACGCGCTGACGCAGTACGCCGAGTGGTCGAAGTCGCCCCACGCCAACGCCAACTTCGCGGACCCGTCGGCGGCGCCGATGAGCCTCTTCAAGCTCGGCCTGAACGGCGGCGAGGGCACCCACTACAGCGAGAGCTGCATCTCCTGCCACACCGTCGGTTACAGCAAGGTGGGCACGGCGGTGAACGCGGGCTTCGACGACAAGATGGCCGACGAGGCCTGGACCTTCCCGACGCCACCCGCCACTTTCGACGCCACCCTGGCCAACTGGAACGCTCTGCCCCTGAGCTTGCAGCACCGCGGCAGCATCCAGTGCGAGAACTGCCATGGCCCCCTCGAGCCGGCCGATCACTCGTCGGTCGCCGCCATTGGCTACAGCCTCGTGGCCCCGACGGCCTCGATGAACGCCGGCGTCTGCCTGGTCTGCCACGACGCGCTCAACAACCACGACAAGGGGCCGCTCTGGTCTGCCTCCGGCCACGCCAACACCGAGCTGGCCATCGAGGAAGGCGGCAGCTCCAAGAGCTGCACGCGCTGCCACTCGGCCGAGGGGTTCATGATCTACCTGCCGCTGCAGCAGGCGGGGACCCCGGGCCAGCTCACCGACGTGCAGGTCGCCACCCTGGCCGGCGTGCAGCTCCACTCGCAGACCTGCCAGACCTGCCACGACCCGCACTCGACCGAGCTACGCCGGGACGGTGACACCGGGGTGCTCGCCGCCGTCTTCAACTTCAAGGGCGCCGGCGCGGGCGCGCTGTGCATGACCTGCCACAACTCCCGCATCGGCTCGGCCATCTATGCCGACAGCGACAAGACCAGCTACACCGCACCGCACGTCGCCTCGCAGGGCGACGTCTTCGCCGGCCGCAACGCGTACTTCTTCGGCCTCAAGTCCACCGACACGCTGCCGGCGGGGGCCACCCTCGCGGACTACCTGCCCAACAAGGCCGCCCACTCCTTCATGTCCGAGACCTGCGCCGACTGCCACGTGAACTGGGTGCCGGCCGACCTCCAGGCGCAGTTCAAGCCGGCCGGGACCAACCACACCTTCCGGACGACCCTGGAGGTGTGCGCGGAGTGCCACGCGGCCGGCATCGGCGAGCTCATCGGGGAGCAGGTCTCGGAGAAGATGACGAACCTCTCCAATGCCCTCGGCGTCCTCTACCGGGCCAAGCTCAACGCCGG
>Ga0316628_100005466_pt1 | contig 10203 bp, 7 predicted proteins | sample OWC_Aug_M2_C1_D5_FD_207648 | JGI IMG/M metagenome (GOLD analysis project Ga0316628, IMG submission 207648) | Wetland soil microbial communities from Old Woman Creek delta, Ohio, United States - OWC_Aug_M2_C1_D5_C | ecosystem: Environmental > Terrestrial > Soil > Wetlands | place: USA: Ohio... | reverse complement strand
CCGATGATTCGACAACCGGACCCCCGGTCAAGGAGGGAAAAATATATGGGCATGAGAAGATCTCGGGTCCTGGAGGAGATTTTTGCGGCAAAGAGGCCTTGACAAAAGACTGGATATGAGTAATCGTAAAGATAGAAAGATAGAAGGCAGCGAATAGCAAATCAATCAACCTCAGGTTTCTCCCGGCAGGCTTCAGTTCTCCGTTTGGCATCAGAGGGCCGCCCCTCGTCAGAAAGTAGTGAGAAGAAAGGCACCAAATAGAAGTTCAGGTTCCAGGATTTTGGTGCCCTTTTATCCTTTGGGGCTTAGGTCGTTTGTATGCCATCTTACTATGCAATCCCCTTTCTCCCGAGTATATGCTGTTAGGCACAACTCCTTTTAATCCTTTCAAACTTTGGATGTCAGGAGTGAATCAATGGAGGGAGAAGACCCATAGGCCTGCAAGCGGAAAAGGGGGTTGCTTTCTCAAATCATGGGTTCTGACTCCCAACGTGGGGAATCACTTCAAACTACTGGGAAGCGAGGTGATAGGATCCCTTTATTGCAGGAAGACGAACCTTTTTGCGCAAAAAATCACGGATAGAGTGAAGGAGGCGAAATATGAAAAGCAAGTCATTGATTATTGGAGCAATTGCTTTATGTATGATGTTGTCGTTTCTTGCGCTTCCCCCTCGTGTTCCCTCCGCAAATGCTGCTACACCCCAGCAGATCGAAACTGCCATAGCTAATGGACTGACCTGGCTGGTATCGCAGCAGCAGGCCGACGGCTCGTGGCTATACGGATCATCGCCTAATGCCCAATTGGATGCGGCCGTGACGGGACTCGCGGTTCTGAAGCTGGAGGAGAGGGCAAAGGAGCTCGGAAAGGACCCATTTGACCCGACTTATCCGTATGCGAATAATGTCATAGACGGGTTAAATTACATCTTTTCCAATGTGGGAAGCGATGCCAATGGCGTTCACTTCCCGGGGTTTGGCACGGATGTCTACACCACGGGCATCTCCATGATGGCGGTGGCCGCGAGCAACGCCCCTACCCGGCTCATTACCGTGGGGCCCCTTCCCGGTGCCGGTTACAACACATACCAACAGGCCCTGCAGGGGATGATGAACTGGATGGCCTACGCCCAGAATATAAGCGGTTGTGAAATCGGGGGTTGGGGATACGTGGCCCGTCAATTGGGGTGGTCCGACAATTCCAATTCGGGGTATGCTTCCCTCGGCATCGGTTATGCCGCCGCTCCTTCTCCAAAGGGATTCGGCCTCGCGATTCCGGCAACGGTAGTGCCCGGCCTGACGGCTTTCATTGCTAATGTGCAGGTCACAAGCGGACCCTATCTCGGTGGCTCGATCTACAATCCATGCCCCCCCTATGGAATGGCCATCATGTTGGTAAACACCCTGAAGACCGGAAACCTGGTCCATGAGCTGGCCCTGGTCGGCAAGGGCACCAGCGATCCCAGGGTGCAAAATGCGATCGGTTTCATCCAGAACTATTGGAACAATCTGGCCTGCGTCTGCGATGGCGGCGGATGGATGGGTGATTACCAGGCTATGTTCTCCCTCATGAAGGGGCTCGAAGCATTGGACATACAAAAGCTTACCGTGGGGGGAAATCCAATCGACTGGTTTGACGTGGTCTCCACCTACATCGTTGCCAATCAGGACCCAGCCGGCTACTGGCTGCATACCCAAGGTGAGGATACCCCAAAAACGCTCGATACGGCCTGGGCATTGCTCACGTTGGAACGGGTCGTTCCCGTGATATTGGAGCAGGTATATTTCGACATCAAACCAGGCTCCTGTCCCAATCCCATCAACCTGAAAAGCCAGGGCGTTCTGCCGGCGGCCATTTGTGGGACCGCGGACTTCGATGTGAAGACGATCGATCCTGCCACCGTCCGGTTGGTTCGCCTCGATGCGGACGGAAACGTGATAGGCGAGGTGGCGCCGATTCGGTGGAACTTTGAAGACGTTGCCACCCCCTTCACGGGACAGGTTCCCTGCGGATGCCATGGGCTCATGGCTGACGGCTTTATGGACATGACCCTGAAGTTCCGTACCCAGGCCGTCGCCACTACATTGAAACTATCTGAGGTCGCCGGACAGACGGTGCCCCTCCTCATCAGAGGAAACCTGATGGTTACGCAACCAGGACAGCCTGGTTTGCCCTTTGAAGGCAAAGACTGCGTCCGAGTCTTGAAGGTACCCATGGGCAAGAAAGGATCTGCCACAATGGGGCCAGCGCGATAAACTCAAATGCCGGAACCGCGCTGGACTTGACAGCGTTCAGGAGCGAATGACAAAAGGCAGGGCCCAGAAATGGCCCTGCCTTTTGTTTCGAACAGAAAATGATCTTGACTTTGCCATAGCAAAGGCGAGGGAATGGGATCAGGCCCTTGGCATTTGAATGTCTGAGAGTTCCCCTCCCGCTAGGGAACGGGAGAGGGGTCGCATCTTCATAGTCATTATGGCTTCGCGGCACCATGGGTAAAGGAGGGCGGACAAGATGAAAACTTTTCTTACAATTCTGGCATTAATGCTCTGGATCCCCGCAGGCGCCGGGGATCTACACGCACAGCAAGCGGCCTCCGCAGTTCCGGAAGGAGCGGAGGCGAGGCTCGAACGACTCGGCATCCCGCTGCCGGTGCCGCCCAAGCCCGTGGCGAACTACGTGCCAGCCGTGCGGACGGGGAACCTGATCTTCCTCGCCGGGGCGGGGCCGAGAAAACCTGACGGCAGCTTCATCACCGGCAAGGTAGGTGCGGACCTCGACCTCGAGCAGGCATACCAGGCAGCACGGCTGACGGGAATCACCCTGCTCTCGGTTCTCAAGGCGGAACTCGGCGATCTCGACAAGGTCAAGCGCATCGTCAAGGTGCTCGGTATGGTGAACGCGGATCCATCCTTTGCCCAGCACCCCAAGGTGATAAATGGGTTTTCTGACCTGATGGTGGAGGTGTTCGGCGAACGCGGGAAGCATGCACGTTCTGCAGTAGGCATGGGCTCGCTTCCGTTCGGCATAGCGGTGGAGATCGAGATGGTGGTCGAGGTGGCCGACGAGTGATGTCCATACGGGGGCCAAACTCCGATACGGGACTTCACGAATGAGCTCAGCCCACCTGAAGGCTCCCTTCCCGTTTTGCCTAAAGGAGCGGAATGGGAGCGGAATGCGTCATATCTGCTTTAACCCAGTCAAGCCCCTCCCCCCTTTCTTCTGGACGTTATGGCTGCCTTCTTCCCTCTTTGCCTCCAGGTTGGCAGGTCACACCCTACGATGCCCGGATCTTGGGGAATGGGGATTTTGTCCGGACGATGTTACAGAAGGCGGAGGAAGAGATGGCACGGCAGGTGCGGTATCACGCGAGCAAGAGCTCTATTGCCGCAGTCATTAAAGGGATTTGTAAAGAAGCGGGCGTTGAACGAAGAGGAGCTTCTGCGGGGTGGGCGAAGGAGGAAGGTGTCGGAGGTACAGTTTTTCCTGGGTTTCAGGGTCAGGGTAAATATAGGCGGGGACTGCAATCCTCGGATGAACCCCTCAATTCATGCCTCGATCCCGGGGATCCACGGCGGAGAATTCACTCATTCCCTGCAGCTTTCGATGCAGGGTTCCCAATAGCCGTTGGGGATTGATGGGCCTATAGAGGAAATCGACGGCGCCGAATTCAGACCCCATCTCTTCGATTTCGTGGTTGGCAGGGTCGGAGAGCACAAGAATCGGGACATAGGCATTGCGCACGTCACTCCGCAGATTCCTCAGGAGGTTCGTGATATCCCCCGAGGACTCCAGAAGGATCAAGTCGGGGCTGTCTCCCACGGTGGCTTTCCAATTATCCCTCGTGTTGGCGAAAACCACTTCATAGCCTTCTGATTTGAGGATTCGCTGTATCACGTGGCGATCAGACTCCGATACGTCGAGGGCAAGGAGTCGGACTTTCTCCCCCCTGGACCCTTGGAGCCCAATTTCCTTGTTTCCATCACCAGAACGGGGGATTTTCAAGATGATCTCATCCACCGTGGTGATCCCCTCCCGGACATAATCCCAGGCATTCTCAAAAAGGGGTACCGTACCTACTTCCCGTGCGGTCTCCCAAAGCTCATTCTCTGTAGCGCCCCTCGCAATCAACCGGTTGAGTCTCCCGTCCATCTGGAGAAACTCGTATACCCCGACCTGGCCCCTGTAGCCCAAATTCTGGCATTTCGAGCAGCCCTTCCCCTTGTAGTATTTGGGCAAGGGAGGGAGCCCCTTCAAGAGGAAGGCGTCTGGCGGGGGGGCTTCGACCCTGCAGTCGGGGCAAATTCTACGCACGAGCCTCTGGGCCAGAATCCCCGTTATCGCCGAATTGACCAGATAGGGATCCAAGCCCAAGTCGATAAGCCTCGTAATCGTAGCTACCGTACTGTTCGTGTGCAGGGTGCTGAGTACGAGGTGGCCGGTCAAGGCGGCCCGGAAAGCAGTCTCTGCCGTCTCCGAGTCCCTGATTTCCCCCACCAGGATGATATCCGGGTCCTGCCTCAATATGGACCGGAGCACCACCGAAAAGTCAAGGCCCACTGCATCAGACACACCCACCTGAGTGAGGCCTTCGATCTTGTACTCCACTGGATCCTCGATGGTGAAGATGCTCTTGGTCTCCGAGCACAAATGTTGCAACAGGGCATATAAGGTGGTGGTTTTTCCGCTTCCGGTGGGACCCGTAACGAGAATCATGCCCTGAGGTTTGGCGGCAATGGACAAGAAAGGGGTGAGAATGGACTGCGGGATGCCCAACTTCTCCAGAGGGAGGAGACCAGCCGTATGATCCAGCAGTCGGATGGTGACATTCTCGCCATGAACAGAGGGCAGGGTGGAGACCCTCAGGTCGACATCGCGGTTTTCCAGCCTGAGTGTGCTCCTGCCATCCTGGGGGAGCCTCCGATTCGTGATATCCAAATGGGATTTGATTTTGATCCTCGACACCACCGAGGCCTGAATGTGTTTGGTATAGGTGAGCACATTCCTCAAGTCACCATCGACCCGATATCGGACCCGAACATCCCTGCTCTGGGGCTCTATGTGAACATCGCTTGCCCTTGCCTTGACTGCATCCGCCAGGATCATGGTGACGAGCCTGACGACGGGAGGGGCCTCGCTGAGCTCGTAGAGCGATTGGGGATTGATGTTCTCCCGATCACCCTCGATCTCCCTTTCCAATTCCACTCCCTCATGGGCAGGCAACTCAGTAAGGAGGTCCCATGTCTTCTCCGCAGGCTGGTAGTAGGTGTCTATAGCCCTCTGGATTGAGGTCTCGTCTGAGACAGCCGCTGAGATATGCAATCCGGTCATGAACGAGATAGAACGGATGGTATCCCAGTCGAGGGGATCCGCCATGGCAATCAGCAGCGTATTATCGTTCAATTCGAGAGGCATTACCATGGACCCCTGGGCCACCCCTTTGGATATGAGGTCGAGCACCTTCTGGGGAACTTGGAAATCATCCCAATGGACCAGGGGAACGGAGAGCTGTCTCGAGAGGGCTTCGGCAAGCTGGGCCTCGCTGAGGTAGCCCAACTGTACCATGACCTTCCCCAGCTTCTTTTTCTCGCGCTTTCCGGCAGCCAAGGCGTCTTCGAGCTGTGCCGGCGTGATGAGGCCGGCCTCCAACAATATGCCTCCAATCTTCTCTCTTTGATGTCCTTTTTTCATGCCTTGGCTCCTTGGCCTATCCTCTGAGGTGCGCTTCTTGGATAGGCCATGGTCGTCTTGTTGATCCCTTTAGGTTTGCAGGGGCTGGTTGCGTTAGGTTTTTGCAAGATGGGTGCCAAAGGGTAGAGGGCTTTCGGCGGAGAAGCCCTATGGCTGATCCGGTTCGGCAAGAGTATCTCTGCCTGCCCCGAAAGACCCAGCCCACATAGGCAAATAATGCCGGAGAGGATGATTTATCCTACCTGGGGGGAAAGGAGGATGGAAAGGGGGGGTTGTTTCTGAGCGGGAAGGGGGGGGCGGGACGGTAAGGGAAACGCTGTTTCTGAGTGAACTTACGGTTCACCCCGGAAGGATACTCGAACCGGAGCCGTAACCAAGTACATCCATAGAAGCTTACCTCTTCTGATATGTGGAATCAAAGACATCTCCTTGCTTCTTGAATGTGCAAGTCCCCCGGTCGCCCTTCGTCATGGAGGTCTACCTACACTCCCTCCGCGTTGCCCCTGGTCGTCCCCTCGCCTTCTGGCGCAGCCGAATCGCTCGCGCCATCGGTCTTGGGGGCTGGACCGGCCGACTCCAGGTAGATGCTTTCGATGATCCGCTCCAGGGGCATCTCGGTGATGCTGAGGTCCTTTACGGGAAAGCGAGCGAGGAGGTGAGCGGTGAGCGGGGCGGCCTGCTGCGATTCCACTTCGAGGGACACCTCCTGGCCGCTGGCGTGGAGGATACGGCCATACCTCTTCAGCTCGTCCATCTCCCAGGGTCCGCCGAACAGGATGCGGATCTGTTTTTTGAGGCCCCTCCGGCCCGGCAGATCACGGAGGTTTCCATCATAGGCGATCTCTCCCCGGTTGATGATCGTGATCCTCTCGCACACCTGCTCGATGTCGGCCATATTGTGGGAGGTCAGGAGGATGGTGTGTCTCCCCTCTCTTCCCTTCTCCTGGATGAACTCCCGCACCTTCCGGGCGTTGATCAGGTCCAGGGCGTTGGTGGGCTCGTCCAGAAAGATCACCTCCGGGTCATGAAGAAAGGCCGCCGCCAATTCGCATCTCTTTCTCTGCCCCGCCGATAGCTTCCGCTGCGGGACCTTCATGATCTCCCCGATCTCGGCCATCTCTATCAGCCGTTTCAGGTTCTCCCGGTATGGGGACGCCGGGATCTCATAGACCACCCGGCAGAACTCGAAGTACTCCTCCGCCGGCAGGTCCCAGAAGAGGCGGTTTCTTTGCCCGGCGACGAGGGAGATCCTCCGCAGGAAGTCCTTTTCCCGTCGCTGGGGGAGGTATCCCAGGACACGCACCTCGCCGCTGCTGGGATGAAGGATGCCGGCCAGCATCTTCAGGGTAGTGGTCTTGCCGGCGCCGTTGGGGCCGATGAATCCCATGACCTCGCCCACCTCGACGCGCAGATCGATGCGGCGCACTGCCTCCACGAAGACCTTTCGGCCCCCCAGCAGGGACCTGAGCGAGCCGGAAAGCCCCTTTTCCTTCTCCGTGAACCAGTAGGTCTTGGAAAGATGGTAGGCCTCGATCGCCTTCAAAGCAGCATCCATCAGCACGCCTCGCTCAGGTGCCCGGTGAGGAATAATGCCTCAGCCCCATCCGCCAGAAGCGGAGGGCCAGCCAGAGAGACAGGCCCGCCACGCCGCAGGAGAAGAGGGCAAAGGCGGGATGGAGGGTATTCAGAAGCGCCTGGGCCGGGATCTGGGCGATCACGACCAGCGGCAGAAAGTAGAGGAAAACGATCTTCCAGAAGCCGGTGAAGATGTCGAGGGGGTAGCGGCCGATCTTCAGGAGGTCATCGAAGATCCCGGCCAGTCCGATGGACTGGGTGGTCCAAAAGGAGGTGGTAGCGACGATCAGGGAGATCGCATAGAGAAACAGGATCGCGCTGGCGAGCAATACGAGATAGAGCAGGACCTGGGTCCAGGTGAAGGCGAACTGGAGGCGATAGAGGACATAGAAGAGAAAGCCGAGGGAGGGGAGGAAGCTGAAAAAGTCCATCATATCCACTTCCTCCAGGGAGACGAGAAAGAGCAGGTTGGTGGGGAGGACCAGGCGCGCATCCAGCTCGCCGGTCTGGATGCGCCGCGGCAGCGAGGAGGCCAGGTTCCGCTGGAAGGTGATGCTGATGAGGTAGTCCACCATCTGGAAGGTCGCAAAGAGGAGCAGGACCTGGTCGTAGCTCCATTGCCCGATGCGATTGATCTTGAAGAAGATGGCCTGATAGAAGAAAAAGAGGAGGGCGATGCGCAGGGTCTTGCCCGTAATCATAAGGAAGAAGTGGGGCGGGTAAGCCATCTGCTTCATGAGGCCCACCTTGGTAAGCATACCAAACAGCTTCAGATAGCGGAGAAGGCCGCTGCCTCGTTCAATCCCCCATGGCCACATACTGGCGTATCCCTTTTTTCCATAGAACGAGATTCAAAAACCCCAGGAGGGCGATCCACACCATCTCCTTCAACAGCTCCCCGCCCGCCGCCGGGAGGCTCATCTTATCCAGATAGATCCTCATGGGCAGATAGTAGAGATAGGAGAAGGGCAAAAGGAGAAAGAGGTGCTGCAACAAGGCGGGAAAGAAGGAGAGGGGGATGATGGCGCCGCCCGCCACCTCCATCATCACCCGCATGGTGAAGCGGATCCCGTACGTGTTTTCCAGCCAGAAGGAGAGGAGGCTGAGGCCCTCGAAGAGCAGAAACTGGAGCAGAGCTGCCAGCGCCACGGCGAGGAGGAAGAGAAACAGGCGCGGGAGCTGCAGCTGGAGCACCAGTTGCCCCCGGAAGGAAACGAAGACGGCCAGATACCCCAAAAGACCCATCAGCAGGAGAAAGGACTTGCTCCCCAGGTCGCGAAAGAACCAGACCCAGTACGGGCTCAGGGGCCGCACCAGCATGCCGGATAGGCTGCCGTCCTGGATGCTCTGGCTGGTCTCCGGATTCTCCGCCGTGGTGAGGAGAAAGCTGTTGAGCAATCCCCCTCCCAGCAGATAGGTGATCATCTCCGCCAGCGTGTATCCACCCAAGGAAGGCTGCCGGCTGTAGCGATAGACGGCGATCCAGAGGAGAATCACGATCAAGGAGGAGAGGATGCCGCTCAGGATCTCCAGGGCGAAGTTCACCCGGTACGCCAGTCGCTCCATGAGGACCAGTTTGAAGACGGAGAGGAATTTGATGAGCGTCTTCATACCGTTGCTTATGCCTCAGGCAGGAAGATCCAGGCAGGTCAGATCTTCCGCGAAGAGTACCTCCCCCGCGAATCCCGATTGTCGCACCTCCGCCTCCCGCTCCCGGGCTGGCATATCGCTGACTTCGGCATGGAAGTGAGTCAGAAGAAGTTTGGTGGCATGGGCCGCCCGGGCGATCTCGCCCGCCTGTCTGGTGGTCAGATGGCTCGATTTGGGATGATCCATACGAAACGAGGCCTCCAGGATCAGCAGGTCGGCTCCCCTGGACAGCTCCAGGATCCCATCCCCGGACCCGGTATCGGCGCCGTAAACGAGGGAGCATCCCTCCCAGGCGAAACGGAAGCCCAGGGTCGGGGTGGAGTGCTGGAGGAGGCGACAGGTGATTCGCATCGGTCCTCGCCGGACCTCTTCGCCATCCATCAGCGCCGTCAACTGGAAAGGGAAGGTAGGACAAAGGTAGGGCGTGAATTCGAGGTGCAAGTCCAGGTACTGTTTCACGGTAGCTGGCCCATAGATGGTCAGGGGGGCCCTCCGCTTGAATCCGGGTGTATAGTTGAGGGCATGCAGCAGAGGGATGAGGCTCGCGATATGGTCCGGGTGGGTGTGACTGAGGAAAAGGCTATCGATCTCCCTGTAGGACTCTCCGGCCTGGGCGAGGCGCTGGAGCGCCCCCGGGCCGGCATCGATGAGCCAGGGGCCCGGAAATGCGGGATGTTTGAGAAGATAGGAGGACGCAAACCGGGTCGCCGAAGGCACACAGGTCCCCGAACCCAACACCTTCAGGATCGCAACCGATGCCGACATTTTGCCCTCCCTGCCTCGTTTCTTATCCTCCCCACGCCCACCTTGTCAACCTTTTTCGAAAGTTACGGGTCTTCTCACCAATCGAGAGAGATTGTAGACCTGGGAGCGATCCAGTACCCCGCCCTGTCAAAGATTATTCCGCTGACCAGGCGTATATTCACCCCCCCGCCAGCATCGCCAGAATTTGACAAATCGGTGATTTTAGCGGAAAATGAGAACAAAACCGAGGAGGGATCGAAGTCATGAACGAAAGAGAAGAGATTTTAGGGATCCTAAAGGGCTTGAAGCCAGAACTTATATCCCGATACAGGGTGAAAGAGATCGCCCTGTTTGGCTCTTTCGTTCGGCAGGAGCAAGGGGGGGGCAGCGATATCGATCTACTGGTGGACTTTGAGGAGGAGGCAAGCCTGTTTGACCTCGTAAGGCTGGCGCTTTTCCTGGAGGAGAAATTCCATCGCAAGGTCGATGTCATTCCCAAGGATTCCATCCGGGCCGAGATCCGGGAGTCGGTTTTGCAGGAGATGGTC
>Ga0316628_100005465_pt1 | contig 10203 bp, 9 predicted proteins | sample OWC_Aug_M2_C1_D5_FD_207648 | JGI IMG/M metagenome (GOLD analysis project Ga0316628, IMG submission 207648) | Wetland soil microbial communities from Old Woman Creek delta, Ohio, United States - OWC_Aug_M2_C1_D5_C | ecosystem: Environmental > Terrestrial > Soil > Wetlands | place: USA: Ohio... | reverse complement strand
GCCACCAGCTCGGGCCGTCCGTCGCCGTCCAGGTCTCGCACCTGCTTGCGCTCCACCCCCTTCTCGAAGCTGGAGACGGTGTCGATCCGGCCGTCCCCGTTGGTGTCGAGCTCGCGCTTCACCGGGAGGTCGTCGCGGTAGGTGGTGATGCGGTCGGGCGTGCCGCGGCCCGTGGTGTCCTCCTCCACTCGCACCTTCTTCCCGTTCTCGTAGTGGATCACCACGTTCCATTTTCCGTCGCCGCGCGTGTCCTGCTTCTCCAGCAGCTTCGTGCCGTCGGGGGCGAACTCGGCGTGGACGTCGGGCTTGCCGTCGCCGTTCTGGTCCTCCTCCACCACGGCGGGCTTGCCGTCGCGGTAGGTGGTCCAACGGTCCACCTTCCCGTCGCCGTTGGTGTCCTCCTCGGCCCGGATCGGCACGCCGTTCTCGAAGGTCACGACGGAGTCGGGCTTGCCGTCGTGGTTGTGGTCCTCGCGCTGCACCTTGGGCTTGCCGTTCTCGAACTCGATCCACTGGTCGGGCTTGCCGTCCCCGTCGGTATCGCGCTCCTGGCGCAGCGGATTGCCCGCGGAGTCGAAGGTGACCCAGAGGTCCACGCGGCCGTCGAAGTTGGTGTCGCTCTCCGCGCGCTGGGGGACGCCGTCCTTGTAGTAGACGGTCTCGTCGGGCACGCCATCGCCGTTGGTGTCGGTGATCTTCTTCGCGAGGCGCTCCTGCGCGTCGTACTCGAGGACGACCTTGCCCTTGGGCGCGGGTGCCGGGGCCTGGCCGGAGGCCTCGGAGGCAGCGAGGCAGGGCAGGACGAGGCCGAGGGCGGGGCCGAGCAGGGCGGCAACGCGCCATCCAGAGCGGCGGCGGGCCACGCGGCTATCTGCCGCTCACGGGGTTGCGGAAGGTCCCGACGAAGTAGCCGATGCGCGCCATGCAGAGCGCCCGCTCCGGCATCGGCGGGAAGGGAGCGGCCGAGCGCAGCGCCTCGACGGCGCTCTTGCCGAGAGCGGAGTCGCTGGCCGCCAGCACCTCCACGCTGCGGACGGCGCCTGCGCGGTCGAGACGGAACTGGAGCTGCACCGAGGCGTCGGCGGCGGCGCCGCTCGGGAGGACCCAGCGCGCGTACATCCGGTCCTTGATCTGCTGGGTGTAGCTCCGCACCTCGGGGCGGGTCAGGCAGTCCCCGTCGCCGCCGCCACCGCCGCCTCCGCCGCCGCCCTCGCCGGTGCCGCCCTCGCCACGCAGGAAGCCCTCGCCCACGCGGGTGTTGACGCTCGCGAGCGGGGCGCCCTTCGGCGAGCCCAGCACGTCACGGCTCGAGGCGATGCCCTCCCGCACCGAGGCGCCGTTTCCCGCGTTCGCCACGGTGCCGGTGCCGGTGCTGGTGCCCGTCGTGGCGACCTGCCGCGGGCCGACCGAAGGGCCGGCGGGCGCCTGGTTCTCGATCGGGCCGCGCAGGGCCGGCGCCGCGGCGCTCCCGACGTCCACCTTGGAGACCTGGGCGGCGGCGACCGAGCTGAGCGGGCTCACCCGCTCCGCCACCACGGCCGCCCGGCCGATCTCCTTCGGCGCCACCACCTGTCCCACCTGGCTCATCTCGAGCTTGCGCGCCTCCACCGAGGGCGCGGCCTTCGCCACCACCGACGGGTTCACGATCTGTGGAGCGATGGCCTGGGCCTGCGGCGCGAAGGTCGGCGACCGTCGTTCGGCCAGGACCTTCGGGGCCGGCGCCGGCTCGTGGGGCGGGGCAGCCTTCGGCACGGGGGCCTCCGCCTCGGGCCCCCGCGGCCTCGGGCGCTTGGGCTCGGGCTTCGGCTCCTCGCGCAGGAGCTTCACCGGCACGATCTCGGGCTTCACGATGGGATGCGTCACGGCCAGCAGCACGAGCGCCGCCGCCAGGAGCGCGTGCAAAAGCGCGGCGAGGCTGCCGCTCCACCAGCGCATGCGGCCCGGGGAGGGCGGGGGGAGGAAGCCCGGGAAGGCGAGGCTCGGCACCGCCGCGGCGCGGCCGAGCGTGCGTCGCCGCATCGGCGTGCGGCCCTCGGGTCGCCTGCGGATCCGCCAGCCTTCGCCCATCGGTCCTCGCTCCGGCCGGGGCGTCGCCTCCCGCGCGACGGCTCCGGCTACGCTGGCGCGGGGGTTCCAGATTTCGACGGGGCGGAACGGCGCCCCATTCGCAGCGGCCCGCCCGCAGCGGCCCGCCGCAGCGGCCCGCCCTCGGGTCCGCCGTCGCGTCGCCGTCGTACGGGCCTCGCACTCGCGCCGCCTGCACGACGGACCTGGCGTGTCCCGTGCGCCCGATCCTTCAGGGTGAGCCACCCTACCGGGGGGCGTCAACCTGCGGCCACGCCACCCTGCGGCTGCGCGCTCCAGGGCCATCGGGTAGCCTCGGCCCACCCTTCCGTCGCAGAGGACCGCCCCCAGTGGATGCAGCCACCGTTTCGCAGACCTTCGGCAGCTCGTTCGACGCCGCGACCCTGCTCCGTCTGCTGCAGCAGGGAGCGCTCACCGTCTATCCGCTGGCCGCCTGCTCCGTGCTCGCGCTGGCCGTGATCCTGGAGCGGATCTGGCGCTACCGGGGCCTGGATCGCGCCACCCGGGAGCTGACGCGCCGCCTGGTGGACCACGTGGTGAAGCGCGATCTCTCCGGCGCCCGCGCGCTCTGCGAGGCCACGCCCACCCCGATGGCCGGGATCTTCCTGGAGGGGCTGCGCTGGAAGAACATCGCGCTGGAGGACCTGGACCGGGTGCTCGCCACCTCCCGCGCGGAATCCCTCACCGATCTGCGTCGTGGGCTCTGGATCCTCGGCAGCATCGGCTCCCTGGCGCCCTTCATCGGCCTCTTCGGCACGGTGGTCGGCATCATCCGCGCGTTCCACGAGATGTCGGTGCAGGGCTCGGGCGGCTTCGCGGTGGTGGCCGCCGGGATCTCGGAGGCGCTGGTCGCCACCGGGGCCGGCCTCTTCGTCGCGATCCTCTCGCTCGCGTTCTACAACTACCTGCAGGTCCGGGTGGGCCTGATCGCGAGCACCTTCCAGCGCTCCTGCGAGCGCTTCGTGCAGGCCCTGCTCTACCTGGAGTCCTCGTCGGCGGCGCCGGCCGAGCAGGCGGGGGAGGTGCGTCGTGGCCATCCACTCCCTGCCTAGCCTCGGCGAGGAGACCGGCGAGGACATCGTCGCCGAGATCAACATCACGCCGCTGACCGACATCTTCCTGGTGCTGCTGATCATCTTCATGGTCACCACCTCCGTGATCTCGACCCAGGGCAAGGACGTGGACCTGCCCGGGGCCCAGGTGGCGACCTCGACCCCGACCGGCGTCACCGTGACGGTCTCGGCCGACGGCACGATCCAGGTGGGCGATCAGGTGGTGAAGAACGAGGACCTGCCGGCGGCGCTGAAGCGTGCGCTCGCGGCCTCGCGCGAGAAGGTCGTGGTGCTGCGCGGGGATCGGAAGGTGGCGCTCGGCCAGGCGGTGAACATCCTGGACGTGGCGCAGGAGGCGGGCGCGACCGGCATCGCGCTCGCGACCCGCCCGCCGCCGCCCGGCGAGAAGCCCTAGCTCCTCAGCCCGCCCGGCGACGCAGCCAGCTGAGCGCGCTCGCCACCAGCAGGAGCTCCGGCACGAAGAGACCGACGCCGTAGAACATGGCGAGGCTCTGCTGCGGCGTGAGCGGGTCCTGGTCCGGCGTCAGCACCTTGGGCCGCAGGGTGATGGCGCTCTCGCGGTTCACGCTCCAGTGGACGGCGTTCATGAAGAGATCGGCGTTGTAGAGCGCCCGGGCGTACTGGTTGGAGACGAAGTCGGCGTCGCCGAAGACCACGATGCGGCTCTCGCCGGCGGGCCGCGGGTACCGCCCCGCCGCCAGCAGCGTGAAGCGCTGCTCCGCCTCGCCGGCCGGTCGCACGGGCGCCGCGCCGCGCTGCACCGCCCGGGCGTCGCGCGCGAGCCAGGAGCGCGGGCTCGACCAGGCGAGGGGCACCAGCACGTCGTCGGGCTCGGGCTTGCGGGCCGCCACCACCGGGCGCGCGCGCAGCATGAGGACCAGGGTGCGCGGCCCGAGGCCGCGCGTGATCGGGTGCTCGCTCCAGGCGGCGATCACCGGGTTGACGCCGCTCGGCGCACCCTCGAGCGGGCCGGAGAGGGGATCCACCACCACTCCGTCGGGCAGCTCGAAGCCGAAGCGCTGGAGGAGCCCCTCGAGCCCGCTCCGAACTCCCGGCTCGAGGAGCGCCACCAGCCGCCCGCCCCGCTGGAGGTAGCGCGCGAGGGCCGCCACCCCCTCGGGCCGGAGCGCGCGCTGCGGGCCGATCACCAGCACGGCCGCCGCATCCGGGGGCACGTCGGGCGCGGCCGCGGTGACCAGACCCTTCACGGTGTAGCCCTCGGTCTCGAGGAGCGAGCGGATCCCGGAGTAGCCCGCCGGATCGCCGCTCTCGAGGTCCCCCTCGCCCTCGCCGAAGGCGGCGTAGATCGTGCGCTGCGGCGAGCCCTCGAGGCGTCTCACGCCCTCGTAGAGCGCGCCCTCGGTGGGAGCGTTCACGGTCTCGTAGCGGTCGCCGAGCTCCAGCACCACGGCGTTGGTGGAGAGCACGCCGAAGCGCTCGAGATCCTCCGCGGACTGCTCCGCGAGCCGGTCCCGCACCTCCAGCGGCCCCGCACGGGCGAGCGTCTCGAGGAGCAGCCGGGTGCGCCGCGCCCGCGGATCGTCCTTCTCGTGAAAGAGCGTGGCACGGAGCGTTCCGGGCAGCGCCGCCAGCGCCGCGCGCGTGGCGGGCGCGAGCTCGTAGCGCCGCTCGATCGTCCAGTCGAGGCGGAGCCCGCTCGCCGCCGCCGCGCGCTCGAGCGCCACGGCCCCCGCCAGCGCAGCCGCCACCGCCAGGAGGTGCGGAGCCAGGACGCGCCGCGCCGCGGGCGTGCCGAGGCCGCGCAGGCGGCGCGCGCCGAGCGCGACGGCCAGCGCGAGCGCCAGCGCTCCCGCCGCCAGGTTCGCCCAGCCGAAGGGGCCGAGCTCGCCGGTGGCGTAGTAGGAGCCGAGGCCGAAGGCGAGGGCGATGCAGCCGACCAGGGCCAGCTCGCGCATCAGCGCACCCGACTCCAGTCGAGGGAGAGACGCGCCAGCGCGAACGACACCGCCGCGATCCCCGCGAAGTAGACCAGGTCGGCGAGCCGCACCAGCCCCTCGGCGAAGCCGGCGAAGCGCGGCTCCAGGGAGAGGGCGTCCAGCACGCGGCCGACGCTCGCCCCCACGAAGGGGTAGGCCCACGAGAGGTCGTAGAGCACGAAGGCGACGGCGTAGGCTGAGACCGCGGCCAGGAGCTGGCTCGAGCTGAAGGCGGAGCACGCGAGCCCGATCGAGGCCAGCGCGAGCCCGAGGGCCAGCAGGCCCAGGTACACCGCCGCCAGGTGGAGCCCGCCGAGGCCCGCGCGCAGGAGCGCGGTGGCGGGATAGACGCAGCTCACGGCCAGGAGCAGCGCGGTGAAGAGCCAGCACGCCCCGAACTTGGCCAGCGCGATCTGGGTCGGCGTGAGGCGCGTGGTGAGGAGGAGCTCGTCGGTGCCCCGCGCCCGCTCCTCGGCGAAGACCCGCATCGTGACGAGCGGGAGGAGCCCGATCAGGGTCACGCCGAGCTGCTCCATCAGCGGGAGGAAGACCTGGTCCTGCACGCTCACCCGGTCCGGAAGGGTCCCGATCTCGAAGCCGTTCATCAGGCTGCTGGTGTAGACGAAGAGGATCTGGTTGTAGGCGCGCAGGTGGTCGAAGAAGAGGAGCGCCGTCACCAGACCCGCCACCGTGAGGGTCAGGTAGGCCACCGGCGAGCCGAAGAGCACCGCCAGCTCCTTGCGCAGGAGCGCGCGCAGCTCGCTCATGCCGCGTCCTCGGCCCGGAAGAGCGCGAGGGGATCGCCGCGGTCGAGCAGCTCGGCCGTCGACCCGACCGCCACCAGGCGGCCGAGGCGCAGCACCGCCACGCGGCCGGCGAGCGCTCGCGCCTCCTCGAGGTCGTGCGTGCAGAGGATCACCGTGGCGCGCCCCCGCAGCTCGCGGAGCGCCTGACGCACCTCCGACTGCTGCAGCGGATCGAGGCCGCTCGTCGGCTCGTCGGCGATCAGCAGCGAGGGCTCGTGCAGGAAGGCCTGCGCGAGCGAGACCCGCTGCTGGTAGCCCTTGGAGAGGTTTCCGATCAGGCGCCGCGCCACCGGCCGCAGATCGAAGCGATCGAGGGCCCGCTCCACGGCCGCCGCGAGACCCGGCCCGCGCAGGCCGCGCACCCCGCCGGCGAAGCGCAGATAGCCCTCCACGCGCAGCTCCGGATAGAGCCGCGAGGTCTCGGCCACGAAGCCGAGCCGCGCGTGCACCTCCCGCGGCCGGCTGACCGGCGAGAGCCCGTCCACGGTGACACCCCCGGAGGTCGGAAGGAGATAGCCCGTCACCAGTCGGATGAAGGTGGTCTTGCCCGCGCCGTTGGCGCCGAGGAGCCCGAAGGTCTCGCCGGGCTCCACCGCGAGCGAGACGGAGTCGAGCGCGCAGCGCGCGCCGAAGCGGCGGGTCAGCTCGTACGCCTCCACGCGCGCGCCGCGGGCCCCGGCGGGCCGTTCGCTTGCGGTCACGGCGACGTCCTCTTAGAGTGCGGCGCCATGGTGGACTACCGGCCCTCCAGCGGATCGTGCGCGCGTTGCCGGGCGGCGCTCGGCCTCGCTTCCGTGCGCGAGGGCGGCGTCTGGTACTGCAGCCAGGCCTGCGCCGAGGGGTGGCCGCACCTCGCGGCGCATCCCCCCGCGGTTCCCGAGCCCCGGCTCTACAACCGGCCGCTGCGCTTCTTCCGCAAGCGCCTGCCGAAGGAGCTGAACGCCGCCGCGGCGGAGCGCGTCTAGCCTCACAGCCCCTCCAGCGCCTCGAAGAAGCCCGGCCAGGTCTTGGCCACGCAGCCGGGATCGCGGATCACCACCCCCGGCACGCGGAGGCCGGCCAGCGCGAAGGACATCGCCATGCGGTGGTCGTCGTAGGTGTCGATCTCCGCGCCGCGCAGCGGACCCGGCTCGATCCGGAGCCAGTCGGGGCCGGCCTCGGCGCGGGCGCCGAGCTTCGCGAGCTCCTTCTCCAGCGCCGCCAGGCGGTCCGTCTCCTTGAGGCGCAGGTTCGCGACGCCGCCGAGGCGGCTCGGACCGTCGGCGAAGAGCGCGGTCACCGCGAGGGCGAGGACGGCGTCCGGCATGGCGTTCATGTCCACCTCGACGCCGCGCAGCCGGTTCGTCGGACCCGACACCGTCACGTGACAGGGACCGCGCTCCACGCGGCAGCCCATGCGCTCGAGCACGCCGAGGAGCGCGAGATCGGCCTGGATCGACGCGGCGGGGATCCCCTCCACCCGCACCCGGCCCCCGGCGATGGCGGCGGCGCAGAAGGGGTAGGCGGCGGCCGAGGCGTCGGGCTCCACGGCGTAGCTCCGGCCGCGATAGCGCCGGCCGGCCGCGACGCGCAGGCCGCCCTGCGGCGTCCAGCCGGCGTCGGCCCCGAAGTCGCGCATCACCGCCAGGGTGAGCTCGACGTAGGGACGGGAGACCAGCTCGCCGCCCACGAAGCGGAGCTCGACGTCGCGCGCGGCGTAGGGGGAGACCAGCAGCACGGCGGAGACGAACTGGCTGGAGCGGCGGCCGTCGATCCCGGCCTCCCCTCCGGCGAGCCCCCCGCCCGCGATCCAGACCGGCGGGCAGCCCGCCCGGCCGCGGATCTCGAGGCGCGCGCCGAGGGCGACGAGCGCGCGCACCAGGTCCTCGATCGGCCGCTCGCGCATGCGGGCCGTCCCGTCCACCAGCGAGGGCCCGTCCGCCAGGGTGGCCGCCGCCGTCACGAAGCGCGCCGTGGTGCCGGAGGCGCGGGCGTCGAGGGTGCGCGAGGGGGCCCGCAGGCGGCCGCCGCTCCCCGACACGTGGAAGCGTTGTTCCTCCGCCCGCACCGCGACGCCGAGGGCGCCCAGGACCCCGCGCATGGCCTCGGTGTCGTCGCTCGCGAGGGCGCCCTCGAGCACGCTCTCGCCGTCGGCCAGCGCCGCCACCAGGAGGGCGCGGTTGGTCACGCTCTTCGAGCCGGGCACGCGGAGCCGCGCGTCGAGGGGGCCGCGCGGGCGGATCGCCAGGGCGTCGGGGAAGCGCACGGGCCTAGCCGCGGCGCTCGCCGCGCCCGCCGGCGGCGACGCCTGCACGCCCGTGCTCCGCGGCGCCGCCGGCGCGCATCAGCGGCCCTTCCACTCCGGCGCGCGCTTCTCGAGGAAGGCCTTCACGCCCTCCATCGCGTCCTCGGTGCCGACGTTCAGGGTGAGCATCGATTGGAGGTAGTCCAGGGCCTGCGAGAACTCCATGTCGGCGCTGGCGTAGAAGGCGTCGCGACCGAGCCGCAGCACGGCCGGCGAGAGGCTCGTGAGCTTCCGTGCGAGCTCGTCCACCTTCGCGTCGAGCTCCGCGGCCGGCACGGCGTGGTTCACCAGCCCGAGCCGCTCGGCCTCGCGGGCGTCGATGCGCTCGCCGGTCAGGATCAGCTCGAGCCCCTTCTTGCGACCCACGTTCCGGAAGATCGTGGCCATGATCATCATCGGGAAGAGGCCGCGCTTGATCTCCGGCGTACCGAAGCTCGAGTCGTCGCTCGCCACCACGAGATCGCAGCCGAGGGCGAGGCCGAAGCCGCCGGCCAGGCAGTAGCCCCGCACCCGCGCGATCACCGGCTTGCCGAGGCGCTGGAGCACCCGGAAGAGCCCGGCGAAGTCGCCCCGGTCGTGATGGCGCTCCACGAAGCCCTTCTGCTGGAAGCCGCTTCCGCCGAGGTCTCCGCCCGCGCTGAAGGCGCGGTCCCCCGCGCCCGTCAGCACCACCACCCGGACCTCGCGGTCGGCACCCGCGCGCAGCAGCGCCTCCCGGAGCCCGGTCACCACCTCCGGCGAGAGGGCGTTGCGGGTCTCGGGTCGATTCAGGGTGATCCGCGCGATCGCGTCCTTCGCCTCGTAGAGGACCGCGGGAGCGGGGCTTCCCGTTTCGGACATGGCACCTCCTCGCGCGCCCGAGGCTAGCAGCCCGCCCGACGCCGGAGCGCGCGGAACACCCCGCGCGTTGACACCGCCCCGGCGCCTTGGCACCCTCCGAGCTTCCCGAGCGTTTTTCGATGCAGCGGCTGGAGGTTAGCCTCCCAGCCGGCGATTCGCGCGCGGGGCGCCGCGGCGCCTGCGCGTCCTTGCGCGCGCGGGGCAGGAGGTGCGGCATGCCGAAGGTTCTGATCTCGGATTCGCTCTCGCCGCAGGGGCTCGAGATCCTGGAGCGGGCTCGCGGCATCGAGGTGGACTACGCCCCGGGCCTTCCGCCGCAGGCGCTCCTCGAGCGCATCGCCGACGCGGACGCGCTGGTGATCCGCAGCGGCACCAAGGTCACGGCCGACGTGATCGCCCGCGCCGAGCGGCTGCGCGTGATCGGGCGCGCCGGCATCGGCGTCGACAACGTGGACGTGCCCGCCGCCACCGCGCGCGGCATCGCCGTCATGAACACGCCCGAGGGCAACAACGTGACGACGGCCGAGCACGCCATCGCGCTCCTGGTCTCGCTCGCGCGCCACGTGCCCCAGGCCACCGCCTCCATGAAGGCGGGGCAGTGGGAGAAGAACAAGTTCACGGGCCTCGAGCTCTACAACCGGACGCTCGGCCTCGTGGGCTGCGGGAACATCGGTCGCATCGTGGCCCAGCGCGCCCAGGGGCTCGGCATGCGCGTCATCGCCCACGACCCCTACATGCCGGCCGAGATGGCGGCGAAGCTCGACGTGGAGCTGGTCTCGCTGGACGAGCTCCTGGCGCGCGCGGACGCCATCAGCCTGCACGTCCCGAAGACCAAGGACACCACCGGCATGATCGGTCGCGAGGCGCTGGCCAAGGTGAAGCCGGGCGTCCTCCTGGTGAACGCCGCGCGCGGCGGCATCGTGGACGAGGCGGCGCTGCTGGAGGCCCTGGAGTCGGGGCGGGTGGGGGGCGCCGCGCTCGACGTCTTCGCCGAGGAGCCGCCGCCGAAGGACCACCCCCTGGTCAACCACCCGAGGGTGATCTGCACCCCGCACCTCGGCGCCGCGACGGAGCAGGCCCAGCTCAACGTGGCGGTCGCGGTCGCGGAGCAGGTGCGCGACTTCCTGCTCCAGGGGATCGTGCGCAACGCCGTCAACATGCCTTCGGTGTCGGCGGAG
>Ga0316628_100005464_pt1 | contig 10204 bp, 8 predicted proteins | sample OWC_Aug_M2_C1_D5_FD_207648 | JGI IMG/M metagenome (GOLD analysis project Ga0316628, IMG submission 207648) | Wetland soil microbial communities from Old Woman Creek delta, Ohio, United States - OWC_Aug_M2_C1_D5_C | ecosystem: Environmental > Terrestrial > Soil > Wetlands | place: USA: Ohio... | reverse complement strand
AAAGGGGCGGATGTCCGTAGCTTCGCAAACGCCCCCGGAACGGGGGCGTTTGTTTTTGGGGAGCATATGGGATATCGCTTCATGCACCAAAATGGTGCATGATAGGGCCTGATCATTGGAAGATTGTTAACTCATTTATTATCAAGGGAAATCTGACGGACGTGAAACATGCATCTACAGGTCTGAGGACCCCGGACAGACGGCCCATGCCCACAGGCTTGCCTCCACGCCTCCTCGAATACCTGACGACCACGGTGCTGACGTTCGACGCCGACCTGCGTCTGACCAGCATCAATCCGGCAGGGGAGATACTGTTCGAAGTCAGCGCCAAAAAAATCATCGGACAAAAACTCTCCGACCTGCTGCCGCATTCGCGGCGAATGGTCAAGGCGCTGAAAGACACCCTGGAAAGCGGTCACCCCTTCACCGCGCGCGGGGTGCAGCTGAAGCTGCCCGGGGAAAAAACCATCACGGTGGATTGCACCGTCTCACCGCTCACCGACGACATGGAAGCGGCATTGCTCGTGGAACTCACCCAGATCGACCGGCTGCTGCGCCTGGCGCGCGATGAAAACATGCTCGACCGCCAGACTGCCAATCGCGCGGTGATGCGCGGGCTGGCGCACGAGATCAAGAATCCGCTCGGGGGTCTGCGCGGAGCGGCGCAGCTGCTGGAACGCGAGCTGCCGGACAAGTCGCTGCGGGAATACACGCGCATCATCATTCATGAAGCCGATCGCCTGCGCAATCTGGTGGATCGCATGATCGGTCCGCATCAGCCGCTCAAAAAGCGGCCGGTCAACATCCACGAGGTGCTGGAGCACGTGCGCCGGCTGATGCTGGTGGAAATCCCGGTCGGCCTGACCATCACGCGTGAATATGATCCAAGCCTGCCGGAACTGGAAGCCGAGCCGGAACAGCTGATCCAGGCGGTGCTCAACATCATGCGCAATTCGGCCGAAGCGATGCAGAACCAGGGTACCATCCACCTGCGCACGCGCGCCGAGCGCCAGTTCACCATCGGCCACAAGCGCCACCGTGTGGTGCTGCGCGCCGACATCGAGGACAGCGGCCCCGGCATCCCGGAGGAGATCCAGGAATATATTTTCTATCCGATGGTGACCGGCAAGGCCGGCGGCACCGGCCTCGGCTTGTCCATCGCGCAGGACATCATCGCCAAGCACGGCGGCGTGATCGAGTGCCACAGCCGGCCGGGGCAGACCGTATTCAGCATATTTCTGCCGCTGGAGAACGGCCATGGCTAGACAGGACATCGTGTGGGTCATCGACGACGACCGCTCCATACGCTGGGTGCTGGAAAAGGCGCTGACCCAGGCGGACATGACTGTAAAGACCTTCGACTCCGCGAATGAAATCGCCGACCTGCTCGAACGTCAGCGGCCGGACGTGGTTATCTCCGATATCCGCATGCCCGGCATCAGCGGTCTCGAACTGCTCCAGACCATCCACGCCAAGGCGCCGGAAATTCCCGTGATCATCATCACGGCTCATACCGATCTTGAAAGCGCCGTTGCTTCCTACCGCGGCGGCGCGTTCGAATACCTGCCGAAGCCGTTTGACGTGGACGAGGCCGTGCGCCTCACGCGGCGCGCCATCGAACACCGGCGGCGGCAAAAGGTGGAAGCCCCGGGCCAGGAGCGCGCGCCGGACATCATCGGCTCGGCGGCCTCGATGCAGGAGGTGTTTCGCGCCATCGGCCGGCTGTCCGGCTCGCACCTGAACGTACTCATCAACGGCGAGTCCGGCACCGGCAAGGAACTGGTCGCGCGCGCATTGCACAATCACAGCCCGCGTGCCGACAAAGCCTTCATCGCCATCAACATTGCCGCGATTCCGAGTGAACTCCTGGAATCCGAACTCTTCGGTCACGAAAAGGGCGCCTTCACCGGCGCCACTCATCAGCGCCGGGGGCGGTTCGAGCAGGCCAATGGCGGAACACTGTTCCTCGACGAGATCGGCGACATGCCGCCGGCCCTGCAAACGCGCCTGTTGCGCGTGTTGCAGGACGGCAAGTTCTACCGTGTCGGCGGCCACGAACAGGTGGAAACCAACGTGCGCATTGTCGCCGCCACCAACCAGAACCTGGAGAACCGGGTGCAGGAAGGAAAATTCCGCGAAGACCTGTTCCACCGCCTGAACGTGATCCGCATCCACCTGCCGCCGTTGCGCGAGCGGCGCGAGGACATCCCGGCGCTGGCGCGATATTTTCTCGCCAAATCCGCGACCGAGCTGGCCGTGGAAGCCAAGCAGTTGTCGCCGCCGGCCGAAGAGTATCTGTCGCGGCTGCCCTGGCCCGGCAACGTGCGCCAGCTCGAGAACACCTGCCGCTGGCTGACCGTCATGGCACCGGGTCAGATCGTGCGGGTCGAAGACCTGCCACCGGAGTTGCATGCCGCCGACGCCGAAGGCGCGCGTGGGGCGGACTGGGAAGCGCGCCTGAAAAATATCGTCGAGCAACGGCTGGCGCGCGGCGAGGGGGAAATCTTCAAGGACATCAACGACAGCTTCGAGCGCATCCTGATCGAAGCCGCGCTCAAGCACACCGGCGGCCGCAAGCTCGACGCGGCCAAGAAGCTCGGCTGGGGCCGCAACACCCTCACGCGCAAGCTCAAGGACCTCGGTTTGCAGTAGAGGCCGCCGGCCTCGGGATGATCAGGCGATGGCGCGCATCGACGGCGGCGCCATCTGGCCGCGGTCGCGGATCTCCTGGATCAGGGCGGCCTGCCGGTCGCGCTGCCTGAAGTCGGTGATGCTGGCGCGATCGAGCGCTTCTTCCTTGAGCCGCCGGTTTTCCGCATCGAAGCGGCGAATCTCTTCCTCGCTGAAGCTTGTTTCACCAGCGCGCGGAACATGGACGCGCTCGTAACCCAGGGCGCCCAGCACATCCCCCGCCACCGACTCGAAAATCCGGATGTCCTCTTTCGAGGCCTCGCGCAGGAACTTGCGCGTGTTATCGGCCATGATCGGCTTGACCACGTTACCCCACAGCTCGCTCGACTCGGCCGCGCGCCGGGCCTCGTCCGACTTGTAAAACTCGAGCATCGATTTGTTGAAACGCACGCCCAGGAACTTGCACAGCAGGCGCATGGACATTTCCGGCTCGCTCGTAAGCGTCTCGTAGCTGATGCTGAAGAAGCGGCTCGGCCCGATGCGGTCGCGCATTCCGAGTGCGCACTGCTGCGTCGCGGCCCATTCGCGGGCGATGTGGTAGAAATGTTTCTCGCCGGCCACGGCCTTGCGCAGTGAAACCGCGACGTCGCGTCCGTCGCGGTAGAGATAGATGTAGCGCGGGCTGCGGAAATGCGCCTCGATCTGCGGCAGGTATTGAATGTTGGCGAGGCTCGTGCAGCACCAGGTGCGCGCCTGCCACGCCTCGGCCATGGCGTCGTACACTGCCTCGTACGCGGCGGTCAGCGTGGGGCGACGGCAGCGCTGCAGGATGTCCTTGCGCAGGAGCGTCACGCCCTCCCACGGAACCGGATTGAGTTCCACCAGGCGGCAGACATCGTCCACCAGCTGTACGAAATTTTCGCGCTTTTCGAGATCGCCGTAGTTCGGCGCGAGCGGCGTCAGGCGGCTCATGATATGCGGCGGATGCGGCGCGGCGAGACGGGGCAATCCGTTCAGCATCAGGCGCAGCAGGTTCGATCCCGAGCGTCCGGTTCCGATCATGAAGACAGGCATGGCAATGACTCCCTCTGGTAAAACCTTTTGTTGTGCGCCGCCGGCGGCGCGCTTCCTTAATAAAGCCACCATCCCACCGCGCCGGCGGCGGGTATGATCCATACCGCATCCAGGCGCCAGCGCACGAGCGCGTACAGTGCAACGGCAAAAATCGCCACCGAGTACCACACCGGCACGGACGTCCGGCCCACCACCACGGCGGCGGCGAAGATCATGCCGATCACCGCCGGGCGCACGCCACGCAGCGCCGCCTGGATGGCGACTGAACGCTTGATGCGCTCCAGGGCATGGGTGCTGGTCACCATCAGCAGCGCCGGGGGCAGGTAAATACCCACGGTCGCCGCCACCGCGCCGGCAAAACCCGCGACCTTGAGGCCGATGAAAGCGGCGCTCACCAGAATCGGCCCGGGCGTGATCTGTCCCATGGCAATGGCATCGACGAATTCCTGCGACGTGACCCACTTGTGGTGGCCGACCACGATTTCCTGAATGAGCGGAATGAACACGTAGCCGCCGCCGAAAAGCATGACGCTCATGCCGGCGAACACGGCGAACAGTTTCGTGATGAGCGCCGGATCGAGACTCCACAGCGGGACGCCAGCCAGCGGCGCGGCGTTAAGCAAGAGCGCATTGGCATTGAATCCCGGCCTGGGCCCGGCCGGTTTTTGCTCCGGCGTCGACGATCCCGGCGTCTTGCGGAACCAGATCCAGCCGATGGCGCCGGCAGCAGCGATGATGCCCAGCGTGCTGTAAAAACCGCCGATGCCGAGCAATGCCGCAAAAGCGCCCAGCGCGATGATTCCCTCAACAACGCCGGCGATGGATTTGCGACTCATGTTCCAGGCGGCACTCACGATGATCGCGGTCACCGCCGGGATGAATCCCATGAACAACTTGTTGACCGCCGGCACCTGGCCCCAGCGGAAGTAGGCAATGCTCAGGATCACGATGAACGCGAACGAGGGCAATACCGCGCCGAGCGCGCTGACCAGCGCGCCGGCGCCACCGCGCAGGCGGTAGCCGACATACACCACCAGATTGACCGCCACCGGCCCGGGCAGCAGCGATGCGAGCGAGATTCCGTCCAGTATGTCGTGATGCGCCATGAGCTTCTTGCGCTCGACCACCACGTTCTCGACCACCGAGATCATGGCCATGAAGCCGCCGAAGCTTGTGCAGGCGATGCGGAAAAACACCCAGAACAGGGTCCACAGTGAAACGGGCTGTGCCATCCGGCGATTCCTTATGGTGTCGTTACACGCTATTCCCGGCGCGCCCCATCCCCTGCGGCGAAGATACCGGAGACGACCTTAAGGAGTATTGATGACTGAATATACGAAGGTAAAACCGACCGGACGCAAAATCCCGCCGCTCGTCGGTCAGGCGCGGCTTAAGCAATATGTCGCTGCGGCGCCGTGACCGCGGACAACGCGGTCTTGTCCAGCAGGCGCTCGCTGTGGATGTAGAGGCGGTGGTCGTCGTCGAAGTCGAGCACGCCATGACGGCGCAGCGCGTTGAGCGCGCTCGTGACGCTCTGGCGCGTGGTCCCGATCATGTTGGCCATCTCCTGGTGCGTGAGGCGGATATCGAGATAGACATCGCCGTTCGGAGCGCGTCGCCCGTGACTCGCAGCGAGCCGCACGATCAGCTGGGCGACACGCTCGTTGACGTCGCTTGCCACCAGGCTCTGGATGACGTTGCCAAGATTGCGCAGGCGACACGCGAGCACGTCGTTGACGAGCAGCGCCGCGGCCGGATGCGCCGCCAGATAGTTCTTGAAGTCCTCCTGCCGCACGCTCAGCACCCGCGACGACTCGCAGGTCTCGGCATAAACCTGGCGGCCGCCGCCGGTGTGACACGCCTCAGCGAGCCCGAAGACTTCGCCCGGGACACAGAACCACAGGAGAATTTCCTTGCCGGTGAGACTCAGGTGATAGATCTTGACCCGGCCGGATTCCAGGAAATAAACGTTATTGCCAGGGCTGCCGGCCTGAAAGATCAATTCGCCCTTGGCGGCCTTGCGGTGCGTTGCGAGACGCATCAGATCATCGCGGTCACGCGTGGTGAGGCGCGCCATGAAATCCGAAAACCGCTCAGACTGTTCCGGTTGCATCTTTAATCAATCCCGCCTGGCCGTTCAATCCAATGATAGATCATTGTATTGCTTTCCTTCGCAATAAACCCGTCGACTGTCGGCTGGCCGACAGAAATGGGGGTGCACCGCGACCATATTTTGCGCATTAAATTTTGGGGACGTCAAAAAAACGTTTATCGTCCGCCGGATCCCAGGGGAAATTCAGGCATACGGATCGGGAATTTCCCGGGCATTACCATCCGTTATCGTGGTCCGGCAGAAAGCAACATGACGATGTCCGGCAACGCCGTCAACACAACACGAGGTGACCCGATATGGCGACTGTAGTTGAACGAAGCAGTGGCAACGGAATAATCGGCTATCTCACCGATAATATCCGAATTAGCGGGCGGAATCCGAATCGTGTGCTGTTCGGCTTCCTCGCCGCATGGATCATGTTCGCCCTGGTCATGTGGGTGTTCCCCCGCCCGGAAGGGCTGTCCGAGGAGGGCATGATGGTGCTGGCGATCGTGGTATGGGCCAGCCTGATGTGGGTGGCGGAGGCCATGCCGGTCGGCATCACCGGCATCTGCATCCCGACGCTGCTCATCCTGACGCACGCGCTCCCGTGGGTGAAGAACCAGCCTCCGCTCGAGGCGGTGTTCGTCGGGTTCACGCGCCATGTCGTGTGGCTGCTGCTGTTCGCGCTCATGGTGGGCGCGCTCATGCAGCTGCTCAAGCTCGACCGGCGCATCGCGCTCGCGATCCTCGACAAGATCCGCGCCTCGAACGTGGGGCGCGTCATTTGGGGTTTCTTCTTTGTCAATGTGATCCTGTCGTTCCTGATCCCGGCGGCGGTCGCGCGCGCCGCCACCCTGCTCCCGATCATCAAGGGCGTGACCAACCTGCTCGGCGACACGGAGGAGGAACGCGAGTCGAAGAAGGCGATCGTGATCCAGACACTGGTCTACGGCAGCATGATCACCGGCATGTTCATCATGACCGCGCACCTGCCCAACATGATCCTGGTCGACATCTTCGGGAAGAACGGCTACTCGATCGGCTATCTCGACTGGATGCTGTTGCAGTTCCCCTACCTCGGCATGTTCGCGCTGACCCAGTGGTGGGTGCGCCATCACTTCCGCACCAAGCGGGTGCAGATCGCCGGCGGGCACTCCGCGATTCACAAGATGCACAAGGACCTGGGCCGGATGTCCAGGGGCGAGTGGGTGTTGCTGGCGGTGTTCGCCGGCATCGGCCTGCTGTTCATGATGGGCAAGGGCAGCCCGATCTACCCGCTCCATCACTTTCAGCTCGGGATCATCGGCCTCATCGGCATTTTGATCCTGTTCATCCCGGGCCTGTTTCCCTACACCTGGAAGGAGGTCCAGGACCGCACGATGTGGGGGACGTTCCTGCTGCTCGGCGGCGCCATCACCCTGACGGGGGCCATGAGCAAGTCGGGACTGGCCGCCTGGCTGGCGAACGAGGTGCACGGCCTGGTGACCGGGCATTCCTGGCCGATCGTGCTCCTCATCATGATGCTCGGCACCCACATCATGCGCATCGGGATGCTCTCCAACGTCGCCGCCATCGCGATGCTCGGCCCGATCCTGTTCGAGCTCGGCAAGCAGCTGGGCCTGCACCCGGTCGCCTTCACCATGCTGGTCGCCGACACCGACACGTTCGCGTACTTGCTGCCGACCCAGATCACCGCCGCGGTGATCGCCTACGGCACCGACACTTTCAGCACCGCGGACTACGCCAAGGTCGGGTGGTTGTCGATCCTGATTGCGATCGCCTACGGCATCGTCGTGATGGCGTCGTGGTATGCGTTCCTGGGCATGCCGCTGTGGGACCCGAGCGCGCCGTGGCCGTTCAAATAGGATGCATCGCGGTGGCGGAATAACGGACTCATCAATGCATTGGCAACAACGAGAGGTATATCGACATGGGTAAGACACCAGAAACCGATCTGAGGGAAAAGGCGGAGGCGGCGTCCGGCGCGGGCGGCGTCATCGGCAAGCGGCCGTTCAGCGCCGCCGAGCTCAAACAGCGACTCGGCGACTACATCGCCCCGCCGGGGTTGTACCAGCAGACCAAGAGCATGTCGTTCCTCGGCAAGGTCAGCTGCAACGTGGAGAAAATCATCGCCGGCTCGTGGCAGGAAATCGTGATCGACTACGAGCTCGGCGCCTCCGGCATGGCCGACGGCTCCTGGTTCAAGGCTACTTTCCGCTTTTACTCCGACTGGGCGCTGTTCCAGAACACCGACCCCAAGGGCGCGAACTACATCAGCGCCGAGTACCACGCTGCACCCACGCTACCGGGCCAAAGCCCCGCGACGGTGCAGAAACTCAGCGTGCGCTTCGACCAGAAGGGCCACGAGCGTCCGTTCCAGAAGGCTGTCATCGTCGACACCTTCGATGGTTATCTCAAGGCTGGCGATCACATCGTGATCCGCCTCGGCGACCGCCGCTTCGGCGGGGCGGGCACGCGCGTGCAGACGTTCGTGGAGGAGAACTTCAAGATCCGCTGCTACGTCGATCCCCTCGGCACCTCGCGCTTCGCCGCGGTCAACCCCGACCTCGTGATCCAGATCGTGCCCGGCGCGCCGGCTCAGCTGCAGTGGGCCGGCTCGCGCATCGTGCGTGTGGGCGAGAAATTCCCGCTGCGCGTGCGCGCCGAGGACGAATGGGGCAACGCCTGCTGGGACCGGGGCGACAAGATCGAGATCACGGCAACGCTAAATGGCAAAACGGTGTACGAGAAAAAAACTGCAATCGCCGCCAAGGGCTGGGCGGTGCTACTGCTCGAGGATCTGCCAATGAATGAACCCGGCGAACTCGCGGTCACGGCCCGCCTGCCGGAGCATCCCTGGGTCAAGCCGCAGACGTTCTACGCGACGATCGAGAAGAACCTCGAGGCGCCGCGCGTCTTCTATTGCGACCTGCACGTTCACTCCGAAGACACCATCGGCACCAACTCGACCCGCTACAACCTCACGTACGGCCGCGATGTCACGGGTCTGGACGTGCTCGCGTTCGCGCACAACGATTTCAACATCACCACTGAGCGCTGGAGGAAAACCGTCGAGCTGATCCGCGAGATCACCAAGGACGGCAGTTTCGTCGCCTACCCCGGCACCGAGTGGTGCGGCAGCTCCTGCGCCGGCGGCGACCACAACGTGGTGTTCCTGCACGACGGCGAGCCCGAGTTCCCGTTCCTGAAGACCGGCGAGCATGTGCGCTCGGTGGACTGGAATGAGGACACAAAAGGTTCGCAGGTCGAGCCGGGCGCGTGGCCGCTGGAAGAGTTGTGGGCCGCGTATGCGAAAGACCCGGAGGGTCACTTGCTCATCCCCCATGTCGGCGGACGCCGCTGCATCCTCGACTGGCATCATCCGAAACTGGAGCGCCTGATCGAGATCGGTTCGTCCTGGGGCCATTTCGGCTGGCTGTACCAGGAAGCCATGGAGCGCGGCTACAAGATCGGGGCTTCGATGGCGGGCGACGAGCACCGCGGCCGTTGCGGCGGCGGCGTGCCCGGCACGGCGGTGTTCGGCACCAAGGGCGGCGTCGCGGGCGTGATCGCGCCGAATCTCACGCGCAACGACATCGCCACGGCCCTGCGCGCGCGCCACACCTTCGCCTCCACCGGCGAGCGCACCTTCGGCATCCTGCGCTGCGGCAAGCACATCATGGGCGACGAGTTGACGCACCAGGGCGAAGCCACGCTCGATTACCGTTTCCTCGGCGACGCCGGCTGGGACGAGATCGTGGCCTATGACCATGATGGAGCATTCTGGCGCCGCAATCTGCAGGAAGAACTCGGTTACTCCCCGCGCAAGGTGCGTTTCCGCTGGGGTGGCGCGCGCGTCAAGGACCGTTATCGCTGGGCCGCGTGGAAGGGAAAGATCACCATTACCAACGCCGTCATCAATGACTTCGCCGGCCGCGGTTTCGAGCACATCGAGGAAACCTGCTGGCGCGAATCGACCACGAGCGTCGGCTTCAAGAGCGATACCTACGGCGACGTGGACGCGATCGAACTGGATGTCTCGCATCTCGCGACCGCCAGGATCCGCGTCGAGGGGACCATCGACGGCTACGTCAAGGTCGGCGATCCGCTCAAGGGCAATCCGTTCGTGCACTGCCCGACCTTCGAGTGGGAAATCAACGGTGCCGAACTGCTGGCGCAGGGACGGCTGAAAAAAGATCTGCCCGGTGTCGACATGTTCCTCGGCTTCGAACGCATGAGCGACAGCCCCGCGCCGCGCGATGTCGCCGGGCAAATCAAACTGGAACCCCGGAACGGTCCGCACGGCCACCGGCCCGTCTATCTGCTGGCGCGCCAGGTGGACGATGCCAAGATCTGGACTTCGGCCTTGTTTGTCACCTTCATGTAAAAGTCATCGCTCCCGTC
>Ga0316628_100005463_pt1 | contig 10204 bp, 2 predicted proteins | sample OWC_Aug_M2_C1_D5_FD_207648 | JGI IMG/M metagenome (GOLD analysis project Ga0316628, IMG submission 207648) | Wetland soil microbial communities from Old Woman Creek delta, Ohio, United States - OWC_Aug_M2_C1_D5_C | ecosystem: Environmental > Terrestrial > Soil > Wetlands | place: USA: Ohio... | reverse complement strand
CCGATGGGAAGCGATTCATCCTTCATTTCGATACGGACCGAGACTCGCCCCCGGACCGCATGCGACTGCAGCAGTTTGTTGACCAGACTCTGGGCGGATTCCCTGAAGTTGATGCTCGAAAGGTTTTTGGACAGGTACAGGTGCTCGTGGACCAGGGACATGGCGTAGATCCGGTCCCTGCAGGCCTCGCATTTTTTTCTGAAGGATTCTTCGCGAAAGGAGGCCGACTGCAGGTGCAGCAGGCTGCACATGATCTGCAGGTTGTTTTTGACCCGGTGGTGGATTTCCTTCAGGAGCACCTCCTTCTCCTTCAGATCCTTCTGAATCCGGTCTTCCGCCATTTTGCGTTCGGTGATTTCCCTGATGATCAGCTGCAGCGCGTAGGGCCGCCTGTTCTCCCTCAGGAAAGTGGGGCAGACGTGGATCCATCTGGTCTCACCGTCCACTTCGACCCGGATCTCCACATCCTTTGTCTCCGGGCCCTTCAGAACCGCCGACAGGAGCCCCTGCAGCCGCGACAGGTCGTGGGGCGAGGAACCGGCCGCCCTGGAGAAGGTCATGCCGACGGCCTTGTCCGACGGAATTCCCATCAGCCGGGAGCACTGCGGATTGCAGGCGAGAATGACCCCTTCGAGGTTGCAGAGGAGGATGGCTTCGGGGGACGTCTCGAAAAGCATCCGGTATTTTTCTTCGCTCGCCTTCAACGCCTTTTCGGCCGACTGCCTTCCCAGATGCTCCTTCGTCTCCTGAAGAGCGCGCCGTATCGCCGGGGCGAGTCTCGAGATCCGCTGCTTCAGGACGTAGTCGATGGCCCCCTGTTTCAGCGTCTCGATGGCGATTTCCTCACCGATGGTGCCGGAGATGATGATAACCGGCACGTCCGGCAGTTTCTCGCGGGACATTTTCAAGGCGCTGAGCTCCTCGAAACCGGGCACGGAATAGTCCAGCAGGACGATGTTGTAGTGACGGGCCTCGAGCGCCTGCGTGAATTGTTTTACCGAGCTCGAATGAGTCAGCCTGTGGGCGATCCCCTCCGCTTCCAGCCTGGAGCGCACCAATTCAACGTCAATGGGATTGTCTTCGAGATAGAGGATGGATAGGGGTTTCATGTTGCCGTCTCCGTCACTGAATGGAAGGATTCACGCCGTCCGCACCCTGGCGCGTCTTCGGGACGGGCAGTGAAAAATAGAACACCGCCCCTTTTCCAGGGAACCCTTCCGCCCAGGTTCTTCCCCCGTGCTTGGCGATGATGCGACGGACGTGAGCCAGGCCCACGCCGGATCCCTCGAAATCCTCTTTCCTGTGCAGCCTCTGGAAGAGTCCGAAAAGCCGGTTCATGTCCTTCATGTCGAAACCGATGCCGTTGTCCCGCACGGACACGATCACCTCGCCTCCGCGCGGAACGGCGTCAATCTGAATCACGGCCCGTTTGCGGAGCCGCGTGAATTTGACGGCGTTGGAAACCAGATTCGTCACCACCTGCTGGATCATGACGGGATCCCCCCAGAGGGGCTCGCTCCCGCCGAGTTTCAGGGTGATTTTTCTGGCAGGCGCCTCGTCCGCGAGCCTGGCCCGGATCGTGCGCAGCACCACCCGCAAGTCGATTCTGGCCTTGTTGATGTCGGCATAACCGACGCGCGAGAAGAGGAGGATGTTGTAAACGAGGTCATGCAGGTTTTTCGCCGCATTGGAGATGGTGTTCAGCTGTTCCAGGCTTTTTTTGTCGAGCCTGGCGGAAAGCCGCATTCCCAGGATGTCGGAGTAGTTCATGATGTGGCGGAGCGGCGCGCTCAGTTCGTGGGTGACGGAATAGGAGAAGGCCTCGAGTTCCGCGTTGCTCTGCTCCAGTTTTTGGGCGTACTGCTGGAGGACCTCCTTGGCATGGTAGATGAAGCTGGAATGAAACCATGCGAACCCGAACGACAGGATCATGCTCGAGACCAGGGCGAAACCGATGACTGCCAGGATCCGCCGCCGCATCTGCGCCACCAGGGCGTAGGCCTCGTCGTGACGGTAGACGACGACCACCGGCCAGTGCGTCCGCGGCGATGGCAGCATGTATCCCAGATAGTCCCTGCCCTGATGGCTGAATTTCAGCGTCTGAAATACGGAGGAAGACTGGGGCATTGGAAGCCGGAGGGGGTAGGGCAGGACGCTTCCTGCTTCGAAACGGCCCTGCCCGTTCTGAAACAGAATCCGGCCCCGGCTGTCCAGGATGTAGATCTGCCTCCGGCTCGACGACATCTCGGCGTCGATAAAGCCGAAAACCGGGGTCAGTTCGAATACGCCGCGGATGAATCCGTTCCTGCCGGAATGTCCGCCGAACGTGACTTCGACCGGAAGAAAGACGGATTGACCCGTATCGACCCGGACCGGATTCCGGAGGACCACCCCGTTCTCGGAGAACACGGAATCCCCGCCGGCCTCGAACAGGCGGGCGAGGAAAGCCGTCCGGACGCCCTTCCATCCGCTCAAGAATTTCTGATTGACGTAATGCTTGGCCTCAGACCCGGTGCCGGTCCGGATTGACAGGATGGCCAGTTCGCGGACCTGGCTGAAATAGGAATTGATGACCGCGTCGCTCGCCGTTCCCCCTGAATTTCCAGACGTGGAGATGGAGGAGGAGAGGCCTTCGAGCGTGGAGATCCATTTCCCGATCTGGAACTGGTCCAGCTCATTCGAGATATGCCGGGTGACCAGGTAATTGTTTTCGTTGAGCGAGCTCTTCAACTCGTCCTCGGTCCTGCGCAGCAGATGGTAGCCGAAAAAGAGCAGCGGGATCACGGACACGAGAAGAAAGGCGGCCAGAAAGGTGAAAAAGAGAATTTTTTTGTTCAGGATTTCGAAAGCTCTCATGGTTCTCCGTCACCTGCGTGGATCCGGCATGGAAACGGGATTTCCGCGGCGTGAATGGGTCTTTCCTCAGCCCGCCGGATTTCCGGGCGCTGGAGCGGATCGGCGGAATGGTGGGCAGTGAAATCCATGTTCAGTTCACGGCGTGGGGGACGTATTGCCCATATAGTCGGACACGTACAGCCTGTTCATCGACAACGCCCCCCGGGCGCCGGGAGGGACGATCACGCTTCCTTCATACACTCCGGAATCCTGGTTCAACAGCAGCAGACCGCTCAGCTGCGCGTTCCCCGGCGTGATTTCCAGGTTGAACGTCCCGGTTCTGGCCAGCCCGACGCCCCGGTCCACGGCCTTCACGGTCACGTTGACGATTTCGCCGCCCTGGACCCGGTCCGTGGAAAGCCGATGCGACAATACCTCCGGCGGCTTTGAGTCCCTGATCACGGAATAGGTCTTTTTGGTGATATTCCCCGCGCGGTCCCGGATGCCGATGGAGATCGCATTCTCGCCCTCGACCAAGTTGATCCGGCGCGAGAAGCGGTCCTGCACGACCGGCACCGGCAGGTTGTCGATGCTCAATTCAGCGGGTTCGGAAAGGTCGCCTTCGATCGAAATGGAAGGCTGATCGGTGAAAGCCGGAATCTCTCCGGCGCGGAATTCGGGCGCCGTCGTGTCCACCAGGATCCGGACGGTTTTTTCCTGCGTCCTGCCTTCCGGGGACGTGGCCGTGATTTTGAGTGAATGGGGGCCTTCTTCCAGGATGAGGGGGATGGCGAAGAATCCGTTGTGGGTTTCCACGGGGCAGCCGTCCGCTTCCATCCGGACCGCCGCTTTCACCTGTCCGTCAATGGACACCCGCCTCTGGTTTGAGAAAACCTCCTCGGGTCCGGACAGCCTGAAGAGCTCCTCACCGGAATTGGCGGTGATTTCCCTCTCCGCGCGGCTGGTGTTGCCGGCACCGTCGACAGCCGCGATCTCAAGGACCTGTTTCCCTTCATGCAGGCTTTCGTCGTGTTCGAATTCGCCAAGTTCGGACACACGGACCGTGTCCCCGTTGATCATGACGGTCACGCCGTTTTCGGACCTGCCGCGGATCTTGATCGAGGAACCGAAAACAACGGTATCCCTCGACGGCGTCGTCACGGCCAGGTAGGGTGGCATCCGGTCCACACGCACCGTGAACCCGGAAGGTTTTGAATAGGGCCCCTGAAGCTGTTCCCTGTCGATGGAGCGGATTCTCCAGTAGTATCCCCCGTTCTGGGGCGCCTCCCAGACCGCCGGCTGGGCGCGGTCGACCCGGATGTTTTTCTCCGTTTCCGTGAAATTCTTTTTCCTGGAAATCTGGATCAGGTAGGCGGCGGCGTTTTCAATCGGGGTCCAGCTGAATTCGACCCTGTTGTCGAACAGCGCCTGGCCGTCGAGGGGATGAACGGCCAGGGGCGGTGCGAGCAGTTTTTTCGGTGCCTGCGGGGATTTGCCGTAGGCGACCTTGGTCCCTTCATTGGTGGAAAGGGTCACCTGCTTTCCGGCGGACGCGACATCCATTTCGCCTTCAAAGTTGGAAAAACGCGACGTCTTGTCGCGATCGCGGCTTGCGAGAAAGTTACGAGACCGGATGTGGGTGCTCACCCCGGGAGAGGCGACGTTGAAGTTGTTCCGATTCTGAAGCGAATTGATCAGGGTCGTGACGTCACCTTCCAGGACCAAAATATCCACGGAACTTGCGTTCCGGATGATGTCCCGGGTCACCTCCTCGATGACGATCAGGGCGTTCTCGTCCATCTCCATCCTGCTGCCGTCGATGAACAGGATGTTTCCGGCGGAGCGCGAGAGCGTGCGCACCCGGTCGTTCGCGATCAGCTCCTGTTTGATGACTGCGTCCTTCCATTGGATTTCGTCGTTCGGGCGGTATTGGACGGTTCCCCGTTTCTCGGCCAGAACAGCGGACACCGACTGAAGGCGTTTTTCATTGGTTTCGGCCAGAGCCTGCTTCACCTCGGCGAGGGCGGTTTCGACCGTCTTCGCGGCCGAATTCAGATCGCCCGCCCGCTTCTCCTGGATGGAACGGTTGAGGGCGTCAATGGCCCGCTCCATCCTCAGAGGAACCAGGATGCCCGCGCCTTCGGCGTTGGCCGAAATCACCAACGCCTGGCATTCGCGGGTGCGCCGGGTCAATGACTTGTAGGTTTGCGCCGGGATCCACAGCATCCGGCCGGTCTTCAGTTCTTCGGAGGATTTCAGGCCGTTGTAATAGAGTATGACTTCCCAGTCGTTGGGATCTTCGAGGTATTTCCCGGCCAGAGAGCGCAGGCTTTCGTTGCTCTCCAGCGACACCTGAATGTCTCCCGGAGATTGCGCGGGGGCAGGGCCGTGCAGAAGGAACACGAGCAGGAAGACCGCGGAAAGCGATCGGATTGGGACCTCCGGCCGGTTCAGCCGTTTTTTCATGTCGTATTCATCCTCTATCTTGGCAGCACGACGATGCGTTTCTCATAGGAGAATTCCCGGCCGGACCGGCGGGACACATCCCGCGCCGCCAACCGGATGGAAAACGATCCAGGCCTGCTGAACGCATGCGAGACCGTGCGTCCTGCCGCAGTCTGTCCATCGCCGAAATTCCAGAGGAATTCCATGTTCCTGAGCGAATCGGCCTGAACGGCCCTGAAGGTGATTTCGTCCCTGGCACCGCCCGAATAGAGGGTGTCCGGACTGACCCCGATCGAAATTTCCGGTTCCCCATACACGGTCACGAGGACGTCATGGCTGACGGGCGGGCAGGACTGGCGCCCGGAATGCCGGAGCGTGAAAACGGCCCTGTACTTCCCCGGAGACCGATAGGCGTGCCGGGCCTGCGGCTGATCCGACACGGAACCGTCGCCCCAGTCCCATCGATACGCGACTGGAAGGACGTCCCGGCCGAAGGTGACGGGCCTGATTTCCAGGGTTTCATCCACACCGGCGTCAATGCTCGAAGGAAGAAGGACCGACGGCAGGGCCGAGACCGAGATGCTGTGCGATTCGCTCCAGGTGCCTCCGCTCATGGCCTGAATCTGGTGCTTGCCCGGGTCCCGGAACGACCGAACGGCCGGATTGCCCTCGACGGTGTCGCCGTCGCTGAAGAACCAGACGACCTGACCGGAGGCCGCCGAACCGGTTCCGGGTTGGTGCAGCACAAATGAAACCGGCTCGCCGATGCAGGCGTTCTCCGGCCCCTCGATAGTCCAAGGCGGAACGACACCGGATACGACGACGTTCAGAAAGGCAGTGTCAAGACGGCAGGGCGAGCCGCTGTCGTCCTCGACCACGAGCCTCGCGCGATATTCCCCGGGCGCCTGATAGACGTGGCGGACGAACACTCCTTCGGCGGATTCGCCGTCCCCGAATTCCCAGGAGTACCTGCGGATGGTGCCGTCCCTGTCCTCGCTCCCCGCCGCATCAAATACCACCGGTGAAAAAGGCACAGCTGCGGGAAGACCTTCCAGGCCGGCGGACAACTGTGGCCGGGCGGCCGGTTTCGAATTGATCAGGACGGACCTTTCCAATTCCGCCGTATTGCATTCCTGAGCCGCATCGGTCACTAGGGTCAGGCGGACATTGTACCGGCCGGGACGGGCGTACCGGTGCGCGGTCTTTATGCCATCGCCTGACGTGCTGTCGCCAAAATCCCAGACAAAGCGGTTCGCCGCCGCATTTCCCGCGCTGGATGCCACCGCGTCAAAAAGGATCGCCTGACCCGTGCATCCGACGGGGCTGAAGCTGAACGACACCACGGGCGAAGGCAGCACTTTCAGGATCAGTTCGTCCTCCGAAACGTTTTCACAGGAGCCTTCAAGAGGCACCGTGATCTTCAGCCGTACCGTGTACAACCCCGCCTGGGCAAACGTATGCACGGCCTTCACGCCCCCTCCCTGCTGGCCGTCCCCGAAATCCCACTCATAGCCCTGTATGGGCCTGCTGCCGCCGCTCGAGAGCGAGCCGTCAAAACGCACGGGCCGGTTCGCGCACACCGTGAAGTTCGGTCCTGCTTCGGCAACGGGCGCGTCGATGACGTGGATGACGGTTTCGGCGAGGGAGGAATTGCATGGCAGGCCGCTGTTGTCCGTGACTGTGAGCCGGATCCTGTACGCTCCGCCGGTTCGATAGACATGCACCGGATTGACCCCCTCACCGGCCGAGCCGTCACCGAAATCCCATTCGTATTTCAGGGGATCGTCGTCCGGATCGGTCGAGCGGCCCGCATCCAGAAGAACCGTCTCTCCTGCGCACACATTTTCAGGCGCGAGGATCGTGACCTTGGGCGGCGAATTGATGCGCACCTTGATGAAGGCCTCGGATCTGGAATTGGCGAGTCCTCTGCCGTCGTCCACGATCAGGCGGACCGGGTAGGCGCCGGGCCGCGCGAAGGTGTGCGACACGCGGGCGCCGGACGCCGAGGCGCTGTCGCCGAAGTTCCATGAAAACAGGAGGGGATCCGAATCCCCGTCCGCGCTCCGCGATCCGTCGAAATGAAGGGTCTGCGAACAGACGCGCTGCTCCGGGTCCGCCGCAGGGACGGGCGCATGATTGACCGTCAACGTCGCAGTCGCAATGTCCCTGCCGTTCGACGCCTGGCTGTTGTCGCGGACGGACAGCGAGACCTGATACCTGCCGGGATTCGGGTACGCATGGAACGCCTTCAGCCCGCTCTGGCCGGGCGATCCGTCGCCGAAATCCCATGAAGCCTCCGTGATTTCGCCGTCCGGGTCGAAGGAGCCAGTGCCGTCGAAGGCGATCTTCCGTCCAGGAGCGGCGCGGTCCATCGGCAAGATGCGGGCCTCGGGCTTGGCATTCACGACAATGTCCGCCGAATGCAGGTCTTCCGCGCCCGCGTCGTCCCGGACGGTCAGGAGAACCTGATAGGTTCCGGGAACCGGAATCACGCATTCCACGGTTTTCCCCGTCCGGACGACTCCGTTCTCGAGCGTCCACCGGTAATCGACGATTTTCCCGTCGGGATCATGGGAGAAAGAGGCGTCCAATACCAGCTTCTCGCCGGCCGCGACAACGCGCCGCCTGCCCGCATCGGCGACCGGCGGGTGGTTCACGGTCACCGTGACCGCGGCGGACTGCACCGCGGTCGCCGTGCCGGATCCGTCCCTGACGGTCAGCCTCACCCGGTAGGCGCCCGGCAGGGCGTATGTGTGCCGGACCTGACGTCCCCGGCCCGAACGGCTGTCCCCGAAATCCCACGCGTAATCGATGATCTCGTCGTCCGCATCCGTCGAAGCGCCTCCGTCGAACAGGACCGAGCTTTCGTTGACCACGCGGTCCGTTCCAGGATCGGGTACCGGCGGCGAATTAACCCGGACGGAAAAGGCCGTCTCGGCCCGGTTGTTCAAGGCATCCGAATTGTCCTTCACGGTAAGCCGGCCTTCGTACAGGCCGGGTTTGGAATAGGCATGGCGGATCCGTCCGCCGGCTTTTCCCGTGCCGTCACCGAAATCCCACCGGCATTCGATGATCCTTCCGTCGGGATCAAGCGACCCGCCGGCGTCGAATTCCGCCTCCTCGTCAGCGGCGACAACGCTCGCGGTCTTTGCTTTCGCGACCGGAGGCGCGTTGACGACGACGGGGGCGGTTGCCACCTGCACGCTGTTTTTCGCCCCCGAGTTGTCTTCGACACTGAGCCGCACGCGATAGGCGCCAGGAGCCCCATATCGGTGCGTCACCGAAACGCCTTCCGCGGATCCGCCGTCTCCCAGGTCCCATGAATACCGCGTGATTTCGCCGTCGCTGTCAATGGAGCCTGAACCGTCCAGCCGCAGTTCCTCGCCGACGGCCGCCATTTTTATCACCCCGATTCTCGGAACCGGGGAGGAGTTGACCGAGACTGTCACGGTTTTTTCCGCGCTGTTGCACGGGGATTGGCTGTCGTCGAGGACGCGCAGGCCGATCCGGTACCTGCCCGCGAGCGCGTAGGCGTGGCGCACGGCCCCGCCCGCGGCCTTGCCGCCGTCCCCGAAATCCCAGAGGTGTTGAACGATCCTTCCATCCCCGTCCCGGGACCGGGTCCCGTCAAAAAGCAGGGACTCGTTCGGAGCTGCGGCCGCCGGCGCCTCGAACTCCGCGACAGGCACGCTGTTGACCGTCACGGTCCGGACCAGATGTTTCGTATCGGCCGGGAATCCGGAATTGTCCCTGACGGAGAGCTGAACCGAGGAACGGCCCGGTCCCGCAAACCGGTGGACGATCCGGCGGCCTTCGCCGATGTCCCGGCCGTCGGCGGACCATCCGAACGAAATCTCGTCGCCGTCCGGATCCGTGCTCGCCGACGCGTCGAGCACAAACGAGAGGCAGTCTGACAGGGGAACGGTTTCGAACCGAGGGACCGGAAGGCGGTTCATCGGGGAAATCACCGGGGGCAGGAGGAACGGAAGGGCGTTGCCAGCTTCGTCCGTGATCCAGCTCTGCACGTAATCCGCATGGGTGCGGACTCCTGCGATGATCAGGGCGGCCCGGGTCCCCCTTTCGTTTTCCTCAATCCGGATCCGGGACGAACAGGAGGAACCGTTGCCCGAAACGCAGACCGGCACTTTTTCGCGAAACGCCGTCTGAACGAAGAGCTCGCCCATGTCCTCGGCGTCGAAATTGTGAACCATGACGGCCTTCACATTTGCGGGGATGAAAAAGGGAATCCGCGTGACGCCCCGGGCTGCGGTCGTGATGAGGACATCCGCGACGGGCGCGGTCATCCGGATTCCATCCACCGGTGTGTTGCGTTTGTCCTCCGAGGAGATGAAGACCTGGTAGAGGTTCACGCTTTTCCCGCTGGTTCCGTCGACGATGAACTGGAAGGACGAAAACGAATCGGCCGGAACCGTCCTGGGGATTTCAAAGGAGGCAAGGGTTCGCCATTGGTTGTCGTATGAATTGTCCTCCCTGAGTTCCAGGTCCATGAGCGGCGCTGCGGAAGGCACGGGGTCGTCGATCGAGCGGACGGCTGCGGCGAAGTCCCGTCCCTTGAACAGGCGGTATCGCGCCTTGGACGGAGTCACATCCTGGTCGTGTCTGCCTCCGACGTCGGCGTCGAAAACGCGCAGGAACAGTGGTCCCTTGATCGAGGCTGCGCACTCAATCAGGAAAACAGCCCGGTAAAGACTGTCGCCTTCGGACGGATGCGCTTCGCGTCCTGCGGTGACGTAAAAATTGTTGACGTCATGTTGGGCCGATGCGCCGCGGAAAATGAACAGGAGGGCGATCAGAGTCGAGGACAGCCGTGCTGTGAATCTGTAGGGCATTGTTTTGGAAGGTGCCATTTCAACCTCCCTCGAGGGTGCGATGACCGGGAGATGCTCAACGTCCCTTTTCACGG
>Ga0316628_100005462_pt1 | contig 10205 bp, 6 predicted proteins | sample OWC_Aug_M2_C1_D5_FD_207648 | JGI IMG/M metagenome (GOLD analysis project Ga0316628, IMG submission 207648) | Wetland soil microbial communities from Old Woman Creek delta, Ohio, United States - OWC_Aug_M2_C1_D5_C | ecosystem: Environmental > Terrestrial > Soil > Wetlands | place: USA: Ohio... | reverse complement strand
GTTCATGCACTGCCTGCCGGCCCACCGGGGCGACGAGGTCACCGACGAGGTCATCGATTCGCCGAACTCCGTCGTCTACGACGAGGCCGAGAACCGTCTCCACGCCCAAAAGGCCATCCTGCTCGCTTTGATGGGGAAAAAAGACAACCGATGAACAACGAAACGACCAACCTGACCGCGGCGTCCGCCGAGGACATCGCCCTTGTCGAGCGCGAGCTGGAGCGGACGCCCCATCCCCAGTCGACCCGGGCCCTGACCGAGAAGCTGGCCTTCGAAAAAACGGCCACCGAGCGGACGCAGGACGTCAAGAAATACGACCCCTACGCCCGCTACGAAGTGGGCGATTTCATCGAGAAGGACTACAACGAGCCGCTGACCATCGGCAGCAAGTTCGTCGAGCACTTCGAGGGCCGGGTCATCCTGAAGGTCGTCGCCAAGACCTATTCCAAGCATTTCAACTGCGATATGCTCGAGGTCGACTTCCCCGGCGGCGGCGTCTTCCGGAAATACATCGATTACATGAAAAAGACCAGGACCCAGGTCCTGCTTCCCTCGAACATCGAGGGCCGGAGCCAGGCCTCGGTGATCATGGCCAAGGCCGACGACCCCCGGCTGACGGAGCTGCCCATGACCGAGCGCGACCTCAAGGCGCTCGAGAAGAGCCTGCGGGCCGGCCTGGCCAAGGACCCCAACGTCTTCGGCTGGAACGACTTCTGGCAACTTGCCGCCAAGCGCGTCGAGATCCTGCCCGAGAAGGTCAAGGAGCTCGAGAACGACTTCGTCGAGACCCGCCGCTCGGCCGCGACCGAGGACCTGGTCAAAAGGCACTTCGGCCTGGAGGCCTCGAACGACCTGTTCGACCTGACCTGTCTGAGCCTGGCCGCGCTGCTCGAGAAAAAATTCAAGAAGGAATTCATCCTCCTGGCCGACTCCGGCTGGGGCAAATGGCACCTCAAGACGATCCTCAACGCCCTGCCCGAGAACCTCCCCCTGTCCGCGGCCATGGCCGCGCTGCCCGAGCTCGAGGAGGTCGAAAAGCCCGAGATGAGCATCGTCCAGGCCTTCCCGATCAAGATCTACCTCACCTGGCGGGAGATCCTCTCGGGCGGGATCAAGGTCCCCCGCAGCCTGGGCAAGGAACTCTCCCACGCCCGCGAATATGCCTTCATCGATTCAGAGGAGGGGAAGTCCTACACCCTTTATTACTACCCGAATCAGAACTTCTTCCTGGGGCTCCAGGATTTCTACACCCAGTACAACATCCCGCAAGGGACCAGCCTGACCCTAGAGAAGACCGGCCCCAACGCGTTCAAGTTCTGGATCAAGAAGTCGAAGAAAAAGATGTCGGTCCTCCGCCTCGGCTACGACGTCGAAAAGGACGAGTTCGTCGACGCCGGCGAGGAGGTCTACTCCCACGCCGAGCCCAATAAGATCATCTACATCGAAAAGGAAACGCTGGCCCATCTCCTGCCGCTCGCCGCGACACGCGAGGGTCTCAACCTCAAGGACCTCATCGTCCTCGTATTCAAGGACCCCGCGCTGGCCACCTCCTCCCACTCCCTGCATTTCCTGCGGGCCTACCACCTTGTCGATGTCCTCCGCCAGACGACCCAGGAGGATGTGGAATACGTTCTGCTGAACTCGCCGGAATTCTCCAAGTCCGACAAGAAAAAGGGCGTCTTCACGTATCACGAGCCGTACGTTCCGACGGAGGAGGCGCCCCTCGAGGCCGCCTATCCCGAGGCCTACGGGGAGCCGGCCGCCGAGGCCTACACCCCTGAAGAGGCGGCCCTCGCGGCCGTGGCCGAAGAGCTCCGGGGGGCTGAGCCCGAGACCGTCGGCCCGGAGGCGGCCGAGGAACGGCCGGCCGCGCTCCCTCCCGCCGCCGGCCCGGCCGCGGCCAAGAAGGAGAAGCCCTTCAAGAGGAAAAAGCCCAAGGCCGAGGGCGAGAAGGGCCCGCGTCCCAAGAAGAGCGAACGCCGGGTCATCGAAGAGAAGATCGTCGAGGAGGAGTCCGTCCAGGAGGCCTTGGCCGCCGTCAAGGAAAAAGAGGAAGAAGCCCTCGAGCAGCAGCGGGCCAGGGAAAAGAAAGAGGAGTTCAAGCCGGCCCCGAAGGAAGAGCCCAAGTTCGGCATCTTCGGCGACCTGCTCAAGACGGCCCTCAAAAAGAAGGACGACAAGAAGCCTGAGGGCGAGTCCAAGTAACCAAGCCCGGCCCCTGATTCCGGGTGACGCCTCTCTCCGGCTTCGCTCGGGATATGCCTCTAGCTCCCCGGCCCCCCGGGAACCAGTCTTCCGGTTCCCCCCTCGGGTCCCCCCTCCACGGACGGGGATCTTCGAGGCAATATCCCTCGCCGCCGCGAGAGGGACGCCCGGAATCGGGCCGTAGGCCCGTTATTTGAGAATATCCCGAACGGATCCTCTTCGCCGGGTCACCCCCATGCTGTCCAGCAGCTCGAGGAGAGGGATACTGTACTTGCGCGACAGCCCGGTCATCGCCTTGAATTCGGCCACGGTCAGCTCCCGCTTCCCGGACGCCCGGACCTTGCGGACGATCTCTTCGAGCCAGCTCGAATGGAGGATAAATCCGTCCAGCCCCTCGACGATCTTCTTCCGTTCCGTGAGGACGGCCAGGAGCGTCTGGAGCTTCCCCGGCGAGAGCTTGAATTGCGCCCGGATGTCGTCCAGGGTGACGCTGCCGAGCTCCCCGCTGAGGACCATCCGTTCGAGCGCGGCCAGCGTTTCCTCGTCGGCGGCGCTGAGCGGGATGCGAAAATCGGGCAGACGGACGATCCCTCCTTCTTCGAGGACCCGCCCCTCCTTCCCTAGGAGCCGGAGCGCCAGGACGAGGATAGGCCGGGGGGCAGCGAAGCGTTTCTCGATCCTCTCGGGCGGGGCCCCCCGCTGTCCGGGATGCGCCCTGTGGTATTGGGCGAGGAAGCCGAGGATGCGACCTCGCAGATAATCCAGGCTGTCCTGGGAGACCAGGAAAAGGGGCGAGAACACAAGGATACGGACCCGCCCCTCTTCTTCGAGGGCGCGGGCCAGCGCTTCGACGTGGTGCCGGGCGAGGCGGCTGAAGGCGGCGACATCTTCTCCTCGCAGGCCTTCCAGGCCGCCGAGCTCGGCCAGGCCCAGGACCATGTCTTTTTCCCCGAGCGAGAAGCGCTCGAGCAGGAGTTTGCGCTTCGAGATCTTGAGTTCATCGGCGGACGGGGCGCCGGGATAGAGACACGTGCCGCGGCCGAGGGTCCCGCCGTCCGCCGTCCGGACCTCGAAGGGATCCCCCCACCTGACCTCGACCGGACCGGCGGGGAGGACGCGGGCAAAGGGCGACTGCTTCCGGCCGGGGACGGCGTAGTCCGTGAACCGCGCCGCGACCGCCCCGCCCGGAAAAACGGCCTCCGCCCGGAAGTCCGCGCCGTCCTTCCCCACCGGGAAGTCGAGGACGGCGTCGAACGCGGGCGCTTTCATGGGCGGCCTTCCCCCGGGTCCGTCGCCGGGACGAAGCTCATGCGGCGCAGGGCCGGGTCGCAGGACACCAGGATTACATGAACCTCATCACCCAAGTCAAACGTTTTCCGGCGGCGTTTGGGTCTCAGCCGGCGGGCCGCCGGCTTCGGCTCGTAATCTCCGCTCAGGGAGGCGAAGGGCAGCAGGCCGGAGACGAAGTAGTCGTTGATCTCGACGATGAGGCCGGCCTTGATGACATCGACGACGATCCCCCGGAACTCGTCGCCCAGCCGGTCCTTGAGGAAGCGGAAGATGCGCCATTCGACGAGCGACTGCTCGGCCTCGTCGGCGTTGCGCTCGCGCTCGGAGGATCTTTCCGCGAGGACGTCCAGGGAAAGGCGCGACGGCCCCTCGCGGCGGAGGAGGTCCTTGAGGAGGCGGTGGACGACGAGGTCCGGATAGCGCCGGATGGGCGAGGTGAAGTGCGTGTAGTCGGACTGGGCCAGGCCGTAGTGGCCGACGTTCTTGGCGGCGTAGACGGCGAGCTTCATGGCCCGGAGGACCTGCAGGCCGACGAACTTCTCGCCGGCGAGCCCTTTAGCCCTTTCGAGGACCCGCTGGAGGTCCTTCGACCGGACCTTGGCCGGGTCCGGCAGGGCCAGGCCGAAATGGAGGATGAGGTCGCGCAATTTCTCCAGGTCGCCGATGTCGGGGGCGGGGTGGACGCGATAGATCGCGGGCAGGCCCCGTTCCGTAAATGCCGCGGCCACGGCGACGTTGGCCGCGACCATGAAATCCTCTATGAGGCGGTGGGCCTCGTTCCGCTCCGCCGCGGCCACGGCCAGGAGCTGGCCCTTCTCATAGATGAGCTCGGGCTCGACCAGGTCGAAGTCGAGACTCCCCTCCGCCAGGCGCCGGCCGCGCAGGGCTTGGGCCGCCTCCCTCATCAGCAAGAGGTCGGGGACGACGTCTCCGTATCGGGCTGTTTCTTGGGGGTCGCCCTCGAAGATCTTGAAAACCGAGGTGTAGGTCATCCGATGGGCCGTCTGGATGAGAGACGGGAAAAATTCGGCCTTGCGGACCCGGCCGTCCCCGGCAACATCCATGAGGACCGAGAAGGCGAGCCGCGGCTCCCTGGGGCGAAGGCTGCAGAGGCCGTTGGAGAGTCTCTCGGGGAGCATAGGCAGGGTCAGGTCGGGGAAGTAGACGCTCGTCCCTCGCTCGAAGGCCTCGGCGTCGAGCGGGCTGCCCGGCCGGACGTAGTGCGAGACGTCGGCGATATGGACGCCGAGGAGCCAGCCGTCGCCGGCCTGCCGCCGGATGCTGACGGCATCGTCGAAGTCCTGGGCCTTCTCGCCGTCGATCGTCACCGACGGCCAGTCCCGGAAATCCCGCCGGTCCTGCCGGGCTTCGGCGGGGTCGAGATCAGCGATCGCGTCGGCTTCCCGGAGGACGGCTTCCGGGAAGGCCGGCCTGAGCCCGTAACGCTTGATGACCACTTGGGTGTCGACTCCGGGGTCCTCCGGCCGGCCAAAGACGCGCGTGACCGTCAGCGTTGCCCGGTCGGCCTCGACGATCATCCCCGGAGCGGGCTTGAGCCTGCCGCGCGACTTGAGAGGGAGGTCGTCCAACGAGGGCGAGTCGAACGGCTGGAGCAACGGGAGGCCGCTCCGTTCACGGTAAACGCCGAGGAGGGCCGTCCGCTCCTTCCGGAGGATGCGCTCGATCCGCCCTTCCGGCTTGCCGAACTTGCCTCGTTCGTTGACGACGACGGCCACCTCGTCTCCCGGCAGGGCCCCTTGGGCGTGACGGGCCGGAACGAAGATGTCCTCGCCGCCGCCTTCCGGCGTGACGAAACCGAAGCCCGGCCGGGCGGTGACGAAGCGGCCGCGGACGAGTCCCGTCTTTTCGGCAAGGAGGAACCGGCCGCGAAGAAGGCGGATGTCGCCTCGGGCCCGGAGCGTTCGGATATTCTCGAGGAGCTTGGCCCTGTCGCGGCGCTTCTCGCCGAGCTCGGCCAGGATCTTATCGAGAGGCAGGCCGTCCCTGTGTTTCTTGAGGAGGGCCAGGATCCTGACGGCGGTCATGGGAGCGTTCTCAGTAATAAAAAAGGGAGACGTGGGGGATTTTGCGGCCGCTTCTGGCCGCCCGGACGACCCTCCTGCGGACGGCGGCTTCGAGTCCCCCGAAGCGCCGGCCCAGGAGCTCTTTCCGGGCTTCGGCCTCAGCGGCGCTCCGTTCCGAGTCGGTCGCCCGGCTCCAGAGGTCCTCGTCGATTTCGGCGTCGATCCGATCGAGCGCGGCGTCGTCCGGTTCGGCCGCGGCCAGGACCGCCAGGGCGGCGTCAAGCAGGCGGGCGACCTCCCGGTCTTCGGGAGCAAGGCCGCGGCGCGCCCTTTCGACCTCCTTGCGGGCCCGTCCCCGCTTATCGGGACGGGACGCGGCGGCCCCCCGCCGCCCGGCCGAGCGGTCCCGGTGTTGGGCCAGGGCCGCTTCGACCTGCCGTTCGCAGGACGCGAGCGAGACGCCCCTCGCCGCCCGGCCCTTGGCTCTGAGGGCGTCGAACGTCCGACCGATGCCCTCGAGAACGACGTCGAGAGGGACCCTCTTTTCCTCCCAGGCGGCGATCACGGCCTGGTCCCTGGGAGAGAGCAGGAGCGGGGCTCCCCGACGCCCGAGGAATTCCCCGGCGATCGTCCGATAGTAGCCGCTCTGCCCGTTGTCTTCGTCGTTCATGGTCGCCGCGGCGGCCGGCCGGTCAGGCCTCCTCGTCCCGGTTTCTTTCGTGGATTATCCTCAGGCCGTCGAGGACGAGGTCGGGCTCGTAGGCTTCGATCGCCGGCACCTCCGAGGCGACCTGCCTGCCGAAGCCGCCTGTGGCGATGACCCGGGCGTTCTTGCCGAGCTCCCCGCGGATCTCGGCGATGGTATTCGTGACCAGCCCGACGTAGCCGAAGTAGAGCCCCGATTGCATGCTGGATACGGTCGTCCGGCCGATGGCCCGCTTGGGTTTGCGGATCTCGATGCGCGGCAGGCGGGCCGTTTTGAGGTAGAGAGCTTCGGCTGAGATCTGTATGCCCGGCGCGATGGCCCCGCCCAGGTATTCGCCTTTGGCCGAGATGGCGTCGAATGTCGTCGCCGTGCCGAAATCGACGACGACGGCCGGACCGCCGTACTTTTCGAAGGCGGCCACGGCGGCCGTGATCCGGTCCGCCCCGACCTCGAGCGGGTTTTCATAAAGAATGGGCATGCCCGTCTTCAGGCCCGGCCCGACGACGAGGGCCTTGGCCCCGAAAAATTCCGCGCACGTCTCCTCGATGACGTGGGTCAGCGGAGGCACGACGCTGGATATGATCGCGCCCGTCACGGACTCGGCCTGGAGCCCGGTCACCTGGAAGAGGTTGAGCATAATGGCCCCGTACTCATCGGCCGTCCGGTCGCTGTCCGTCTTGACCTTCCAGCTCTTGACGAGCTTTTTGCCGCGGAAGAGGCCGATGGCGATGGTCGTGTTCCCGATGTCAAAGGCCATGAGCATCAGAGTCCTCCTTGTCACGCCGCATCGAGACCGAGGCCGGCGTCGAGGGCCACCACGCCCTCCGCGCCGTCCCGCTCGACGACGAGCCGACCGTCGGCGTCGAGGCCGCGGCAGACGCCCGTGAACTCCCCCTCGGCCGTCGTCACGCGGATGGGCCCGCCGGCGGGGAAGGCCATCCTGTCCTCGAATGTTCCGGTGACAAGACCCCTCTCTCCCCGGGCGAGGGCATTATACCAGCAGTCCAGTGACCGGCAAAGGCCGTCGAACACGTCCGCGATCGTCGCCCCCTTTTTCCCGATGAGACGGAGCGACGTCGACGAGGCCCGCAGGACGTGGGGAAAGTCCTCCGGCCCTTGGCCGACGTTGATGCCGATCCCGACGACGGCGAAGCCGCCGTCCGTCCCGCGGGAGACGGCCTCAGACAGGATGCCGCCGAGTTTCTTCCCGTCATGGACGAGGTCGTTCGGCCACTTGAGCCGGACGGAGGCTCCCGCCGCGGCCAGCACGGCGTCCGAGGCGGCCAGCCCCGCGGCCAAAGGCAGCAAATGGGGGAACGGGACAGGCCCTCCTTTGGGGCCGCGGAGGATGAACGAGGCGTAGAGCCCCAGGCGGGGCGGTGAATGCCAGGCCCGGCCTTTCGTCCCGCGGCCCCGGGTCTGCTCGCCGGCGATGACCGCTGTGCCGTGGGCCGCCCCGGCCGCGGCCAGGTCGCGGGCCGCGTCGTTCGTCGAGGTCACGCTCTCCAGCCGATGGACGGTATCTCCGATGGGCATGGGTCCCCGCTTCCAGCTTCAGTTGGAGTGGGAGAGCTTGGCCAGGTTCTGTACGAGCTTGTCCCGGCGGGCCCGGAGCTCCTCGAGCCGCGACCTGTTCTCATCGACCACGGCCGCGGGCGCCTTGGCCACGAAATCGGCGTTCTCGAGCTTGGCCTCGATCTTGGCGACGTCGGCATCGACCTTGGCGACCTCCTTCTGGAGGCGCTCCCGTTCCTGGCCGACGTCGGCTGGTTTCTCCAAAATGATGCCGATTTCGAACGGCCCGGCGACGCCCTTGAGGATGCTCTCGCCCTCCGGGAGCGCCGGCGCCAGCTCCAGGCTCGACAGACCAGACAGCGCCCGGATCAACGCGGCGTGGGATTCCAGGGCGGCGGTTTCCTTCCGGCCGGCGGCTTTGACGATGAGCCGGAGCTTGTCCTTGGGCGCGATCCTGTTCTCGGTCCGGACCGTCCGCGTTTCGACGATGACGGCCTGGACAAGGGCCATGGTCCTCTCCGCCTCCTCGTCCTTCCAACCCGCCTCGGCGGCTGGATAGGGAGCGACGGAGACCGACTTCCCGGCGCCGGGCAGGTGCTGCCAGATCTCCTCGGTGATGAAGGGCATGAAAGGATGGAGGAGCCGCAGAATGCGGTCGAGGGCGTCGGCCAGGACGGCCTCGGTCGTCGTGTTGCCTTCGCGGAGACCGACCTTGGCGAATTCGATGTACCAGTCGCAGAACTCGTGCCAGATGAAATGGTAGATGAGGTCGGCCGCTTCATAGAACTTGTACTGCTCGAGGCTCGCGTTGAGCTCGGCCGTGACCGCGCTGAGCCGGCTCCGGATCCAGCGGTCCGGGAGCGTCAATTCCTCCTCCCGGACCTCCGGCCGCTCTGACTTGAGGTTCATCAAGACGAAGCGCGAGGCGTTCCAGATCTTGTTGGCGAAGGCCTGGTAGCCGGCCATGCGCTCCTCGGACAGGGCCAGGTCCATGCCCGGCACGGCCAGCGCCGCCAGGGTGAAGCGCAGGGCGTCCGTGCCGTATTTCTCCATCATCTCCAGCGGGTCGATGATATTGCCCTCGGACTTGCTCATCTTGCGCCGTTTGAGGTCCCGGACGAGCCCGTTGATGAAGACCTGCCGGAACGGGATCTCTCCCCGGAACTTGAGCCCCATCATGATCATGCGGGCGACCCAGAAGAAGATGATATCGAAGCCCGTCGACATCAGGTCGGTCGGGTAGAATTTGCCCAGGTCCTCCGTCTCATCGGGCCAACCGAGCGTCCCGAACGGCCAGAGAGCCGAGGAGAACCAGGTATCGAGGACATCCTCGTCTTGGTCGAGCGGGCCGCCGCACGCGTCGCACTTCTCCGGCGCTTCCATGGCGACCATGATCCGCCCGCAATCGCGGCAGTACCAGGCCGGGATGCGGTGCCCCCACCAGAGCTGGCGGGATATGCACCAGTCGTGGATATTGTACATCCACTCGAAATACGTCTTGGCCCAGTTCCCCGGGATGAACTCGATCGAACCGTTCTCGACGACGCGGATGGCCTCGTCCGCGAGCGGCTTGATGCGCACGAACCACTGCCACGAAAGGTGCGGCTCGATGATGCTCTTGCAGCGGTAGCAGTGCCCGACGGCGTGGTCGTGGTCCTCGACCTTGACCAGGAGTCCCTGCTCCCGGAGCATCTCGACGACCTTGGCCCGGGCGGCGAAGCGGTCGAGGCCGATGAACGCCGGGCCGGCCGCCTCGGTCATCTTGCCCGCGCCGTCGATGACGATGACCTGCTCCAAGCCGTGTTTCCTGCCGAGCTCGAAGTCGACCGGGTCGTGCGCCGGCGTGACCTTGACCGCGCCCGTGCCGAAGTCGCGCTCGACCCGCTCGTCGGTGATGACCGGGATGGGCCGGTTCTGGATAGGCAGGATGACCCGTTTGCCGTGCAGATGCGTGTAGCGCCCGTCGTCGGGGTGGACGGCCAGAGCCGTGTCGCCGAGCATGGTCTCCGGCCGCGTCGTGGCCACGACCACGGATTCGCTCGAACCCTCGACGGCGTAGCGGATGTGCCAGAGCTTGCCGCGCAAGTCCCTGTGTTCGATCTCGATATCGGAAAGGACCGTCCGGCAATGCGGACAGCGGTTGACCAGGAAATAGTCCCGGTAGATCAGTCCCTCGTTATAAAGCGAAACGAAGACCTGGATGACCGCCCGGCTGAACCCCGGGTCCATGGTGAACCGCTCCCGCGACCAGTCGAGAGAGGCGCCGAGCTTCTTGAGCTGGCTGGTGATGACCCCGGCGTACTTTTCCTTCCAGTCCCAGGCGATGCGGAGGAACTCCTCCCGGCCGATCTTCTCCCGGGTCAGCCCCTTTTCGGCCAACCTCTTCTCGATGACGTTGTGGACGGCGATCGAGGCGTGGTCGGTCCCCGGAAGCCAGAGGCAGTTGTAGCCCTGCATCCGCTTCC
>Ga0316628_100005461_pt1 | contig 10207 bp, 7 predicted proteins | sample OWC_Aug_M2_C1_D5_FD_207648 | JGI IMG/M metagenome (GOLD analysis project Ga0316628, IMG submission 207648) | Wetland soil microbial communities from Old Woman Creek delta, Ohio, United States - OWC_Aug_M2_C1_D5_C | ecosystem: Environmental > Terrestrial > Soil > Wetlands | place: USA: Ohio... | reverse complement strand
AAGGGGCAAGCCGGGCAGGGGATAGTCATCGGTTATGACACCAGGTTCATGTCCGAGTTCTTTGCTGAGCGAGTTGCGCGAGTCATGGCGGCTAACGGCATCAAGGCTTATCTCTCCGACAGGGACGTGCCGACGCCCGCCATATCCCTTGAAGTGCTCAGGAGACGCGCCGCCGGCGGAATCAATATCACCGCAAGCCACAACCCTCCCGAGTACAGCGGTATAAAGTTCTCTCCCGACTGGGGTGGGCCCGCGCTCCCCGAAACCACAAAAGAGATTGAGGACAGGGCTAACGCCCTGATGGCGAGGCCTGAGATAAACGACGTCACGCTTGCCGATGCGAGGCATCGCGGGATGCTGGAAGAGATAAATATAGTCAAGCCCTACCTTGAAGATATCAAGAAAAAGATAGATTTTGCGATAATAGGAAAGAAGTCCCCAAGGGTTGCAATCGACCCGATGTACGGCACAGCACGTGGCTACCTTGACGATATCCTGAGAGGTGCGGGCATAGAGGTTACGGTTCTCCACGATTACCGTGACCCGTATTTCGGTGGTCATCGCCCCGAGCCGGCCGAGGAGTACCTTGAAGAGCTTTCAAGGGTGGTCGTCGATGGCGATTATATGATAGGCCTTGCCACGGACGGAGATGCCGACAGGTTCGGCATTATTGACTCGGACGGTGAATTCATAACACCAAACGAGCTTATCGCGCTCGCATTCGATTACCTTGTCCGAGTGAAGGGCCTTCAGGGCGGGGTCGCCCGGAGCGTTGCAACGACGCACTTGATCGACCGTGTTGCGAAGCTTCATGGCAGGGATGTCTATGAGACGCCTGTGGGGTTTAAGTTCATAGGTGAGTTGATATCCGAGGACAAAATCGTCATAGGCGGCGAGGAGAGTGCCGGGCTTACAATTAAAGGCCATGTGCCCGAGAAGGACGGTATACTCGCCTGTCTGCTCGCGCTTGAGATGGTCTGCGCAGAGGGCGTTCCCCTGAGGAAACTGCTTGACCGGCTTTTTGAGAAAACCGGAAAGGTGCGTACGCGCCGTGTCAACATTACACTTACCGAAGAGCTGAAGGAAAAGCTGAAGAAGAAACTGGAGCAAGGCCCGGAAAAGTTCGGGGATTTGAAGGTTGTAAAAACCGTGACTATCGACGGCCACAAGTTTATACTTGAGGACGGGAGCTGGCTCCTGATGCGGCTCTCCGGCACCGAGCCTGTTGTAAGGCTTTATGTCGAGGCGGGCTCAATGGACGAGCTTATGTCATTATCAAAAGAAGGCGAACGATTCATTACAAGATAGGAGATTATTAATGGGTGAGATAGTAGACGTATACGCCAGGCAGATACTTGATTCGAGAGGTAACCCGACCATAGAGGTCGATGTCATACTTGAAAGCGGGGCGATGGGTCGGGCGGCAGTTCCGTCGGGAGCCTCCACCGGCAAGAGGGAGGCATTGGAACTTCGGGATGGCGACAAGAAGCGCTACCTTGGCAAGGGCGTCTTAAAGGCCGTCGCCAACGTGAACGAGGAGATAGGGCCCCAACTGCTTGGCCTTGAATCCACCGAGCAGGCATTCCTCGACAAGATGATGATAGACATGGACGGGACTCCCACGAAGAGCAGCCTGGGCGCTAATGCGATCCTCGGCGTCTCTCTGGCGATTGCCAAGGCGTCGGCGGAGGAGAACGGCTTGCCGCTCTACCGTTACATCGGCGGCGTTAACGCCAAGGAGATGCCGGTGCCGATGATGAACATACTGAACGGTGGCGCGCATGCGGACAACAACGTCGACATCCAGGAGTTCATGATAATGCCTGTAAAGGCGAAGAAAATCGCAGACGCGGTAAGGGTTGGCGCTGAGGTATTCCACAGCCTGAAATCCGTCCTGAAGGCGAAGGGTTACAATACTGCCGTCGGTGACGAGGGCGGGTTTGCGCCGAACCTCAAGTCAAACGAAGAGGCCATAGAGGTCGTACTGGCGGGCATAGAGGGCGCGGGTTACAAGCCTGGGACGGACGTGCTGCTTGCGCTCGACGCAGCAGCGAGCGAGTTCTACGAGAAGGGCGCATACGTCTTCAAAAAATCAGACAAGTCGAAGAAGTCCTCGGATGAGATGATAAAATTCTACGAGGGCTGGGTGAAGAAGTATCCGATAATATCGATTGAGGACGGCCTTGCCGAGGGAGACTGGGACGGCTGGAAGAATTTGACTGATGCCCTTGGAAGCAAGGTGCAACTTGTGGGCGATGATCTTTTTGTAACGAATACAAAGATACTGAAAAAGGGTATAGACACAGGGGTTGCCAACTCGATACTCATAAAGCTCAACCAGATAGGAACCCTTACCGAGACGCTGGACGCCATTGAGATGGCAAAGAAGGCGGGTTACACCGCGGTAGTATCTCACCGTTCCGGCGAGACCGAGGACGTGACGCTTGCTGACCTTGCCGTGGCAGTAAACGCAGGCCAGATAAAGACCGGGTCGCTCTCTCGCACCGACCGCGTGGCGAAGTACAACCAGCTCATCAGGATAGAGGACGACTTGGGCGAGGACGCGGTATACAGGGGCAAGGACGTCTTTTACAGCATAAGGAAAAAGGGCTGATAATTGCCGAGGAACAAAAGTCCCAAACAGCGTGAGCAGACGGCGAACAGGAAACGCAAGATAGCTGTTGCGTTGGGGCTGTCCATGCTTTTTTATCTCGTGCTCAGTTTCTTCCTGGGCGAAATGGGGCTTTTCAGATATGTGAAGCTGCGCCACCAGAGGGAGGCGCTCGTCGCGGAAATAAACAGCCTCAAGGCATCGAACGATGAACTCAGGCTAAGGGTCGAAGAACTGAAGACCGACCCCGAGAGCATAGAACAGCTCGCGCGTGAACAGGGGCTGGTAAAAGAAGGCGAAACCATCTACCAGTACGAGGACAAATAGGGATGGATGGACCGCTTCGCATAGTATTCCTCTGGCATATGCACCAGCCCTACTATAAAGACATAGTAACAGGCAGGTACGCCATGCCGTGGGTGCGCCTGCACGGCATCAAAGATTACTACGACATGCCGCATATTCTGAGGGACTTTCCAAAAATCCATCAGAACTTCAACCTCGTACCGTCACTGATCGACCAGATACAGGACAACTGCGACAATGAGGCTACCGGGCTCTATATAGAGACTACGCTGAAAAAAGCATCCGACCTCGACAGCAGCGACAAGGTTTTCATCCTCAGGAACTTCTTCCTGGCAAACTGGGACAACATGATACGGCCTAACCCCAGGTACTGGGAACTGCTCTTGAAGAGGGGCAAGGATGTTTCCGATTCCGAGCTTGCGAGGATGTCCCGCTACTTCTCCGACCAGGACTTCATCGACCTCCAGGTATGGTTCAACCTAGCGTGGTTTGACCCTGTCTTCAAGGATAATGACCAGTTTCTAAGAGGCCTGATTGAAAAAGGCCGCGATTATACGGAAGAAGACAAGAAGCTGCTCATAGACAAGCAGCGGGACGTCATGCGCCTGATACTCCCTGAATACAGGGAACTTTGGGATAAGGGCTCGATTGAGCTTTCCGCAACGCCTTATTACCACCCGATACTGCCGCTCCTTTGCGATACCGAGATTGCGAAGGTCTCAGACCCCGGCATGGTCCTGCCCCGCAGGTTCCAGCACCCGGAGGACGCAAAAACACAGGTGTCGCGCGCGCTTGCCTTGTTTGAAAAAACTTTCGGCAGGAGGCCTGCCGGCATGTGGCCATCCGAGGGCTCGGTGAGTGAGGAGATCATACCCTTGCTTGCGGGTGAGGGTATAAAGTGGATCGCTACGGACGAGGAGGTATTGGCAAAGTCTCTGGACGTCATGCTTGACAGGGATTTCTCCGGCGTCTCCAAAAAGCCGGAGCTGCTCTATGCCCCCTACAGGGCGGCAAAAGACGGATGCGAGTTGAATATGTTTTTCAGGGACCATACCCTCTCTGACCTTATTGGTTTCATATACTCCAAATGGGACCCGAAAAACGCCGTGGACGACTTCATAGGCAGGCTTAAGAGGATAAGGAAGGATCTGGCGGGCAAAAAGTCGGACGGGGTTGTCACTGTAATCCTGGATGGCGAGAACGCCTGGGAACATTACAGAAACGACGGCCATGACTTCCTGTACCACCTCTATGAACGCATCTCGGAGGAGGAAGAACTCGAATCCGTGACCATCAGCGAGTGCCTTGAAAAGATGTCGTCTCCTGCCGTGTTGCCTAAACTCTTTCCTGGTTCCTGGATAAATCACAACTTTAACATCTGGATAGGCCACGAGGAGGACAATGCAGCCTGGGAGGCGGTGCTTAAGACCCGGGAGGATCTGGTCTACTTTGAAAACGAAGGCAAAATAGTGGACCCGGATTCGTTCAGGCTTGCCTGGGAAGAGATTTACATCGCCGAGGGAAGTGACTGGTGCTGGTGGTATGGCGACGACCACTCCTCGGAAAACGACAGGGAGTTCGATGAGCTGTTCAGGAAACACCTTATCAACGTATATCTGCTTCTTGACAAGACCCCGCCGGACAACCTGTTCATACCGATTATACGGGAGGACCGCAAGAGCAGGCCCACCGTGGAGCTTACGGCCTTTATTTCGCCTACGCTCGATGGAGAGGTTACGAGCTACTATGAATGGCTCGCTGCCGGTTATTATGACGTCAGCCAGGCTGGCGGTACCATGCATCGCGCGGAAAGCATAATCTCCCACATATTTTATGGTTTTGACCTGAACAACCTTTTCCTGAGGCTTAACTCAAACCGTGAGCTTTCTGACCCGTCGATTAAGGAACTCACCTTTTCAGTGCATTTTCTGAGGCCGGTCCCGTACCGGATAGACATTAACCTCGACCCCGTCGAAGGAAGTGTGTCCGCAACATTGCTTAAAATAACAAAGGGGATGGAATCCGACCCTAAAAGACATACCTCGATTGCTGCCAGGGACATAATCGAGATGGCGGTCGAGTTCCAGTCTATTGAGGCAAAGCCGAAAGACGAGGTAAATTTATTTGTAACCGTGAGGCGCGGCGACGTTGAACTGGAAAAATGGCCATACAGGGGGTATATCTCCCTTAACGTGCCTACCGAGGATTTTGAAGCCATCATGTGGCATGTCTGATATGTGTACATCAAGTCTGCCTTGACTTTACCTCTCCTTCCGCTATATTATTATAATTTTACACTGAAAATTAAACAAGGGGCCGGTACGTGAAAAAAACTCTTACAGATATAATACTTGACGCTCTTGCATCCGCCAAAGAGGCCGGGCATATCTCACTTGTTTCGATGCCTGCGGTAATTGTGGAAGCGCCCAGGGAAGAGGGGCACGGCGACTTCGCGACCACCGTTGCGCTTGGGATGGCTAAATCCGAAGGGAAGCCGCCCCGCAAGATTGCCGAAGCCATAAGAGATTGCATAAAAGATACCGAGGGCGTAATCGAGAAGGTCGAAATTGCCGGGCCTGGATTCCTGAATTTTTTCCTCAGACCTGTAGCATGGCTTGGTGTGCTGAAGGATATTGAACGCATGGGAGGGAGCTTTGGCCACTCCCACGTCGGCAATGGCCGGAAAACGCAGGTAGAGTTCGTCTCAGCCAACCCTACCGGCCCCCTGCACATCGGCCACGGCCGCGGCGCCGCGGTAGGAGACTCGCTTTGCAGACTGCTGGGGTTCGCCGGTTACGACGTCCGCAGAGAGTTTTACATCAACGACTACGGCTCGCAGGTCGAGAACCTGGGGATGAGCATATTCATGCGGTACAGGCAGCTTTCCGGCGACGAAGGGGCTGAGCTTGTACTGGCTCCTGTATCGGTGGATGGGGATGGCGCGGAGAAGCCGAACCTGTACATGGGTGAATACATAACCGACATTGCGCGCGAGTTTATGGAAGACCCGGCATTCATGGCCCTGCCGGAGGACAAGAAGAAGGATTACTGCCGCGAAGAGGGCATAAAGGCGATGCTAGGACGTATCGAGGGTACCCTCGCTGAGTTCGGAGTGAACTTTGACAGCTGGTACAGCGAACGGAGCCTATATGAGCCTTCAAACGATCTGGTGAAAAAGGCGATTGATGAACTGACCGAAAAGGGGCTTGTGTTCGAGGACGGCGGCGCTCTCTGGCTAAGGACTACCAACTTTGGGGACGACAAGGACCGGGTGCTGATAAGGAGCAACGGTCAAAAGACATACTTCGCCTCGGACATCGCATACCACAGGGACAAGTACCTTCGCGGGTTTGAAGAGATAATCGACATCTGGGGCGCTGACCATCATGGATACATCCCCAGGATGAAGGCGGCGGTGCAGGCGCTCGGGCATGACACCGAAAGTTTCAAGGTACTCCTTGTGCAGCTTGTCAACCTGATGCGGGAGGGACAGCCGGTAAAGATGTCCAAGAGGTCGGGGGATTTTGTGACACTGGACGAGGTGATGGAGGAGGTGGGCAAGGACGCATGCAGGTTCACCTTCTTGCTCAGGCGCTCGGACTCGCACCTTGATTTCGACCTGGACCTGGTTAAGAAACAGACAGCGGAGAACCCGGTCTATTACGTCCAGTATGCGCACGCCAGGCTCTGTTCGGTGTTCAGGCAGGCGGAAGAGAAGGCCATTACGCTGCCGCCGGTTGGAGAAGTTGACCTGGGGCTTTTGGTTCTGCCCGAGGAACTTTCGATAATGAAGAAGCTTTCGGCGTTTCCGGAGGTAGTGGAAGGGGCAGCCCTTGCGCTTGAACCGCACAGGTTCACCTATTATCTTCAGGACCTTGCAGGGGAGCTTCACAGCTACTATTTCAAACATAGATTCATAACCGATGACCTTAAGCTGACATATGCGAGGATGTATCTTGTAAAGTCGGTCAGGACGGTGGTTGCGACCGCCTTGAGGCTGCTTGGGGTAAGTGCGCCGGAGAGTATGTGATGTGGCACGAGTTTCAAATAAAATGTCCTGATAATCTGAAAGAACAAGTTATCGCTGCGCTTTATGCGCTTGGCTGTCAGGGGATCACCGAGGGAGATGTGGAGCTCTCTGCCTACTTTCAAAGCGATGTTGACCCTGCGATGGTTACAGGGGCGCTCTCAGTTTTTTCGGGGGTGGAATCAAGCATAATACCTGTGCCGGAACAGGACTGGTATGCCTCATGGAAGGAGAATTTCAAGCCTTTCCACACAGCGGGTATTATGATTTGCCCTCCCTGGGAAGACTGCAACGCAGGCTCGGATGAGAAGAAGATGATACTTGACCCTGGTCAGGCCTTTGGGACCGGCGACCATGTAACCACGTCAACAGTGCTCGGCATGCTCAAATCATGGGTTGAGTCCATCCATGATCTCCACGTAATGCGTTTCCTTGACCTTGGCACCGGTACAGGGGTCCTCTCCATGGCTGCAGCACTCTATGGGGTGACGGATATCACCGCCGTTGACGTGGAAGATGATGCCATACGCACCGCAGCCAGAAATTTCTTGCTCAACAACATGTCGGAGCGGATAAGCCTCATCCATGGGAGCATTAAAGAGGCAGGGCGCGGTTACGACTTTATAGCAGCCAATATCTTCCAGGAAGCACTGCTGGGTTTGATGCCGGAGATTGCAACCGCGTTGAACAAAAATGGGAAGGTGGCTGTTTCCGGCCTGCTGTCAGGTCAGGAAGAGCAGGTCATCCAAGCAGCCAAGTCTTCCGGCCTGAAGGTTGTGGAAGTGATTCCAGGTTCTGGCTGGGTCAGCGTTCTGTTTCAGAGCTGATATCTTCCAGCCCTGCAGGGGCCTCGTCAACAGGGCCTTCCGTTTCGGTTGTTGCCGGTGATGGCTGATTGGCGGATCCTGTCCTGTTGTTGAAACCGGGAAGCGGAGGTGCTGGAAAATCCTCCACCGGCAGGTTGTACTCCTTCGCATAATTTTTCATAAACTCAAGCCATGCCGGAAGGGCGGCCTTGGCGCCGGTCTCACGGTTCCCTATCGGTTTATGGTCGTCATATCCCACCCACACCCCCACCACCATGCTTGGTATGTACCCTATGAACCATGCGTCATTGTAACTTGATGTGGTGCCGGTTTTTCCGGCTGCGGGGCGTCCCAGACTCCTGGCCTCATAGCCTGTCCCGAATTTAACCACACCCTGTAGTAGGTCTGTCATCGCAGCCGCCGTGTCCGGTGACAGCGCCTGCCTGGTAGCGGGCACATTATCCTCTATAAGGCCGCCCTCGCGGTCTGTTATCTTCTCGATTACTGAAGGAGTTGTATACACCCCGGAATTGTCGAAGACGGCATAGGCATTTGTCATCTCCATGAGTGTCACATCGGAGGCCCCCAGGGCAAGGGGAAGGTATGGTGAAAGCTCGGATTTAATCCCAAGCTGCCGAGCGTAGTTTATCGTAGTGTCTATCCCAACCTTCGACATCAGCTTTACGGCGACAACATTTATTGACTTGGCAAGCGCGTGCCGGAGGGTTACCGGGCCTTCAAACTTGTTCTCGTAGTTTGTTGGTCTCCAAGACGCGCCTGGTTTTGCCCCAGGGTAAGATACCGGCCCGTCTACCATTATGGAATCCGGCCTAAACCCGTTGTCGAGGGCTGCCGCAAAGACGATGGGCTTAAAGGAGGAACCCGGCTGTCTCAAGGCCTGGGTGCTCCTGTTGAACTCGCTCTTGGCGAAGTCGTTTCCGCCTATCATCGCTTTTATGTAGCCGGAGTGAGGCTCTATTGCAATAAAAGCTCCCTGAATCTCCTTATCCTTCCTGGGATGCCTCTTGGAAATCCCCTCAAGGTCCTTTGCCATAGCCGCCTCTGCCATCTCCTGCATTTTGAGGTTTAGCGTTGTGTATACGTTAAGTCCTCCCTTGTAAAGGGTGGTGGAACCAAACTTTTCCTCAAGCCTCTGGCGTACGTACTCAACAAAATAGGGTGCCTTGAAACCGTGCGCGTTTTTTGCCGGTTTTATCTCAATTGGCTCTTGATTTGCAGCGTCAAGGTCTGCCTCGGTAATAAAGCCCTCCGCGGCCATCCTTTTGAGCACGTGCATGCGGCGTGCATACGCCCTTTCAAGGTTGTTAATGGGCGAGTATTTATTAGGCGCGGCCGGGAGTCCTGCCAGCATTGCACCCTCGGCGAGGGTAAGTCGTGATACGTGCTTGCCGAAATACCGCTCGGATGCCGCCTCGACACCGTAAGCGCCGTTACCAAGATAGACCTGGTTCAGGTAGAGGGTCAGTATCTCGTCCTTTGAGTAGCGCCGTTCTATCTGTAGTGCGATAAGAGCTTCTTTTATCTTCCTGGTCAGCGTTTTTTCAGGCTCGAGGAAGAGGAGTTTTGCCAGTTGCTGGGTTATGGAACTGCCTCCCTGTACGACTTTTCCGGCGCGGATGTTTGACAGCATCGCCCTCAAAACGCCGGAGACGTCAATGCCAGAGTGCGAGTAAAAACGTGGGTCTTCCGTAGCCAGAAACGCTTTTATCACATGAGGAGGGATGATTGACAGTCCAACAGGGATCCTGTTCTCCATGTAGAATTCGGCCAGCATCTCGCCGTTGTCGGCGAACACCCTCGTTGTCGCGTTGGGTTTGAAGTTCTCGAGGGCCTCAATCTGGGGCATGTCGGTCGAGTGGACCATGACAAAACCGCCAATTGCACCAATAATTATTGCAACCGTGGCGATTATTGCGTAAATGAGTTTTTTGTTTTGTGCCATATCACGATTATAGACAAACTGGTCGTCCAAGTAAAGCCAAACCGCTCAAACGGCTGTTTGGGTTGTGATATAATTTGTATAAGGCATAACTATTGCGGAGGTGTCTGGAGGATGTTATGAAACCGGTAATAAAGATAAAAAGGGCATACGATGCACCTTCCGAAAACGATGGGACTAGGGTGCTGGTGGACAGGCTCTGGCCCAGGGGGATCAAGAAGGAAGACCTTAAGATTGACCTCTGGTTAAAGGAAGTTGCTCCCAGCGAGATGATAAGAAAATGGTTTTCGCACGACCCTGACAGGTGGGAGGAGTTCAAGAGCCACTACTTCGAGGAGCTTAGGGAGAAGGACGAGTTGTTAATGCCGGTTGTAAATGCTAAATCCAAGACGGTGACACTCGTCTACGGTTCGAGGAATACCACCATCAACAATGCCGTTGCGCTGAAAGAGTACATCGAGAGGGAAAAGTACGGGTCAAAGAAGGCGGCCTGAGTC
>Ga0316628_100005460_pt1 | contig 10208 bp, 9 predicted proteins | sample OWC_Aug_M2_C1_D5_FD_207648 | JGI IMG/M metagenome (GOLD analysis project Ga0316628, IMG submission 207648) | Wetland soil microbial communities from Old Woman Creek delta, Ohio, United States - OWC_Aug_M2_C1_D5_C | ecosystem: Environmental > Terrestrial > Soil > Wetlands | place: USA: Ohio... | reverse complement strand
CGGGCTTCCATGGGCAGCTGAAGGATCTGCTGGGTGACAAAGTTGTGCCCCAGGGTGGCATCCTGGGTGTTAATCTTCACCGCGGTCCCGACCGCGTCCACCTGGACTGTCTCGGCGACACTGCCGAGTTCCATTTTGACGTTGACCTCATTCACCTGATTTACGAGAGCATGAATCGGGCTGACCACCGATTTGCGAAAGGCCTGCGCTTCGACTTCAAGCCTGTAATCTCCCACAGGGATGAGTTCGAAACTGAAACGGCCCGCGTCCGTGGTCGCCTGGCTGCGAACAAGATTCGTGCTCAGATTTGTGATGGTTACCGTGGCACCCGGTATCATTGCGCCTTGAGGATCCTTGACATCGCCGCGGATTGTGGAGGTCGCGCTCTGTCCAAGAACTGTCCCGAGGAGCGCGAACAGAATTGTTGCGCCGATGAGCAATACCCTATAAACGATCGGTTTCATTTGATATCCCCCATTCGTGTTTGGGCAGGTAACTGTTTATCCCATGCCTCTAATTTCAAATCAGCCAGGGTATCACGCAGGTTCCGAGAATCTCTCTGCGCTCCGGAAACAGGGTGCAACTACTTCCGTGTCAGTCGCAAAAGATCACTTCGCTATTCCGGAACACTGAATCTCGGCGGTGCACACCGAGAAGCGCCAATACCTGAGCTTCAGATCTCTCAATCCTCCGCCCGTTTCGCGGCGCTTGGTCACGGACAAGTGCAGGAGGCGGGTTGAAAGCAACGGTTGCACTCGCGTTCTTTTTACTTGGTTTGCATTCTATTGAAGCTCGCCCTTTTTTCAACTGAATTCTTAGCGAGAGTTAATTTAGCGAGGGAATACTGAGCGGTCATCGCCGCCCCTGTAGACTCGAGGGACACGCGGCGAAATGCGGCTCAGGATTTCGTAGGGAATAGTGCCGAGGAGCGTCGCCCAGACGGACGCATCCATGCGGCACTCGGCCGTCGACCCCAGCAGGATTACCTCGTCCCCTTCCCGGACCTCCGGCAGGTCGGTGATATCCGCCACGATCATGTCCATGGAGATCGCGCCCAGCACTGGCGCCCAGCGCCCGCGGATGATGACCCGGCCCTGGCCGGCAAGGCGCCGATCGCAGCCGTCCGCATACCCAATCGGCAGAGTCACCGCGCGCGTCTCGCGCGCCGCGATGAAACGCCGGTTGTAGCCGATAGACTCGCCCGCGCGGACGGTGTGGATGTGTCCAACGCGGGTCTTCATCGTGAGCACCGGTTTGAGCGAGACCCCGCATCGGTCCGGCGCCGGCGGATATCCATAGAGGGCTATACCGGGTCGCGCGCTATATGTCCTCAGCTGCGGGCAGTAAAGCAACCCGGCGCTGTTGGCGAAATGTGTTTCACCGGGCTCGATCCCGGCGCGGTTCATGCGTTCCAGCGCGTGGCGAAAACGCCGGATTTGCTCGAGGGTGAAGGTGGAATCCTCTTCTTCCGCGCAGGCCAGGTGGGAAAACACTCCGCCCGCCTGAAGGGCGGGGGTCTCCTGCATTGCCCGCAGGAACTCTTCGATCCCGTCCCAAGCGACACCGAGCCGGTTCATACCGGTGTCGACCTTGATGTGGACACGAACCGGCGTGTGGAACTCCTGCGCCGCCCGGCCGAGGCGCCGGACGCCGTCCGCCGAATAAACCGTGGCGGTAAGCCCGTGCCGCAGAAGCTCCTCCTCCTGGCCCGGCCACGCCCCTTCCAGCACCAGGATCTCTTTGCGTATTCCGGCCTGACGCAGCTCGAAGCCTTCTCCAACCCTCGCCACCGCAAACGCGGTCGCCCCCGCCCCCGACAGCGCCTGCGCCACCGGGATCGCACCATGGCCGTATGCGTTGGCCTTGACGACCGGAATCAACCTTGCAACGGGAAGTGACGAACGGCGACCGGGAACGGACGAATGCGCATCCCCGGTCAATCCACGAGTGGATGAGTCTGGTGTCAGCAGCGACTGGAGCGTTCGAAAGTTGTGCGTGAGGGCGTCCAGGTCGATTTCGGCCCAACTGGGCGCCGAAAAGTGGGCAGCGGGCAGTGAGCAGCATGCAGCCGAGTTCTGCTGATTCCCTTGCATTTTGACTTTCAAGCGGACATTACGATGTGACTGACAACTGACTACTGACTACTGTTCCGCCGGCTCCTGCCAGAGGTTGGCGAACTTCGTGTACTGCTTGAGAAAGGCGAGTTGAAAGAATCCTGTCGGGCCGTTGCGCTGTTTGCCGACGATCAACTCGGCCAGCCCGGAATTTTCTTCCGTCGGATTGTGGAGCTCTTCGCGGAAGATGAAGATCACGACGTCGGCATCCTGCTCGATCGAACCGGACTCCCTGAGGTCGGAGAGCTGCGGGCGGTGGTCTCCGCGGCGCGCTTCCACGGCGCGGCTGAGCTGGGAAACGGCGATCACCGGGATGTGAAGTTCTTTGGCCACGGCCTTGAGGCCGCGGGAGATCTGCGAAATTTCCTGCGTCCGGTTTTCCACCCGCTGCGTGGAGCCGGACATGAGCTGCAGGTAGTCCACCATCAGCAGGTCCAGCCCGTGCTCCTGCATGAGACGGCGGGCCTTGGAGCGCAGCTCGGTGACCGAGATGCTGGCGCTGTCGTCGATGAAGACCTTTGTCTGGGCAAGTGCCCCTGCGGCCCGGCCCAGCTTGGACCAATCTTCCTTGTTCAGGTATCCGGTATTCACCTTCTGGGAGTCGATTTCCGCCTCGGAGCAGAGCAGGCGCTTGACGAGCTGCTCCTTGCTCATCTCGAGGCTGAAGATCCCCACGATCTGTTTCTTCTTGATGGCGACGTGCTGTGCGATGTTGAGGCAGAGGCTGGTTTTTCCGAGCGATGGGCGAGCCGCCACGATGATGAGGTCGGCGGGCTGGAGGCCCGAGGTCATTTTGTCGAGCTCGGTGAAGCCGGTCTCGACTCCGGTGACCATGGACTTGCGGTTGGCCACTTCCTCGATCTGCTTGTAAACGGCGCTTATAAGCGGATCGATGTGCATGAAGCCCGAGCGGAACTGCTGGCTTGCGAGCTCGAAGATGGCCTTCTCGACGGCGCCGAGGATTTCGCCGGCGGTTTCTTCGGACTGGTAGCTGCGCATCATGATCTCGTTCGAGATCTGGATCAGGCGGCGCAGCATCGCCTTTTCCTTAACGATCTGTGCGTAGTGTTCGATGTTGACCGCGCGCGGAAGGCCGTCGGTCAGGCTCGCCAGGTATGCGGGGCCGCCGGAGCTCTCGAGCTCCTCCGAGCGCTGGAGCTCGTCCTTCAAGGTGATGATGTCGATGGCGCGAGCGTTGGCCGTGAGCGCCATCATCTTCCCGAAAATGCGGCGATGGCTCTCGAGATAGAAATCCTCGACCTTCAGCGATTCGACGACGGTGTGGATGGCCTTGTCGTCGAGAAGGATCGCGCCCAGGATCGAGCGCTCTGCTTCGAGGTTGTTGGGAAGAGTCTTGTCGAGGCTGATGTCGGTCGCCATGGGGAATCCGTCTCCCTTTTACCACCAAGATACGTAGACACCAATACCCAAAAACCTGGTGCCTTGGTGTCCTGGTGGAAAAGAACTGCTACGAGGCGGATTCTGGCTCGGCTTCGACAACTACTTTGACCGGCACTGTGACCTCGCGGTGGAGGCGGATGGGCACCTGATACTCTCCGACGGTCTTGATAGGGTCATCGAGCTGGATCTTGCGCTTGTCGAGCTCGATCTTGTGCGCGGCCAGAGCGTCCGCAATGTCGATCGCGGTGACGGATCCGTAGAGGGTGCCGCCCTCGCCGGTCTTCTGACGGATAGTGATCGTAAGCTTTGCGACTTCCTTGGCGATCAGTTCGGCGGCAACCTTGTCGCGCCGATCGCGGCGTGCCTGGGCCAGGCGCTCGATTTCCATGACCTTGACGTTGCCTGGGGTGGCCTCCACGGCGATCTTCTTCGGGAGAAGAAAGTTCCTGCCATAGCCGGGCTGGACCTTGATCACGTCCCCGGCCTTGCCCAGCTTGTCGACATCCTGCTTCAGAATTACCTTCATGTCCGACCCTCTCTGATGAAGTGACTCAGTCCGCAACGAACGGGATGATAGCCAGGTGCCTGGCCCGTTTGATGGCATCCGACAGCTGCCGCTGATGAGTCGAGCAGACCCCGCTGATCCTGCGCGGAAGGATCTTGCCCCGCTCGGGATTGAAGTGCGAGAGCAGCTTCCCGTCCTTGTAATCGATGTACGTGATCTTCTCCGCACAGAATTTGCAGACTCGCTTGCGTCGAATCGAAAATCTCTTTCGCTCAACCATGACGTGTGACCTTCCTAGGCTTTAAGGACGCCGGGCGCGGTCGTGCCGGAACGACGTGAAGCGGCCGCCCTGGTCCGTCTCGAGTTAAATTGATGCGGCTTCCGGCTCCGCGGGCGCAGGCGGCGCCGGGGCTTTGCGGCTCGACGATTTGCGCTGCCGGTTGGACCTCAGCTTCTCGGCCCGCTTCATGTCCTCGTCGATGCGCACCGACAGAAACCGGATGATGTAGTCCGTGACCCTGAAGCGGCGCTCGAGCTCCGCGATGGCCGCGCCGTCTCCCTCAATCGTCAGAACGACGTAATAGGCATCGCGGAACTTCTTGATCTTGTAGGCCAGAGACCGTTTTCCCCAGTTGTCCACTTTCAGGACCTTGCCGTTCTTGCCCTCCACCACGCCCTGAACGTGGGCGATGAATCCATCAAGCTCTTCGGTGGTTATGGTGGGAGCGGCGACGAATACAACCTCATAAGTTCTCACAGAATTATCTCCTTTTACTTCTTCACGCGTTGAATACTGACATGGCCCTGGTTATGCCCTCACTCAGGATCATCTTTACCGCCTCGGCAGCCCTCCGAATCATGTCGCCGAGTTCCTCCTCACGCTCCGGCGGAAACTCGGAGAGCACGAACCCGGCTCTGTCCGTCGGCGCGTCTTCCTCGCCGATGCCGAGCCTGATCCGGAGGAACTCTTCACTTTCGACCGCGCGTATTACCGACTCCAGTCCGTGGTGCCCTCCGGCAGAGCCTCTCTGCCGCAGCCGGATCCTGCCGAAGGGCAGGTTGAAATCATCCACGATCAGCAAGGCGTCCTGGAGGGTCAGCCCATGCTCCGCGAGGAGCAGGCGCACGGCCTGGCCGGACAGGTTCATATAAGTCAGCGGCTTCGCCAGCAGCGCCTGCCGCCCGGCGATGGCGGTGCGGATCACGAATGACCGGCACTCCTCCGACCAGCGCGTCGCCCCCGAGTCCCGGGCCAGGGCGTCCACGGCCAGGAAACCCGCATTGTGCCGGGTTCTGGCATATCGCTCGCCGGGGTTGCCGAGTCCGACGATCAGGCGGGCGGCCGGGCCTTCCATGGCCGCTACTTGGTCTCGGGCTTTGCCGCTTTGCCCTTTTCGGCCTTCTCGGTCTTCTCGGGTTCCTCCTCGCCTTCTTCAGCGGTCTTGCCCTTCTTGATCACCTCTGGTTCGGCCGCTTCGGCAGGCGCCTCGACAGGCACCTCTTCCTTCAACGGAGGAACGATGGTCACGATCACCACTTCCGGATCGGTGAGTATCTTGACCTTCGGATCCGAGGGCAGGCTTTTGACCCTGATGTTGTCGTTGATCATGAGGCCGGTAATGTCGACCCTGATCGATTCCGGGATGTCCCCGGGCAGGCACTCAATTTCGATCTCGCGGGTAACGATGTCCATCAGGCCGCCGAGCTTTACGCCTTCGGATTCCCCGACGATCTCCACCGGCACGGTGAGTTCCAGGGTGCGATCCATGGCGATCTGAAGGAAATCGGCGTGAATCAAGTTTCCCCGCACCGGATCCAGCTGATATTCCTTCACCATGGCGTTGCACTGGGAACCGCCGTCCACGCTGACCGCAAAGATCGTGTTCCGCCCGCTGTCGGAGTAGAGGATCTCCCTCACGACTTCAGGATTGACGGCGAGCGGCAGCGGCGCTTTCCCCTGGCCATACAGGACCGCCGGAATCTTGCCCGCGGTTCGCAGCCGCCTGTTGACGTTCTTGCCGCCGGGCTTGCGGCTTTCGGTTTGGACAACGATCTGTGCCATGAAGTTGTTGCTCCTTCCTTATACGAAAAGATTGCTGACGCTCGACTCTTCGTGGATGCTCCGGATGGCCTTGGCCAGCAAACCGGCGACACTCAGGAACGTCATGTTGGGTAGAATTCTCTCCTTCGGGACCGGGACTGTGTTGGTGACCACGATCTCGTCGAGGGGGGTGTGGCGTAAACGCTCGATCGCCGGCCCGCTCAGGACCGGGTGGGTTGCGCACGACAGGATTCGCTTGGCCCTCTTTTTCTTCAGGGCATGAACCGTGTTCACCAGTGTGCCCGCGGTGTCGATCATGTCGTCGCAGATGAGGACGTTTCTTCCGCCTACCTGGCCGATGACGTGCATGACCTCCGCCTCGTTGGGATTCACGCGTCGTTTGTCGACCACCGCCAGCTGCGCGCCGAGACGCTTTGCAAAAGCGCGGGCGCGCTCCACGCCCCCGGCGTCCGGTGAGACCAGCGTCAGGTCGCGGAGCTTGAGCTTCTGCAGGTACTCGATCAGCACTGGCGCGGCGAACAGGTGGTCGACCGGGATGTTGAAAAAACCCTGGATCTGGCCTGCGTGCAGGTCCATGGTCAAGACTCTGTTCGCACCGGCGGCGGTGATCAGGTCCGCTACCAGCTTCGACGAAATGGGGACACGCGGCTTGTCTTTACGGTCCTGCCGCGCGTAGCCGTAGTAAGGTATCACCGCCGTGATCCGGGCCGCCGACGATCGCTTGAAGGCGTCGATCATCAACAGGAGCTCCATCAGGTTGTCGTTCACCGGCGAACAGGTGGGCTGGATGACAAAGACATCCCTTCCGCGAACGTTTTCAAGGATCTGGAAATAAAGCTCCCCGTCACAAAACGTCGTGAGACATGCCTTGCCCAGAGGTATTTTCAGGTGCCGGCAGATTTCCTGCGCGAGTGACCTGTTGGCATTTCCCGAGAAGACCTTGATTTCCCTGTTCGACGCCCGCATGTATGCGCTCATAAGGAAAACGCCCTGTTTTTACGGCCAAATAAATCTGGCTGGGGCGGGAGGATTCGAACCTCCGAATACAGGTTCCAAAGACCTGTGTCTTACCGCTTGACGACGCCCCAACAATCAAATGATGAGTGACGAATCAACTGCCGAACGACTGCGCGTCATTCGTCATTTGTCATTCGTCATTGGAGAAGGTCCGGCGGCTACCCCCAGAGTTGCTGGAGGTATTCAGCGCGAGAAAGGGTCTTCGCCGGAAACGCCCGCCAGGCATCCCGTTTTATTTCCCGGGAAGCCGCGAGTGTTGACTCCTCATCCAAGAAGAATCCGAAGACAGATGATCCGCTGCCCGACAGCAAAGTCGCTATTGCGCCGCGGCTCTTCAGAAAGGCTTTTGCCTCGCCGACGGCCGGATAGGCAGGGAGGATCGAAGTCTCAAAGTCATTAAAGATACCGGTCAGACACCCCGAGCTGTCCGGGAGCCGATCGCAGAAACGTTGAATTCTAAGGGCCGCATCCTGAGAAGTCAATGCCAATCTCAGCGATCGGTAGGCCTCCGCAGTGGAGATGTGGACCCCGGGAAAGACGACCAGCAGGGGAGAAGGGCGGATTTCCGGGAGCGGGGATATCTCCTCGCCTCTGCCTGCCCCGAGCGCGGTACCGCCTTGAAGGAAAAAGGGGACATCCGACCCGAGGCGCGAGGCGATCTGTCTCAAATCCTTCCCGGGAATCTCGATCCCCCAGAATCTTGCCAATCCGAGCAGCGTGGCGGCTGCGTTGCTGCTGCCGCCGCCCAATCCCGCCCCGGCGGGGATTTCTTTCCGGAGGATGATGCGGGCGCCCTTTGCGGGCGAAGCTAACCTGAGGAGCTCTTGCGCGGCCTTCCAAACCAGATTGGACTCAGCGGGAACGTCGGGCAGGCCGATGCAATCCAGCCGCAGGTCCGCGGACGGAAGAAATTCGATCTCGTCGTGGAGATCAATGGTCTGGAAGACGGTGCGGATTTCGTGGAAGCCGTCCGCGCGCCGCGCCAGGACGGCGAGAGCCAGGTTTACCTTCGCAAACGATCGAACGACAAGCGCGTGTTCGGGCTTTTTCGCCAAGGTTTTGAAAAACCTGCCAGAAACTGCCGGAAACAACGGATGGTGGCAGCGGCTTTATTAGTGGCGCTTTTGTTTACGGAGAGTTTCCTCGACCTTTTCGAGCTTATCGCGCACTTTCTGAATGTCTTCCACCTCTCCCGTGCCGGCACTGATGGATTTGGCCCAGAAGTCCCTGGCTTTTCCCAGGTCGCCGGTTTTGAAATAGAGGTCTCCCAGGTGATCGTGGATGACAGGATCGTTCTTGACCAGGTCGACCGCCTGCAGCAGATACTTTTCGGCCTTGTCGAGATCGTTCAGTTTGAAGAAGGCCCAGCCCAGCGAATCGAGGTAGGCACCGTTATTGGGGTCTATGGCAAGAGCTTCCTCGACGTATTTGACCGCCTCCTGCAGGCGCACCCCGCGATCGGCGAGCATGTAGCCGATGTAGTTGAGCACGACTGCGTTTTTCGGGTTTTCCTTCAGCACTTCCTTGAAGATCGACTCCGCCTTGTCGAAGTCCTTCTGCTTTTCGTAGATCGTCGCGAGCTGGAATTTGAGCCGCTCGTTGTCGAGCTTCTGATCTTCGGCGCGCTGCAAAATCCGTTCGGCGTCGGAGTACTTTTTCCCCTGGAGGTAAATCTGGCTCAGGTTCACGTAGATGTCGACGTTCGAAGGGTCGGATTGCAGCATCGTCTGCAGGATCTCGGCTCCCTCCTTGGTCTTCCCTGCATCTCCGAGGGTGCGCGCGTAGACCAGGCCGATGTTTGTCTCGCCGGGATGCTTTTCGAATTCCTGCTTGCCCACGGCGAGCGCCTTGTCGAGCTGCTTGTTCAGGCGGTAGGCGTTGATCAGGAGGAAAATCAGGCGCGGATTCTCGCTCTTGTCGCCTTTCAGCATCGTCTCATAGAGGGCGATCGCCTTGCTGTGCTCCCCAAGATCCTGGTACGCGGCGGCCAGGTGCTGCTGGAATACAAGGCGGTTGTTCTTGGCCTCTTCCGATCCATCTTTCGAATCGTCGAGCAGTTCGGCGAATACTCTGGCTGCCTCGGTCGGGTTCCCGCTCTGTTCGTATGCGGTGCCGAGGTAGAACTTGGCCTCCATGCTGTTTTCCGCGGCGTCTTCGATAACCTTTTTGAGGGTTTCGATGGCGCGGGCGTACTGCTTCGCACCGATCAGCGCGCGCCCGAGAAGAACCTGCGTGTCCACATCCCCGGGCGCAGCCTTGCGCAGCTCCTGCAACACACGTGCCGACTCGTCGAACTGACCGGTGTCGAGCAGGGCTGAAGCCAGTTGGCGCTTGACTGCGGGATTGTCGCCGGAGAGAGTCAGAATCTTGCGGTAGAGCGGGATCGCCTCTTTCCCCCGGTCCTGCTTGGTCAGAAGGCTCGCAAGCGTCATCATGCTTCTTGCCGAGTCGGGCTGGCTCTTCAACGCTTTCTCGAGGTAATCGATGGCCTTCTGGTGATTGCCGTTCCGCTCGAAATAGTCTGCAAGGGCCGCGTATCCCCCGTCGACGCCGGGAACCAGCGACTGGTACTTTTCGTAGGCCTCGACGCCTTTCTCCGTCTCGCCAAGCTCGAGATACGCTTGGCCGAGGGCAAAATAGGCCCGCTCATCCGAGGGGTCATCCTCCTTCATGAGTTCCAGTTCGTGGATGGCCTTTTTGAGCGCCTCCTTCATGGTCAAACGGTCGCGACCCTGGGTTTTGAAGTAGAGGTCGGCCAGCACCCAGTGAGGCTCCGGGTTCTTCGGGTCCAGGCGGGCAGCTTCCTGCGCCTCCGTGATCGCGTCGCTGGCGTTTCCTGTTTTGTCCAGCAGCACGGCAATGTCGAGACGCACCCAAACGCTGCTCTCGTTGTACTTGAGCGCCGTGCGCATTTCCGAGAGCGCCCGGTCGGGATCGTCGTTGTCTTCGAGCCACTTCGAAAGGAGATAATGGTAATAGCTTTTCCCGCGGTCCTGCGGCAGTTTGACCTGGAGTTCCTTGTCAATGTCGATTGGAGCCCTGCTCCGAGGCTTCTCCTGCGCGCGCGCCGGATCCTGAAACGCGAGCACTACGGTACAAATCGAAAAAA
>Ga0316628_100005459_pt1 | contig 10209 bp, 12 predicted proteins | sample OWC_Aug_M2_C1_D5_FD_207648 | JGI IMG/M metagenome (GOLD analysis project Ga0316628, IMG submission 207648) | Wetland soil microbial communities from Old Woman Creek delta, Ohio, United States - OWC_Aug_M2_C1_D5_C | ecosystem: Environmental > Terrestrial > Soil > Wetlands | place: USA: Ohio... | reverse complement strand
CTCCGGAGCCTACGTCGATGACCTTGCCTTGCCAGCCCGGGACGATCAGATGGCTGGCCGCAAACAAGGACTCGCCGAAGTGCCGGGTGATCATCTCCTGAGGATCGCGTACCGCGGTCAAGTTCACACGAGTGTTCCACTTCAACAGCAAATCAATGTACTTCGACGTCAACGCCAGTTGCTCAGAGTTCAATTCCACGTACGGCCGCAACAGACGCGCAATCAGCTCGGTATCCACGCTCAAGATATTAAATTCTCAACCGTCCGGCGCACCACGCCGGAATCCGGCGGCAAGGCGTCCAGTATCTCCGTGACCGTGCGCTTTGAAACCGGAAGACGAAGGCCAGGTGCAATGTCCGCCAGGGGCTGCAGAACAAAACGGCGGTGCTCCAGGCCGGGGTGAGGGATCGTTAGCTCGGGTGTGTCGATCGCGGCCCTGCCAAAAAGGAGGATGTCCATGTCGATGGTCCGCGGCGCCTTGGCCGCATAACGCCTTCTGCCCATTTGCTTTTCTATCGCCAGCATGCGGACGAGAAATTGCCGCGGCATGAGCTGAGTTTCCATGCACAGGGCACAGTTTAGAAACCAGGGCTGCCCGCCTTCCACCTCAACCGGTTCCGTCTCATAGACCGCGGAAACAGCCTTGATCTCGCCCAACTCGCCGAGCCTGCTCACAGCCTCGCGCAGGTTGCCCGCACGGTCGCCAAGGTTGGAGCCGAGCGACAGGTACACTGTCTTTTTCACCGATTACCTCGGACGATATTCTACTGGCCGAAGGGCCACTCCCGCCGATGAGGAATGGTCCGTTACGTTCGTTATTTGGCTGCAACACCTTTATCGGTTAAGGTTCCATCCATGGCTCTCCAAGCGCTCCTCCTCAGCCGCGACCCTGAAGTACAACGCACGATCCGCCGGGTTCTGGAATCTGCGAACATCGATCTGGACCTCTCGCAAAACCTCGAGCAGACGCGGATGGCGCTCAGTCGCCGCAAGTACGATACCTTCTTTGTCGACTGTGAAGACCTGCAAATCGCAGCCACAGTGCTGAAAGAGCTGCGCCAGGGAAAATCGAACCGCAATTGCATTGCCTTTGCACTAGTGAACAGCCGTACCACGATTCAGCAAGCGTTTGAAATGGGCGCTAATTTTGTTCTGGATAAGCCGATCTCGCTGGAGCGCGCCACGCGCAGCGTACGCGCTGCCCAGGGTCTCATCATGCGCGAACGCCGGCGCTATCACCGCCACCTGGTCAAGGCCACCGGCGCCATCATGGTGGATTCCGGCAATGAAGTTCCTGTCAGCATCACCAACATCAGCCAGGGCGGAATTTCCATTGAATGCTCGCGCCAGCTCGATCAGGGCGGAGCGGCGCGGCTGCGGTTTCAACTCCCCGGAGCAAAGCACACGCTGGAAGTAAAAGGCGAAGTCATGTGGTCCACGCCTGACGGGAAATCCGGCATCCGCTTTCAGGTGATTTCAGTGGACATGAAGAAAGAGCTGGATAAATGGCTGGAGCGCCGCGCATTGCCCCTGGGCAATGGCGCAATGTTTATCAACGCTACGATGTAACCGGGCTCAGGCCTGACCGGGCAACTGGGTGGTCAGCGCAACCTGTTCCATGGCGTCTTCCGGACTTGCCTCTGTAGTTTCTTCCCACAATGAACGGTCGCGAAGCAGGCGTGAAACCAGCGCCGCATGCATGGCATGTCCGGCGCGGTCGGCCACGATGCGTCCTATGATCTGCCGGCCCAAAAGCGCCAGATCACCGATAAGATCCAGCACCTTGTGCCGCACGAATTCGTCGGGAAAACGCAGCGGGCCGTTCTTTACGCCCGTATCGGTCACCACAATTACATTTTCCTCGTTGGCACCGCGGATCAGTCCCATGTCACGCATGGCCTTTTCCTCACGCAGGAAACCGAACGTCCGGGCGGGAGCAACCTCGTTGCGGTAAAGATCGCGGGTAAGATCGACGGCAAACGCCATCTCGCCGATGGGCGGAGCGAAGTTGATCTCGTACGAAACGGCGTAGCCGGGAGCAGGATAGGCGGCGATGAACTTGTTGCCCTCTCGTACTTCAACCTCGCGAAGGATGCGCAGATACGAGCGTTTCTTTCGCTGCTGCTTCAGTCCGGCCTGCAGGACCAGGTCGATAAATGGCTTGGCGCTACCATCAAGGATGGGCAACTCCAGGTTATCCAGTTCAACAACAGCGTTGTCCACGCCAATACCGATGAAAGCCGACAGCAGGTGCTCCGTGGTGGAGATGAGCACGCCTTTCTTCTGCAGGCTGGTAGCGTAACTGACCTTGGCAACGTTGCGGCCGACAGCTTCAATTTCAAATCCGTCCAGATCGACCCGCCGGAACACAATGCCCGTTCCGGCCGGGGCGGGCAGGATACGGAGCTTAACCGGGGCTCCGCTATGCAACCCAACTCCCTCCGTGGAGACCGTGGCGCGCAGTGTCTGTTCGAATGGCAAGTTATTCCAGGTAAATAGATTACACTCACGCCTGCAGCCAAGGATGTTGTTTTTTTGACACAAATCGTGGCCCGATAGTGACTATTTCTTCTTCGGGTCGCGCTCGTGGTTGATCAGTATGGGAGTGAAATAAGAATCGGGCGGGTGGTTGTTGTAACTGGCGCTGAAGAGATATTGCTGGCGCGCGATCTGGCCGTTATGCATCACCACGAGACTGAACGGCGTGTTGATGCCCTGAACCATGCGCCAGTTGTCGTAGATCTCATCTTCCGTATCGCGCTCCCGGCTCTTGGGGTCGCGCACGGTGAAGCTCTTCTGTATCGGCAAATGCGTGTCCGGTGAAACCAGCAGGCTCACGGACTCATTTTGGGCGTTGATGATGGTGATCCGCTGCGCCATCTTGTTGTCCGCCAGGGTAGGACCTTCATCAAGCAGGATGGTGCCGGGCGCATTGATCCACTGACGGAGCACCTGCTCCAGCGAATAATGCCGCCGGCGTAGCGCCAGTTGCAGGGTTTCATCTTTTGCCGGATCCAGCTCATGTCCGCCCCGGTAGGTAACTTCCCACGCCTTATCGCCGACATAAAGATTGACGATGTCCCGTTCCTTCGTCAGTTCGTAGCGCTCCTCGTCCGGCCAACGCCAATAGCGGAAGTAAAGAGCTCCGCCCACCATGACTTCATTGTGAAAGCGGCCATACCTTCCCTGGATGAATGAATCCTGGAAGTTCAAGTAGGCCTGACCGCCCAGGGCCTGGATCATCTGGTCCACGATCTGGCGCGCCTTGTTCGAGGAGGTTGGGGTTTCTCTCGCCTGTGGCGCGAGAGTGGGAGCTGTCTGCTGGCCGGCAAGTCCGGCAACGCAAAGGCACAGTAAGGCAAGAATTCTCATTGGTAATGCTTGTTTCCTTCGATGCTTGAAAATCTCCGCGTAGCTGCTCAGCTAGCCCACCAGTACGGCGCCGCCATTCACGTTGACAACCTCGCCGGTAATGAAACCGGCGTACGGAGTGCACAAGAATAGCACCGTTGCCGCGATCTCCTCCGGGGTGCCGGCGCGTCCCAGCGGAATCGTGCTGAAAACCCGCTTGCTGATCTCCGGATCATGAAGCGCAGGGGCCGCCATGTCCGTCTCCACCCAGCCTGGCGCAACACAGTTGACATAGATCTTGTCCCGCGCCAGTTCCGTGGAAAGACCCTTCACCATACTGATGACTGCGCCTTTGGAAGCCGCGTAATCGCAGTGGAAAGCTTCACCTCTCTGGCCCGCGGTGGAGCTGATCAAAACCACATGTCCGCCCGCGCCTTGCTTCTTCATCTGCGCCACGCCATGCTTGACCAGACCGAACATGGAATCAAGGTTGATGGCCAGGGTGGAACGCCACTGGCTCTCTTCCATTTTATCGATTGCAGTATCCTGCGGCGGCCAGACACCGTGGTTTCCCACCACAATATCGAGCCTGCCCAAGCGCTCTACTGCCCTCTGAACCAATGACCGAGCGGCATCGCAGGAAGAAAGGTCCGCCTGAACGGCAACGCACCTGGCGGTCCCGCCGCACTCTTCCGCCAATTTGGCTGCTTCTGCCTGGGCGCGTTGGTAATTAAACACCACGCTTGCGCCTGCACGAACAAACAGACGAACAATGGCGGCCCCGATCCCGCGTGAACCCCCGGTAACCACGGCCACACGCCCCTCGAGTGAGAGCACAACCCCAGTGCTTTCCATGGAGCTTACGATAAGGGAGCGGCCAGCATGGCTGCAAGCTGCGCGCCGCGCTCGCTCACAGTTGCTGCTCCACCCATCGCTTTGCTGCTTTGACCAACCATTCAAACAGCCTGCGCGAGAAGCGGTCACGGTCAAAGCTGCGTTCCGGATGCCATTGCACAGCCAGGACCTCATGGCCCGGCAGAGTGCCTTCGATCGCTTCGATGATCCCGTCGTCGGGACAGCGGGCCACCACCCGCAGGCCGTCACCGATCTGTTCCGCCGCCTGATGATGCGTGGAATTCACCGGAACCGCACCATGGCCGCGGACGCCCATCTCGCGTCCCAGAAGTGACTCCGGCTCCAACACTACCTGGTGGGCAAACTCGTCTCCCCGGCGCGTACTGTGAGTGACCCTGGTCTCGATGTGCTGGAGTAGTGTGCCCGTACGCCACACGTTCAACGACTGCAAACCGTAACAGATGCCGAACAGCGGCTTGCGCATGTTGTAAGCATCTTGCAACAGCAACTCTTCTGCGCCATCGCGCAACGGGTCGGCCGGCGCAGTCTTTTCATGGCGCGGGGCGTTGTACTTCTGCGGGTCAACATCGGCCTTGCTTCCCGGCAAAAGAATCGCGGAGCAGCCGGCAATTCGCCGGGCCATCTCTTCCGGGGCAAGCGCGAGCGGGAGCACCACGGGCTCACCCAGGCATGCCTCGATTGCGCGAAGGTAGGGTGGCAAAGCGCGGCCGCTGTACTCGGGATCGTAGGAGCACAACTCCGGAATGACGATTCGCGGTTTCATGACTTGGAGCCGACTTTGCTCTCTTTTTCCGCGCGAAGATCGGAAAGCGGGCTGTGCGAATAGTACATCCGGGCAATCGCCTCCCGGGCCTGCCCGATCACGCGCTCCAGGTCGTGCGACTTCAAGCCCACGGTGGGAATCGGGTCGCCGATCAGCAGCCCTACCGGACGCGGCATGATGTGCCAGGTATTCATCTTCAAGACTTCATACGTGCCGACCAGAGCCATGGGCACAACATCTGCCTGCGCCTTGATCGCCGCGTAAAATGCGCCTCCCATAAATGGCTGCAACTGTCCGTCCGGGGAACGCCCGCCTTCCGGAAAAACCACCAAGGGCATATTCTTTTTCACCGCGGCGATAGCTTGATGCAGGCTGCGGATGGATGCTTTGGGGTTTTCCAGCACCACTGGGATCTGTCCCGAACGCCGCAGGTGCCATCCCATAAACGGATACCGAAACAACTCCAGTTTGGCCAGAATCCGGAACTGAAACGGGAGATAGACGTACAGTACCGGGATATCCAGGGCGGAGAGATGGTTCACCACGTAGACATGCGCCTTACCGATGTCAATTTTCTCCAGGCCTTCCACCGTCACCGGAACGCCAATGGTTCCCAGAATCATGCGCGACCACAGCCGAGCCAATCGATGCTGAATCTCACCCTCGCGATCGAAAAGGGATGACAGGAGTGACACTGTCCCGAGCACGATGGTGTAGAGCCAGATCAGCGGATCAAAGATGAAATACGAGCGCAGGCGTGAGAGCAAATGGCGCAGGCCGCCGGCCTGTTGCTGGGAATCAATGCGGATTTGTGTTCCCCCTGCCAAAATGACTTAACCGCCCTGACGCACTGAGGCCGCCGACAGGATGCCCAGGGCCTCACCAACAATGTAAATCGATCCCGTAATGACCACCACGCCACTGCCGCCTGCCAAGTGTCGCGCGCGTTCCAGCGCGGCCGAAACATTCTTCTCTTGCATAATCTCGGCCTGCGTGTGCAAGGCCAGCTCGGTGATCTCTGCGGGCGTTGCGGCCCGGGGTGAATCCGCGTGTGTGGCGATGACGTTGTCCGCCAGGGGAAAAAGAATCGAGGCGATTTCCGCGATTGCCTTGTCCCGCATGGCGCCGAAGACCAACGTGAACGGCCGGCCTTCATAGAACGTGGAAAGCGCCGAGCGTAAGGCCCAAGCTCCCGCGGGATTGTGGGCCACGTCCAGCACAACTTCCGGCAGCCCCGGCTCCCGAATCACCTGGAACCTGCCCGGCCAACGGGTATTGCGAACGCCTTCTTCAACATGGCCGGGCAAAATGCGAAAACCGCAGCTATTCAGCTCTTCAGCAGCCGTGATGGCCAACGCCAGATTGCGCAACTGGTGGCGGCCTGCGAGGGGTGAATCGACCAGAATCTCCTCGCCCATGACCGCCAGCGGAAAGCGGTTGCGCTCCGGGGCCTGTAAGTCCCGCGCAGCATAAACCTCCGCCGCAGGCGTGACCGGGGGCATGTTGCGAACGGCGCTCACCGGCCGGGCGTTGCGCTCCATGATTTCCCGCCCCAGTGTTTCATTTACTTGAGGATGTTGCGGCAACAGCACCACCGTGCCGGCGGGACGGATGATCCCGGCCTTTTCCCGCGCGATCTGCGGCAGCGTATCCCCGAGAAACTTCTGGTGGTCAAAATCGATGTCCGTGATCAAGGAGAAGCAAGGCTCGGCGATGTTGGTTGCATCCAAGCGGCCACCCATGCCAACTTCCAGCACTGCCAGTTCCACTCCGGCGCTGGCAAAGTACTCAAACATCATCGCCGTGAGCATCTCAAAGAAGCTGGGATGCCAGGGCAGCTCGCCCCGCGCGACCAGCTCGTCCGCCGCAGCCTGGACCCGGTCATAAATTAGGGCAAACTCGGCATCGCTGATCGGCTCTTGATTCACCTGCATGCGTTCATTGATCAGCACCAGATGCGGTGAGGTGTACAGGCCGGTGCGGTAGCCCGCGGCTTGCACGATGGCCGCCAACGTGGCCGCCGTGGAGCCTTTGCCGTTGGTGCCGGCAATGAGCACGCATTGCAGCCGCCGCTGTGGTTCACCCAGGGCGCGGGCGAGCACGCGCATGTGTTCAAGATCAAACTTCCTCTGGGAAGTTAGCTCATGGCCAAGCGCCAGCAGCCGGGAAACGGCTTGTTGATAAGTGACGGGCACAGCTCAGGCGGCCTTCGGCGTCATGAAATCGAGTGCGCGGGAAATGTAGCTTTTCAGATCTTTGCGATGCACCACCGCATCCAGCATTCCGTGTTGCAGCAGAAACTCGCTGCGCTGGAAACCCTCGGGCAGCTTTTGGCGGATGGTCTGCTCAATGACCCGCGGCCCGGCAAAACCGATCAGCGCCCCCGGCTCCGCGATGTTCAGGTCGCCCAACATGGCGTAAGAAGCTGTAACGCCGCCGGTGGTGGGATCGGTCAGAACGGAAATGTAAGGAACGCGGGCGTCATCCAGCCGCGCCAGCGCGGCAGAGATCTTGGCCATCTGCATCAGACTGACCACGCCTTCCATCATGCGCGCGCCGCCGGAGGATGAGACCACGATGATCGGCTTTCGCTGCTCGCAGGCCCGCTCGATGGCGCGGGTGATCGCTTCGCCCACCACGGCGCCCATGCTGCCTCCGATGAAGGAATACTCCATGGCGCTAACGATCACCGGACGCCCATTCATGGTTCCCGTGGCATTGATGATGGCGTCTTTCAGATGGGTCTGCTGTTTGGCCTGCTCCAGCCGCGTCTTGTAGGGGCGCGTATCGGAAAAACTCAGAGGGTCGGTGGAGGCCAGATTGTCATCCATGGTTTCAATGCCGTCTTCGTCCAGCAGCAGCATGAGGCGGGTCGGGGCATCGATGCGGAAGTGGTACTCGCACTTGGGGCACACGTTGCGGTTCTCTTCCAGCTCCTTCTTCCAGATGATCTGGCGGCAGCCCTCGCACTTCACCCACAGCCCTTCGGTGCGGACGCGTTTTTCCTCCGCGGGTTGAAGCTCGCCCGACTCTCTCTTAAACCATGCCAAGACCTGTGACTCCTGTCTGTTAATACTCGATCCCGCGCTGCGCCATCACGCCTTTTTCATAGGCATGCTTGACTTGCTTCATTTCCGTGACGGTGTCAGCCAACTCAATGATTGTCGGATGGGCGTTCCGCCCCGTCAAGATTACATGGACACGTTCCGGTTTATGCTTTAGTGTCTCCACCACTTTGGCCGGGTCCAGCATGCCATAGCTGATGGCGTAGTTGATTTCGTCCAGGACCACCAGGTCCCACTGGCCGGACATGATGGCCTGGCGTGCCTCTTCCCACGCCTGCTCCACCATGCGGATGTCTTCAGGATCGGTCTCCGCGCCGCCCACCTTCACGAACCCGCGTCCCATCTGCTTCATGACGAAGTTGTCGCCAAAGGCTTTCACCGCGTCCAGCTCGCCGTAATGCCACGAGCCTTTCAGGAACTGAAGCATGAGCACCTTCATGCCGTTGCCGACCGCGCGCAGGGCCGTCCCCATGGCGGCGGTGGTCTTGCCTTTGCCGGGGCCGGTATTCACGATGATGAGTCCGCGGTGTACGTCCGTCATGAGAGCCGAAATCAGTGGCCGGTGTGGTACGGGTGGCCTTTCAGAATTGTAAATGCCCGGTAGATCTGTTCCAGCAGTACGATGCGCGCCAGCTCGTGCGCCAGCGTCATCTTGCCGAAAGAGAGGACCAGGTCCGCCGAACTGCGCGCTTTGTCGCTAAAACCGTCCGCCGGGCCTACCCCGAAGAACAAATTTTGCGTGCCGCGGTCCTGCTGGTCGCGCAGGAGCTCAGCGAATTCCTCTGAGGTGAACTGGCGCCCGCGAGCGTCCAGCAGCACCAGCACCGGACGAGTGCGGCCTGTGGAGCTGCCGGTAACGTCCAGCAGCGCAGCCTCGCTTGCCAGTTCGTGCGACTCAGCCGGCACGTAGCGCGAGATGCGCCTCAGGTACTCTTCGGTCAAGGCGCGAAACGCTGCTTCTTTTGTCTTGCCAACCCAGGCGATCTGCAGCTTCACGATCTCTTCCGCGTCCTCTTCTTCGTTGTCTTTTTGGCCTTGGCCACCGGCTTTGATCTTGATGCGCTGCGGGTTTTGCCGGATTTGCGGGCAGCGGCAGGGCGGCTGGCAGCCACTCTCCGGACCTTTTTCTTGGCTTTAGCTGCCGGTTTCTTCGCAAGGTCCGCCGGAGTGAGCCGCTTAGCCGACTTCCACAGCCGCTCCAGGTCATAAAACCTGCGCGCCCGTTCGGAGAAGATGTGGACGACAAAATCCACATAGTCCAGCAGCACCCATTCCGCCTGATTGTAGCCTTCCAAGCTGTTGGGCCGCACGCCCGCTTGTGCAAGCTGCCTCTCAATTTCGTCCGAGATCGCCTGAACCTGCCGCGGGTTGGTGCCGGTGCACAGGACAAAATAGTCAGTGAACGCGCCCGCGTTTCGATCCATCTCCAGAATGACAAGGTCCTCGCCCTTTTTGCTTTCAATGGCCTGGACGCTAAGCGCAACCTGCTGCCTGGTTTTCAAATTCATTCGTTCCTGGTAACTCCTGCGCGGAATGTCAGCTTTGGTGCGTTACCACCTGCCGTCCGCCCCTTTCAAAAGATAGCACCTTGGTTCCCGCCGTTGGCTGCTTTTCCTGCTTTGCTTCCGCGCCGAGATAAAGCCGCTCTTTCTTGATGTACTCGGCAACCAGCCGAGGCACATACCGGCTGAGATGCTTGACCGATCTGTGCGCCGCCGCACGGATCTGCGTGGATGAAACCCGCTCCTTCAGCTCCGGCAGCAAGTGGATGGTGGCGCCGGGCAGAGCAATCGACCCGTTCGAACCCTGCTTGCGCAGCGCTTTCAGCACCGCTTCCGAGGGACGCAAGCTTTGCGGCAGCGCACGGCCGACTTCGGCCAGCGAATACCCGGGTCGGCTGGCAACGATGAAATCACATTCCGCCAGCAATTCCTCCGGCTGGCGCCATGTGGCGATATCGTGGAACGCATCCATGCCGATGAGGAAATATAGTTTGTCCGATTTCTTCAGCGTTTTCTTGAGACGCCGCACGGTATTGATTGAGTAATTGGGCTGGCCGGCAGGCGCATCCAACAGCGAGGGCACAAAGCGAGGCTCGTCCGCCGCAGCCAAAGCCAGCATGGCAAAGCGGTGCTGGAAATCGGTGAGCCGGCG
>Ga0316628_100005458_pt1 | contig 10210 bp, 8 predicted proteins | sample OWC_Aug_M2_C1_D5_FD_207648 | JGI IMG/M metagenome (GOLD analysis project Ga0316628, IMG submission 207648) | Wetland soil microbial communities from Old Woman Creek delta, Ohio, United States - OWC_Aug_M2_C1_D5_C | ecosystem: Environmental > Terrestrial > Soil > Wetlands | place: USA: Ohio... | reverse complement strand
CTCGATGAACTCGGCGAGTTCGACCGTACGGGTGAAGGGCCGCTCCGTGCGGCGGCGGGCGATGGCGGCGGCGATGCGGCGGCTCTGCCGCTCCTCGCCATAGACGAAGAAGATGCGCGCCAGTTCCTCGCGGCTCGCCGTGTTGACCAGGTCGGCCGCGGTCGGTCCCTGCGAGCCCATACGCATGTCCAGCGGCCCGTCGCGCAGGAACGAGAAGCCCCGCTCGGCTTCGTCGAGTTGCATGGACGAGACGCCGAGATCGAGCGCCACGCCGTCGACGGCCGCCTCGCCGGCGTGCTCGGCCATATCCGAGAACCGGGCTTCGATCAGCTGGAAGCGCGTGGGATCGAGCCTTTCAGCGAAACGGCGGGCGGATGGGTCGCGGTCGAAGGCGATCACTTTCGCGCCGGCATCGAGGAAGGCGCGGGAGTACCCGCCCGCGCCGAAGGTGCCGTCGATGACCGTCTTCCCAGGGGCAGGCTGAAGCGCTTCGAGGACTTCCTTGAGCATCACCGGCGTGTGCGGCGCGCCGCTCACGAGGCGCCTCCGAGGCGGGCGGCGCGCTGCTGGGCGCGAAGCTGGGCGAGGCCCTCGCGGGCGAGCCCGCGCTGGGCGGCGCGATGCGCCTGGAAGACCTCGCGGCCCCAGATCTGGAAGCGGTCGCCCAGCCCGACCACCACGACCCAGTCAGTCAGGCCGAACATCTCGCAGAGGCCCTCGGGCAGGGTGATGCGGCCAGCCGTGTCGAAGGAAAGCTTCGCCATGCCGCCCAGCACGGACGTCTCCAGCGCCGTGCGCAACGGATCGCCGAATTCCAGCTCCTCGATCACACCCACGTAACGGTCGAAAAGAGGTTTGCCGCCGCCCTCGATGCAGTCGGCCTCGATGGAGGGGAAGCAGAACACGCCGTCGAACGGGCCGGCCGCGAGGGCGCGGAACTCCTGCGGCACGACGATGCGCCGCTTGGCGTCCAACTGCTTCTCGAAGGTCGAGAGGAACATCTCGCCCAGCCCCACACGCATCAGCCGGGACATCCGGCCGCCCCGCTTCCCGCGCCGGGCCGTTCAGGCCCCACGCCACCCGGTTTGGTTAGCGAATGGTGACTGGGGTAACATGGGATTAACTGGGATACAATGACTCCAAATGACTATCCCGACAGAAAACAACGCCCTCGGCGCAAGTATGGTTAACGAGAATTAGTTATCCACAGAACATACCCGGAACCTTGTGGATGAGGGCTCGCGACTGGGCATGCGGACGGACCAGTTCATCCTGAAGTTCCGCAAGCCCTGAGGAAGAAGGGACCAGACGGCCTGTAAGCCGGGTTCTGTGCCGCCGGGGTGAGCCGGCGCGGCGATCATTCCTCTGGACCGGCCCTCGCGGGCCGGTTCACGCGACCTACCCGGATCCCTCGGGCCGGCGACAGCCCTGCCCGCCGAAGCGGACGCGGGACCCCTATTCGGTCTTGCTCCTGGCGGGGCTTGCCGTGCCGCCCCCATTGCTGGGGACGCGGTGCGCTCTTACCGCACCCTTTCACCCTTGCCGCAGGCCGAAGCCCGAGGCGGTTTGCTTTCTGTGGCGCTATCCCTGGGGTCGCCCCCGGCGGGCGTTACCCGCCGCCATGTCGTCGTGGAGCCCGGACTTTCCTCACCCGCCGCGAAGCGGGCGCGATCGCCCGGCCGTCTGGTCCGGACTGAAGGTGGGGCCCCGGGGCCTGCGGGTCAACTCTCAGCCGAGCCGACGCAGCAGCGCGATCAGGCGGGCGCGGGTGTCGCCGTCGGCGATCCCGTCGACGCGGGCTTGCCGCCAGTGACGCTGGAAGGCGCGCACGATCGCCGCCGTGTCCTCGTCGAACCGGCCGGAAGGCGCGCTGTCGTAGCCGAGGCGGGTAAGGCCGGCCTGCAGCGCGAACACTCCGGTCCCTTCGTCGCCCTGATTCAGCGGATCGCCCGGCGCCGGCCGCGCTTCCGCCCACAGCCCGTGGCCCGCATCGGCCAATCGCCGCCAGGGGAAGAGCTCGCCGGGATCCTCCTTTCGATCGGGCGCCACGTCGGAATGCCCAACGATGCCCACGTCCTCGACCTGCCACCGCGTGCGGATGTCGCCGACCAGGGCGATGACGGCCGCGATCTGGGCGTCGGGAAAGGCGCGGTAGCCGAACTCGTGGCCGGGGTTGACGATCTCGATCCCGACCGAGGCGGAGTTGACGTCTCGCGTTCCCCGCCAGAACGATCGCCCGGCGTGCCAGGCCCGGCGCTCCTCCGGCACGAGCCGGAACACGCGGCCGTCCTCCTCGACCATGTAGTGGGCCGACACCTTCGCCTCGGGATCGCGCAGGCGCGCGAGCGCTTCCTCGCCGGTGGGCATCCCGGTGTAGTGAAGCACGATCATCTCCGGCGGGGCGATGCGCGCGTCGAAGTTGGGCGAAGGCGCCTCGATGAAGTTCACAGGCCGCGAGTCCGGAGCGCCAGGATGAGCGGGGCGACCTGGTTGCGGCGCAGCGCGATCACCAGCACGCCGGCCAGCGCCACGACGCTGCCCACCTCCATCTTCAGATCGAACGGATCGTGCATGATCATGACGCCGAGGGCGATGGTGGCGAGCGGGGTCATCAGGGTCAACGGCGAGATCAGGTTGGCCTCGTATCGCTGGATCAGGGCGTAGTAGATCGTGTGGCCGGTCACCGAGACCACGAGGCCCGAGAAGAGGACGGCGGCGAGGAATCCCCAGCCGGCCTCGAACGCCGCTGCGACCGCGCCCGGCTCGAAGGCGAAGGAAAGCGCCGCGAGCGGCCAGAACGAGGCGAATCCCACCCACGCCTGGAACTGCAGCGGCTTCACGCCCGGCATCTGCTTCATCATCACCGCGCCGAGCGAGCCCAAAGCGGCCGCGATCAGGATGTAGACGAGCCCCAGGGAGATCGAGAGGCCGCCCGGGTTCCACATCACCAGCATGGCGCCGGCGAAGGTCAGCGCGATCCCGAGGCCCCGCCGCCAGCGGATCCGCTCGCCGAGCATGGCCATGGACAGCAGCGTGGTGATCGGGACGCCCAGTTGCCCGACCACGGCCGAAGCCGACGGCGTGGCCGTTTTCAGGCCCATGAAGACGAAGGCGAAGTTGCCGCCGCCCATCAGCAGCGCGATCACGATGAGCCGCCACAGCGGCTTCGGTGGCGGCCACAGCCACGGGAAGACGGCGAGCGCGACCACGAAGAACCGGGCGGTGGCGTAGAACAGCGGCGGCACGGCCAAGGGCCCGACCACCGCCTTCGAGACGATGTTGTTGGAAGCCCAGATCAGGCACACGAAGGCGAGGAGCGCGAAATCGCGGAAGGACATCGGCCAGGCCTTAGGGGCTCAAGCCGCCGCGCGGCAACGGCGACGCTGCGTCACGCCTCGTCCTCCCAGGCGACCTCGGCCCCGAGGCTCGCGAGGTTCTCGACGAAGCGTGGGTGCGCGCGGCGGATCGGGTCGGCGTTGAGGATCACCGAGCGGCCCGGGATCGAGGCGGCGATCATCAGCAGCGCGATCGCCACTCGGATGATGTAGGGGCTCTCGACCTCGGCCGGGCTGAGCGGACGCCCGCCGAAGGTGATGACCCTGTGCGGGTCGCAGGTCACGGCGCTCGCCCCGAACTTGGCGAGCTCGGAGGTCCAGCCGAGCGCGCCCTCGTAGACCTTGTTCCAGAACAGCATCGCGCCGTCCGCCTGGGCGCCGAGCGCCACGAAGATCGGCAGCAGGTCCGCAGGGATATAGGGCCAGGGCGCGGCCTCGACCTTCTGCAGCAGGTGACCGGTGAAGGGCGCGCGCACGGCAAGGCGCCCGGCGGGCAGGTTGCGCGACCACCCGCCCAGATGGCTGACGCCTGCGCCGAACTTGGCGAAGGTCCGGTCGATGAGGGCGAACTGGTCGGGCGCCGAGTTGCGGACCTCGACCTGGCCGCCGGTGATCGCGCCGAGCGCCAGGAACGTCGCGACCTCGTGGAAATCGTCCTCGAAGGCGTATTCGACCCCCGCGAGCCCGACGGCGCCTTCGACCTCGAGCGTGGAGGTCCCGCAGCCCGCGATCCTCACGCCCATGCGCTCCAGAAACCGGCAGAACTCCTGGACATGCGGCTCGCAGGCGGCGTTGACCAGGCGCGAGGTCCCGCCGGCCAGGGCCGCGCACATCAGGAAGTTCTCGGAGGTGGTCACCGAGGCGTAGTCCAGCCAGTGGCGCACGGGGCGGAACGCTTTCGGCGCGGTCACGACGATCGCGCCGTCCTCGGCTGTCACCTCGGCGCCGAACGCCTGGAAGACTTCGAGGTGAGGGTCGATCTCGCGCACGCCCAGGGTGCAGCCCTTGGCCTCGTCCTCCAGCACCGCGCGGCCGAAGCGGCGGAGAAGGGCCGGGATCAGCATCACCACCGACCGCATCCCGGCCGGCATCCGCGCGCCCTCCGGCCGCAGGCCCGGGCCGTGGCGCAGGCGTACGAGACCCGAACTGAAGTCAGCCTCGACCTCGCTTCCGATCGCCTCGAAGAACGCCAGGAGCTTGCGGACGTCGGTGACGTCGGGGACGCGCTGCAGCGTGACCGGCTGGTCCGTCAACAGGCTCGCGCACAGCACCGGCAACACGGCGTTCTTGTTGGCGGACGGCGTGATCCGCCCCGAGAGCGGCCGCCCGCCCAGCACCGTCAGCTTGGTCACCCGCGCCCTCTCCGTTCCGACGACCGCGAGCCTCGCCGCTCTGGCGACGGTCCGCAAATGATGTTAGCTGGGCTCTGACATTAGGAAATCTAGGGCTTAATCCATTGCGCGCCCAAATGCCGCTCAATGCCCTCAGGGCCTTCGAGGCGGCTGCGCGGCGCCTGTCCTTCACCGCCGCCGCGGCCGAGCTCCACGTCACCCAGGCGGCCGTGAGCCATCAGGTGAAGGCGCTCGAGGAGCGGCTGGGCGCACCCCTCTTCAAGCGGCTGGCCCGCGGGCTTGTCCTGACCGACGAGGGCCAGGCCCTGCTCCCCGCGGTGAGCGAGTCCTTCGACCACATCGAGCGGACGCTGCAGCGCTTCCAGGCGGGGGCCGTGCGCGAGGTGTTAAGCATCGGCGTCGTAGGCACCTTCGCCGTCCGCTGGCTGCTGCCGAGGATGGCCGCCTTCCGCGAGGCGCACCCGCTCGTCGAGCTTCGCCTGTCGACCCACAACAACAAGGTCGACCTCGCCGCCGAAGGCCTCGACATGGCGATCCGGTTCGGTGACGGCGCCTGGCACGGCGTGCGCGCCGAGGAGATCCTGCGCGCCCCGGTTGCGCCGCTGTGCACGCCGAAGCTGGCCGCCCGACTCGAGACCGCTCGCGACCTCGCGAGCGTGCCCCTGCTCAGGTCGTACCGCAGCCAGGAGTGGCCGGCCTGGTTCGCCGCGGCCGGGCTGCGGCCGCCGCACCTGGCGGGGCCGGTGTTCGACAGCCTGAGCCTGATGGTGCAGGCCGCCACGCAGGGCGCGGGCGTCGCGCTTGCGCCGCCCGCCCTGTTCGGCCGCGAGCTGCACGCCCGCTCGCTCGTGCAGCCGTTCCCCACGACGGTCGAGGTCGGCAGCTACTGGCTGACCGCCCTCAAGTCGCGAGCCTCCACGTCTGCCATGGAGGCGTTCCGAGGCTGGTGCCAGGCGCCGGAGTTCCAGCACGCCGCCTACGAGGAAGCCTGAGCCGGCGTCGCATCCATCCAGGCGAGGAGCTCGGCGTTGAGCTCGCGCGGATAGGTGTGGCTGAGGTCGTCGATCTCGCGGTAGCTGACGCTGGCTCCCGCGCGGCTCAGCAGCGCCTTGGCCTCGCGCGCCAGCTCGACGGAGAACATCCAGTCCAGGACGCCGTGCGCCACGTGGATCGGGAGCCCCCGCAGGCGGTCGGCGTCCGCCATGGCCGCCAGCATCGGATGGAACGCCGCGGCGATCGGCGCGAGGTGCGTGAACGGCGAGCCTGGCTCCAGCCCCGAGACATAGGTGAAGGTTCCGCCGTCGCTCATGCCGGTGAGGAGGAGGCGCTGCGGATCGATGTTCCAGCGGCCGCGCACGGCGCCGAGGATCCGTTCGAGGTTCGGCGTGTCGATGTCGGGCCCCATCAGCGCCCAGGTGTCGCCGACGGCGGTGGGCGCGACGAGCACGGCGCCGTGGGTGCGCGCCGCCCGAAGCCAGGTCCATAGGAAGGAGCGGCCGTTGCCGGCTCCGCCGTGCAGCGCCACCACCAGCGGCCAGGCGCGATCGGGCGTGTAGTACTCGGGCACGTATAGCGAGAAGCCGCCGCGCGAGCCCGGCTCGTTGTCGATGTGGGCGACGCCAACGTCGTCACGCTCCGGCGCCTCCGCAAGCCGCGCGAGCACCGCGGCGTCGCCGCGCGCCTCGGGCTCGAGGAAATATCGGCTGACGGGCGGGAGGCCGGCGGCGAGCGGATAGAGCGCCTCCTGTGCGCGTGGCGTGCGGCCGAGCGCCCGGTAGACATGCCGCACCTCGGCGCCTCCGATCTGGGCCTCCCGCAGCGCCTCGAAGGCGGCCAGCACGTGCTCGCACGCCGTGGCGAGGTTCCCGCGCACGTCGGCCAGCGCGTCGGGCCAATCGCCCAGCGCCCCGTAGGCCGCCCGCAGCGGCGTCTCCGGGTCGCCGACCGCCGCCATCACCCGGTCGAAGTCCGGCGGATTGAGGTAGCGTCCGACGAACCCGAGCGCCTCCAGCGCCGCAAGCAGCGGCGGAAGCAGCCTCGTCAGGTCCTCGACTTCGCGCTCGTCCATCGCTCCCTCCCGGTCGTCATCCCGGCCGCAGGCGCGCTCCGCGCCGGAGAGCCGGGACCCAGGGCCGCGCCCGCCGCTCCTGGGTCCCGGATCGGCCCGATGAGCCGTCCGGGACGACGTGAGCGCTAAGCCGCCTGCCCGAGGCTCAGGAACTCGTAGCGCGCCAGGTGGTGGTCGGTGTTGCCGAAGGCGCCCTCGATCATGGTGGCGCGCTTGAAGTAATGGCCGATGGCCAGCTCGTCGGTCATGCCCATGCCGCCGTGCAGCTGGATGGCGTTCTGGCCGACGAAGCGGCAGGCCTTGCCGATCTGGACCTTCGCGGCGGACGCCGCCTTCGACCGCTCGGCGTCGTCAGCCAGCTTGATGGTCGCCATGTAGGTCATCGAGACCGACTGTTCGAGCTGGATGAACATGTCGACCATCCGGTGCTGCAGCACCTGGAACGAGGAGATCGGCACGCCGAACTGCTTGCGCTGCTTGGTGTACTCGAGCGTCCCCTCGTGCAGGCGGCGGAGCACGCCGCAGGCCTCGGCGCAGGTGGCGGCGAGCGCCTCGTCGACCACCTTCTCGATCAACGGCAGGCCCCGGCCCTCCGGACCGAGGAGCGCGTCCGCCCCGACCTTGACGTTCTCGAGGAAGACCTCGGAGGCGCGCAGGCCGTCGACCGTCGGGTAGTCGCGCGTGGTCACGCCCGGCGCGTTCTTCTCGACGATGAAGCTCGAGATCCCCTGCGCGTCGCGCTGGCCGCCGCCGGTGCGGGCGGTGACGATCAGGTGCGTGGCCCACGGCGCGCCGACCACCACCGCCTTGTGGCCGTTCAGCACGTAGGCGCCGCCGTCCTTCTTCGCCGTGGTCGTCAGATCGGCCAGGTTGTAGCGGCCCTGCGGCTCGGCGTAGGCGAAGGCGAAGACCGCCTCGCCGGCGATGATCTTGCCGATCAGCTCGGCCGCCTGCGGGTGGCCGGAGTGCTTCAGGAAGCCGCCGGCGATCACCACGGTGCCGAGATAGGGCTCGACCACCAGGGCTTTGCCGAACTCCTCCATGACGATCATGTTCTCGACGGCGCCGCCGCCGAGGCCGCCGAGGTCCTCCGGAAACGGCGCGCCCAGGATGCCGAGTTCCTCGGCGAAGGCCTTCCACACGGCCGGATTCCAGCCCGGCTCCTTCGACACCACCGCGCGGCGCTGGTCGAATGCGTAGTTGTCGGCCAGGTAGCTCGCGATCGTGTCGCGCAGCATCGACTGTTCGTCGGTGAAGCTGAAGTCCATGGATCCTCGCTAGGACTTCCCTCCGCCGCTCGGGGAGGGTTCGGGTGGGGTGATTAAGTCAGCGCCGCCGCGTAACTCAAGGCTGCGCTTCAGAGCCCCAGCACCATCTTGGCGATGATGTTGCGCTGGATCTCGTTCGAGCCGCCGTAGATCGAGGTCTTGCGGCCGTTGAAGTACTCGCCGGCGAGGCCGCGGGCGTATTCGGGGCCGATCTGGACGTTGTGGCCGACGTCGCGCAGGAACGGGGCGCCGTAGTGGCCGACCGCCTCCAGCGCCAGCTCCTGGATGCGCTGCTGGATCTCGGTGCCCTTGATCTTCAGGATCGAGCTTTCCGGGCCCGGCCCCTTGCCGCTGGACTCGCCCGCCAGCGTCCGAAGCTCGGTGAACTCCAGCGCGGTGAGGTCGATCTCGAGCTCCGCCACCTTGCGGCGGAAGAAGGCGTCGGTGAGCAGCGAGCCGCCCGCGTCGCTGCGCTCGGTCTTGGCGATCTCGCGGACCTTCTCGAGGTTGCGCTTCGAGCGCGCGACGCCCGCGATGCCCGAGCGCTCATGGGCCAGCAGCGCCTTGGCGCAGGTCCAGCCCTGGTTCTCGTGGAAGATGCGGTTCTCGACGGGGACTTTCACGTTGTCGAGGAAGACGTCGTTGACCTCGTGCCCGCCCTCCAGGGTGATGATCGGCCGGACGGTGACGCCGGGGCTCTTCATGTCGATCAGCAGGAACGAGATGCCGGCCTGCGGCTTGGCGGTCGGGTCGGTGCGGACCAGGAAGAAGCCCCAGTCGGCGAACTGGCCGAGGGTCGTCCAGGTCTTCTGGCCGTTGACGATGTAGTACGCCTTGCCGTCGTCCGCGGTGATCCGCTCGGCGCGCGTCTTGAGCGAAGCCAGGTCCGAGCCCGAGCCCGGCTCGGAGTAGCCCTGGCACCACCAGACCTCGCCGTTGTAGATGCCCGGCAGGAAGCGCTTCTTCTGCTCCTCCGTGCCGAAGGTGTAGACCACCGGCGCCAGCATGTTCACGCCGAACGGCAGGACGCCCAGGGTGTCGGCGCGGGCGAGCTCCTCCGACCAGATGTACTTCTGCGTGGGCGTCCAGTCCGTGCCGCCGTACTCCTTCGGCCACGACGGTGCGATCCAGCCCTTCTTGGCCAGCACCTTGTGCCAGGAGAGGTAGTCCTCCTTGGTGAGCGGCTCGTCCGCGTCCTGCTTGCGCCGCAGCTCCTTCGGATAGTTCTCGGCGATGAAGGCCCGGACCTCTTCGCGGAAGGCGGTCTCTTCGGGCGTGAAGTCGAGGTTCATGGCGGGCTCCAGGCGCGGTCGTTTTACGGCGTATCGGCGAAGCCGGGGACCATACGCTCGGGGCCTTTGGAAGGGAAGATGACGCTGACGTCAGCGTCAATGACCCGGCTGGCCGATCAATCTTCGGAAGGCGGCGACAGGATTGCTGCCCAGCATCCCCGTCTCCGATAAGAAAGCTCAACTATGACGTGAACTACGGCCCAGTTCCACCCGTTGAGCCGCCTTGCCACCGGCCTTCATCGCGTGCACCGCTTCGCGCCCAATGCCCCGGATCGCCACCTACAACGTGCATCGCTGCGTCGGGAACGACCGGCGGCTGGACGTGGCGCGGATCGCCGAGGTGCTGGCCAGGCTGGAGCCCGACATCGTGGCGCTGCAGGAGCTCGATGTCGGCCGCGCGCGGACCGGCCACGTGGACCAGGCGCACGAGATCGCCCAGCGTCTCGACATGGCCTGCCACTTCCACGCGGCGCTCACCGTCGAGGAGGAGCGTTACGGCGACGCGATCCTCACCTGCTTTCCCGAGCGGCTGGTGCAGGTCGGCCCCCTGCCCGGCTACGACCGCATGCGGGCGCTGGAGCCCCGCGGCGCGCTCTGGGTCGAGGTGGAGATCGAGGGGCGCCCGGTGCAGGTCATCAACACCCACCTCGGACTCGTGCCGCGCGAGCAGCAGATCCAGGCGAGCTGGCTGGCCGGCCCGGCCTGGCTGGAGCATCCGAGCTGCCTCGGGCCCAAGATCCTGCTGGGCGACTTCAACGCCACCGGCGCGTCGGTGGTCTACCGCACCTTCGCGTCGAAGCTGCAGCCGGCCAGGCGGCTGAGCCCGCGCAAGACACCCACCTCGACCTTCCCCTCGCCGCTTCCGGTCCTGCGAATCGACCACCTGTTCGTCAGC
>Ga0316628_100005457_pt1 | contig 10210 bp, 8 predicted proteins | sample OWC_Aug_M2_C1_D5_FD_207648 | JGI IMG/M metagenome (GOLD analysis project Ga0316628, IMG submission 207648) | Wetland soil microbial communities from Old Woman Creek delta, Ohio, United States - OWC_Aug_M2_C1_D5_C | ecosystem: Environmental > Terrestrial > Soil > Wetlands | place: USA: Ohio... | reverse complement strand
AGATCAGTCTTCGCGCTGGTATCCGGGCGCGGGCATCTACCGCAACGTCTGGCTCACCGTGACCGGCCCGCAGCACGTGGCGCACTGGGGCACTTTCGTTACGACGCCTCAGGTTTCGGACGCCAAGGCCTCGGTGGCGGTCAGGACCCAGATCCGCAATCGCGCGGCCGCCGCGTCCAAAGTCACACTGCGAACCTCGATCCAGGACGCCGCAGGGAAATCCGTCAGCCAGGCCAGCGCGGAGGCGTCCGTTCCGGCGGCCGGTTCACAGCTCGTGTCCACCACCCTGGACGTGACACGTCCTCAACGCTGGGACATCAACCGTCCCTACCTTTACAGCCTCGTGAGCGAGGTGCTCGTGGGCGGGCGCGTGGTCGACCGCTACGTCACGCCGTTCGGGATTCGCACTATCGAATACACCCGCGAAAAAGGCTTTCTGTTGAATGGCCGGGTGGTCAAACTGCACGGTGTCTGCATGCACCACGACCTCGGAGCGCTGGGGGCCGCGGTCAGCCGCCGGGCGACCGAGCGGCAGATGCAGATCATGAAGGCCATCGGAGTCAACGCCATCCGCACCAGCCACAACCCGCCCTCGCCGGAACTGCTGGAATACTGCGACCGGCTGGGCCTGCTGGTGATGGACGAGGCCTATGACATGTGGAAGACCCCAAAGGTCAAGAACGGCTCCAGCAAGTTCTGGGACAAGTGGGGAGAGGCGGACCTTCGCGACTTTGTCCGGCGCGACCGCAACCATCCCAGCATCATCATGTGGAGCATCGGCAACGAGATTCCGGAGCAGGGCCGGCCCGAAGGCGGCGCGCTGGCGAAGAGGCTGGTCCAGATCTGCAAGGAAGAGGACCCGACCCGTCTGGTCACTTCCGGAATGAACAACCCGGACCGGGCCATGAAGAACGGCTTTGCCGACGCGCTGGATCTTCAGGGCTTCAACTACAAGCCGCACCTGTACGAACCGGTCATGAAGCAGTACCCGAAGTGGATCCTCTACGGGGCCGAGACCAGTTCCACGGTGAGCAGCCGCGGCGTGTACCACCTGCCGATCGAGCGATACCAGCGGCACAACTCGCTTCAGGTGACCAGCTACGACGTGATCGCGCCGCCGTGGGCGACCTCGCCCGACGGCGAGTTCGCGGTGCAGGACAAGTTCCCCAACCTGCTGGGCGAGTTTGTGTGGACCGGCTTCGACTACCTCGGGGAACCGACGCCCTACAGCGGCGGCAGGGGCGGCAGCAGCGTCAACTGGCCGAGCCGCAGTTCGTATTTCGGCATCGTGGATCTGGCCGGATTCCCCAAGGACCGCTATTACCTCTACCAGAGCGTCTGGACCAGCGATCCGATGGTTCACGTGCTGCCGCACTGGAACTGGCCCGGCATGGAGGGCAAACCGATCCCGGTGATGGCCTACAGCAACTGCGACGAAGTGGAGCTCTTTCTCAACGGCAAGTCCCTGGGGCGGAAGAAGCGCTTCGGCGAGCCGGTGGTGATCCCGGTGGGACCGAATGAGAGCCAGGACTTGAAGTTCACGAGCAAGTACCGCCTGATGTGGCAGGTGCCGTATGAGCCCGGAACGCTGCGCGTCGTCGGATACAAGGGCGGAAAGCAGGCCGCGGCGAAGGAAGTGCGCACCGCCGGCGCTCCCGCCAGAATCGTTCTGGCGGCGGACCGGGCCAGCATCCGCTCCGACGGCGACGACCTGTCGTTCATAACAGTGCGCATCGAAGACAAGGAAGGCAACTTCTGCCCGCTGGCCGACAACCTGGTCAGGTTCAAGCTGGCGGGGCCCGGCAAGATCGCCGCCGTGGACAACGGCAACGCGGCCACCATCGAGCCCTTCCAGGCCGACTACCGTAAGGCCTTCAACGGGCTGGCACTGTTGATTGTCCGGTCCCAGGCGGGACAGCCAGGGCGTGTCCAGATCACAGCCGCCTCGGATGGCCTCCAGACGGCCCAAACGGTGGTCACAACTACAGCGCGTTGAAGGAACGCGGAACCATTCGCGCGCCGGAGCCGTAGAATGTAGGCAGGGCTATGAGTCTGTTCTTCTCAACTGGGTCCCCAGTCGCTGTGCTGTCGTCTACGGATCTGAGAAATGGTCTGTTCACGGCGCTGGATGCGCTGGGCTGGCGCCGAAAGGTTCTCTCGCTGCCGCCGGATATCAGCCGTTACCACTCTGGCGCCGGGGAACTCACGCGCCTGGCCTGGCAGTATTACGGAGACGGGCTCACCGGCGTGCTGCCGGCCATCGGAACCCACACGCCCATGACCCCCGGGGAAATCCAGGCCATGTTCGGCGACATGCCCCATAACCTGTTCCGGGTGCATGACTGGCGGCGCGGGCTTGTGACCCTGGGCGAAGTCCCGGCCTCGTTCGTGCGCGAACAATCGGAGGGGAAGCTGGACTTCACCTGGCCCGCCCAGGTAGACAAGCTGCTCGTGGAGGGTGGCGCTGACCTGATCCTCTCGATCGGTCAGGTGGTACCGCACGAAGTCATCGGCATGGCCAACCAGAACAAGAATGTCTTCGTTGGCTGTGGCGGCGCGGATGGGATCAGCCGGAGCCATTACCTGGGGGCTGTCTACGGGATGGAGCGGATCATGGGCCGGGCGGACACCCCCGTCCGCAGGCTCCTGAACTACGCCTCGGAGCACTTTGCGCGAGGCCTGCCGATCGTTTACGTCCTCACTGTGGTGGGCAGGAACGACTCGGGCGAGCTGGTGACACGCGGCCTGTTCGTTGGGGATGACGCCGAGTGCTTCGAACTGGCGGCCGCGCTCAGCCTGAAAGTCAATTTCGTCATGCTCGACCGGGAGATCAGCAAGGCCGTGGTCTACCTGGATCCCACTGAATTCAGGAGCACCTGGATCGGTAACAAGGCGGTCTACCGGACCCGCATGGCGCTGGCCGAAGGCGGTGAGCTGATCGTGCTCGCGCCCGGCGTCAGAGAGTTTGGCGAGGACCCGGAGATAGACGGGCTGATCCGCAAGTATGGCTATCCGGGCACGCCAGCGGTACTGGAGGCCGTGCGTCGGAATCCGGACCTGGCGGCTAACCTGAGCGCCGCCGCGCACCTGATCCACGGCTCCTCCGAAGGGCGGTTCTCGATCACCTACTGCCCCGGTCACCTGACCCGCCAGGAGATCGAGAGCGTGAACTTCCGTTACGCCGGTCTCGAGGAGATGCTGCGCCGGTACGATCCATCCAAGCTCCGGGACGGGTACAACACCGTGGCGGGCGAAGAGATCTTCTACATTTCGAACCCGGCGCTCGGCCTTTGGGCTTACCGCGGGCGGTTCGAACAAGCGGTGGGGGGCAGCCAATGAGCGAAGGTCAGTCGGTTAAGAAGGTCGTTGCTTTCCCGACCCGGGATCCGGGAAGGCCGGCCGCCGGCACGCCCGAGGATCGCCTGGATTCGTGGAAGGAGGTAGCCGCCTACCTGCACCGGGGGACGCGCACAGTGCAGCGCTGGGAGCGCGAGGAAGGGCTGCCCATCCACCGCCTACAGCACGACAAGCTCGGTTCGGTTTACGGTTTCAAGTCGGAGTTGGATGCCTGGTGGAAGAGCCGCGGCGCGGCGCTTCCCGGCGATGCCGCGGCGCAAGCCGGCCTCGGCCCTTCGGTCGCCGTACTGCCGTTCGCGGACCTGAGCCGCGAGAAGGACCAGGGGTATTTCTGCGAAGGCGTGGCCGAGGAGATCATCAATGCGCTCAACCGGCTCCAGGATCTCCACGTGGCTAGCCGCACGTCGGCGTTCCGGTTCAGGGACAGCGCCGCGGACATCTGTGAGATCGGGCGCAAGCTGCGGGTCAGGACGCTGCTGGAAGGAAGCGTCCGCAAGGCGGGGGACCGCCTGCGCATCTCGGTGCGGCTCAGCAATGCGGAGGATGGCTACCAGGTCTGGTCGGATACCTATGACCGCCAGATGACAGACGTCTTCGCCATCCAGGAGGAGATCGCGCGCCAGGTGGCGCAGGCGCTCGAAGTCACGCTCAGCCCCGCGGAGAGGGACGCGCTTGGAAAGCCTTCCACCCAAGACATACAGGCCTACGATTACTACCTGCGCGGGCGCAGTTTCTACTACCGCTATGCGCCGCGCGAGGTGGAGTACGCCCAACGGATGTTCACCCAGGCGATTGAGCGCGATCCCCAATATGCCCTGGCCTGGGCTGGTCTGGCGGACTGCGGGTCGTACCTGTATCTGTATGGGGGCCGCAAGGAGGCCGCGCGCGAGCAGGCTGACCGGGCCAGCATACGCGCCGTGGAACTCGGTCCCGAATCGGCGCAGGCGCACGCCTCCCGGGCCCTGGCCCTGTCCCTGAACGAGAGAGATGTGGAGGCGGGGCAGGCATTCGAGGACGCCATCCGGCTGGATCCGAACCTCTTCGAGGCCCGCTACTTCTATGCGCGGCACTCCTTCGTCCACGGGCAGCAGGAGAAGGCCGTGCGGCTTTACGAAGAAGCCATGCGGGTCCGGCCCGAAGACTATCAGTCTCCGCTGCTGGTCGCCCAGAGCTACGACGACCTCGGACGTCCGGAGGATGCCGTCGCCGCCCGCAACAAAGGCATCGAACTGGCGGAGCAGCACCTCAAGCTCAACCCGGACGATGCCCGGGCCTTGTACATGGCCGCCAACGGGATGGCCGCCCTCGGCCAGAAGGAGCGCGGGCGGGAATGGGCCGAACGCGCGCTGGCGGCCCGGCCCGACGATCCGATGCTGCTCTACAACGTGGGCTGCATCTTCTCGTTGCTCGGGTGCGTCGAGGAAGCGATCTCCTGCCTGGAGAGAGGCATCGATCTGGGCGTCGCCGAAAAGGGCTGGTACGAGCACGACAGCAACTTGGATCCCCTGAGAGCACACCCCCGCTTCCAGGCATTATTAACCCGGCTGGCATAGCCCCGCATTGCCAAAGCGCGCCAATCGACGCCACGCACCCGGCGGCGCTCCGTGACGTGAACGCCCGGGGCGTTTGCGCCGTATAAAGGGGTGGACACAGAAAAGTCCACGAAAGGGAGAAACGGGAATGAAGAGACTCACACTGCTGCTGGTGGTGGTTGCCCTGACGCTCGGGAGCGCCTGGGCCAAGAGCTTTGATGTCAACCTGTCCAATCCGTCGGTGGTGGCGGGCACCGAACTGAAGGCCGGGATGTACCGGCTCACGGTCGATGGCACGAAGATGACGCTGTCGAACAGCGCAAAGTCGGTCCGGTGCGACGTGAAAGTGGAGTCCACGGCCGAGAAGCACAAGAGTTCTTCGATGCGATTGGAAGAGGTGAACGGGAAATACCACGTCACGGAAATCCGGCTGGGTGGCACTGACACCAAGCTCGTTCTCGACGCGCCGGCGGGCGCCGTCGGAGGCCGTTAGGCGAGGCCTCAGGATTCGAGAGCCCCGGCGCCGCGTCAAGGCCTTTACATGACGCCGGGGCTGCCTGGACTGTTCCCAAGAGGTGCATCCGGGGGTGCGCGACAAGAATCTGGGACGGGCTTGAGCCCGCGCGGGACTTCAGTCCCGCCTGCGCCGGTTGAAACCGGCGAGCGGGATGAATCCCGCCCCACTCTTCCGTGCGTAGTCCAAACGCCCGGGAGACTTGACCCCGATCGTTTGGATGTGTGATTATTCAGTGTAGTGAATAAAAATCCAATCAAGGCTCGGCACCTTACACAAGACCTTGATCTCTCCACGGAAGAGGTTCGCGAACTCCTCGACCTCGCATCGGCGGTCAAGCGTGATCCGTCGGGCTATGTCACGGCCCTGAAGGGGCGCTACCTGTCGTTGCTCTTCGAGAAACCGTCGCTGCGGACCCGGCTCACCTTTGAGGTGGCGATCAAGCAGTTGGGCGGTGACGCCATCCTGAGCACCGGACCGGTAGGCGGCCGTGAGCCGGTCAAGGACGTGGCGCGGAATCTGGACCGCTGGACGAACTGCATTGTCGCGCGAACGTTCCTGCAGACGACCATTGACGAACTGGCCCGCTGGTCGGGGGTCCCGGTCATCAACGCGCTGAGCAACCTTTACCATCCGTGCCAGGCGCTGGCCGACGTTTTGACCATGAAAGAGCATTTCGGCGAACTGGGGGGACGGAAACTGGCCTTCGTGGGCGACGGCAACAACGTGGCGCACTCGCTGCTGCTGACGGCCACGCGGCTCGGCGTGAGCGTGTCGTTGGCCACACCGCCGGGCTATGAGCCTCGTCCGGAGATCGTCGCGCGGGCCAGGGAACTGGGCGCTCCGGTCAGCATCACCCATGCTCCCGAGGAAGCCGTCGCGGGCGCGGATGTGGTCTACACCGACGTATGGGCCAGCATGGGCCAGGAAGGCCAGAAGCCGGAGCGGCTGATGGCGTTCGAGTCGTATCAGGTGAACGGGAAGCTCATGTCCCGAGCCAGGCCGGAGGCGGTCTTCATGCATTGTCTGCCGGCCAGGCGCGGCGAGGAGGTCACCGACGAAGTGATCGAATCCGCGCAATCGGTGGTGTTCGATCAGGCCGAGAACCGGCTTCACGCGCAGAAAGCATTGTTATTGATGCTGTTGTAGTGGCACGCCGCCGGCGTGCCCAGCCAAGCGGAGGATCATGCACAAGCCCAAAAAAGTCGCGCTCGCCTATTCGGGCGGGCTGGATACGTCGGTCATCATCCCGTGGCTCAAGGAGAACTACGAGTGTGAGGTCGTAGCCGTGTGCGGCAACATCGGCCAGGGCGACGAGGAACTGGCGGGCCTGGAGCAAAAGGCGCTGAAGACGGGCGCTTCGGAAGTCCACGTCGCCGACATGCGCGAAGAGTTCGTCACCGAGTACCTGTGGCGTCTGGTGCGCGCGGGCGCGGTCTACGAGCACAAGTACCTCCTGGGAACTTCGGTGGCTCGGCCGCTGCTCGCCAAGCGGCAGGTGGAGGTCGCGCTCGCTACCGGGTGCGATGCCCTCGCGCACGGCTGCACCGGCAAGGGCAACGACCAGGTGCGCTTCGAACTGACCTACAAGGCCCTGGCGCCGCACCTTACGGTGATCGCGCCGTGGCGCGAGTGGGACATCAAGAGCCGCGAGGACGCTCTGGCCTACGCCGCCAAACACAACGTGCCGGTCTCCGCCACCACAAAGAAAATCTACAGCCGCGACCGGAACATATGGCACATCTCGCACGAGGGCGGCGCGCTGGAGGACCCCGCCAACGCCGCGCCGGACGAGATCTGGATGCTCACCAGAAGCCCCAAGGAGGCGCCTGACCAGCCCGCCGACGTCACCATCGGCTTCGACGCGGGCCGGCCGGTTTCGGTCAATGGGAAGCACTACGCCTCCGGGGCCAGTCTGCTCGAGACGCTGAACCGCATCGGCGCCGAGCACGGCATCGGACGCATCGACCTGGTCGAGAACCGGTTTGTCGGCATGAAGTCACGGGGCTGCTATGAAACGCCGGGCGGCAGTCTCATCATGGCGGCGCACAGGGAACTGGAAGCCCTGACGCTCGACCGGAGCACTCTGCACTACAAGCAGAAGCTCTCGGTGGACTACGCGGAACTGGTCTACAACGGCTTCTGGTTCACGCCGCTGCGCGAGGCCCTGGACGCGTTCTTCGAGACCACCAGCCGCTCGACGACCGGCGAGGTGACGCTGCGTCTCTACAAGGGCAACATTGAGCCAGTCAGCCGGAAGTCGCCCTATTCGCTCTATTCGCTCGACATCGCCAGCTTCACCATGGGCGCGGGTTACGAGCAGAAGGACGCGCTCGGTTTCATCAATCTGATCGGGCTGCCGGTTCAAATCCGGGCCGCGGTCACCAGGAAGAAGTGACGCCATGAAACTCTGGGGTGGCCGTTTCGAGCACGGTCCGTCGGAGGTGTTCGAGCGCTTCTCGAACTCGCTGGCTTTCGACCGGCGGCTGATCGGCGCCGACATCCGCGGCTCCCAGGCCTTCGCCCGGGCGCTGGAGCGCACCGGCATTCTGACAGCGAATGAGCGGGCGGCTATCGTCGAGGCTTTCGATCGGATACTAGAGGACTCGTGGCAGCATGGTTTCTTCGAGGGCGCCACGGATGAGGACGTTCACACGCTGGTTATCCGCAAGCTCAAGGAGCGGGCCGGCGCGGTGGCCGACAAGATCCACACCGGCCGCAGCCGCAACGAGCAGGTCTCGCTCGACACGCGGCTCTTTCTGCGCGACACCGTCGACGAGATCCGGGCGTTGCTGTGCGCATTGATGGATGCGCTGCTCGTCCTGGCGCGGCGTTATCCCGACGCGGTCCTCGCCGGTTTCACCCACACACGCCGCGCGCAGGCCGTGCTGTGGCCGCATTACATCCTGGCTTATTTCGAGATGTTCGCTCGTGACTGGGAACGGCTCGGCGCCGCCCGCCGCGCGGCGAACCTGCTGCCGCTGGGTTCCGGCGCGCTGGCGGGGAGCGGTTTTCCTTTCGACCGGCATGAGATGGCGCGCGAGCTCGGCTTCGAGGGCATCACGCGGAACAGCATGGATGTCTCCGCCGACCGCGATTTCGTGCTCGACTTCCTGCACGCCGCCGCGCTCACCATGCTCCACCTGAGCCGCCTCGCCGAGGATTGGATCTTGTATTCGAGCGGAGAGTTCGGCTGGCTGGAACTGGGGGACGAAGTCACCAGCGGTTCGAGCCTCATGCCGCAGAAAAAGAATCCGGATTCGCTGGAGCTGATCCGCGGCAAGTGCGGCCGGGTGTTCGGAGCCTACGGCGCCCTGTTCATGACGATGAAGGGGCTGCCCCTCACTTACAACCGCGACATGCAGGAAGATAAGGAGCCGCTGTTCGACGCCTCCGAGCAGCTCGCCGGGTCGCTCGGCATGGCGCGGGCCGTGGTCGAGTCCGCGAAGCTGAACCCGGAGAAGACCGCCGCCGCGGCGGAGGAAAGCTGGGTCGTCGCCACCGACCTGGCCGAGGCGCTCTCGCGGGCCGGCACGCCGTTCCACCAGGCGCACCAGATCGTCGGACGGCTGGTGCTCGAAAGCGTCAGGGCGGGGAAGCGTCCCGCGGATTGGACGCCCGAACAACTCGCGTCCTTCGCCCCCGAGTTCGCCCCCGAGATGGCGCGCCTGCTCCGGCCGGAGGAGGGCATGAAGACCAGGGAACTGCCGGGGGGAACCGGTCCGGCTGCCGTCGCCAGGGCCTTGGAGGAGGCGGAGGAACGCCTCGCCGCCATGCGTGCATGAACAAGAGCTACCGCCAGGGACAGGTCCTCAATCTGATCCGCGCGCGCGCCATTCACACCCAGGACGAACTGGCGCGCGCGCTGAAGGACCAGGGAATCGCCGCCGCGCAGGTGACCCTCTCCCGCGACATCCGCGAACTCGGGCTGGTGAAGACCACCGAGGGCTACCGGCAGATTCTCCGCGAGTCCGGCGGGCCGGACTTCGCGGCCGTGGCGGCGGACTTCCTGATGGATGTGCGCGTCGCGCGCAACCTGGTGGTGCTCAAGACCTCGCCCGCCAACGCCAGCACCCTGGCCGCGGCGCTCGACCGGGAAGGCTGGCCGGAGGTCGCCGGCACCATCGCCGGGGACGACACCGTGCTGGCCATCAGTCCGGACGACGCCAGCGCCCAGCGCCTCCGCGACAGGCTGCTCGGCCTGCTGGAGAAGAGCTGAGAAGCTGCGAAGGGCACAGGCCTTCGGCGCGTGAACCATTCCCGGAAGGCCGTTTGAACTGCAGCAAGCCGATGGCAGGATAGCGGCAGACTACGGGCGTAATCCGCGGACCGCAACCACAGCGCACCCAGTCATCATGATCGCTGCATCGCCGCGTTTCGAAATCCGTTCCATGCCATTCGTCCGAGACCCCAGGCACGCGGATCGGCACACGCCTTGCAGACTATTCGATACATCTCGCGGCTGAGTCGCGGGGAGCAGTCCAGTAGTATTCTGAAAGTACTGGAGCTGGGATGACCATTCTGCAAATCGAGCATGCGGTCCCGAATTTTGACGCGTGGAAAAAGGCTTTCGACAGCGATCCCGTGGGTCGGGAGCAAGGGGGAGTGCGCCGCTACCGAGTCTCACGGCCCATCGACAATCCAAACTACGTCATCGTTGACCTTGAATTCGACAGCTCGGCTAAAGCGGAGGCGTTTCGCGCCGCCCTTCACGAGCTGTGGCGCCGTGTCGAGGGGCGAGTTGCGGAGAGCCCGCGAGCGCGCATCATCGAGGCGGTGGAGGACAAGGAATACTGACTGGAACTGA
>Ga0316628_100005456_pt1 | contig 10211 bp, 9 predicted proteins | sample OWC_Aug_M2_C1_D5_FD_207648 | JGI IMG/M metagenome (GOLD analysis project Ga0316628, IMG submission 207648) | Wetland soil microbial communities from Old Woman Creek delta, Ohio, United States - OWC_Aug_M2_C1_D5_C | ecosystem: Environmental > Terrestrial > Soil > Wetlands | place: USA: Ohio... | reverse complement strand
GCGCTCGAGCAGGTCCGCCCGGGTCGCATAGAACAGGTGATAGTCGGCGAGCGAACGCTCGAGGCCAGCGAGTGCCGCGAGGCCGGCGGCAGCGCCATCGCGCATCGCGATCGCGACAGCGCGGTTGAGAGAGACGATCGGCGAAGGAGCACCCGCGGCGAGCTCGTCGTACAGTGGGACGATTGCATGCCAGTCGGTGCGGTCCCACGTGGGCGCGGTCACGTGCACGGCGGTGATCTCGGCCTGCAACACGTAAGGGCCTCGGCCTCCCAGCGAGCGTGCACGGATGAGCGCCATGAGACCCTCGCGCACGAGCTCGGTGTGCCATTTCGATCGGTCCTGCGCGGCGAGCAGGATCGGCGCGCCTTCGGAATCGACACGCGTGTGCGCGCGCGCCGCGGAGAACGCCATCATCGCGACCAGCCCGTAGGCTTCCGGCTCGCGCGGCGCGAGATCGCACAGCAGGCGTCCGAGGCGTAGCGCCTCCGCCTGCAGGTCGAGCCGCATCAGCTCGCCCGCGCGTGCGGTGTGGCCCTCGTTGAACATCGCGTAGAGGACGCCGAGGACGGCGTCGACGCGCGCCGCGAGCTCGTCGCGCTCGGGTGTCGCGTACGGAAGCCCCGCAACGGTCTGCTTCGCGCGCAGGATCCGCTGCGAGACCGTTGCCTCGGTGCACACGAACGCGCGCGCGATCTCCTCGGTCGAGAACCCGGCGACCACCTTGAGCGTGAGCGCGATCGCGTTGTCGATCGAGAGCTCGGGGTGACAGCACGTGAACACGAGCCGCAGGTAGTCGTCGCTGAGCGTGTCGATCGTCTCGTGCATGTCGTCCTCCGCGAGCAGAGGCGCCTTCGCCTCCACGATCGCGTGGTGACGGCGTGCGTCTCGCGCGCTGTTCTTCGCTGCTGTCATCAGCCACGCGCCGGGGTTGCTCGGGACCTCGTCCTGCCACGCGCGCAGCGCCGCCAGCGCAGCTTCCTGGAATGCTTCCTCGGCGGCGTCGAGGCTCCCGCACAGTCGCAAGAGTCCTCCGACGATGCGGCCGCGCTCGCGCCGCACGGTGTCCTCGATGATCGCGGTCAGGTACGCCATAGCTCGCGAATCTCGAGCGCCCCGTGGACGATGAACTCGCTCCCCTGCGCCCACGCAACGACATCGTCGATGCTCGCCATGCGCATCAGGAACACGCCGCCGATCACTTCCTTGCTCTCGAGAAACGGCCCGTCGAACACCGCGCGGCGCGCGACGCGCTTGCCGGTCGTCGGCGGCTGCAGACGATTGCCGCCGAGCGCCGAGTCTGCTGGAAAGCGCGTGCTCGTCTGTTTGTCGATGCGGTCCATCGCCTCGAGCCACGCCGCTTCTGTCAGCGCGTTGCCGAGCACCGCGCACGCGAAGATCTTGCCCGGCCTGGCTTCCTTGCCGGGCTTGATCTGACCTTTCATCACCGGGCGCACATCGATCTCGTCGGACGGCAGCGTCGGGCAGTCGGCAGCGAGCCTGGCCGCCTCGTCGAGGCTGTCGGCTTCGATCCAGTAGTACGCGCCGAGCGCAGGTGAAAACGGCCCGTTCTCGACGCGCGCTGGATACACGCGCTTGCCCTCGCGGCTGGGGCGCATCCGACCGGTATCGCGCAGCCGGTTGCCCAGAGCTTCCGCGTAGCGCGCGCGCCGAGCGATCAGATCCGCCATGTCCGCGGGGGACTGTGCCGCGTGGGCGGTCTCGTCCTCGAGGACCATCAGCATGTATCCGCTCATCAGCCGCGCTCCTTGCGATTGGGCTCGCCGGTGCCGGTCTCGATCAGCTTCTTCAGGCTGTCGAGGTGGAAGCTCCAGGCGCCCGAGCAGTCACCATAGCACTCGATCTTCGGCACGAGCCCGACGTGCGTGAACCGGATCTCGGTCTTGCCGGCACGCTTGCGGATCGAGAACACGACGTCGGTTCCGTTCCATTCCGACGTGTCCTCGACGAAGTTGATGTCCGCGTCGGAGATGTGCCACACGACCTTCTGACCGGGCACGAATTCGCGGATCTCGTGCACCGAGCGGTGCAGGTTCTTGTAGCGGAACGTGAACACCGCGCCGAGCCGATCCGTGTCGCCCTCGATGTCCTCCGACCACCAGCCGCGCACGTCATTGATGGCAGCGAACGCCTGCTCCGGCGTCTGATCGACGAGGAACGTCTTGGTGTAGTCGTTCGCGATCAGCCGGCGGAGGCCATCGTGCAGGTGATAGGTCCAGCCGTCGCGGCACGCGTCGTAGCAGGCGCACTCGGGCACGAGGCCTTCGTGGGTGAACCGAACCTCGGTGCCGTCTCGCGTTCCGGCGATCTCGAACACGATGCTGGTGCCGGTCCACTCGCTCGGGTTCGGGAAGTTGATCGCGCTCTCGGTGACGTGCCAGACGATCTTCTCGTTCGGCACCCATTCGGTGATCTTGTGCTTGATCCGGAACACGTCCGCGTAGCGGTACGTGAACTCGGCGCCGAGGGCGTCGGTGCGGCCAGAGACCTCTCCGCCCGCCCACCATGCAGGAACGTTCGCGATTGCGTGGAAGACCTGCTCGGGGTTCTGCGAGACCTTGATCGTCGTCGTGAAGCTGTTCATCGGGGACCTGCCTTTCACGAACGCGACGATCCAGCCGCCTCCGATCCGACATGGCCGCTAACATGTGGAAGTTGCTGGCTCCTACCGATGGAACAGGTCCGAGATCAGGCCCTTCCGGAAGTCGCTGCGCGGCGCGAAGTAGCTCGCGATCATCGCGCGCCGGGATCCCTCGTCGCGGGTCGTCACGTCGAGCAGCACGCGGTCCTTCGCCTTGACGATCGTCTCGAGCGAGCCGGGAGGCGCGCGATAGACCAGCACGTCCCCCTTCTTGAACCCGCGGCTGGCCATGCCCGCGAAATCGCGCTGCACGCCCGCCCACGCGTTCGCGAACGTGCTCGGCGTGATGTACCCGGCATTCCTTGCGCGCTCGAGATTCTTGCGCGCGGCATCGAGGAACTCTCCGAGATCGGCGCTGCGCAGGAACTGGACCTGGACGGTCATGTCGTTCGCCGCGAGCGCGGTTTGCGCGACACGCTCCGCGAGCTGGTCGGAGTAGCGCTGGTTCTCGGCGAGCTGGCGAAGCCGGTCGCGCGTCGCGTCGTCCACCCAGACGTCGATGTTGGCCACGTCGATGCCGAGGAACGTCCGCTCGTACTTCGTGTGCATGTGGCCGAACACCGCGAGCAACGCGACCAGCAGAAATCTCATGCATGCCAGCGCTGCATCGCGCGTGCCGTGTAGCGCGCGTACACTTGCGCGCGATGCGTCTTTTCGCGCTGGCCGCCGTGTTCGCGATCCTTCCTGCGACGGCAGGGGCTTCCCCGCCACCGCCGGCGGATGCGTTCGATGCGCTGCACTGGCGGATGGTCGGGCCGTTTCGCGGTGGTCGCACGCGTGCCTGTGCGGGGGTGCCCGGGCGGTCGAACGTGTTCTACATGGCGCCGGTCAACGGTGGCGTCTGGAAGACCGATGACGCCGGTCGCACGTGGCACCCGATCTTCGACGACCAGCCGACGCAATCGATCGGCTCGCTCGCGGTCGCGCCTTCGAATCCGAACATCATCTACGCCGGCAGCGGCGAGGGCCTGTTGCGCCCCGACCTCTCCGTGGGCAACGGCGTTTACAGATCGAGCGATGCCGGCAAGACGTGGACGCACGTCGGTCTCGACGGCGCGCAGCAGATCCCGCAGCTCGCGGTCGATCCGCGCAATCCTGATCGCGTGTTCGCCGCCGTGCTCGGCCATCCGTACGGACCGAGCCATGACCGCGGCGTCTACCGCTCGCTCGACGGCGGCAAGACCTGGGACCAGGTGCTCTACCGGAACGACAACACCGGCGCATCCGACATCGCGATCGATCCGAAGCATCCCGACGTGATCTACGCAGCCATGTGGGAGGCGCGGCTCGGCCCGTGGGAGGACGACAGCCAGTATCAAGGCACGAGCGGCGGCCTGTTCAAGTCGACCGACGGCGGCAAGACCTGGAAGCAGCTACACGGTGGTCTGCCGGCGAACCTCGTGCAAGCCGACATCGCGATCGCGGCGAGCCGCCCGTCGACGCTGTACGCGACGCTGTCGACGACCGAAGAGAGCCCCTACGGCAGCGGCAAGGGCAACGGCCTGTATCGCTCCGACGATGCCGGCGAGACATGGCGCTCGGTCACCACCGACGACCGCGCGCTGATGAAGATCGGCGGCGGCGATCTGATGGTGCCGGTCGTCGATCCGACGAACCCAGAAGCCCTCTACGTCGCGAGCATCGTCGCGATGAAGTCGAGCGACGGCGGCAAGACCTGGACGTGGCTGCGCGGCGCACCCGGCGGCGACGACTACCAGAACCTGTGGATCAACCCGACCGATCCGAAGACGATCGTGCTCGTCAGCGATCAAGGCGCGGTCGTCACGGTCAACGGCGGCGCGACGTGGACCAGCTGGTACAACCAGCCGACGGCGCAGCTCTATCACGTTGCGGTCACCGCCGACGTGCCGTATCGCGTGTGCAGCGGGCAGCAAGAGAGCGGCTCGGTGTGCATCGCGAGCCGCGGCCTCGACGGTTCGATCGGCGAGCGCGACTGGCATCCAGCGGCGATCATCGAGTACGGCTACGCGGCGCCGGATCCGCGCGACCCCGACGTCATCTATGGCGCCGGCCGCACCTCGGTCACGCGCTACCGATGGTCGACGCACCAGACCCAGGACGTCACGCCGATCGTGCTGCGCGGCACCGCGCGCGCCGAGCGCACGCAGCCGATCGTGTTCTCGCCGGTGCGCCCCGATCTGCTCTATTACGCCGCGAACACCGTGTTCTCGACGACGAACGGCGGCCACAGCTGGCAGACGATCAGCCCCGACCTCGGCCACCCCGATCCGGGCATGCCCGCGACGATCGGCCCGCTCGGCGCGAAGGATCACGAGAAGCACCGCGGCGCGGTCTACTCGCTCGCACCGTCGTACAAGACCACGCGGACGCTATGGGCCGGCACCGACGACGGCAAGCTGTGGGTGACGCACGACGGCGGCGCGCACTGGAACGACATCACGCCACCGGCCGTCGCGCCGTGGAGCAAGGTCACCCAGCTCGATGCGTCGCGGTTCGACGACACGACGGTGTACGCGTCCGTCAGCCGGCTGCGCCTCGACGATCTCGCGCCGTACATCTATCGCACGCACGACAGCGGCAAGACGTGGACCGCGATCGCGACGGGGTTGCCGCCGGGACCGGTCAACGCGGTGCGCGCAGATCCGGTGCGCAAGGGCCTGCTCTACGCGAGCACGGAGACCGGCGTGTTCGTGTCGTTCGACGACGGCGACTCGTGGCAGTCGCTGCAGCGCAACCTGCCGCACACGTCGGTGCGCGACATCGTCGTTCACGGCAGCGATCTGATCGTCGCGACGCACGGGCGCGGGTTCTGGATCATGGATGACATCTCGCCACTGCGGCACGTCGCCGCGGGCATGACGACGACGCTGCTGCCTCCCGCGCCCGCGCTGCGGTTGCCGCGCAGCGAGTATCCCGACACGCCGATTCCACCCGACGAGCCGCTCGCGGAGAACCCGCCGACGGGCGCGAGCCTCGACTACTATCTCTTGTCGGCCGCCAGTGACGTTCGAATCGAGATCCGCGACGCGAAGAACCAGCTCGTGCGCGCGTACGCGAGCGGCGATCCGCCGGAGCTCACTCGCGCCGAGCTCGCGAAGCAACTGATCCCCGCGTACTGGGTGCTGCCACCGCAGCAACTCGGCAAGACGCGCGGCATGCACCGCTGGATCTGGGATCTGCGGCGCACGCGGCCGCACGCGCCGCGATACGGCTATCCGATCAGCGCGGCGCCGCACGCGACGGTGCGCACGCCCGAGGGTGCGCGCGTGCCGCCGGGCACGTACACGGTGAAGCTGATCGTCGATGGACAGACGTTCGCGACGAAGCTCGAGGTCCTGCCCGATTCGCGGATCAAGCTGCCGGCTGCCGTCCTCTCGCAGCAGAACAAGCTCGAGACCCAGCTCGCGGACCTTCTCGATCACGCCTCTGCGGCGACGCTCGAGGCACAGTCCGTCGTCGATCAGCTCGCGAAGCTCTCTCCAAAGAGCCTCACGCTCGCCAACCAGGTCGCCGATGCGAAGGCGAAGGTCTCGACGCTGCTCACCGGCGGCAAGCACGAGCACGGTGATCCGGACGCGCCGGCTCTCGCGGCCGCCGCGCGCGAGGTTGCGGACCTCTACGAGAAAGTGCAGGTCGACGCCGCACCGACGACGGCGCAGCTCGCGGCCGCGCGTGCGTACGACCGCGAGGTCACGACGCTGCTCGCGAGCTGGCGCGCATTCCAGGGCACGGAGCTCGCCCAGCTCCAGACCGCGCTCGCCGCCGCGAAGCTGCCCGCGATCGACCTCGAGAAAGCACCGACGACCGAACAAGACGGCGGCGACGAGGAATAGACGCCGCCGGTTTTTTCGACGGGTTCAGAGGACATTTTCTAATTGTCGAAGTCAGGGCCGACAGCCACACTGCCGAAATGCACAAGGCGCAGGGGATGGAGCGGATCGTTCTGTGGAGCGCGATGGTCTCCTCGCTCCGGAGCTGCTTTGGCTGCTCGGCGCTGCTACGCATCGTCAGCCAGACGGATGGCTTTTGCGATGAGTGTCTGGAGCGCTCGCGGCGTTGTCGCGAAGATGAGCTCGGCGGCGAATCCTGACCCGCATTGCCGGCGCGGGCACTCTCGAGGCGCCGCGCGCGTCAGGGGCCCGAGCTCGGGGATCGCGGTCGCCCGAGCACGCGGCGGATCGCATTGGCCAGATTGCCGCGGAGATCCTCGGGTGTCAGCTGGAAGATGTTGACGCCGGGATCGATCACATCGGTGATCGATATCAGCTTCACGTGGGGATGATTTCGTCCGACGAACTCGCGCATCTGGTTCGCTGGCGCCGCCGGAATCGAATCCGCCACCGCAATCACGTCCGGCTCGAAGCTCGACTCGCCGAGGCGCACGATCGCCTCCAGTGAGGTCGCAGCCTCGATCAGGCTGCAGCCCACGGTTCGAAACGCGTCGCCGAGCAGCTTTCTGCGGGTCGCGTCTTCGTCGATCAGGACCACCGAGATGACGCGCTCTCGCGTGCGGGATGCGGCGGTCATTTCGTTGACGAGCCGAACCAGGGCGGGTGTCGCATCGAGGCAGATCGCGACGCTGTCGTTCCCGATCCGCACGATCGTGCCCTCGAGGCGGTTCCACTGCGCGAGGGGATCATCGAGCCGCAACTCGATGTCGACGGACCGGCCAAGCAGCCCCATCGGCGCCGTGACAAGCGTGGTCGCGAGAAACCCGCCCTCACTGAGGTTGACGAGCCGCGCGCGCACCGCGTACTCACCAGCCAGCAGGATCGCGGTGCCCTTGAGTGCTATCCGTGCGTGCTTGCGGCGTTCTGTGATCTCGGTCATGGGCCGATCGCGGACCTATCTCGCAATCCATTGGGCGAGTCTCAGCCTCGCGTCTGCACCGAGCTTGGTGCACTCGTCTGCCTTCAGGATCTGGGACAGCTCCGATAGGTGATGCGTGAGCTTGCCGATTGCCTCGGCAGCGCCGGACCGCAAGCTGTTCTTCTTGTGCTCGATGATCTCGGTGATCAGCTCGCGCTTGCGGCTCGCGACTCGCATCTCCAGGTCATCGGGGCGGCGCTTCACGGTGCATCTCCCTGCGGGGCACCGCTGGACACGGCCGGCAAGGTTTCGAGCGCCGCCCAGCAGCGACCACAGCGGCTGGCGGCCCGCATCCCGATCCCGTGACACACGGGACACTCGCGGGTCTCGGGCGCAGACCCCAGTGCGAGAAGCGCCACGAGCTCGGTCCACGCGGCGTGGAACGCGGGCGTCGACGGCGACTGCACGACCTCCCGCCCGATGACATCGATGACCACTCGCAGCTTGGCCGTGGCTTCGTCCGAGTAACTCGACATGGCCGGCACCATAGACGTCGAGTGGTACTTCGACAATTCGGTAATTGGATGCACGCGTGACGGGAAAACCGTTGGTTCAGGCAAAGGTCTTCTTCGGCGCGACCTCACAGCTCTGCGCTGGATCGTCGAGTTTTCGAACTAAGTCTGCGATCGTTCGGTCGTGGCCTCACCGCGAGCCGGACGTGATACGGTGGCGCAGCGGATCGAGGAATCCGAACACATGATGGATTCACGGCGCATCGAGCCCGGCCTCTACATTGCCGCCCACAAGCACTCGCGCCAGCACCGTGCCGAGATCGAGGCCAGCGCGCGCTGCGGTTGTTTCTTTTGCTTTCGTTCGTTCGCGAGCGCGGACATCAAGACCTGGATCGACGCCAACCAGACTGCGCTATGTCCGCGGTGCGGCGTTGACTCGGTGATCGGCAGCGCGTCGCAGCACCGCATCGACGATGTGTTCCTGCGCGGGATGCACGAGCACTTCTTCTCGAGCACGAGGCGATAGCCCGATACCCAGCTCCGACAACGGTCCCGCCGTCGCGAACCCCGACCCTAGATGGGCGTCATCGCGAGGCCGGTTGCCTCGACCGCGGCCGCGATCCGCAGGAGCGTCGTCTCGCCGCCTCGCCCGGCGACGAACATGATCGACAGCGGGCGGCCCCGGTCGTCCGCGCCGCACGGCACGGCGATCGCCGGCAGGTCGGTCAGGTTCGCGAGCGGCGTGAACGCGCCGAGCGCGCGCAAGAGCAGCAGCTCGGCGCCCTCCTCGACAAGCGCGCTCGTGATCGCCGGCGGCGGGATCGCGGTCGTCGGCAAGGCGAGCACGGGCGTGCGCTCGAGGACGCGCGCCGTCGCCTCGCGGAGCACGTCGCGCTGCCGGTACAGCTGCGCGGCGTCGTCGCTCGACATCGCCGCGCCGACCGCGTAGCTCATCTTGCCGGCCGGCGTGGTCGCGCGACCCGCGTACGGCCCGGTCGCGGCCTCGTGCGCGCCGATCAGCCCGCCGAGGAACGTCGCGCACGGCAGGCCGGGCAGGTCGACCTGCTCCACGACGACGCCGAGCGCGCCCAGCGCACGCTCGAACGCGCGCGTGACCGATCGCGCGGCGCGCAGCCGACCGAGCGGGACGCCCACGCGGTCGGGCACCCACGGCGTCACCGGCGCGACGGGCTCGCCCGCCATCACCTGCCACAGCCGTGCACAGTCGTCGACGGTGCGGGTGATCGGCCCGACGGCGTCGAGCGTGCGCACCGGGCTGCGGATGCCGTCGCGCGGCACGCGATCGCGGCTCGGCTTGAGGCCGACCAGACCGCAGAACGCCGCCGGGATGCGGATGCTGCCGAGCCCGTCGCCGCCGACCCCGTAGCGCGCGAGCCCGGTCGCCACCGCCACGGCCGTTCCCGTGCTCGATCCGCCGGGCGCGTAGCCGGGGGCTCGCGGGTTCGCGGGCATCGCGTAGTTCATCACCGACCCGATGCCATCGATGCCGAGCTCGGTCATCTTGGCCTTGCCGATCACGCGCCCGCCCGCGGCGCGGATCCGGGCGACGATCGTCGCGTCGTGCGTCGCGAGCTCGCCACCGCCCGCGAGGCCGACGCCGGTCGCGCATCCAGCGACGTCGATCTGATCCTTGATCACCACGTCGCCTTCGAGGATCCCGGCCGGGGACGGGCGCGGCGCGATCGACTCGATCAGTGGCTCGGCGTCGCGCTCGCCGACCGCTGGCTCGGGCCGGCGCGCGGCGAACCGATCGGGCGCGATCACCGGCACGGGCGCCTTCGCGATGAGTCTCAGCAGCCGGCCGGGCTGCCGGCGAGTGAGGAAGCGCCGTACGACGTCGTGGAATCCGCTCACGCCGCCACTGTGCGCCGGGCGGCCGTCCGCGACAATCGCGGCGACCACATACGATCGGACATCTACGGCCGGGTCGCGCGCCAGGCCGCCGGGGTCATGCTCGTCCAGCGCTTGAACGCGCGGTGGAACGTGCTCGGCTCCGAGAACCCGAGCATGAACGCGACCTCCGCGAGCGGCATCTTGCGGTCGCGGACGTAGCTCCGCGCGAGCTCGGCCCGCGTGGCGTCGAGGAGCTCGCGGAACGAGGTGCCGCTCTCCTCGAGGCGGCGGCGCAACGTGCGCGAGCTGGTCGCCAGCTTGCGCGCGACCACGTCGATCGACGGCACGCCGCGCGCGAGCTCCTCGGCGATGATCGCGCGCGCGCGATCGAGCAG
>Ga0316628_100005455_pt1 | contig 10211 bp, 9 predicted proteins | sample OWC_Aug_M2_C1_D5_FD_207648 | JGI IMG/M metagenome (GOLD analysis project Ga0316628, IMG submission 207648) | Wetland soil microbial communities from Old Woman Creek delta, Ohio, United States - OWC_Aug_M2_C1_D5_C | ecosystem: Environmental > Terrestrial > Soil > Wetlands | place: USA: Ohio... | reverse complement strand
GATCTTGAACACGGCATAGAACCTGCCCATGTACTGCTCGAAGCCGGTCTGGAAGAACGTGACTGCGACGGCCACGAACAGGCCCCACATCAGTCCCAGCACCCCGGCCACCTTGGCTACAGGCGCAGGCTCGATTGCCTTCAATACCTTCAACGAATCACCTTAGGGATTATTTGGTGCCGGACGATATTAAAAATACCTTCGGTTCGCATTCAGTCGTTCCTGAACGCCACAGACGACGCGAAATTCAGCGCAAATAGCAAGCCAGCGTACACTATCGTAAGAGCGCCCGCGCCAGCCATGTTCTGGCCTAAACTTTCGGGTATGTATCTGCCCACATCCGACAGCCGCCATGCGATGTCAGGTGAGTATGCGCTTACGGTGTTGAGCACGAACTCTCCGATTGCGTTCATGTTATATCCCAATGAATGCAATCCCAACCCGACCAATCCGACAGCCGGTGCGTCCACAAACACGGCTGCGACATACTGCTTGGCATACGTGTTCTCTTTTATCCCAGCAAGCGTCGAAATCGGCCTAGTCGTTACGGCATCTATTTTGTAAAGCATTTCCAGAAGACGCCCTTTGTCCATGATAGAATTTGAACACTGAGAGTTTAATATTTGTGCAGGGGGTGGGATTCGAACCCACGAAGGCACTAAGCCACTGGGTGTCCTGCGGCCCTGCGGCCGACCTAGGCCCAGCCGAATTGACCAGACTATCGGACCCCTGCGTCTTTGCTGCTTGCTAAATCACTATGGAGCTTATCTCGCTTAAATCGTCGATGACTAAGATGCCTCCTATTTCGCTGAGGTCGACTGCGTTCAGTGCGGTCGTGAGTATCGCGGTCGCGCAGCCCGCGGCCTTGCCCGCCTCCGCGTCGACGAGCGTGTCGCCGACGTACAGCACCTCGTCCTTCTCCAGCCCGAGCTCGCGGCAGGCCTTCACTATCGGCTCGGGCGAAGGCTTAGGCTCGGCCTCGTCCCCTCCCACGACCAGATCCAAGTAGCGCAGTATGCCGAACTTCTCGAGTGTCTTGAGCGCTATCGTCCTGTCCGTGCCCGTGACCACGGCCAGCTTCAGCCCCGCGGCCTTCAGCAGCTCGAGCGTAGGCAGCGTCCACGGGAAAATCCTGTCGAGCCCCTCGAAGAGCGGGAGGATTTTCCTGTACTCTACGTATATGTCCTCCATCCTCTCCTTCGGCACGTCGAAGAGTATGCCGTCGATGTTCAGCCTGAACTTCCTGCCCCACAGACGCTGTATGAACGCTTCGCGGCTCCACGGCTGCATCCCGAACTTCTCCAGCGCCGCGTTTATGGCGCCGTGGTACTTGTCGATGGAATCGATGAGTGTGCCGTCCTTGTCGAGCAGCACGGCCTTGTATTTCGGCATAATAGAATTTGCACTCGCGGGTTAAAGAATTTCCACTGTTTTCCTTTTGGAGCGCACGCCCGCGACGATTCGCACGCACGACGAAGGCCGGCCGAAGTGCTTCGCCAGCTTCTTCACGATCTCCTCGTTCGCCTTCCCCTTCACGGGCTTCGCCCGTACGCCGATTGCTATGGTTTTCGCGGCCTCGTCTACCTCGACGAAGTCCTTGTTGAACTTGACCGAGAGCGAATAGAGCATACAATTACTTCAAACTCGAAACGCTTTAATCCAGCGAAGCAAGAAATTAATCATATCGAAGGCTCGGATGCGGGGCCGTTTCCGGGACGGTTAACGGACGTTCTGGCTGCGGCCCTGCCGAAAAGCACAGAAAAATTTCTAAAAACGATAAAAATAAGGAGTGCTCCCTCTGGGATTTGAACCCAGGTCTCAAGCTCGAGAAGCTCGAATCCTTAGCCGGGCTAGACGAAGGGAGCACCTTTGTCCAAAATATCTTATCGCGCAGTGCTTAAAAATGGAACGCTTTCCCTACGCGACGGCCGGCACAAGGTTCATGACTAGCGCGATCGCCACGGGCACGGCGAAGCCGATCACCGTGCCGGCTATCACCTGGGCCGTCGTATGCACGCGCAGCTTCAGCCTGGACCAACTGATCAGCGGTATCAGCAGGTAGAACGGCGTGAACCACGCGCTAATCATGGTCATTATGGTCGTCACGGCCGTGAACGCGTACAGGTGGCCGCTTATCTTCCACTTCGTCCGCACCACGTAGACGAGCGGCGCCATCAGCAGCAGCGATATCATGGCGAACACGAACGCCTGCGGCACGCCGCCCGAGCGCGCGATCATCAGCGATATTATGAGCGCTAGCATGGACAGCCTCAGGGAGCGGATGTTGAACTTCTCAGGCTCGTTCGCGTAGCCGCGTATGGCGTCCATGGCCACGAAGCACAGCGCCGAGAAGCCTACGAACATGAGGAACGTCTCGACTGTCGGGTGCGCGCCCGGGCCGAAAAGGAATATGTAAGACGCCAGCGCCACCACGGCTGTTATGACGGTGTTGCTGGCCAGGAAGGTGCTCTCCACCCTCTTCGCGAACTCCGCGCTGTGGAGGAAGGCCTTCGCCGCGGCAACGCGTTCCCTGATCTTTTGCATGATTACGGACCCCACATTTCTTATTTAGTTTCCCGTTGCTATTTTTATTTGTATTGCCCGGAGCTAGTTTTGCGCATACATGGAAAGCCGGCAGGACAGATGAGCCCGACGCGATTTGAACGCGTATCAACCGGTCCGAAGCCGGCCGCTCTATCCAGGTTGAGCTACGGGCCCGTCGCTCGCAGCGCGGACAACTTAACATTCGGCGCCTCCCTATAAAAGGTTGCGCCCCGGCCGCGGGCCGCAATCCGGGCGGTTGGGTTTAAATAATACACCTCCAATAATTCTTATTACATCTCAGATTTGCGGGCAACGACACTGCCCCATTTTTACATTTTATTTCGATGACGCAGTAACGGCGAAGGTGACGGTGGAAAGATGGTCGTCGAAACCGCGGCTGTCGCGGCAATTGTGGAGGCGTACGGAGTATACGCAGTGCTCGGCACCGCCGTTGCAGGCTTGCTGTACGCGCTTTTCCTGATAAGGCAGACGCTCAGGCACGACGAAGGCACGGACAAGATGCGCAAGGTCAACGGCGCGATAATGCAGGGATCGAAAGCATACCTGAAGAAGCAGTTCCGCAGCATCATGCTGCCCGTTGCGTTCCTGGCGATCGCGCTGTACTTCACGGCCAGCGCGCAGACCGCCGACGTGGCGCTCGGGCGCGCGGTGGCTTTCCTGATGGGCTCTCTCTTCTCGGGCGCGGTCGGATACATCGGGATGACGATGGCTGTGAAGGGGAACGTGCGCGTTGCTTCTGCGGCGCGACGCAGCTTCGGAGAGGCACTGAAGATCGCGTATCGCACGGGCACCATAACGGGCATGCTCACGGACGGCCTCGGCCTGCTCGGCGGCACGCTGATATTCATGATTTTCGGGCCCGAGAAGGCTTTCGAGGTGCTGCTCGGATTCGGATTCGGCGGCAGCATGATCGCGCTCTTCTTGCGAGTCGGCGGTGGCATCTACACCAAGTCCGCTGACGTCGGAGCAGACCTCGTGGGCAAGGTGGAGCACGGAATACCGGAGGACGACCCGCGCAACCCGGCCGTGATCGCGGACCTCGTGGGCGACAACGTCGGCGACTGCGCCGGAATGGCAGCCGACATCTTCGAGTCGTACGAAGTCTCGATCGTCGCGGCGATGATACTCGGGCTGGCCGCGTTCCCCGGCAGCATCGCGGGCGTCATGTTCCCGCTGCTGGTGCGGGCGATGGGCGTGCTCAGTTCGATCGTTGGCACTTATGTGGTCACGGCCGGAGGCAAGTCCGGCGGCGAGTCGCAAGACGCCATGAAGGCGATAAAGAAGGGCTTCAACGTCTCAGCGCTGATATCGATCATAGGGTTCTTCGCGCTGTCGTACTACTACATGGGCAGCCTCGCGCCGTTCTTCGCAACGCTCAGCGGCGTGCTGCTAGCGGTGCTGATAAACTATCAGACCGACTTTTTCACGTCGAAGAAGTTCGGGCCGGTGAAGGAAATTGCCAAATCCGCGCTCACGGGGCCGGCGACCGTGGTGCTGAACGGACTGTCGACGGGATACGAGGCGGCGGTCGCTTCGATTCTTCTCATAGCCGCTACGATAGTGGCAGCAAGCGCGATAAGCGGCACGGACTATGTGATGGTCACATACAGCATCGCGCTCGCAGGCATAGGCTTCCTGACGCTCACAGGCAACAACGTGTCGATGGACGCGTTCGGTCCGATCGCGGACAACGCGGGCGGCATCGGGGAGATGGCCGGGCTGGAGCCGAAGGCGCGCAAGGTGCTGGACGAGCTAGACTCGGTCGGCAACAGCACGAAAGCGATAACGAAGGGCATAGCGATTGGCTCGGCCGTGCTCGCTGCAATCTCTCTTTTCAACTCGTACTTCGAGGTGGCGGGCATAACCACGCTCTCGCTGCACGACCCGATAGTGTTCGTCGGGCTGCTCATAGGCGCGGCGGTGCCGTTCCTCTTCAGCTCGATTGCGATCCGCGCGGTCAGCCGTGGCGCGTTCAGCATGGTGAACGAGGTCAGGCGCCAGTTCAAGGACAGGCCCGGCATACTCAAGGGCACGGAGGAGCCTGACTACGGCCGCTGCGTCGAAATCAGCACCGCGGCCGCGCAGAAGGAGCTGCTGACGCTCGGCGCTATAGCGATACTCTCGCCGCTCATCGTAGGGTTCGCGCTCAAGGAGTTTGCGCTCGGCGGGTTCCTGGTCGGATCCATCGCGAGCGGAGCGCTGCTTGCTGTTTTCATGTCGACCGCAGGCGGGGCGTGGGACAACGCGAAGAAGTTCATCGCGGCCGGTGCGTACGGAGGCAAGGGCACGGACACTTACAAGGCCGCGGTCGTTGGCGACACGATAGGCGACCCGCTGAAAGACACCGCCGGTCCCGCATTGAATCCGATGCTGAAGGTCATAAACCTCATAACGGTGCTCGTGGCGCCGACCATGCTCGCGTTCAAGTCTGACGTGTCAGTATCGGCAGCGGCCGTGGTCGTGTGCACGGCCGGCATCGTATGGGCGCTCTGGCGCAGCAGGAAGACTGTCGAGCTGAAATAGATTTTTCGTTCTTTGGAAAATAAAAAACGCTAGCCTAGAGTTTAGCCTAGGCCAGCAAGAAAATGTTCTCACTCAATTAATCGCGCCCGGCACCTTCGGGAACGCGGACGCGTCCGCTATGTCGTCGAGCCCGCACACGAACTTCGTCAGGCGCTCGACGCCGATTCCGAAGCCGGACGTCGCAACGATGCCGCGTTTCGCAAGCTCGAGGTATTCCGCGTAGCTTTCCAGACGTCCAATGCGCTTCAGGCTTTCCACGATTTTTTCATATTCGAATTCGCGCTCGCTGCCTGAAGACACCTCGCCGAAACGCTCGGGCATTATCAGGTCGAAGTCCAGCAGCGTGTCGCCGCCGTCGCACCTGTAAAGGAACCCGCGCTCGTCGAGAAGGCTCTTCGGCCAGCCGGTAATGAAGAACGGCTCGCCCATCTTCGCGGACAGCGCCTTCTCCAGTTGCGTGCTGATCGAGTCTCCGTACTTCATCTCGAACCCGAATTCTTTCGCGGCCGCGACCACTTCCTTGTACGTGATTCGCTTGAACGGAACGCGCGGCACAGACAACTCGCGTCCGAGCGCCGTAAGTTCCTTGCCGCATTTCGATTTCACGTCCGCCAGCACGAAGCTTATCGCTTCCTCCAGCAAACGAATCGCGTCCTCGCATCTGCCGAGCGTCTCCACTTCGACCTGGTAGAACTGTGCCAGGTGCCGTCCGTCGCCCGCGAACTCCGCAGGCTCCTTGCGCGCGCACGGCGTGAACGCGAAGAAGCTCCCGACCTGCGTTGCTATCAGCGGCTTGTGTATGGTCAGCGCGCTGAGCAGCTTCATCGGCTTTCCGTAGTAGTCGATTTCGAAGAAACCCGCTGCTCCGATGCCAGAGTCTGTGAACGGCTCGAACACCGGCGGCAGCACTTCGAGAAGACCGCGGCCTTCGAAGAACCTGCGGATCGAACGCATCAGCTCGCTCTGCACGCGCAGCACGAGCCTTTTCCTCTCGGACTTAGAAACCGAACTTGATGTAGTTTCGCCTGAACACGGTCTAGAAAACGTTTTGACGATCCCCTTTCGTTTTTTCACCTTCCATCTTCGAACACCTCTTTTGTTTTTTTCTGCCGAAACAAACTGAAAAATTCGGAGCGCCCCGGATGCGATTTGAACGCATGACCACCTGATTTCTATTCGGGCAAGAGCTGCTTTCGACTTGCCGAGTAACAGTCAGATGCTCTACCAGGCTGAGCTACCGGGGCCTGTTGTTTTATTATCACCTTCTTGGTTAAATTTCTTTTCGTTTGCTTTGCATGCGCCGTTCACGGCGCTATGCGATTCATCATCCTCGGGAACGAAATCGCGTCGCGTATGTGCTCGAGCTTCAGCATCCACATCAGCAGGCGCTCGATGCCCATGCCGAACCCGCTGTGCGGCATAGTTCCCCACTTGCGCAGGTCGAGGTACCAGTCATAGTCCTTCTCCTTCAGCCCGTCCTCCTCTATGCGCTTGAGCAACGCGCGGTAGTCGTGCGTGCGCTGGCCGCCGCCTATCAGTTCGCCGTAGCCCTCGGGCGCGAGCAGGTCCGCCGAGAGCGTGACCTTCGGGTCGTCCGGAGCGGGCATGTGGTAGAACGCCTTCACACCCTTCGGGTAGCGCAGCACGAAGAACGGTATCTTGTGTTTTAGCGTGAGCGCTTTCTCCATCTCCCAGTCGAGGTCGTCGCCGTACTTGACAGCCACGCCGTCCTTCTTCAGGATTTCTATGGCTTCGGCGTACGTTATGCGCTTGAACGGTGGCTTGACCGCAAGCAGCTCGGCAGGGTCTCGCCCGAACTCCTTCAGCTCAGCTGCGTGCTCCTTCGCCAAGGTCTGGCAGATGTATGAAACGAACTCCTCTTCCATGCGCATCAGGCCTTCGAGGTCCTGGAACGGCTCCTCCACCTCGAGGTGCCAGAACTCCGACAGGTGGCGTCGCGTGCGCGACTTTTCCGCGCGGAAGCTCGGCGAAATCGTGAAGATCTTGCCTATGCTTGCGATCGCCGCCTCTGCGTAAAGCTGCCAGCTCTGCGTGAGGTACGCGGGCTTGCCAAAGTAGTCGACGGTGAACAGCGTCGAACCGCCCTCGCATGCCGCTGACATGAATATCGGCGACTGGAACTCGTAGTAGCCGTGGTCGAGCAGCCAGCCGCGGGCTATATTCATGACAGCCGACCGGAGCTTGAGCATGGCCTGCATCTTCGGGTCGCGCAGCCAGAGATGCCGCTGGTCCAGCAGGAACTCGGGCCCGTGCTCCTTCTTGGATATGGGATAGTCCGGCTCCGCGGCCGAAATCACGTCAGCGCGCTTCACGGACAGCTCGTAGCCTCCGGGCGCCCGCTTGTCGGGCTTCGCGTCGCCGTCTATGGCCAGGACGGACTCGTCCTGGAGCTTCTCGACCTCGTCGAACAGCGCCGGGTCGGTCTTCCGGCTGAGCGTAGCCTGCAGCATGCCCGTGCGGTCGCGCATGGTCAGGAACTGGATGCCGCCGCTCGAGCGCTTGTGGTAGAGCCAGCCGCGTATGCTGACGCTGCCCGACTTGCGTCCGGACAGTATCTCGCCTATCTCGGTAAAATTGCCCTCTCCCACGGCGCGGTCCTCAACCGCGGCTTTCCTCGTCGTCTTCGCAGTCTTCTCGCTAGCCATGGTCATCAATCCTCCTTTCCGGTGTCTGTTGCAAGGGCTGAACGTGGTCTAGGATCCGCGTATATTTTGGCATCCACCCTTCACATTCGACACCTTGAATAGAATGATGCGGCGGAATATTTAAACGTTACAGCACAACTGTCTTTTATGGCAGGAATGCCGTACGAAATCCTGGAGTTCTGGAACGGCATAGACCCTTACGCCGCCGGAGGCCACGTCTCCGAATACTTCACGGACAGGATCGGCGACGCTGGGCTGACACACCACCTCTCCTTCCATCCGAGCTTCATGCCGCTGCTGTTCTTCGAGGAGGGGGAGGCCGGGGACAGGAAATTCTTCCTGGGGTCCGTGAAGGGTTTGTCCGCCGAGCTGGAAGACGCTAAGACCGCGCGCGGCAGCGTGTTCCTGAACACGTACCTCGGCACGCGCAGCCTGAAGAAACTGCGCGTCGATTGCGGCAAGGGCACGCTCGACGCGTATGTCGGCTACCATCGGTGCTTCCATCTGTTCGGTGGGGGCGGCTACCGCGGCCTGGCTACGGACCAAATTGAGGTTGGCTCGGCGCTGAGGGAGGCGGGCGTGTGGGACATAAACATGGAGTCGTCGCCGTGGCCGCTGACGGTCGAACGGCTTGTGGGTGTGCTGCGCAAGTACAACTATGACATCCGCGGGAACAGCGTCGACATCCATCCGTCGGACCCGTTCGGCTTCGTCTACAACTGCACCTTGGAAGAACTGGACCGCCGCATAGAGGAAGAACTCGCCAAGCGCCGCAAGCCGCCGGAGCACCCGACCAACCCGCGGATTAACCGACCTTGAGCCCGCAGTCCTCCTCAAGGCTCTGAGAGAAGAACTTCAACCGCTTCAAGGCTGTCAGCACGTCAACGTCGCCCGCTTTCAGCTCCTCGCCGGTTATCCGCAACAGCTGGTTCAGCCTGCCGAACCCGGCCGATATGCCCAACATCTCCGCGAACACCGCGAGCAGCTCCTCCTTGGTCGGCTTGACCAGCTCGGACTTCCTCGACATCTCCTCCATCCTTCCTATGCAGCGTGCGGCGTCGTAGAGCATCCGCGTGTCCGGCAGGGCGTGCGCTGGCTGCACGGAGTGTAGAGGAGCGGCCAGCATGGACGGCTTCTGAGGCTGCTCGGGCTCGCGCACTTTGCCAGGCTCGGCCACTAGCGCCGGCCTAGGCTCCAGGTAGGGCGAGTTCGGCTTCAGCAGCGGTATGAAAGTGGACACCGAGCGCTTGACTATGTTCGTGAGCGTGGACGCGTCGCGCTCGTTGGTGCCGTACCTCGCCACTATGAGGTTTCGCAGCAGCTCGTCCTTCGGCAGGCTGCCCTCGCGGCTGAACGTCTCGTAAAGCTCGCGGAACATCGGCACACCAAGGAACGCGCGTATCTTCGCAGCGGCCGGCTGGTCGTCGCTGATGTAGAAGAACATGTCCTTTGCTAGGTTCGTCAGCCTGAGCTGGCCCTTGCCTTCGATCAGGCCCCAGCGCCGCGCCGAGGCGAGCTTCCTGGCAAGCGCGCCGCCGCGTATCCCGAGCACGCGCTCCATCGCAGGCACGTCCGCGGCGCTTCCGAGCTCCTTCACGCGCCTCGCTATCTCCACGGCGTCGTCCAGATGTATCACGGGGAAGTCCTTGGACTCCCCGCGGCCCCATTCCTGCCTCTCGATCTCGTCCGCAATCACCATCGCAGAATGGTCGGCCATACTGATAATATCGCTTTCGTCCCTTATTTTATTTGTGGTATTCCGGGAGTAACGGGCAGGAAACGCTGGGAATGTGGAATAACGCCTCCGGCTTTCCAAAAACGGCAGCGGAGGCCATGCAGAGGCACTCGGGCCTGGCAGTTCACCGCCCGGCGGTGTCTGCCCGCGCAGCAGCACTCGGGAGGCGTGTACTGCGCCGTACACCATGCGGCATACTATATTGTCTACAATATGGAGTACCTTATGGATTACAATAAGGAGAAGTATAGTCGCCAGAATACAAAACGATTTATAAGCAGTTCGCGAAAGATGAATTAACTCTTTTGCTTCCGTAGGGTTCTGTTCTCGTTACGGTTAATTCTCTTTTGCGTTTTCTGGTAAGATAACATAGTCGAAGACTATATAAGCGGTTTTCGATTGTGCAAAATATATTTTGCATGAAGGCAAAAAGGAGGCGAAAGCAAAAAACTACGTTTGGAGGATGAAGAACATGGATTCGATAATAAAGAGCGCTCTTGGCAAAGACTCTGGCAGCGACGCGCTGCAGAGGAACAGACTGGAAAGCACCTCTGGTGCTACTTATGCCAACGTGGACTACTACAAGCTGGCCGAGCAGGAGTTCGGCTTCGCGGTGAAGAAGGCGAAGATCGTGGTCGTGGGCTGCGGAGGCGCAGGCCAGAACGCCGTGACGCGACTGACTGAGATGGGCGTCGAAGGCGCGAGCACGATATCGATGAACT
>Ga0316628_100005454_pt1 | contig 10211 bp, 7 predicted proteins | sample OWC_Aug_M2_C1_D5_FD_207648 | JGI IMG/M metagenome (GOLD analysis project Ga0316628, IMG submission 207648) | Wetland soil microbial communities from Old Woman Creek delta, Ohio, United States - OWC_Aug_M2_C1_D5_C | ecosystem: Environmental > Terrestrial > Soil > Wetlands | place: USA: Ohio... | reverse complement strand
GCCGCGATGCCGACAAGGAATGAATAATCCGACCGGCTATTATAGCCCCAGCCAGTATATGCGTCAAATATCCTGCGCCTCCGCCGCCGGGCGACAACACCCGTGAGGCAAAGGATTTACAGCGATAATAACAGCACAGACAGACCTGCCGTGAAATTTTTTCGATTTTGATCCGACTGATTTATACGTAAGGATATGTAAAGAGGGCCCATCGACACAGACCGACTGTGAGAGTCGGCAGCGGTGTGGCCGGACAATGGCCTTGGGAGTGCAATTCAATTCGTGTGAAGCGGACAAAGAACGGCAGGGCTCACGAATTCATCATCTAAAGAAGGCCGAAACTCACAGGCTGGGGGGATACAAATAATGAAGAACGCCGGATCGGGCTTGGGCTTACGGCATTCAAAACTGATGATCACAACAGTGGCCGCGGTGGTGCTGCTGACCACAAGCACAGCGGCCCCATGGTGGCGGCATAGCGGCGGAGTGGCACTCGCGCAGAACACCCCGCATAAGACCACAGTGCAACTCACCGGCACCATTGGCGGACATTTCACAGGGTACTATATCTGCAACGGCAAGCGGACCACCGTTTGCGGCATTCTACCCCTCACGCTCACCAATCCCGGCATCTCGCAGTGCGAGTTTCGCAAGGTCAACCGGGATGACACCCTCGTTCTGCAGGTCCGTGACGGCGGTTCCTACCTGCACTTCGCGGCTCTTGGCGGAACACGGGGACTCAGGGCCTATGCTGCCACGGGAACTTGGAACGCCGGGGTCATCAGGAGATAGGTGCTCGCGAGAATCGGACGGGCAAGGACGCCATGCTCGCACAGATCGGGCCACCTGACCCCACGACCCTGATTTAACCTGCCATACGTGTCTCACCCTTCAGGTCACAATACCTGCAAGATCAAGGACTTGCCGAGATAAAAGCCCGAAGAACGCACCTGCCATGAAATCTTCCCGGCTTTGTTCCGACTGACCTGTCTGTAGAGCCTTGCACAAGGTGCCAGGCGGGCATATGATGCTGTTTCATAGCAGCGGAACAAGAAATACGAGATCGTCACGGGTTATTCGAACCACGTGGTATTGCGGTCGAACATGGAAAGGGGAAGGAATGGACAAGGGATTGCACGCAAGAATCGCACTTGCCGGTCTGCTCACTCTCACGACATTTCTGACTACCTCCTGCATCTACATCGGCAGCTATAGCGACATGGCGCGATATGAGAAGGAGGTGCCGCTGTCGGCCCCGCTGCCGCCGGGCTCGTCGTTCTCGGCGGTCACCAATGACGGCTCCATCACCATCAACGGGCTGGATACGGCCGAGTGCAAGGTGCTTGCCAGGGTCGTGACTCACGCCAGAACCCAGGAGGCCGCGGCGGAACTGGCTCAGCAGATCGATGTGAAGCTGGCCCCCGCCGACGGCGGTCTCAAGGTGGTCATCGACAAGCCTCCCATGATCAGGAACGCCTCCTACGCCGTGTCCCTCGATGTGGATTTGCCCGACAAGACCAGTCTCGCCCTGGAGACGAGCGACGGGGCCGTCCACATCACCCACGTGACCGGCAAGATCGACGCCAAGACCTCTGACGGCAGTATCGAGGCGGAGGGCCTCAACGGCGACGTGAGACTGAGAACGTCCGATGGCGGCATCACATGCTCGCGCCTCGATGCCAAAACACTCAACCTGCATACCAGCGACGGCTCGATCAAGCTCACGCAGGCCACTCTCGGAACCGGCGGGGTCGAGACGTCGGATGGCGGTATCACGATCGGCGAGGTCCACGGTGACAGCCTCGAGCTTCGCACCAGCGACGGGTCCATCCGGTGTCGTGACATTGCGGCGGCGAAGATGGCCTGCCGCACCTCTGATGGGAACATCGAGGTTGAGTTCTCGCCGGACACGCCGAAGGCCCTGGATCTTACTGCCACTACCTCCAACGGGAGCATCACCTTGACCGCCCCGCCGGGGCTGTCCGCGGCCATCGAGGCCAACACCGACGACGGCTCAATTCACACGAGCCTGCCGATCACCGTGCAGGGCAAGGTCGGCAAGTCCCTGCGCGGGACAATCGGCGCCGGCGAGGGCAAGGTCTATCTCAAGACAAACGACGGGTCCATCACGATCCGCCAGGACTTCATGTGACGGGAGAAACAGACATGGCACAATGCATTTTGAGCAGGAGTATCGTGGCGAGTCTTTGCATCCTGTCGCTCAAGATGACGGGATGCGTCATACAGAACGGTCAATCCGGCGGTTGGAACCAGGCCAGGTACGAGAGAACCGCCACCCAGCAGGCGCCTCTCGGGACGAACACCGCCATCGACGTCGAGAGCCGCAACGGCTCCATCGCGATCACAGGGGCCGAGGCCAATGAATTCAACGTGTCGGCGACGATCACCGGCTATGCGCCGACGGAGGAAGAGGCGCAGGAGCTGGCCGAGAAGACGGAAATCAGGCTGGAGTCAGTCGGCAATACACTGCGGGTCAGGGCCGATACACCCACCACCGGGAACAATCGGGGCGTCAGCGTCAGCTACACGATTACCGCCCCGAAACGGATCGGCGTCACGTGCGACAGCGACTACGGCAGCCTGCACGTGGCCGGCATCGAAGGGACGGTCACCGGCAAGTCAAGCAACGGCTCTATCGAGGTCAAGGACATCCAGGGGCCTGTCAACCTGCATACCTCCTATGGGTCCATCACCTGCAGGAATGTCACAGGGCCGATGACGGAGCTAGTGAGCAGCAACGGCTCGATTACCATTTCGGAGCTGAAAGGCTCGGCGAAGGTCGAAACCTCTTACGGTTCCATCTCCTGCGAGAACTTCTCCGATGGCGATTATCACCTGAAGTCCAGCAACGGCAGGGTCTCGGTCGCGCATGGCTCGGTCGGCGAATGCGACGCCTCCTCATCCTACGGCTCCGTGGTCTGCAATGATGTCAGGGGCAATCCGGTCAAGCTGAGCTCGGGCAACGGCAGCATAGAGCTGTCGGATGTGAACGCCCGGGACCTGAGTCTGTCTTCTGAGTATGGGGCCATCCGGGCCAGGCAGGTCACGAGCGCTGATGTCACGGCTCACTCCGCCAATGGCAGCATCGAGATCATCTGCTCCGACTCCTGCCCCGCCGACATGAAGGCTGAGGTCAAGAGCGGCTATGGCGGTATCCACTTCACCGCCCCGCCGCAATTCACCGGAGAGGTTCGCCTGTCCACGGACTACGGGTCCGTGCGAACGGCCCGGCCCGTCACCATGAGCGGCGAGATCGACAAGAAGAATATCAGCGGCACCATCGGCGAGGGGACCGGCACTCTTCACCTGGAAAGCAACAGCGGCTCGGTCGAGCTGAAGTAACAGGGCCGCGATCAGCAGCCCACTCGATCGATGCTGACGTGGCGCCTCATGCTGCGGCGGCTCGACAGGCGGGATCTTCGACTGAACGCTGCGCGGCTTCGATCCGGCCCTTGCGATCGCCAGCCTGGCCGCTTTCTGAGCGTCTTCAAGCTGATCCCATGCATTCCGGCAACCGATGGCGGCAGGGAATGACTCAGATTTTGAATCACTTGACGCACAGATGCCGGGACGGCTATCGTATCTATCTAAACGCCGATGGTGGCCAGCTTTTTGGGGGGAACCTTTCGCGCGGTGAAATCGTTTAGATCAGGAAACAACCAGACAGATGCAGGACCCAGGGCTTTTTGAGCAGATCGCGCTGCCGCACCTCGACAGCGTGTACAGGGCGGCAGTGGCCCTTTGTGGTCGGTCCGACGAGGCGGAGGACCTGACCCAGGCCACGTTCGTGAGGGCCCTGGAGCGGTTCCACACTTTTGAAGTCGGAACCAACTGCAAGGCATGGCTCTTTCAAATCATGAGGAACGTCCGGATCGACCACCTCAGGCACCGGAAAGTGGCCGGCAATTCGGTCCCTCTCGATGAAGAGTTGCTGCCCGCGGAAGCCCCGGCCGAGCAGACCGTGTGGTCGGATGCCAGGGATTTGCTCGAGAATTTCTCAGACGAGCAGATCATTCGGGCACTCAAGCGGCTGCCCGAGGATCAGCGATTGACGTTATTTCTGGTTGATGTCGAGCAACTGAGCCAGCAGGAAGTGGCTGAAATCACCGGCGTGGCGGTCGGAACCGTTAAAAGCCGAGCCAGTCGAGCCAGAGACGAACTGAAGAGCCATTTGCTGTCGTACGCCAGGGAACTGGGGTTCACAGGGCGCAACCGATGAGCCATTTAACACAGGAACAATTCGAGGAGATCTTGCAGGGCGGCGGGAGAGTCCCTGAACACGTGGACCAATGCCCGGACTGCCGGGCCCGCCTGGAGGAGAAACGCGCTCTGGCCCAGAGAGTGCGCGGGGCGTTCTCTGCGGTTCAGGCCGGAGCGGACCTGGCCAACCGAATCCGTGCGGACATAGCCGCCGGACAAGTGGCTTCCACCGAAGGGGCCAAGCCCCGGATCATTCCTGTGCGATTCCGCCGGCATATCTGGTCCGCGCTCGCTGCCGCGGCTATCATTCTGATCGCCATCGCAGCCATAACCTTTTACATCGACACAGGCTCGCAGATCAAAGCGGCTCAAACCGAACTGGTCGGGATTCACTACGCCAATCTCAGCTCGCTCGAACAGTCTGCGAATACTGGTGATTCAGGCCAGGCCATCGCCCATGTGGCAAACAAGGTAGGCTACAGCCCGGTGATGCCCTGCACGGGCGCCGGGCTGAATGCGTGCTGCTGTGGCGTACGGCAATTCTGTGGCCGGGCGGTGGCAAGCTACGTCGTCAAGGGGCCGAACGCCCCCGTATCCGTCATCGTGGTCCCCCACTCGCCCAAGGCGCTGGGCATGACGCCTGCAAAGGATGAAGCCGCGGCCAAACGAGCCATCTGGCAGGCCAGATGCGGAAACTGCAACATGGCCTCCATCCGCATCGGTGAGCGCTCCTACTGTGCCGTCGGCCAGGTCACGCAAGAGGAACTGGCCGGCGTGTTGAATGCCCTTTCGCAGTAGGCTAAAATCGTCCATCGTTTCCAAAGGAGGATACAACGATGGAGAATGCACGTGCTGGATGGGCGGCAGTCTGTACCCTGGTGATCGCAGCTCTGGCGGGCAGCGTGAGCGGATCGCCCAAGGATATCCCCGTTCCACAGATCGATGGTCAGTGGTGGTCGGCGGCTGGCAATCCGATGGACCACAAATATGCTACTGCGAAGCAGGAGGTCGTCGATTTTGCCGTCTGGCAGGCGGCGGACGGCTCCTGGCAGCTTTGGTCATGCATCCGTGGCACCACCGCCGGCGGCAAGGACGGCAAAACGCGGTTCTTCTACCGCTGGCAAGGCAAGCACCTGACGGATCCGAATTGGACGCCGATGGGGATTGCCATGGAGGCCGATCCCGCTTTGGGCGAAACCGCCGGCGGGCTCCAGGCCCCGCATGTGATCAAGCTCGGTGATATCTGGCACATGGTCTACGGCGACTGGGTCAACATCTGCCACGCGACCAGCAAAGACGGCAAGACCTTCACACGCGTCCTCCAGCCCAACGGCAGGACCGGGATGTTCAGCGAGGGCCCCGCCGCCAATACGCGGGACATCATGCTCCTGCCCGACGACGGGAAATGGTACGCGTACTACACGTGCCACCCGAACAGTCAGGGCATGGACTGCTTGCGAACGACAACGGATTTCAGGCAGTGGAGCGACTCGACCGTCGTCGCCTTCGGCGGCCAGGCCGGCACCGGGCCCTGGTCGGCTGAATGTCCCCATGTTGTGAAACTCGGTGACGCCAGCTTCTATCTCTTTCGCACGCAGTCCTACGGCAATCCGGAAAAAGGCGACATCCGCAAACGCGGCCCGGCCAGGACCAGCATCTACCACTCCGCCGACCCTGCCATGTTCGGCATCAATCAGGATGAGCGATACTTTCTCTGCACGCTTCCCGTAGCGGCCCCGGAGATCGTCCTGCACGAAGATCAGTATTACATCGCCGCACTCAATGAAGACGCCCTTGACGGCATCCGCATCGCCAAGCTCAAGTGGGTCCGACTGTAGCATAGGGGACCACAGCTCTCTGATGCAGTGCGTCATGTCCAGTGCGTTCTGCTATCCTTTGTGTATGACGATGCTTCCACCGCCGAGAGTCGTGGGTTCCGCGTCGTCGTTCTCACCTCGCTTGTTATCGTAGACTACCGTGTCGGTGAATGAATCCCAAATCTTGATGCGGAATTTGTCCTGGGCACCATCCACAGCCGTCAGCATGAATTTGAACGTCCCATCCATTTGCTCAATGGAGCCATTACCCTTGAACACCGCCTTTGAGCCGGCGACCACGAGCCATTCGTACGAACTGCTCTTGAATCTGAAGTCACCGGCCTGGAAGCGGAATTCAGTATTCCCCTCGGGAACGGCAGCTCCTTTACGATATTTTGCGACAAAACCGAAGCTGGCTCTTCCTTCAGCAGGTGATTCAAACAAAGAGCCGGCCGGCGAATAGACCCACCCACCACCCGTCACAAAGCCAGCGGTGGGATCGTAGACCACCACAAAAGCAGGCATGTCGGCATCGTTATTCACTGTGTTTGCGATAGCGCTCGCGCCGGCCGCATCCGTGACAGTGAGCGTAGTCGAGTATATCCCCGGCTCCGTGAAACTGACTGAGTTATTCACGAGCGATCCCACCACCGTTCCTGCACACTCCACGGCGGAGAGTTCACTGGCCATACGCCACACGGCGGTATGGATGTCACCGGCATCAGGATCGGAGATCTCTCCCGTGAACTCAACGGGGACGCCAACGGCTGCGACGAGTCCGGAAGCCGGCGCAGTGATGGTGGCCGCAGGAGGGCTGTTCAGCAATTGCACGTTGATGTTCACCGTGGCAATATTGGAAAGGCCCCCGTCGCCGAGCGTGCTTATGGTCAAGTCGTCCACCAACCCGGCTTTGAAAGATTCCACGACAATGTAGTTGCTCGTCGATACCCAGTCGAATGTATACGTCGCGCTGTAGCTGTCATAGCTCGGCGTACTCTGATCGCCATCCAGGTCGCCACTGATCCCGACGGAGACTATAGCCTTATTCCCGGGGACAAACAACGCCTGACCGGGCTCCGGCGTCACTGTCAACGTTAGATGGTACCATTCATCCGCCGTAGGGTCCTGGTCGAAGGGAAGCCCCTCAGGCGGACTCGGATTGTTGTCCGCGTAGAAGGTTGTGTACATGCCTTTACCCACACCTTGGTTGCCACGCACGACCATCGCAAAAGCACTGTTGCTTGTGCTCACCCTGTGGGCCCCACCCTTTGCCCCGCTTTCGGTCGCCCCGAACACCACACCCACCCAGTCAGCATACGTCCCATCCGTGCTGCCAGGCGGATTCAGATCGAACTCGATCACAAAACCGCCGCCAGCCAGGATTAAGCTATCCGTGAAGCTGTGCTCGGGCACTATGTCGCTCGTCCACCCATTCAGACTCAACATTCCGCCAGTCACCGATGCCGTCTCTCTTTCAAAGTACGCCAGGGGTGCCAACACGCCTCCCATCCCCTCTGCGCTCGCATCGACATCGGCACTGTCCGCACGGTCAAAACCGTCGCTAAAGAGCACTCCGGAACGCACCAGGCCATCGCTTGGACCGTACACAAAGCTATCTGTACCAAGGAAGCTGGCATTCGGGATATAATCGAACGACCCGTCAGGATTCAGAGCCAGCGTCCCGTTGCTGGGTCCAGCCACGAGCACGGCTGTCAGCGGATCCCCCTCGGGGTCGCTGTCGTTGGACAGCACTCCAGGCGCCCCTACAGCAAGCATCGTATCCATGTCCACACTGTAGACATCATCAACCGCGACAGGAGGCGAATTGCCAGTGACGGCGGTCGCTTGCCATAAGAGCATGACTGTTGAGACAAATGACCATATCAACATTCTAGAGGTATTCTTCCCATTGGGCCTGTCCATTTCTCGATCCTCCAACAATAGGTACTGTAGCTCCACAATTGCAGATAGTTACACATGCAGGCTTGGACTGAAAGCCCTCGCATGTACCGCTCGCCGGCGCTCACGACCTCTGGCGTCGTGGCAAGGTGCCACCTAGGCTTCCCGTCTGCACGACGGGCAGATCGTCACCGGGACGCGCGAAAGGGCCATGCCCCGCAAGACTTGTGGATTTAGCGCCACTGCCGTGTTTCGTCTTCCGGTTCTTTACGTTCAGCGAGCTGCGAATCCGTCAATGCTGAGCTGAGGCCCATCCCACGCGCTCACTGGGCCAACAAGTATGATTCGATGGCCTGTCGGCCCTCCGTTGCTTTACTTAACATACCGGACGACATCTGTCGAGGTCAAGGAAAAAAAGTCACGATTTGCCCGCGGGTTAGTCTCAGGGCCCAGTCGAGCTTGGATTTCGTGGAACCGTCGGGGAAGGACGGCAGAAGAATTGTGCCATCATTTTCTGCGTCGGGTACAGCGACTTCCGTCCGGCTGCCGGTGCGCGGGTCGAACCATGTGGCGTCGTAGGACGCGCCGGGCGCGGCACCGGAAACGGTCGCCTGCGGGCAGTCCTTCTCGAAATAGATGAGAAAGAGCCTCTTGTCATCGGTGCGGGCGCAGTAGGCCCAGCCGATGAAGTCCTTCTCGGGCCCGGAGCGATTCGGTGAGACCAGTTCCGCGTGCGGCACGAGTTTCTCGTAAGCGTGTCCCTCCGAGAGCACAAATCGGGCCAGATATCTCATCTGTGAGCCGGAGGGCCACTGGATGACCTCCCAGATACGGGTCTTGGCCTGCGGCTCGATATTGCCGCCCCATAAGCCGCCGTCCCAGCCGCCGGCGCCGTAGATGTGCCCGCCGAGCCCGCCGGACAGGACGCTGCCGTACATCGCCGAGCGGCAATACAGGTCCGAGAGGAGACTGCCACCCGGGGCCCCTTCCTCGCCCACAGCGTTCGCATCCCTCTCCCAGCCCGGCCGCTCCATCCCCGCATAGTACGGCTCGCCATTGATCGCCGGCATGGGAGGGGTCTTACTGAAGATCTCGGTCAGAAGCTCGTAGCTGTTGTGGGTCCGCTGCCCATTGCCGATCTGGTGAAAACTGAGCCACTTGGCCTTGTCAGCATGCCCAAAGTCCCGCAGCGACGACGGATTGGAATTGCAGCTTACCAGCGTGCCGAATGGCGGCGGGCCGTACTTGTCGATGACGGCGTTGGCCGCCGCATTCCAGTCCTCGGCCGGGACCGTCGCCCCGGGCGAATCGAAGTGAATCGGGCTGAAGAAGCAACTATTCGCATGATAGCGGCTCCAGATATACTGGATATACCGTGTGTACGAGTCCGGCCAATCATAGTACTTCTTCCACGCCTGCCCGATGTCCCGCCGGGCCACCTCGATGAACGGAATGATCCCGTTGGCGTTGAGGGTGTCGATCTTGCGATCGAGACTGCGAAAGTACGCAGGATTGATGCGATCCAGGTCCGGAAAGACCTGCTCGCAGCCCGGCACCTTGCCTGGAAACGCAAATGCCCGATTGCCGGCCTCGTCGTGCATGTCCTTGGCACTGTTCGTACCGGCCTGCTGCCACGCGGAGCGCAGCACCGTGCCATCCGCGGTCTGCAGGTGGGCGGGCTTGCCATCATTGGCCCAGTTCGGAAAAGCGGCGATCATCGCGATGCAATTGAAGCCCTGCTCTCTGGCGAATCGCACGTAGTCCTGGAAGCCTGCGTCGGGCCCGATGGACCGCTGTTTGTCATCGTCGCGCCAGGGATAGCGAAACGTGCCCACGGACCACCAGGTATCGCCCAGCAGGAAGAACGGCGTCCCATCGGCATATTCGAAGGCACGGCCGTTGGCTGTCGGACGCACCATTCCCCGTCGGCATGGATTGCCCGCCTTTTCAAGCGCCGACCAGGCTGTCGAAGCGAAGGTTCCCTTCTTGCCGTTGAGGCCGCTGTCGGCTTGATTGGAGCCGCTGACCCAATTCCACCAGCCGGGAGCGGTCGTCAGCATCCGCACGCGAAATGTGTTGCCGCCGTCCCAGAAGCCAAAGCATCGCTTCTGAAAATCGGGACCCGACAGGTCCACCCAGACGGTTACCTCCTTGTAGGGGTTCTCATAGGTCTTGTCCGCCTGCAGGACGATCTCGACTTTCTCCCACGTGCGGCAGGCGACAGTAGCCGCGCGAGCGATGCAGGAGGAAAACAGAAGAATCAGCAGAAACGCT
>Ga0316628_100005453_pt1 | contig 10212 bp, 8 predicted proteins | sample OWC_Aug_M2_C1_D5_FD_207648 | JGI IMG/M metagenome (GOLD analysis project Ga0316628, IMG submission 207648) | Wetland soil microbial communities from Old Woman Creek delta, Ohio, United States - OWC_Aug_M2_C1_D5_C | ecosystem: Environmental > Terrestrial > Soil > Wetlands | place: USA: Ohio... | reverse complement strand
GTGCGTGATCGCCTGAGCCCGATCGGGATCGTAGAGCGTCAGAATCGACGCCTGGGCATATACGTCGGTCGCGCCCAGGCTTGCGGGGTGCCGCGGGTTTCCCTCGACCTTGGTCGGTCGGCCCAGGTGGCTTTCCGCCAACAGCCCCTTGGCATAGCCGCCCATGGTCATGGCAGTGGCGTAGTACTGGGGTTTGCCGGGTTCGAATCCCTCGGGAGTGTTGACGTAGGGAACGATTTTTTCCGCAGGCCTGGTGGTGCAGGCGCTCAATCCGGCCAGCGCCAGGGAAGCGGCCATGAGGCGCAAAGCGTCCCGCCTGTTGATCGAACCGGCCCAACCCGCTCCCAAACCGGGGAATTCCTTGTGCAGGAACTCCCGGAATTCCTCCGTGTCGGCGAGTTCGTCGAGGCTGCGCCAGTACTCCCTCCCCCGCGTTCCCTTCAATCGCGCGCGCAGTGCACCCAGCCCGTTCTTGTCCGCGGTCTCTCTCGTCATCTGTGGCAGGTCCAGCAATCCGTCAGTTTTTGTATCTTGTAGTCGGCCACGAGTTTCCGGCCGAGGGCCAGCTGATCCGTGGGCGGCTTCCACTCCATGTTGAAGATCTGATCGCGCGGCCGCACGAAGCGCTCCGGGGCGCGGTGGCACTCGAGGCACCAATCCATGAAGAGCGTGTTTACGCGCCAGGTCAGCGGCATCTGGTCCACCCGCCCGTGACAGGTGGAGCAGCCCACCCCCTTGTGGACGTGGATGCTGTGGTCGAAGAAGACATAATCCGGCAGCACGTGCACCCGCGTCCATGCGATCGACTTGCCGGTCCGGTAGCTCTCCCGCACGGGTTCGAGCATGGGGCTGTTGACCCATATCTGCGAGTGACAGCTCATGCACGTTGCGGTCGAGGGGACGCCCGCAAACTTCGAGGTCTCAACGGTAGCGTGGCAATAACGGCAATCGATGCCGTCGTCAGCGACGTGGTGCTTGTGGCTGAACGGTACCGGCTGCTCCCGGGCCACGTTGACCTCGGTGACATAGTCCGAACGGTAGAGCTCGACCGCCACCCAGCCGATCAGGCCGACGATGAGCACCCCGCCGAAGATGGTGACCCGCGCAATAGTATTGGTGCTAGGATGAAAAATTTGAGCCATCGGTAAAAGCCAGACCGCACCGGTCGACCAGATGCCGCTTGAACCAGGCACGACCCGACGGAACTGTGATCAGTATTTCGGCGCCAAAGGCCAGGAGATGCCGACGCCCGGGGAGACGCCAATTCGGCTAAGCCTCGATCACAACGTAACAAAAGGTATCTTTATTATCTCTCGCCCGACCCAAGCACGGGCGAACGCGAAAAATTATATGCTCCTGAACTTGGGTTGTCAAAAATAGTGCTGAGGCCCCGGCACTTCCCCCCGCAGTGGCGTTCGCGTATATTTTGGGGCAGGCAAGGGCGACGCGAAGAATTGGGGCGGACTTGAGACACTGCGATGGAAAGGGGACCAGATGACCAAAGGGGGAGTGAAGAAGTCGGTGACGTTGATTGCCATGATCGGCGCCGTCTGCGCCGTCTCTTTCGCAGATCTCCAAAGCGACAAGGTCGAGCGCGGCCGTTACCTCGTCGAAGAGGTGGGACAATGCGGTTCGTGCCACACGCCCCGCGACAGCCGCGGCCAGATTGACCGCTCGAGGTGGCTTAAGGGAGCGCAGGTCTGGTTCCGGCCGATTCAGCCGGTGTCGGACTGGGCCTATTCTGCGCCGCCACTGGCCGGCCTGGGCAGCTTTACCAGGGACCAAGCGCTGCAGGTTCTCGAAAAAGGGCTGGGCCCGCAGGGTCTGCCCGTGCGTCGGCCGATGTATCAGTACCGCATGAATCCGGAAGATGCCGAAGCAATCGTCGCCTATCTTCAATCCCTGAAATGAAATCGTCGCCGCGCAAAATCCGGTAGTTGGCGTAATCTTGGGGTGTTTTCTATTCCTGAAAGGTGGAAGAGCGATCATGAGCCCGCAAAAGTCGGCATCACCGGTCAACAAGCTGCAATTCATCCTGGATGAGCGCGCACGTCTTGAAAAGGAGGGATTGCTCCTTAATATACGGACGATCGAGTCCCCTCAGGGCGCCTGGCTGACGGTAGACGGCAAGAAGGTGCTCAACCTGTGCTCGAACAATTACCTGGGATTGGCCAATCACCCGAGTCTGAAGCAGGCGGCAGGCAGAGCCGTCGAGATGTTCGGCGTCGGACCCGCCGCAGTGCGCACGATCGCGGGCACAACGGTTCTTCATCGCGAATTGGAGGAAAAGCTCGCGCGCTTCAAGAGAGTTGAGGCGGCGATTTCGTACCAGTCAGGATTCAATTCCAACGTCGCGACGATTCCGGCGCTCGTGGGAAAGGACGATCTCATCTTCTCCGACGAGCTCAACCACGCCTCGATCATCGACGGCTGCAGGCTTTCCGGGGCGCCGATCATCCGCTTTGACCACTGCAGCCCGGCATCTCTCGAAAAGAAGTTGGCCGAGCATTTCCCCTCCGGGAGCAGCCGCCGGGCCCTGATCATCTCCGACGGCGTGTTTTCGATGGACGGCGACATCGCCCCGCTTCCCCCGCTGGTCGAACTTGCGGAGCGTTTCAACGCGATGATCATGGTCGACGATGCCCACGGCGAAGGCGTCCTCGGCGAGAGCGGTCGCGGCGCCGTCGACCACTTCCACATGCATGGGCGCGTAGACGTCGAAATCGGAACACTCTCGAAAGCGTTCGGCGTGGTCGGAGGGTTCGTCGCGGGGAAGCGCGTGATCGTCGAGCACCTGCGCCAGAAAGGCAGGCCGTTCCTGTTCTCGAGCGCGCTGACTCCGGCCGACGTCGCCGCCTGCAGCGCGGCAGTCGATATCCTCCAATCGTCGGACGAACTCGTGCGGAAGCTCTGGAGCAACACGCGCTATTTCAAGGACAAGATCCGCGCGGAGGGCCTCGACACGGGAAAGAGCGAAACGCCCATCACGCCCGTCATGCTCGGCGACGCCAAACTCGCCCAGGAGTTCAGCAGGCGACTGTTCGACGACGGAGTCTTCGCCATGGCGATCGGCTACCCGACCGTCCCGATGGGGAAGGCGCGCATTCGCGTCATGATCTCCGCCACCCATTCGGAGCAGGACCTCGACTTCGGGATCGGCAGGATCGTTAAGGTCGCGCGCGACCTTAAAGTGATCTGAAACCTACCGCAGAGGTGCGGAAGACACTGGAAAAAGCGTGTGGTCTCCCCGTCTCTGCGGCAGGCATTGAAGAATCTACCAGGAAACCTTCAAAGCAAACTGAATGATACGGGCCGACTCGCCCGTCTGGATGATCGTTTGCGTGCTCGGCGGCGCCACGGTCTGACAGCAGGACTGTCCAAAGACGCTCGATATGATGCTCGGCGACCCGACGGACGTGTCCCGCGGATTGTCGAAATTGGCGTGGTTGAACGCGTTGAACATTTCCATGCGGAAATCCATGTTCAGGCGCTCCGTGAGGTTGATCCTCTTTGCGATGCCGAGGTCGACGTTCCAGTAGGGCTGGGCGGTAAAGGCATTCCGGCCCATCCCGTTCGAGCCGACGTCGGGGATCCTGAACGCCGAGGCGTCCTTGAAGTAAACCGGCCCTGTGATTCCCGGGACGTCGGTCAGCTGCATATCCGGCTTGGCGCCGACGAGCGCAGCGCGTGAGTAGTGGCCGTTGTTGGTCGTGTAGCGGCCGCTCATGATGCTGAACGGTTCCCCGGATTCGTACGTGTAAATGGCGTTGACCGACCAGCCGCTCAATGCGGCATTGAGCGGTCCGTTGAAACTGCCGCCCAGCCACTTGCCTCTGCCCAGCGGCAGATCCCATACGCCGGTCAGGGAGAGCACGTGAGTGCGGTCAAAATCGGACCGGCCGCGCTCGTTTCTCCAGTCACGGCTGTCGACGGCATATCGCGAAGCCGTGGCACTGTACCCGCCTCCCGAAGATGCGCCCACCGGGTCGATGGACTGGTCGTCCATCGACTTGCCGAAGGTGTAAGCCATGCCAAACATCATTCCCTTCTCGAACCGCTTCCGCAAAGTTGTTTGCAGGGCGTGATAGTAAGAGTCCCCGCCCGTGTCGATGTACGAAATGGTGCTGAATTGCTGGTTCGGCCGCAGTTTCACGTTCAGAGTGTTTTGCTCGATGCGTTGAGCGAACAAACCGATGTTGTTCTGCTGCAGATAATTCGCGGTCGTGGTGGAATTGATGATGGTGCTCACCAGCGCTGCCGGAATCGAGCCGTTTGCCACGATAGGCACCGGAGTGCCGGACGAACACCCGGTTCCATCCGGCTTGCAACCGGCATTGAGGTTTCTCTGCATGATCAGGAACGATTCATTGACCGCATCACCGTTGATCTGGTTCAGGTTGTAGATGCGCATCAATCGCATTCCGCGGTGCCCTACATAAGCTGCCTGTGCCACCAGCCCCCCGGGCAATTCGTGCTGAATGCTGAGATTCCACTGGTGAACCGTGGGTAGTTTCAGGTGGGGATCGATGGTCGTGAGAGAAGGCGCGTTGTCATAAACCTGAGCCGGGAGTGTGAGGTACGCGCTCGGCTTTGTTGTCGGAGGATTCAGTTGCGTGGGAAATCCCTGCCCGACGCGCAGATCAGGCGCCGCCACGCACCCCGGGGTGGTAGCCCCCCCAATAGTCGAACTGCAGGAGGTCACGAGCCCGGGGACTTTGCCGGCAACCGCCGTGACCATGAACGAGTTGAGCGGATCGAAATAGATCCCATACCCGGAACGCACCACGGTTTTCCTGAACGGGCTCCATGCCAGCGCGACCCGCGGCGCAACCGCGCCCAGATTATTCGTCTTGAGCCAACCGTCGGCGTGAACAAAGCTGACCGGGCCTTGAGACCCGTCGATGGGTTTGTCAGGAAGGTAGACGCGTCCGCCCGCTTCCGTCGGCGTCAGGTTGACTTCCCAGCGCACGCCGTAATTGAGGGTGAAATTCCGGCGAATCTTCCATTCATCCTGGAGGTAGAAGTTAAACTGTTTGAGGCGGTGCCCCTCCGACCACATGGTCACGGAGTTCCCTACCTTGAAGGGCAGGAACCCGTCGCTCCCCAGATCTCCAAGGAAGTTCTGGGACAGGCGCGCGGGTATGCCGAGTAATTCGTTGATGGATGTGAGCAGCCTGGTGCTGTCGTCACTGTGGATTCCTGCTTTTGAACTGGTGCCTACGGCCGGGGTGGTAAACCCGGGAGGGTTACGAGTCGTCCCGCTGAAGGACAGGCTGGGAGTGACATTTATTCCGCCCGGCTGGCCGCGCACATCGTTGTGCTCGTACAGACGGATATTGAGGCCCATCTGGAAAACATGTGCGCCTTTGATGACGCTGAGGTTGTCGACAAACTGCGGCGTGGTCACGGCCCGGAAGGTTCTCGGGGTGTTGATGAGGGGATAGGAGAGATTCGTAAACGAATAGGGTGGAATGTCCGGCCAGTCAGGATTCGCCTCGCCCTGGGTGAACAGAAAAGCAAATCGGCCGAATCCGGCGGTGAAGTCATTGACAATCCTCGGGGAAATCACCCAACGGTAGCCGGCTGCAAGACCCTTGGTGCGCCGGAACACTTCACCCATCGGCGGGAAACCCGGGTACAGCTGCGGCCGTCCGTTCAAAGGATCTCCCTTGAGCGTGTCGTAATCGGCCTGCAGCCACCGCACCCGCACGCTGTTGTTCGGGTTGAAATTGTGATCCAGCCGGACCAGGATGTTGGGCCCCTGGAAGTTGGCAGGGGCATCCCAAATGAAGGTGGCGGTGTTCAGGCCATCCCCGGTGGCATAGTTGTTCGGAGCAGGAAGCTGTTTGAACAGCGCGTTCAGCGTGGGATCGACGCCGATTCCCTTCGGATCGTTCGTGAATATGTTGTAGCTTGCGACGCAGTTGCCGGTCACGGAGGTGCTGCAGAGCGGAACTCCCGGAAGCAATGCACCGGTCTTGCTGTCCACCATCAACGGCGTATTTTTGGTTATCTTCTGGCCGTTCAGAGTGAACGGCGTTTTGGGGTCCGCAACCCAATATCGATAAATCCCGGAGAACAAAGCAGGGGTATAAAGGGTCGAGGCACCGTAAGTCTGGTCGGTCGGCTGCGAGGTCTTGATCTGCTGGTTCTGATAGCTCGCAAATACAAAGGTCTTGCCCCTCATGATCGGGCCACCACCCTCGATTCCAAACTGATTGAGTTTGATGTCCGGCCGGGGGGCCTTTCCCGTCCGCGGATCGGGGGCGGTCATCGCATTGGCGAAAAACTCGTTGGAGTTCAGCGCCGTATTCCGAAAAAACTCGAACGCTCTGCCGTGAAACTCGTTGGTACCCGAGCGTGTTGCAATCGCGATGTTGGCGCCGCTGTTCCGGCCTTCTTCGGGAGTCGCATTGGAAGTGACCGTTCGGAACTCCTGGACATTGTCGGGATTCAAGCGGTACAGGTTGGACATCGGGTTCGGAACGCTGGACTCGTTCGCGTCGATGCCGTCGATCGTGACGTTGAAGGCGCGGTCGCGCGAGCCGTTGACGTGCAGGCCCGACCCAGCGCCGCCGTAGGATCGCTGCACCACCCCCGGCTCGAGAACGATCAGCGAAAGTGGATTTCGCCCGTTGAGGGGCAATGACTCGATGGCCTTTTGCTCGACCACGTTTCCGATCTTGGCATCGCTCGACTCCAGCTTATCGTAGCCGCCTTCAACGTTGACTATTTCGCTCACGCCTCCGACCTGGAGAACAAGGTTCACGGTGCTCGGCGTGTTGATCTCGAGAATGTTCCCTCTGCTCTGGGCGGTCTTGAAACCCTTGAGCTCGACTCTTATGGTGTAGACTCCCGCGGGCAGCGAGGGAAAGACAAAGAGGCCGGTATCATTCGTGACCTGGGCAAAGGTCACGCTGGTTGCCTCGTTGATCGCGGTGACCGATGCGCCCGGAATTACGGCACCGGTCCCGTCGGAAACCGTGCCGGAAATACGCGACGCCGCGGTCTGGGCGAATATGCCGCCTGCCGCGAGGGCAATGGAGACTGCAAGTGTGGAGAAAACGGATAGACTCTTGGACATTGGGGCCTCCTTCGTATGTCGAAGCTGGGATGAGAACCGTGTCCTGTTCTATTGTTTAAAAAGGGATAATCACCCGAAGAGCGTTTCTCAGCGTCCCGACAATTCCTGAGCTCCGAAGCCGACGGGGATACGTCGGATCTCCTTTTGGCCGAGGGAGCACCAGGATTCAGCGGCCGTTCCGGATGCCGTGTTCCTTCCGGGACAGCCCGCCTGTTCAATTGCCTTCAGAACGCCCCGATTTGTTCAAATCTGTACCAAGCCCGGATGCCGGGAGTCAACCGGAAAATAAATCTGAGCAGAAAACTCCCGATTGCGGATTGCGGATTGCGCATTAAGACATATATATCTGACGACATGAATCGTGATCCGTTTTCGAACCACAACGACTGCGAAGGCCTCGAAGGATCTGAGGCCGGGCAACAGGGCGTATCCCGCAACGGCCGAAATGCAGCCGCTCTTCGCGACCATTTTCTTTGCGGGCTTTGAGGTCTTAGCGGTTCACGCTTTTTTTGTCGCGCGCTTAGGTCGATATGGATATTGGTCGCGCCGGCGCTTATTTCACATGCTGTTAAATCCCTCGGTGGTGCGGTTACTACTTCGAGGCATCGTCCCGAACTCGCATGAGGGGCCGCAACCTTGCCGCGGTGGCAAGCAGCCGGGCCTGCTCCTCCGCCGTCATCGGAGGGAGGTCGTCGGCCATGTCGAGCACCATGTTGAACAGGCGCTCGTCTCCGGGCGGAATCGCGGCGGTCACGCCCTGCGAAAGGGAGAATCTCAGCGCCTGACGGGCCAGATCCGGATCCTCGATCGGACGGTACCAGCAATTGGGATAGGTTCTTTCCTCGCCCTTTCGCCAGGGTCTGTGTGCCAGCGCCTTCAGAGCAAGGCGGGCCACTCTGAGCTCGCCGGCCTTCCGCAGCACCTGGGGGCCGAAGTTTCCCTTCGCATAGCACACGAAATTCACCGGGAAAAGTATCGAGTCGAACTCGAATCTACCGAGCAGGGCCAGGGCAGCCTCGACGGAGTGAGCGGAAAAACCGATGAACCGGACCGTGCCCTTCCTGCGCGCCTCGAGAAACGTCTCGGCCGCTCCGGCGCGGTCGAAGATAGCCTGCACTTCCGATTTTTCCGTAACGGCGTGGAATTGGTACAGGTCCAGGTGATCGGTTCGCAGGGCGCGCAGCGAGTGTTCCAGTTCGCGCTGCGCACCGGCGGCGGTGCGTTCGAGCGTCTTGCAGGCAAGGAAGACGTCTTTTCGCCTCGAACCCAGCGCGGCTCCGAGCTTCGTCTCAGCCTCTCCGGCGCCGTAAAAAGGAGCGACGTCGAAATAGTTGATCCCACGGTCGATGGATCGGGCGACCGTCGCCTCGGCGCGCTTCTGCCCCATCCCGACCAGGACCATTCCCCCGAAGCCGATGATGGAAAGCTCGATTCCCTGCTTGTATAGCCTTCTTTGCATGCGATCTCGCTGCGGCTCGCTTCGGCCTATCTTACCAGAACTTAACTCAAGGCGCTTGACCCGCCGCGGTCCCTGTCCGCTACTTTGCCGGCGTCCGGGGCGTCCCGGGGTCTTTGTGGTTGGTATTTCGGAATTTCGACCTGCCGATGGAGACACCTCTCCACCTGCGCGGAATCTCGAAAGCCTGGAGTTGCGGTTTTGGGGGAAAACTCGAGCTATCGGAATCCCGTCTCAAAGAGGTCGATCGCAGTCGATGCCGATCCGGGAGAGTGGGCTCCCAATCGGGTTACAGCTCTGAATCCGTGAGGTTGCGCCTTCAACAAAAAGCCGCTGTGTCTTATGACTTATCCCGGCTTCTCGTTGTGGCTGAACTGCGGACAGAGAATCCCTTGCTCCGACCCGATCACTCGAATCGGACAGATTCAGGGGGGTTTGGAGCTGTGCCTGGGGGAACCGATCATGCGGGTCCCCCCCTCATCGGAGTTCTACAGCTTCACGACGTCCTGGGCCTGGTAACCCTTCGGCCCCTTGGCGACGTTGAATTCGACCTGGTCGCCTTCGTTTAGCGACTTGAATCCGGTGGCCTGAATGGCTGAGTGGTGCACAAAAACATCATCCCCGGAAGCGCGGCGGATGAATCCGTAGCCCTTCTCGTTGTTGAACCACTTCACTGTTCCTTGCTCTTTCATCTTTCCTCTTTGTTGTTGTTGCAAAAGCCCCGCCGGAGAGGCGGGGGTGTTGGTTATTCGTTACTACATGCTAGGTCACTTGTTCTGATGTTTTCGTAGCCATTCGCCAGCCCGAGGGGCTTAAAACGAAATTAGCTGCGCACCCCGTGCTCTGTGGGGCGTGCAGCCGATTCTTGAAACGAACTGTATACAAAAACCTCATCAAAGTTCGGAAAATGCTACACCTGCGGCGAGAAATATTCAAGCTTATTAACTTCTTATTAACTGTAGAGCTGGGGAACGGGCGCCTGAGGCGGCGGGATGTGATCCACGTCGCCAATCCCGTCGTGCCCGCCGCCCGGACGTTAAGGGTTGCTTACTGAACCCGAATGTCGCCGGAGCCGGTTTTGGCCTCTATAAGCGGGCCTCCACCCCGGACCTTGCCGCGCAATTCCTTGGGGCTCACGATCCCTGTTACAGTCACGGGGTGGTCCGATCTGACACGGCCCGAGCTGGTGTGCGCATACAGGTCGAAAGCCACATCGGGCTTGAGGCGGATCGTGACGTTTCCCGATCCTGCTTGAACCGACCAGCCGCCCGAAGGTTCGCCGCCTATATCTATCCTGCCGCTTCCGGTCTGAGCATGCAGGCCCCCCTGAATTCCGGCTGCTTCGATATTGCCGGAACCGGTTTCCAGGTCGACATCCCCGGGAGCGGACTGCTCGGCATGAAGGTCACCGCTTCCACTACGCGCCCGCAAGCCGCCCCCAATGCTCTGCGCCCTGATGTTTCCGCTTCCCGTACTTGCCTGAAGGCTCCCTCGCACGGAATCGATCTCAATATTTCCCGAGCCTGTCTGGGCGCGAACCTCGCCTCCGACCTCGCTCGACCTGACGTTGCCCGAGCCGCTATTCAACTCGATCGTTCCGTTCAGCCCGACGGCCGTGACGTTCCCCGATCCGGACCTGGCCTTGAGACGCGTCTGCTGGGGCACTTCCAAC
>Ga0316628_100005452_pt1 | contig 10213 bp, 7 predicted proteins | sample OWC_Aug_M2_C1_D5_FD_207648 | JGI IMG/M metagenome (GOLD analysis project Ga0316628, IMG submission 207648) | Wetland soil microbial communities from Old Woman Creek delta, Ohio, United States - OWC_Aug_M2_C1_D5_C | ecosystem: Environmental > Terrestrial > Soil > Wetlands | place: USA: Ohio... | reverse complement strand
GTGTCAGTCTCGAGTCTCACCTTGACGCAGTCGGCGCCTTCCTTCCCGGTACCCACCGGCGCCACGCAAGTGCCCAGATGAATCAGGCAGTCCTTCTTGAACACCTCGGTGGCGGCCTTCTCGTGCACGGTGGAAAGCACGCCCAGCTGCGGCATCATGAAAATGCTGTCCACCGCCAGATGAGTCACGCACTCCGGCAGGAACGCGTCTATCATCATGAGCGCTGCCTGCACGCGGCGCGGGGCGTGCGAAAGCACACCGCCGCTCCCCACCAGCATGTCCAGGTCCCTCAAATTGACCAGAGTCTCGCCGCTCGCGGTTTGATCGAACGTGTCCGAGATCGTCCTTTCCTGCTGAACGCCCTTGAGACCCACCGCCAGCGACTTGTGCTGCTCGAACGCCAGCCTCAAGGCCTCGCGCGCGATGGCCTGCTCTATCATCAGCTCTTCAAGACTCTGGGGAATGGTCGTGGGCCTGATCATCTTGTTCTTTATCCGGTTCCTCAGGTCTTTCTCTCCCACGTGGAACGGCACCCACCTCATGATGTTGGGGAGACCCGTCTCGGCCAGCACGTTGGAGATGCTGTAGCTCATGCCCAGGTTGGCACTCACGGTCCTGTTGAAAACGCCCTGGAAGACCGAGAACACGTCCGTCGTGGCCCCGCCGATGTCCACTCCTATGGGCTGGATTCCTTCCTCTTTGGCTATTGTCTCGATAATCTTTCCGACGGCCGCCGGAGTGGGCATGATGGGCACCAGAGTCCACTCCATCAGCTTCTTGTACCCGGGCGCGTGCGCCATCACGTGCTCCATGAAGAGGTCGTGTATCCTGATCCTCGCCGGGCCCAGGTTCTCACGCTCCAGCACCGGTCTCAAATTGTCGGTTATGACGAGCGCAGTCTTGTCCGCCAGCCGGTCGGACACGATTTGCCTCGCGTCCTTGTTGCCGGCGTAGATGACCGGAAGCATGTACCCCGCGCCCAACCGGGCCTTCGGGTCGGCCGCCGACAGCAGCTCTGCCAGCTCGGCCACGTGCGCGGTCGTACCGCCGTCTATCCCGCCCGAAAGCAGTATCATGTCAGGCCTCAGCTGCCGGATGCGCTTTATCTTCTGGTGCGGCAGTCTGCCGTCGTTCGACGCGATGACGTCCATGACGATGGCGCCCGCGCCCAGAGCCGCCCGCTGCGCGCTCTCCGCAGTCATGGTCTTGACCACGCCGAAGACCATCATCTGGAGACCTCCGCCGGCGCTGGAAGTGGAGATGTAAAGGTCCACGCCCTCGCCGTTCTTGCAGGGAGTGATTATCTTCTCGCCCTCCAGGATCTTCTTTCCGGCGAGCTCCTCCACCTCTCTCACGGCGTTCAGCACGCCCTTTGTCACGTCCTCGAACGGCGCCTCCACTGTCGTCGGGGCCTCCCCTCGCACGATCAGCCTGTATTCGTCGCCCTTCTTCTCTATCAGAATGGCCTTGGTGGTCGTGCTTCCGCAGTCGGTCGCCAGGATGGTGTGGACATTATCCGGATTGGACACGCTCATGCTTCTTCCTCTCTCTTTCAGCCTTCTTTTCCTTCTTCTGCTGTCTCTTCTCTTCTTTGGCCTTTTCCTCGAGCTCTTCCACTTTCAGTATCAGCTTCTCGACGTTGCTCCTGTCCTCCATCATGAGGCAGAACTTGTCGTAATTCTTAATGTCTATGAAGGTCTTCACGAACGGCTCTATGAAGACCAGAAACTGGCTTCCCAGGAAGCTCAGCGGTTTGGACGATTCCAGGAAGAAGATGGCCGGAACGCCCAGGCCCATCCTGGCTATCCTCGTGGCCACCGCGTCCAGGAGCGCCGCTTCGTCAAGGTTTCCGTCCTTGAGTGCCTCTTTAAGGAACGGATGCAACCCCTTGTCCACGCATCGCTTCCTTTCCCAGCTTCCCCGTCACGTAGCGCACTACTTCGTCCTTGTTACGGCCGAACAGAAGGCGCATGCCCCTGTAGTGTTCCAGCCAGGAACGCCTGGCGAAGGGGCTCAAGCTCAGGCCCGCCCTGTCCACCGAGAAGCTCTTGAAGCTCGTCCACGGCTTGTTCTGTGTCCCGAAGACGCCCCTGACCTCTATGCCTTCAGGACTCAGACTGTAGCTGGTCTCGAAGAAGTAGGAGTGGAGAGAGCCCACGAGCACGGCGACCGAAAGGACCGCCAGAAAGACGTCTCCGAAGGCGAGCTGAACGACGAAGCCGAAACCCAGGATGACGGCGCTCACCAGGCCGAATCTGAACCAGCCCATTGTACACGGTCTCACGCTCCAGGTCAATTTGTCCGGGGCCGCAGGCTGGCCGTCCGTGCCGGCCGTGGCCTCGTCCCGGGCGTCCGGCCCGGGCCGCAACTCTACCATTTGAGCCTCAGCTCGCGGGCCGCTTTCGCCTCGTCCAGCCTTCCCACCGGCGCGGCCATGGGCGCCCGCCTCAAGAGCTCGGGGCTCGACGCGGCCTCTGCCGCGATCGCCTTCATGGCCTCCGCGAACCTGTCCAGGTCCCGCTTGGTCTCGGTCTCGGTCGGCTCTATCATCAGAGCTTCCTCGACTATCAGCGGAAAGTACACGGTCGGAGCGTGGAATCCGTAATCCAGGAGGCGCTTCGCGACGTCCAGCGTCCTCACGCCGCCCGCCTTGAGGTTCCTTCCCGACAGCACGAACTCGTGCATGCAGGGCCTGTCGAACGGTATGTCGAAGTAAGGCGCCAGGAGCGCCTTGAGGTAGTTCGCGTTGAGTATGGACTCCCGTGACACGGCCTCCAGGCCCTCCGCGCCCAGGGAGAGTATGTAGGCGTACGCCTTGACCATCACGCCGAAGTTGCCGTAGAAGCTGTGAACCCTGCCCAGGCTGGCGGGCTCGTCGTGATGCAGCACGAAGCCTCTGTCGGTCTTGACCACTCGCGGAACCGGCAGGAACGGCCTCAGCTTCTCGGCCACGCCGACCGGACCCGAGCCGGGCCCGCCGCCTCCGTGCGGCGTGGAAAAGGTCTTGTGCAAGTTCAGATGGACTATGTCGAAGCCCATGTGGGCCGGCTTGGCCACGCCCAGCAGCGCGTTCATGTTGGCCCCGTCCAGGTAAAGAAGGCCGTCCACGGAATGGATTATGTCCGCCAGCTCCAACACCTCTTCTTCGAACAGGCCCAGCGTGTTCGGGTTCGTGAGCATGAGCGCCGCGACGCCGTCGTTGACGGCACCCTTAAGTGTCCTGGCGTCGAGACAGCCGTTGCCGCCCGACTTGACCTCGACCGCCTCGAATCCCGCCAGCCGCACGCTGGCAGGGTTAGTGCCGTGCGCGGAGTCGGGTATGACGACAGACTTCTTCTTGTTTCCCTTGGAGCGATGGTAGGCCGCCGCCAGCAGCATTCCCGTGAGCTCGCCGTGCGCGCCGGCCGCCGGGTGCAGACAGAACTCGCTCATGCCGGTGATGCCGCTCAGCGCCCGGCCGAGAAGGTACATCAGCTCGAGCGCCCCCTGCGCGGCGCTCTCCGGCGCCAGCGGGTGCGCGTCCCTGAAGCCGGGCAGCGCGGCCGCGTCCTCGTTCACCTTGGGGTTGTACTTCATCGTGCAGGACCCCAGCGGATACATGCCCAGGTCCACGTGATAGTTCAGCGAGGAGAGCCGCGTGAAGTGCCTTATCGTCTCGGGCTCGCTCAGCTCGGGCAGGCCGGGACCCCGCCCGCGGACCAGATGTCGCGGCAGGACGTCGGCGGCGGACACCGCCGGCACGTCCGGCTTGGGCAGGGTGAACGAGCCGTGTCCCTCCTCGTGAAGCTCGAACAGCACGGGCTCCGATTCCGCCCGAAGCTGCCTGATTTCCTTTTCTGCGCTCTGTCCTTCTGCCATGACCCCATCCCGCGCGGCCGGGCGCCGGTCCTGATCCCTCTCGCACCCGCGTCCGCCGCGCGCTCAGTCGACTCTTCTCATGGTCCCGGCGACTTCGCCCAGCGCCTTGCACAGTCTGTCTATGTCGCCGGCCGTCCTCCTCTCCGTCACCGCCACGAGGAGGAGCCTGTGGCTCTCCGTCTCGTCCGTCAGGGCGAAGCGCGAGAGCGGCACGCCGGCCAGGATGCCCTTCTTCGCCAGCTCTTCCACCAGTGCCTCGGCCGAGACCGGACAGCTCAGCAGGAACTCCTTGAAGAAGGGTTTCTGATACTTGAGTCCGAAACCGTGGAGCTTCGACAGCCTCTCCGCCGCGTAATGGCTGTTGGCCAGACAGCGCTCCGCCGCGGCCCTGAGGCCTTTCTCGCCCAGGAGAGACAGATGTATCGTCGCCGCCAGAGCCACCAGCGCCTCGTTAGAGCAGATGTTGGACGTCGCCCTGGCGCGTCTGATGTGCTGCTCACGGGTCTGGAGCGTGAGCACGAACCCGCGCTTCCCGCTTCCGTCGACCGTCATCCCGACCACCCTGCCGGGGAGCCTTCGCACGTACTCGTTCCTGACCGCGAACAGGCCCAGAAGCGGCCCCCCGAAACTCATCGGGTTGCCCAAGGCCTGGCCCTCCCCCACCACCACGTCGGCGCCGTACTCGGACGGCGGCTGGAGCAACGCCAGCGACACGGGGTCCACGTACGACACCAGGAGTGCGGGGTTCTCGCTCCGGAGCTTGGCGAACTCCGACGTGTCCTCCACGATCCCGTAGAAATTGGGCTGCTGGTGGATGAAACAGGCCGCGCCGGCCTTGAGCGCGGCTTTGAGCGCATCCAAATCCGTGACGCCGTCGCGCGCGGCGATTTCCCGCACCTCGATGCCCGATGCCGCGCAGTAAGTCTTGAGGACCTGCCTGTGATGAGGGTGCACGCACGCCGAGACGAGCACAGTCGGCGTCTCCCTGGCGGCCACGGCCAGCAGCGCCGCCTCGGCCACCGCGGTCGCGCCGTCGTACATGGACGCGTTGCACACGTCCATGCCGGTCAGCCTGCACATCAACGACTGGAACTCGAAGATGCACTGGAGCGTGCCCTGGCTCACCTCCGCCTGGTAGGGCGTGTAGCACGTGTAGAACTCGCTTCTCGAAAGGAGATGCTTCACCGCCGCCGGGACGAAATGGTCGTAGATGCCGGCGCCCGCGAAACAGACGGCGCCCTGCGAAGGATGGTCGCGCGACGCGATCTCGGCCAGACTCGCGGAGACTTCCATCTCGGACATCCCCGGTCCGAGGTCCATCCCTGCGCGCTGTCTCAGCCGAGCCGGCACGGCGCGCAGGAGCTCATCCACGCTCCCCACTCCCGCGGCGCGGAGCATTTCCTGTCGTTCTTTCTCACTTCTGCCGATGTATCCTGCCATCGCAAGTCCTTGCCCGACCGGCGGCCGGACGCGGCCTCTACCCGATCAGCTTCCCGTAATCCCCCGGCCCGAGCAGCGAGCCCGCCTCGGCCGGGTTCGTCATCCTTATCTTTATCATCCAACCCTGACCGTAGGGCTCCTTGTTGACTATCGAGGCGTCCGTCGCCAGCGCCTCGTTCACCGCGACGATCTCACCCGAGACCGGGGCGAAGATGTCACTCACGGTCTTGACCGCCTCAACGACACCGAACGGCTTCTTGACCTCGACCTTCTTCCCCACCGCCGGCAGCTCCACGTAAACGATGTCACCCAGCTCGTGCTGAGCGTAATCAGTGATGCCGACCACCGCCGTGTCTCCCTCTATGCGGAGCCACTCGTGCTCGTCCGTGTATTTCAGGTCCTCGGGAATCAATGTCATGCTGCTACCTCACTTTAAGGTTTGTCGCCTTTTCGGTCGAACGTCTATTTCCGGCTGCCGCGCGAGTAGAACGGCAGTTTCGTGACCCTGGCCTTGAGCTCCTTGTCGCGGACTAAGATGCCGACCTCAGTGCCGGCCTTCGACAGTCCGGCCTCCACGTAGCCCATGGCCAGCCCCCTGCCCAGACAGGGCGAGAACGTGCCGCTGGTGACGCGGCCCACTTCCCTGCCGCCGGCCTTGACGGAGCAACCATGGCGCGGAATGCCGCTCTCCAGAAGCTCCATTCCCACCAGCTTCCGCTTCACTCCGGCGGCCTTCTCCGCCGCCAGAGCCTGCTTGCCGATGAACTCCGCCTTGTCCAGCTTGACCGTCCATCCGAGGCCCGCTTCCAGCGGAGAGGTCGTGTCGTCGATCTCGTTTCCGTAGAGACAGTATCCCATCTCGAACCTGAGAGTGTCTCGCGCGCCAAGCCCTATGGGCTTCAAGCCCGACCCGCGGCCTGCCTCGAACAGCAGTCCCCACAGGAAATCCCCGGCGTCCCAGTCGTGGTAGAACTCAAACCCGGCCTCGCCCGTGTAACCGGTCCTCGACACCAACACCGGTGTGTCGTTCACCACGGCCTGCGTGTGTCGGTTCCGGTCCAGCGGAATCAGCTCGGACAGGCCGGCCTTCCTGACGACCTCGTCCGCGGCGGGACCCTGGAGGGCTATCTGCACCGTCTTCATCGAGCGGTCCTCGATTTGGGCCCGGCTGCCGAGCTCGCGGCACCTCGCCTGTATCCACGCCAGGTCCTTGGCCGTGTTGGCCGCGTTGACCACAAACAGTACGTCCTCACCCACTCTGTACATGATGACGTCGTCCACGATTCCGCTCTCAGGGGTGCACATGGGCGAATACAGGCAAGCTCCCGGCTGGATGGATGCGAGGTCGTTTGTCACCAGCCTGTTGGCGGTTTCCAGCGCCCCGGGCCCCCTGAACCATATCTCTCCCATGTGAGACACGTCGAACAACCCGGCCGCTTCGCGCACCGCCCTGTGCTCGTCCACGATGCCCGTGTACTGGATGGGCATGAGCCACCCGGCGAACTCCACCAACCGGGCGCCCAGCTCACGATGTCTTCCGACGAGGGGCGTTTCCTTAGGCATCTGTCTTCCTTTCGCTACCGCTGCTGCGCGGTGCCCCGCGGGCCATCGCGCGTCCCCGCTCCGAGGGCACACCCGCGGCAAAAATCTATTCAGAATAGCACAGGAAGGCTGAAAGTCAAGGAGGACGAAGTGCGCGGGAGGCGCGGCGCGACTGCGCAAGGGCGGTGCTCTTTCCAGTTGAGGTTTCTTCCGTTACGTGACATGCTTCCTGATTCAGTCAACGTGTGCTTCTGTGCTCGATTGGTTCGGAATGAGCGGAGGTCGGCGTGCGCGTGCTCCTGGTTGCGGCTGTTCTGGCCGGTATTTTTCTGCCCGGCGAGGGGACCGATGCCGTCACGCTCTCCAGACTCACCAGGGGCCCGAGCACCGAGGCGGACCCATGCTTTTCTCCGGACGGCCAGTGGATAGTGTTTCTCAAGGACGATCAGTTCACCGGAAACCGGGAGCTCTGGGTCATGCCGGCCGTCGGCGGACCTCCGACGCTCCAGCTTACCAGCCAGAATCTGGGTCCGACCTGGCCGGCGTGGTCTCCCGACGGTTCCACGATTGCGTTCGTCGCCAGAGACGAGCTCATGAAGGTGTCGGCCAGCGGAGGGTCGCCAGTCCGCCTGACGCGGCGAGGCGGACGCCATCCAGCGTGGTCCCGCGACGGAAGCCGCATCGCGTTCGCGTCTGGGTTCACCAACGACCTCTGGGTGGTGGGTGCGGCCGGTGGAGATGAGTCTTTGCTCATGGGCAGGTCGTTCTACCGCGAGCTTGACCCCACGTTCTCTCCCGACGGGGACAGAATCGCCTTCGCGTCGGACAGGCCCGGTTACCTGGAGATCTTCGTGCGCTCGATTGCCGGAGGAGAGGCGACGCAGCTCACGACGATGAAGGGAACGAATCTGGAGCCGGCGTGGTCGCCCGACGGCAACTGGATTGCGTTTTCCCGCCTGAACACGCCCGACCAGGGCATCTGGGTCGTCCCGTCTGCCGGCGGCACGCCGGTCTGCCTGACCTGCTCAGGCTACCAGGACGGCACTCCCGCCTGGTCGCCTGACAGCCGCAGCGTGGTGTTCGACCGGCATCTGTCGGACAACAACGACGACATATGGGCGGCGGGAAACCTCGAGCTCCAGCCGGCCACCGTCACGGAAACGACCTGGGGCCGCGTCAAAGCTCAGTTCCGCTAGCGGGTCGGCGGCGACCTGGGCATTCCCACCCGGACGGCTCGTCTCGGCAGCGCCATCTTGTGCGGGGCGGCTGGTCCGCCGCGCTTTGACCGCCGGCGCGCGCTGTAGTACATTCAAGTGTCATGGCCATTGTCACAACGCACAACATAGGCAAATCGTTCGGAGCTCTGGACGTGTTCGCCGGCCTCTCGCTCAGCATCCCGCACGGCGCGCGCACCGCCATCGTCGGGCCGAACGGAATCGGCAAGACGACCCTGCTCCGGGTCATCGCCGGCAAGGAGGCGCCTTCAGCCGGCACGGTCCGCCGCTCCAAGGGCCTCACAGTCGGTTATCTGCCGCAGGAGTCCGTGGTCGAATCGCCCAACACTCTGTGGGACGAGTGCCTCCTGCCGTTCCGCGACCTCCTGGGCGTGCAGCAGGAGCTCGCCCGGCTCGAGGCCGAGATGGCCACGGCGGGAAAGAAGGAACCTCATGCGTGCGGCTCGGAACGGGGCCCGGCTGGGGACGCAGAGCTTTCCGGCGCAACGGCCTCGGGCGCGCAGCCCGACGACGTCATGGAGCGCTACGGCACGCTCCAGGCCCGCTTCGAGCATGGTGGCGGGTACACGTACGAGAACCGCGTCCGCCAGGTGCTCACGGGCCTGGGATTCCGTCCGGACGAATACTCCCTCCCCTTGACGCACCTTTCGGGCGGCCAGCGCACGCGCGCGCTGCTGGCCAGGCTTCTGCTCGAAGGCCCGACGTTGCTCATTTTGGACGAGCCCACGAACCACCTCGACACAGCGGCGGTGGAATGGCTCGAGAGCTACATAAGGGACTGGGACGGGGCAATCCTCGTCGTGTCCCACGACCGCTACCTGCTCGACAAGGTCTGCAACAACATCTGGGAGATGAGCAGAGCCGGCGTGGAGACCTACCGCGGCAACTACAGCCACTATCTGACGCAGCGCCAGGAGCGCTGGGAGCTCCGCTCCAAGGAGTTCGAGGCGGAGAAGGAACGCCTGCTGAACGAGATGGACTACATCAAGCGGAACATCGCTGCGCAGAACGTGTCGCAGGCCAGGGGTCGCCTGAGGCGCATGAGCCGTCAAATCCAGGCCATCGAGCAGGTAGGTCTCGAGGCCATGCGCGGCAAGAAATGGCTTCAGCTGAGCCGGGACGTGCAGATAGAGGCCGGCGTGATGACGCCGGAGGAAGCCGAATCGCGGCTCAGGGCCCTTCGCAACCCGCTCCGGCATCCCACGGAGCTGAAGCTCAGGCTGAACGCCGCAAAGCGCGGCGGAAACATGGTGCTGCGGACCCGCGACCTCGCTGTAGGGTACCCCGGCAATTTCCTTTTCTCGGTCCCCGACCTCGAGCTTCAGCGTCTCGGCTGCGTCGCGCTTATCGGACCCAACGGCGCGGGCAAGACCACTTTTCTGAAGGTGCTGCTGGGCCAGCATCCCCCGTCGCGGGGAGAGGTCCAGCTCGGGGCAAGCCTCGACGTCGGGTACTTCGCGCAGGCGCACGAGAACCTCAACCCCGAAAACGACCTCCTCCAGGAGGTATCTTCCGTCGCGCCGGACATGCTCGTCGCCGAAATGCGCAATCATCTGGCCCGCTACCTGTTCACCGGCGAGGATGTTTTCAAGAAGGTGCGTGTCCTCTCCGGCGGCGAGCGCGGCCGTCTCGCACTGGCGAAGCTCGCCCTCGGCAACTCGAACCTTCTCCTGCTGGACGAGCCGACGAATCATCTGGACATCCCGTCACAGGAGGTCCTCCAGAACGTCCTGGCCGACTTCGACGGCACCGTCATACTCGTCTCCCACGACCGCTACCTGATAGACGCACTTGCCACGCAGGTGTGGGACATCGACAAGGAAAAGGCGGTCCTCAACGTCTTCAGGGGAACGTACACCGAGTACCGCACCAAGGCGGAGTCGGCGGTGGCCGAGGCGACGGACGCGTCACGCCTCCAGAAGGGCGAGGCGTTCCGCAAGGCCCGCGCCGCCAAGAACCGCGAGATAGCCGAGGAACGCCGGGCCAGGGCGGCCGAGCTCAAGAGGCAGAAACGGCTGGCCGAGGTGGAGGCCGGGATATCGTCCCTGGAGGAGAAGCTCGCGCACCTGCGCGGGAGTCTGGCCAACCCGCCGGCGGGCCGCGACGAAATACACCGCCTGGCGGACGAGTACATGAAG
>Ga0316628_100005451_pt1 | contig 10213 bp, 8 predicted proteins | sample OWC_Aug_M2_C1_D5_FD_207648 | JGI IMG/M metagenome (GOLD analysis project Ga0316628, IMG submission 207648) | Wetland soil microbial communities from Old Woman Creek delta, Ohio, United States - OWC_Aug_M2_C1_D5_C | ecosystem: Environmental > Terrestrial > Soil > Wetlands | place: USA: Ohio... | reverse complement strand
TGACGCGGGAGCGGCTTCGGCCACGGATTCGGGAACGGCGCCGGCGCCGGCGTCGGGCTCGGCGACGGAGACCGCGTCACCCTCCGCGACGGACGCCCACGAGCTCCCGCCCGAGGAGCCCAAGGCGCCGAAGAAGAAGGCCCTGCCCGTCCCGCTGAGCATCATGGGCGGGCTGCGCATCGGCGCCATTCTCCCGGCCGGCGACGTCGGCCAGTCGCCGCAGCTTCCTGTCGCCATCACGACGGCCGTCGATGTCACGCTCGAAGCGGGCGCCACGATCTACGAACACTTCTACGGCGGCCTGCTCTTCGGCGGCAGCTTCTACGTCTCGCCCGCGAGCTCGGCGAGAAGCGTCAGCGCCATCCTCTTCGGCACCGAGGTCGGCTACCTCACCAACCCCGACGGCCTCGGCGGCTTCTTCGGCCTCGGCCTCGGCTACCGGCGCTACTTCATCGGCGACGCGCTCGGCAACGCCAACTCCGTCGACGGCCCCGACGCGCTCGCGACCATCGCTTTGCACATCCGAGCTGGCTCGGCGGTGCGCATCCTGCCGCGCTTCGACTTCGCCGTCGGCCCCGCCGGGGGCTACACGCACGCGCTGTTCTTCTTCGGCGCGTCGATATGGTTCAACCAGGATCTGGCTCGCGCTCGGCATTAGCGCGCCGCGTTACGGCGCCAGACAACGAATTACAAGTCCGTGACAATCGTAAGGAGCTCGGCTGTTTAGCTCCGGGCTCATGCACGTCCTGCTCTGCAGTGCGTATTTCGCGGTCCTTCTGCTGCTCGCGAGCTACGGCCTCCATCGCTCCCACCTGGTGTTGACCTGCCTGAGGCTGCGCAAGAAGCTCCAGGCGGTGCGCGAGCTGCCGCCCGTGGCGAGCGACGCCGAGCTGCCCCACGTGACGGTGCAGCTCCCGCTGTTCAACGAGGCGACGGTCGCGGTGCGTCTGCTCGAGCACGTGGCGCGCATCGACTACCCGCGCGACCGCCTCGAGATCCAGCTCCTCGACGACTCCACCGACGAGACGGGCCAGCTCGTGCTCGCCGCCATCCGCCGCCTCGCCGCGGACGAGGCCACGCGCGACCTCGACATCGCGTACATCCACCGCGTGGACCGCACCGGCTACAAGGCGGGCGCGCTCGACGCCGGGATGAAGGTCGCCAAGGGCGAGCTCGTCGCGATCTTCGACGCGGACTTCCTCCCTCAGCCGGACTTCCTCCGCGCGCTCGTGGGCCACTTCACGGATCCGAAGGTGGGCATGGTGCAGGCGCGCTGGGGCCACCTGAATCGCGACCACTCGCTGCTCACGCGCGTGCAGGCGCTCATGCTCGACGGCCACCACCTCGTCGAGAACCGCGCGCGCGCCGCGGCAGGCTGGCTGTTCAATTTCTCCGGCACCGGCGGCATGTGGCGCAAGGCCGCCATCGTCGACGCGGGCGGCTGGCAGCACGACACGCTCACCGAGGACCTCGATCTCTCCTACCGCGCGCAGCTCGGCGGCTGGAAGTTCGTCTACCGCGAGGACGTGGTCACCCCCGCCGAGCTCCCCGAGGACGTGAGCGCCTTCCGCGCGCAGCAGTACCGCTGGGCGAAGGGGACCGTGCAGACTGCACGCAAATTGCTCGAGCGCGTGTGGACGTCGCGGCTCGGCCTGGATCAGCGCGTCGAGGCGTTCTTCCACCTCACGCCGCACTTCGCCTACCCGCTCATGGTCTTCTTGAGCGTGCTGCTGCTGCCGGCGCTCATCCTCATGCCGGCGACCGATCCGCGCACGATGCTCATGATCGACCTGCCGCTCTGCATCGGCACGACCGGCTCGCTGGCGGCCTTCTACGCCATGGCCGAGGTCGCGCAGGGCCGCCGCCGCATCGACGCGCTCAAGCAGCTTCCCGCGCTGCTCGCGCTCGGCGCCGGCCTCGCGCCGCACCTGTCGAAGGCCGTCTTCGAGGGCCTGCAGACGATGAGCGGCGAGTTCGTGCGCACGCCCAAGAAGGGCGACACCGTGGGCCAGCGTTACCGCACCCGCGCCGACCTTCCCATGACCGAGGTCGCGCTCTGCCTTCTCTCCTTCGGGTCGACGGTGGCCTCCATCGAGACCGGACACTGGTTCGCGACGCCGTTCGCCGGGCTCTTCACCTTCGGCTACGGCTACGTCGCGACGCTCGTCGCCACCGAGCAGTTCGCCCGCCGGCGCGCGGCCGAGGCCGCGGCCACCGCGTCGAGCGACAGCCTGCCCCCCGCGGCGGACAGCCTCCGCGACCAGGACCTCGCGGCCTAAATCCAAGCGCCTCTTGAGTAGGGTGCCAAATGGCGTACCATCGCGCTGACTCGGCGTTCGCTTCACGATCGTTACACGGCCGAGGACTTGGGACGCGAGGACGAGGCGAGCGATGACCAAAGCAGAGATCGTGCAGGCCATCTACACGCGCGTGGGTGGCTTCTCGAAGAAGGAGGCCGCGGACATCGTCGACCTCGTCTTCGAGATGATGAAAGAGACGCTCTCCAAGGGAGAGAAAATCAAGGTCACGAACTTCGGCAACTTCGTCCTCCGCGACAAGGACGAGCGACCGGGTCGCAACCCGCAGACGGGCGCGCCCATCAAGATCAGCGAGCGCCGCGTGCTGACCTTCAAGGTGAGCAAGAACCTGAAGGACGCCCTCAACAGGAAGGCTGGCTCCGCGCCGGCCAGCGTGCCCGTCGCCGCGGCCGAGCCCGGCGCCGCGAAGCCCTGAGAAGATCCCAGGCGCGCATGGCTGAAGGAACGCTCCCGTCCAAGCTGTACTTCCGCATCGGAGAGGTCGCCGACATCGTCGGCGTCGAGCCCCACGTCCTGCGCTACTGGGAGCGTGAGTTCCGCAGCATCCGGCCGACCAAGAGCGCGCGCGGCCAGCGAGTCTACTCGCGCCGCGACGTCGAGAACCTCCTTCGCGTGCGCGAGCTGCTCTACACCCAAGGTTTCACCATCGCCGGCGCGCGCAAGCAGCTGGTCCGCCCAGCGCGGGACGGCGAGGCTGCGCCGCCCGTCGCGACGGAAGCGCCCGCGCTGGCCACGGCGCACGGCCAGGGCCACGGCGCGGCTCCGCCCCCGGTCGATCCGCCGCCTCGTCAGGACGGCGAGGGCGAGGGCGACATGCGCTCGGCGCTCGTCGCGCTGCGCGACGAGGTAGCGGCGTTCCTGGACGAGCTCGGCGGTTGACCGCGGCGGGCTTCGAGCTGCGCGTCGCTCCCCCGCCGGGATCGACGCCGGGCACGCTGCCGCCTCCCGATCTGACGCAGGCGCCGCAGCTCGCCCTCGAGCAGTGGGCGAGCGCCTCGCACGCCGGCGCGGCGGACCTCGCCTGGGGCTGCGTGAGCGGAGACGTCGGGCAATGGAGCGACGACGCGACCGAGCTCGCGCAGACCAAGCTGATCGAGCTCGCGTCGAGCACGCTCTCGCGCATGGGCAGCGCGTCGCCCGGACTCCACGTCACCGCCGCCCACGGCGGTCCACTCACGCTGGAGCAGTCGCTCGCCTCCGACGGAGCGGCGCGCGCCCGCACCCTCTTGGCCTTCACCAGCGACCCGCCCCGCGCCCACGCGTGCATCGTGGTCTGCACCGACGCGGCCCTCTGCGGCTCCGAGCTCGAAGCCGCCCGTCCCGCGTGCGCCGGTGAGCTCCGTCCGCCGCCTCCCTCGGGCCTCGCGCTGCGCGCTCTCGCGAAGACGGTGCACCATCCGCACGCCGCCCTCGGCGTCCTTTTGGGAGCCGTATTGTTCGCAGCGGCGCTGGCCGTCGTCACCCGTCCTCGACCTCCGCGCCGGAGGGGATGAGAAAATGGGCACAGAGGGGACAAGAGGCATGTTAGAAGGCTCCGCGATGATCACTGCCGCAGGCTCGAGCGAAGCGAGAGTTCGGAGTGAAATGTGGATCGTGCGGGCCAAGCTTCACGCTCTGTTCGCTCCTTCGGCGCTCGTCTTGCTCTTCGCGCTGGGAGCACGCAGCGCGCATGCACAAAGTGGAGCGACCGCAGCCCCAACGCCGAGCGGTACGGCGACGGCGACGGCGCGCCCGTCACTCGTCACCGACGCGCCTCCGCCGACCGCCACCGCGGCACCGGCCGCGGCGACTCCGCCCCCCTCCGGGGCCGCCGCAGGGACGGCGTCGACGGCGACCCCTTCGAGCAAGGGAGACGAGGCGAAGGCCCCGGCCCCTGCGACCGAGCCCGTGCCCGCCAGCCCCAACGAGATCTTCAGCGAGGACTGGTGGGGCCGAACGCGCCCGGTCTTCGAGGTGCACGGCTACTTCCGCACGCGCGCCGAGCTGCTGCACAACTTCTCGCTCGGCCGCCACGACCTGCGCACGGGCGGCATCCTCTGGCCGAACCCGATCGACAACAGCTACACGGACACGACCGGCGCGCTCAACGCCCTCAACAAGTGCGACGCGACGGGCGCCATCTCCGGCACCGCGCCCTGCAAGGACCAGTCGCAGGCCACCGCGAACATGCGCTTCCGCATGAACCCGGAGCTGCACATCTCCGACAACCTGCGGATCATGGCGCAGATCGACGCGTTCGATAACATGATCCTCGGCTCCACGCCGGACAGCTACGCGTGGCAACCCTACAACGGCAACAAGAGCTACTTGCCGAACAGCGGGTATCAGGCCTACGGCAGCGGCTACAACACCTACGCCCCCATCACCGCCTTCAGCACGACGCAAGGGCCTCCCACCTCCGGCATCAACAGCTTCTCGAACTCCGTCGCGTTCAAGCGCGCCTGGGCCGAGTACATGACGCCCGTCGGTCAGCTGCGCTTCGGGCGCATGCCGAGCCAGTGGGGTCTCGGTGTCATGCAGAACGCCGGCGACGACATCGACAGCGACTACCAGACGAACGTCGATCGCATCATGTTCGTCACCGGCATCAAGTCGCTCGACCTGTACTTCGCGGGCCTGTGGGACTTCGTCAGCAGCGGGCCGAGCACCGCCTCGCCCAACGACGTCAACGGCGGCCAGCCGGTCAACACCTGCAACATGTGCAACGTCAACGAGTGGGGCCTCGTCGTCGCGCACCGCACCAACCCCGAGCTGCAGAAGCTCAAGCAGGCGCGCGGCGAGCTGGTCGTCAACGGCGGCCTCTTCACGATTCTGCGCACGCAGTACCTCGACATGACGGACACGTACTTGCCGATCAACGTCGACCCGAACAACCTCAACACCGACATCGTCCGCCGCAACGCGTGGGCCGTCATCCCCGACATCTGGCTGCAGATCCTCTACAAGAAGTTCCGCTTCGAGGCCGAGGGCGTCGCCATCCTCGGCGAGATCGGCGCCATCCCCGGGAGCGGGTTCAACGCCAACACGCAGACCGACATCCGCATGTGGGGCCTGGCCACGCAGACGGAGTACCGCGCCATCGAGGACAAGCTCCACCTCGAGTTCGGCTTCGGCTACGCGAGCGGCGATCAGTGGGCGCAGAACCCGCTCGGCTCGCAGGGCCTCAACCCCGAGCTGAACAACAACGCCATCTCGACCTTCAGCTTCAACCCCGACTACCGCGTCGACCTCATCTTCTGGCGCAAGATCATGACGCGCATCGAGGGCGCCTACTACTTCCGCCCGAGCGTCGACTACGACTTCATCCGCAACCAGAACGGCCAGCGCGTCGGCGGCGGCGCCGCGCTCATCTGGAGCCGCGCCAGCGAGTTCTCCCAGGCGCCGGGCCACCAGCCCGACCTTGGCGTCGAGCTCGACCTGCAGCTCTACTACCAGGCCAAGGACGGCTCGCTGAACGACGACCTCAGCAAGATCGGCGGCTTTTACACCGCGCTCCAGTACGGCGTCTTCTTCCCGCTCGGCGGCCTCGCCTATCTCCCGGGTGAGCAGCAGAAGTTCACCATGCCGACCGGCGAGTCGTGGGACCTGTCGAGCGCGCAGACGATACGCTGGTACGTCGGCGTCGTGTATTGACGGCGGCTTCTCGCGTGCAACGCTGGGGCTAATCGTTCCCATGCCCAAGATCCTCATCGTCGACGACCAGCGCAACATGCGCACGACCCTCGCCATGATGCTGCGCGGGGTCGGCTACGAGGTGGACGAGGCGGCCGACGGGGAGCAAGGCGCTGCGAGCGGTGCGACGGGCGCGTTCGATCTCGTCCTCACGGACCTTCGCATGGGCCAGAAGGACGGCATCGACGTCCTCCGCGCGATCAAGGAGCGCCAGCCGCTCACCGAGGTCATCGTGATGACGGCCTACGGCACGATCGAGAGCGCCGTCGAAGCGATGCGCCTCGGCGCCTTCGACTACATCCAGAAGCCGTTCACCGAGCAGGAGCTGCTCGTCAAGGTCCAGAAGGCGCTCGACAACCGGCGCCTCGCGGGCGAGGTCGCGTTCCTCGCGACCGAGTTCAAGGATCGCTACAAGTTCGAGAACATCGTCGGCCGCTCGACGCCCATCCGCGAGGTGCTCGGCCGCATCATCCGCATCGCGCCGACGGACGCGACCGTCCTCATCACGGGCGAGAGCGGCACGGGCAAGGAGCTCGTCGCCAAGGCGATCCACGCCAACAGCCGCCGCGCCGATCGGGCGTTCGTCTCCATCAACTGCGCCGCGCTCACCGAGACGCTGCTCGAGAGCGAGCTGTTCGGCCACGCCAAGGGTTCGTTCACCGGGGCCGTCACGGCGCGCAAGGGCCTCTTCGAGGAGGCCGACGGCGGCACGTTCTTCTTCGACGAGATCGCCGAGACGCCGGGCGCCGTTCAGGCCAAGCTCCTCCGCGCGATCCAGGAGCACGAGATCCGTCGCGTCGGCGAGAACAAGCCCATTCACGTCGACGTGCGCATCGTCGCGGCGACCAACCAGGACCTGCTGAAGGCCGTCGCCGAGAAGCGCTTCCGCCAGGACCTGTACTACCGCCTCAACGTCGCGCGCTTCGTCCTGCCTCCGCTGCGCGAGCGCCGCGAGGACGTGCCCGAGCTGCTCTCGCACTTCCTCGACAAGTACAACCAGAAGATGCAGGTGCGCGCGCGCCTCTCGGACAACGTCCTCGACGCGCTCGCGCGCTACGATTTCCCGGGCAACGTGCGCGAGCTGGAGCACATGGTCGAGCAGGCCGTCGCGCTGGTGCAGGACGGGGTCATCACCGCCGACGACCTGATCTCCGCTCAACCGAGCACGCCGCCTCGTTCCGGCAGCGACGGCCGCCGCACCCTCGCGGACGTGGTGGACTCCGCCGAGAAGGTCGCCATCGAGTCGGCCCTGCAGGACTGCGGGGGCAGCCGTGAGCAGGCCGCCGACGTGCTCGGGATCTCGCCCACGACGCTGTGGCGCAAGATGACCCGCCTCGGCATCGTCTTCGACAGCCGCTAGTCGCGTCCCGAGCGACGCGGCGCCCAAGATACGGAGCGCCCGTCCAGCGACATTTCAATTGTGGGATGGGGCGGTGAAGTCGAGCTTCACCCATGAAAGGCACACCGGTGCCCCACGGGGCGTATCTATGTGGATTCCCGGCGCTTGCCCGGCTGGCACCTTCATTGCTAAACGCAACCCTTGGCTTGGAGGCGAAGTTGAAGTCCACTTTCCGATTGGGTGAGTGCGAGCCAGCCGGGGACGAGGCTCCAGCATCCGCAAGCGGCGGGTATCGGGCCTACAAACCCAGGGTTCTGGTGGTCGACGAGGACGCGGGCACCGCTCGCCAGCTCGCGATTGCCCTGGAACTGGAGGGTATCGAATCCACGACCGCGAAGGACGCGGACGATGCCATGGCCCACCTCGAGGGGAGCCATGCTCCGATCGACCTGATGGTGGTGGAGCTGATGCTCCCGCGCCGCAACGGGCTCGAGCTCGCCCGGGAGGTTCGTGCCCGCTTTCCCGAGATTCGCATCGTGTTGACGGGGACTTACCACCTGAGCGAGAGGCAGCTCGCGCGGGCCGATTGCGGAGCCGTCGCCTTCGTTCCGAAGCCCTGCGAGGCGCCCGTCGTCGCGGCGTTCGTCCGCCAAAAAGTGACTCGCGCCCGCGAGTCGCTGGTGCCGAACTCCGGCCTGGAGCCCCTCGTGCCCGGGCGCGAGAAAAAGCCCGCCTGAGAGCGCGCGCCCCACGCCGCGCCAAGGACTGAGCCAAAGAAGCTCGAGGCCTCGTCGCGATTCCGCTCGACAAGCGTGTAAGGAGCGCGAGAAAATGGTCGATTGCGATGCGCGTCGATCTACTGAAGTACGACCTGCCGCCCGAGCGGGTCGCTCAGTTCCCTTCGGAGGACCGAGAACAGGCGCGACTCATGGTCCTCGCGGGCGACCAAGCGCCCGACCATCGGAGAGTGTCCGAGCTCGCCGACCTGTTACCGCCCGGCTCGCTCGTCGTGCTCAACGACACGCGCGTCGTCCCCGCGCGCCTCATCGCGCAGAAGGAGACCGGTGGGCGCGTCGAGGTCTTCCTCGTCCGGCACGTCGGCTCGCGGACGATCGAGGTGCACGGCGAGCCTCGCGACGCTCAGATCTGGCGCGCGCTCGGCAAGGCTTCGAAGGCGCTGCGCTTCGGCATCGACATGCGCGTGGTCCCGAACGCGTCGCGCAACGTCCCCGCCACGGCGGGCCTGCACGTACGCCTGCTCGGCCGCTCCGACGAGGACGGGCTGCTCGAGGTCGCGCTCTACACGTCCGGGCGTGTCCCCGTCGCGGAAGCGATCCGCACGTTCGGGCGCATGCCGCTGCCTCCGTACATCAAGCGCGACGCGGAGCCCGAGGACGCCGACCGATACCAGACCGTCTTCGCGCGCGTCGACGGCGCCATCGCCGCACCGACCGCCGGCCTTCACCTCTCGCACGGGCTCCTGGGCCGGCTCGCGGTGCACGGGCTCGAGGTCGTGTCGGTCACGCTCCACGTCGGGCTCGGCACGTTCCAGCCGGTCGTGGTCGAGGACCTCGATCAGCACAAGATGCACCGCGAGCAGTTCGAGGTCTCGCGCACCACCGCGCAGGCGATCGAGCGGGCGCGCGCGCGCGGGTCGAAGATCGTCGCCGTGGGCACGACGGTCGTGCGCGCGCTCGAGTCGGCCGTCGACGCGAACGGAACCGTCCGCGCCATGAGCGGAGACACGTCGCTCCTGATCCAGCCCGGCCATCGTTTCCGCGCGGTCGACTGGCTGCTCACCAACTTCCACCTGCCGCGCTCCACGCTGCTCGCGCTCGTGTGCGCGTTCGGCGGCACCGAGCGCGTCCTCGGCGCGTACCGCACGGCCGTCGACGCGAGCTACCGCTTCTACTCGTACGGCGACGCGATGCTCATCGAGCGAGGACCGCAGGCGTGACACCGCGAGCGGACGGTTTCGCGTTCCGTGTACTCTGCACCGACGGCCACGCGCGGCGCAGCACGCTGCGCACGCCGCACGCGGACGTCGAGCTGCCGACGTTCATGCCCGTCGGGACGCAGGCCTCGGTCAAGGCCCTCTCGCCGGACGAGGTGGCGAGCACGGGGGCGCGCATCGTGCTCGGCAACACCTACCACCTGTGGCTGCGCCCCGGAGAGGACGTCATCGCCGCGCAGGGTGGCTTGCGCGGCTTCTCCAGGTGGCCCCACGCGATGCTCACCGACTCCGGCGGATTCCAGGCCTTTTCGCTTGGTGCATCGCGCGGCCGCTCTGAGGCCGCGACCGGCTCGGGGAAGTCTCCGCAGTCGAAGGGACCGCTCGTCGCCCCCGCCGAGGACGGATTCACCTTCACGTCGCACCTCGACGGCTCGCGGCGGTTCCTCTCGCCCGAGATCGCCGTCGAGGTGCAGGGCAAGCTCGGCGCCGACATCCAGATGCAGCTCGATGTCTGTCCGCCGGGCGACTCGCCGCGCGACGTCGTCGAGGCCGCCGTCAAGCAGACCTCGCGCTGGGCCAAGCGCGCGCTCGCCACGCCACGCCCGCCGGGGCAGGCGCTGTTCGGCATCGTGCAGGGGGCGTGCTTCGCCGACCTTCGCCTCGCGCACGCCGAGGAGCTCGCCGCGATGGACCCCGGCTTCGACGGCCTGGCGCTCGGCGGCTTCTCCGTCGGCGAGGCGAAGGAGAAGATGGTCGAGACGATCGCCCAGGTCGCGCACCGCCTCGACGCGGAGCGCCCGCGCTACCTGATGGGCGTCGGCACGCCGGAAGACCTGCTCGTCGCGGTGGGCCTCGGCGTCGACATGTTCGACTGCGTGCTTCCGACGCGCAACGCCCGCAACGGCCAGGCCCTCACGCGCAACGGCAAGG
>Ga0316628_100005450_pt1 | contig 10214 bp, 8 predicted proteins | sample OWC_Aug_M2_C1_D5_FD_207648 | JGI IMG/M metagenome (GOLD analysis project Ga0316628, IMG submission 207648) | Wetland soil microbial communities from Old Woman Creek delta, Ohio, United States - OWC_Aug_M2_C1_D5_C | ecosystem: Environmental > Terrestrial > Soil > Wetlands | place: USA: Ohio... | reverse complement strand
CGGAAACCCGCCCCCACAACTCCGCCCTGGGGGGGGGGCTTGGTTTGGTTTCCCCCCCCCGCGGGGGTGGTTTGGCCCCGGCCCGGGGGGGGGTTGGGGGGGGGGGGGGAGGATCGGCACGGGAGCGGCGTACGCCGCTCCCGTGTCGCATTTCCGCGCGTGGACCGACTAGTTTTCGCGGCACGCTTTCCTCCGATTCGCCGATGCCGACTCGTAAGACCAAGACGACAAAGAAGCGCACCGCGCCCACGCGTTCCGCGAAACGCGCCGGTCCGGCCAAGCGGCGGCGCGCCAAGCCGTCGCCGCCGGGCCGGGCCGGCCCCGTGAACCAGTGGATGGAGCTTCGAAAGTCCGGCATCCATGGCCTCGGTGCGTTCGCGGTGCGCGACATCCCGCGGGGCACGCGCGTCATCGAGTACACCGGGGAGCGCATCAACAACGCTGAAGCGGACCGGCGCTACGACGACGACAAGCCGGGCGATCACCACACGTTCCTGTTCATCCTGAGCAGCCGCACGTGCGTGGACGCCGCGTTCGACGGCAACGAGGCGCGGTTCATCAACCACTCGTGCGCGCCCAACTGCGAGACCGGCGTCTGGAACAGCCGGATCTGGATCTCGTCGATCAAGCGGATTCCCGCCGGCACCGAATTGACGTACGACTACATGTACGAGGACGATCCGGAGTACACGGAGAAGGACCTTCTCTACTACAAGTGCGAGTGTGGCGCTCCGAACTGCCGCGGGACCATCGTGAAGACGCGGAAGAAATTCAGGAAATGAGCACGCTGCGGGCGCTGCTCGGCGGAATCGTCGACTACGCCGGCCTGTTCCCGCCGGCGGCGCTGGACATGCCCGCGGCCGTCCGCAACTACGATGCGTACCTCGAGAGCGGCGACGCCTGGATGCTGGGGCGGTTCGTGGTCCCCGTCTCGCGGCTCGAGGAGCTCGATGGTGCGCTCGCCGCGGCGAGCGCCGCGCCACCGGCCGAATGGCGTGTGGCCGCGCTCGCCGGCACGGACATCGAGACTGACGTGCGTGCCGCACGCGCATTCAACGCCGCGCACCGCGGCCGTGCGGCGATCGACGTGCTCGAGGCCAGGCTCGCCTCTCCGGATGCGATCGCCCAGCCCGCCCAGCTCGCCCAACTCGCCCGGCTCGCCCGCGCGGCGCGCGACGGGTTCACGGTGTTCGTCGAGGTGCCGGTCGACGAGCGCGTGGACGATCTCGCCGCCGTGCTCGGTCGCGAGGGACTGAACGCGAAAATCCGAACGGGCGGCGTGACGGCGGACGCCATCCCGAGCGCATGGCAGGTCGTTCGCTTCATACGCGCGTGTCTCCGCGCGCGGGTGCCGTTCAAGGCCACGGCGGGCCTCCATCATCCGATTCGCGCCGACTACCGGCTCACCTACGCGCCCGACTCGCCAACCGGCGTGATGTTTGGTTACCTGAACGTCTTTCTCGCGGCGGCGCTGATGGCGGAGGGACTCGATGACGCCGACGCGGTGGCGCTCCTCGAGGAGGCGCGCGCCGACGCCTTCGAGCGTCATGACGACGCCGTCTCGTGGCGGGGACATGTGCTGGCGACGGCCGCCGCGCGCCGCGTGCGCGAGCGCGTCGCCGTCTCGTTCGGGTCGTGCTCGTTCCGCGAACCGGTGGACGAGCTCGATGCGCTCGGCCTGGCACCCGCATGACCGACGAGACGCTGAATCCGGACCTTCGATCGTGGATCGAGTCGGCGAACGATCCGGCCACGGATTTCCCGATTCAGAATCTTCCGTTCGGCGTCTTTCGCCGTGCCGGCGCGAACGAGGCGGCGCGCGTGGGCGTCGCGATTGGCGACCGTATCGTTGACGTGTCCGCGTGCGCGGCGGCCGGCCTCGTGCCACCGGATGCCTGGCCGGCGGCGCGCGCGTGCGCCGCGGCGCGGCTCAACGATCTGATGACGCTCGGTGGCGACGCCGCCGGCGCGCTCCGGCGCGGGTTGAGCGCGCTCCTCGGCGCGGACCCGGCCCTGTCGGCGCGCGCGCGACGCGAGGCCGCGCGCATCACCGTGCCGGCGTCGGACTGCGAGCTGCTCCTGCCCGCCGAGATCGGCGATTACACGGACTTCTACGCGTCCGTGTACCACGCGACCAACGTGGGCAGCATGTTCCGCCCGGACAACCCGCTGCTCCCGAACTACAAGTGGGTGCCGATCGGCTACCACGGCCGGGCATCGTCGATCGTTCCGAGCGGGACGGACGTGCGCCGCCCGCGAGGGCAGACGCGCGACGCCGGCGACGGCCCGCCCGGCTTCGGTCCGTCGCGCCGTCTGGACTACGAGCTGGAGGTGGGCGCGTTCATCGGCTCCGGGAACGCGCTGGGCACGCCGATTGGCGTCGACGCGGCGGCGCGGCACATCTTCGGTCTCTGCCTGGTGAACGACTGGTCGGCGCGCGACATCCAGACGTGGGAGTATCAGCCGCTCGGGCCGTTTCTGGCGAAGAGCTTCGCGACGACCGTGTCGCCGTGGGTGGTGTCGCTCGACGCGCTCGCGCCGTTCCGCGTTCCGGCGTTCGAGCGCCCGGCGGGCGATCCGGCGCCGCTGGCCTATCTATATTCGCCGGACGATACTAAATCGGGCGGCTTCGACATCCGCCTCGAGGTGTTCCTTCGCAGCGACCGGATGCGTCGCGAGGGGCTGGCGGCGCATCGCGTGAGCGCCGGCCGGTTCACGGACATGTACTGGACGCTGGCGCAACTCGTGGCCCATCACACGAGCAACGGGTGCAACCTGCGCCCCGGCGATCTGCTCGCGAGCGGAACGGTGTCCGGCGCGGCGCCGGAGTCGCGCGGGTGCCTGCTCGAGCGCACGTGGCGGGGCACCGAGCCGGTGCGGCTGCCGACGGGTGAGACGCGGGCGTTCCTCGAGGACGGGGACGAGGTGACCCTCCGCGCGCACTGCGAACGCGACGGCGCCCGACGCATCGGATTCGGCGAATGCAGCGGGCGCATCCTTCCCGCCGCGCACGGCTGACGGCGGCGTCGCTCGCCGACTGTGATTCGCGGGCGCGGCGCGAGCCGCGCCTGGACTCGCGCTACCGGATCGCGGGGCGCACCATGAGCGTGTCGCCGACCCGGATGCGATTGTCGGGCAGATTGTTCCACTCGCGCAAGCGGTCTGGCGTGGTGTTCCAGATCGTGGCGATCGAGCCGAGCGCGTCGCCGCGACGAACGGTGTAGAACTTCGCCTGCTTGCGTCTGCGCTCGGCCATCTGGCGCTGGTATTCGGCTCTGGCGAGGAAGTCCTGCTGTCGCGCGCCCTCGGCCAACGCCTTCTCGCGGCGCACCTTCATGGCGACGATCATCAGGTCGGCCTGCGGCCAGGCCCCGGACGGCACGCCGAGCTTGAGCGTTTGGTGAGGCGTGCGAATGACGACCGCCTTGGCCACGCCGAAGAACGTGCGCCCCGACGACACGCGCACGAGCGTATCGATGGGAAAGTCGCGCTCCTCGAAGGTCGGTGGAAGGTCCGGCGCGGCGAGCAGATCGCGCGGTTCGAGTCCCAGATAGAGCAAACGCTGATTGGTGAGCGCGAGCAGCCCGCGCGTCGCGCGGAAGTAGCTGATGGCCGGTCGTTTGAACACCGACACGGCGCGGATCACGTGCTCGCCGGGCTGCAGCGTGTTGAGCGCCAGCTCGCGCTCGGCGATCGCGCGCGCGTCACGCGGGTCGGTGCGCGCCATGTGTACGACGAACTGCGCGGCCACGGCGAACGCGAGGAGCGCGAGGAAGACGATGGTGTAGCGCATGCTCGGCTGCATGCGCCGTTTGCGCTTGATGCGCCCGGGGCGCGAGCCCATGAACCGGCTGTCCAGCGATGACTGTGTGGGAATCGAGCTATCCATGACGGCTCCGGATGGAGCCGACGTTAAGGGTTTTTGTCATTCTGTCCGGTGATACCAGTCACTGACAAGAAGAGTGCCCGGACGTCCGATTGGGCCCGCCGCATTGCGCAAGCCCGCGTGGTGCGGTATGCTTAGAAACCTACGGGCACCGTACCGTGCTGAGTCCGGCGCGCGCGAGTGGAACCCTCGCCTGCTGCGCCTGGTACGAGTCTGAGTTTGCTTCGCGAATCCGGGGACTGGCCTCCCCGTTCGCCGCCGCCTTTCGAGCCAGGAGCCCCTATTCGCCCGTCACGGTCTGTGTGGTCGCAACTGCTCGTCGCCGTGACCGCCGCGGCGGCCATCGTCGCGGCCACTCGCGTGACCCGGCCGTACTATCTCGTGCACGAGCCGATCGGCGAGCAACTCGCGCACCACGCCTACGTGGATTCGGCGGAAGTCCGCGCGCCATGGATGCACGCGTCGGCCGACGTGGCGCTCAAGACGCCGCAATTCCTTCTCGACCGCGAGCTGTTCGCCATGGATCTGCTGCGCACCGGCCACGTGACGCAGGCGCGCGCGCGCGCCCTCGCCGACGTGGCGGTCCGCGAGGCGTACACCCGCCGCGTTCCTCCGGCGCTCGTCCTCGGCGTGATGCTCACGGAGAACGACGAGCTGAAGACGTCCGCGGAGTCGAGCGTCGGCGCGATCGGTTTGATGCAGGTGTCGCCCGAGCATTGGCGCGGCGCGCTCGGGCGAAAGTTCGGCACGAACATCCGCGCGGATTCGACGAATCTCAAATACGGCATCTACATCCTCGGATGGCTGACGGGGAAGGTGACGGACGTGGTGCACGATCGCGACGACGCCTGGCGCAAGGCGCTCCTGCGCTACAACGGGTGCGTGCGCGGCACGAACACGCCGGATTGCGCCAAGTACCCGGACATCGTTCGCCAGCAAGTGCAACAGTCGGCGAGGTCGACGTGTCGCGGTGCGGACTTCGATCAGTGCGTCGTCGATCCGATGTGGCTGTCGCGGCGCGACGACGACCGCACGGCCGCCCAGGGCCGATAGGCCGCCGGCGGATCGTTGCCTCGAGCGCGCGCCAGCGCGCTTTTTTTTTGTCTTTTCGGGGGGCGCGCCCTTGAGGCTGGGCGTGCATCGGCGGATCTTCGGCGCATGCGGAACCTCGCCGCCGCGCTCAGCGCGATCGACGTGCGCAAGCGATTCGACGACGTCATCGCGCTGGACGGCGTCTCGCTCGACGTCCCGGCGGGCGCGTGCATCGCGCTGGTCGGTGAGAGCGGGTCGGGCAAGAGCACGCTGCTTCGCTGCTTCAATCGGCTCGTGGAGCCCGAGGCGGGGACGATCGCGCTGAACGACGTCGACATCGCGTCCATCGACCCGGTGTCGCTGCGGCGCCGAATCGGGTACGTGCCACAGGACGGCGGCTTGCTCCCGCATTGGACGGTGCAGCGAAACGTGGAGCTGGTGCTCCGGCTCAACGAGCGCGACCAGGTCGCCGAACGCGCCCGGGCGGCGCTCGAGCTGGTGGGACTGGACCCGGCGCGATTCGCATCGCGTTGGCCGCGCGAATTGTCCGGTGGGCAGCGCCAGCGTGTCGCGATCGCCCGCGCGCTCGCCGACGAGCCCGGCGTGCTGCTCCTCGACGAGCCGTTCGGCGCCCTCGACGCCATCACGCGGGCGGACGCGCAGGAGGCGTTCGCCGGCGTGCGCGCGCGCCTGGGCACGACGAGCGTGCTGGTCACGCACGACCTCCACGAGGCCGCGCTGCTCGCGACCCACGTCGTCGTGCTTCGGCGCGGGCGCGTGGAGCAGACGGCGGCGCCGTCGGTGCTCGTGGCCGACCCCGCCACGGCGTACGTGCGATCGCTGCTCCATCGCGCTCGCCTCGGCGCGGCCGAGACCGTGTCGTGAGTCCCGCCGTTCTCGTCGCCCTTCAGGTGGTGCTCGCGGTGGCGCCGCAGCGGCCGGTGGTCGTGGCGTCCAAGCCGTTCGGCGAGTCGTATCTGCTCGCCGAGATGTTCGCGCAGCTCCTCGAGTCGCGCGGACTTCGCGTGGACCGGCGTCCGGGGCTCGGCGCCACCGAGGTGGCCTTTCGCGCGCTCCGCGCCAACGCCATCGACGTCTACCCCGAGTACACGGGAACCGGATTGCTGGCGATCCTCGGTGAGCCGCCGGTGGCCAGCGCCGGCGCGGCGTACCAGCGGGTGTCGCGCGAGTTCTTCGATCGTTTCGGCGCGCGCTGGCTTGCGCCCCTGGGATTCGAGAACACGTATGCCATTGCCGTGCGTCGTGCCACGGCGGACTCGCTCCATCTGGCGACGCTGAGCGATCTCGCGCGTGTCGGCGGCGGGCTGCGCGCCGGGCTCACCCCGGACTTCATCGGACGCGCCGACGGCCTGCCGGGCCTCGAGCGGGCGTACGGCGTGCGCTTTCGCGCGGTGCGCGCCCTCGGGCCCGCGGTGAAGTACCAGGCGCTGGCCGCCGGACAGGTGGATGTGATCGACGGCTATTCCACGGACGGGCTGATCGCGCGCTACGGGCTCGTCGTCCTGGTGGATGACCGCCATTTCTTTCCGCCGTACGAGGCGGCCGCGCTGGTGAGCTCCCGGCTCGCGTCGGACGATCCGCGGGCGCTCGCCGCGTTGAGCGAATTGAGTGGCCGGCTCGGCGTGCGGCTGATGCGTGAGCTGAACCGGCGCGTGGAAGTGGACCGCGCGCCGGTCGCGACGGTTGCGCGGGACGCGCTCCGCGCGATCGGTCTGCTCGACCGCGCGGGGCCAAGCGCGGTGTCGGACACGGCGGCGCGGCCGACGGGGCTCGCAGGCTACTACCGCGGGCAGGCCGCCAACGTCGCGCGGCTCACCGGCCGCCACGTGGAGCTCGTTGCGGTCTCCCTCGCGGCGGCCGTGCTGCTCGCCGTGCCCCTCGGCCTCGTGCTCGAGCGTGCGTCGCGGCGGGCGGAAGGGGTGATCCGCGCGGTCGGTGTGCTCCAGACGCTGCCGGGCATCGCGCTGTTGGCGTTCATGATCCCGCTGCTCGGCATCGGCGTGGTGCCGGCGCTCGCCGCGCTCGTGCTCTATTCGCTCTATCCGATCGTGCGAAACACGTACACCGGCGTGCGCGACGCCGATCCCGCGGCGGTCACCGCAGCGCGGGCGCTCGGCATGACCGACGCGCAGATCCTGCGCGAGGTGCGGTTGCCGCTCGCCGCACCGGTGATCATGGCGGGCATACGGACGGCCGCGGTGATCGACGTGGGCACCGCGACGCTCGCGGCGTTCATCGGGGCCGGCGGGCTCGGCGAGCCGATCGTCGCGGGGCTCGCGCTGTCGGACACCCGAATGATTCTCGCCGGCGCGATTCCCGCCGCGCTGCTCGCGCTCGTCGTGGACTCCGGGCTGGCGGTCGTCGAGCGGCTCGTCCGCCCGCGCGGCTCATGAGACGCCTTTCGTCTCCCCCGCGAACGCGGCGCGAATGCGCACCGTTCGTTCGAGGTCGTCGCGCGTCTGGAGAATCTTCTGCCTGAGGTCCAGCGGCAGCGACGGGCGCCGCGCGAGAAAGGCGTCGATCTCCGCCAGGGCGCGCGCCGAGCGTTGGCCGCCGATGAAGCCGCCGAGCCAGGACCCGAGAAAGAAGATCCGCCGGTTCTTCTGAATCCACGGCAGGCTGTCGAGCGCGGGGACGAGGTAGTCGATGGTGATCGCGCTCTGGTCGGGCGCGTTGAACGCGCGCAGGCTGGCCGTGGCCCAGTCCTCGTTCAGCGTGGCGTCGTGGAAGTAGCGATCGAAGTACCGGCGCTTGACCTCGGCCGACGCCGGCGCGGCGCCCGCCACGAAGGCGCTGCGCTTGCCGCTCGCGGTGGTGTCGCGGCGGGTCTCCGCCGCGATCAGTCGATCAGCGTTCGGCGCACCGCGCTCCACGAGATGCGTCACGATCGACCAGCGCGTGGGCTGGCGCAGCGGAAGGTCGGCCGTGGAGCCGCTGTCGAGCCAGGCGGCGAGTCGCGCGAGTGCGCCGGGTGTTCGCGCGAGCGAGATGTAGGCGTCGAGCTGACTCTTGCGCACCCCGTAGGCGCGCACGGAATCGGAGGCGCCCGCGAGGAGCAGCGATTCCACGCGGCCGATCGTGGAGTCTTCCTGCGCGCTGGAGAGGTACGTGGACACCGCGCGCCCCATCCGCGACACGATGCCGGCCGCGATCTGCTCGTCGCGCTCGCCGGGCAGCGCACGGACCGCGGTGGCGATGAATCGCGCCGGCGCGAGGCGCGCGTCGCGCACCAGGTCCCACATGGCGCCCCAGAGCATGGCGCGCAGAAAGGTGTCGTGCACGCGGCCGATGTTCGTCTCGAGCCAGTGCTCGCTCGCGGGATCGAGGAGCACGAGACCGTAGGCGTTGTCGTTGAAGTTGGCGAAGACGAAATCGGGCGCCGGGAGTCCGCTCGCGGCCGACACGACCGTCGTCTCGGCGCGGATCTCGACCGGGATGGTCCTGGCGAGGCCGTCGTGCGACCAGATCGAGACTTCGGTTCGCATGGGCCAGACGCCGCGTCCGGACAGCGCCTGCGCCGGCCGCTGGACAAGCACGAGCCGCGTGATCCGCCCGTTCGCCACGTCGAGGCGCTGTTCGATGACGGGCATGCCGGGTCGCAGAATGAACTGCCGCCCCCAGTCGGTGAGCGAGCGATGCGACGCCTTGCCGATCGACGCGAGGAGATCCTGCCATGTGGCATTGCCGTACGCGTGGGCGATCAGAAAGTCGTGCACCCCGGCGCGAAACGCCGAGTCGCCCACGAGGTAGTTGAGCTGCTTGAGGATTCCCGGCGCCTTGTTGTAGACGATCGCGCCGTAGTTGCTCTTGGCCTGGTCGAGGTTGCCGAGCCGCTGCCATACCGGCGTGGTGCCCGACGTCTGGTCGACGTCGTAGGCGGCGGGCTTGTTGCGCAGATAGAACGACATCCACGGGCTGGGCTCGCGGGCGCGGGCCGGGTCGGCCCTGGCTTCGATCGCCTGCATCTTGGCCGCCATGTAGGTGGCGAAGCCCTCCTTCAGCCACAGGTCGTCGAACCACCGCATGGTGACGTCGTCGCCGAACCAGTGATGGGCCACCTCGTGATAGATCGTGGCCCGGCGGCCGAGTCGCTGGTTGAGGGTGGGCGGCTCCCGGAAGATGAAAGATTCCTCATTGAACATCGTGACGCCCGGGTGCTCCATGCCGCCGAACGGAAACGCGGGCGAGAGCATGTACTGGAACTGCTGGAACGGATACGGCACGCCGAAATACCGCTCGAGCGAAGCCAGCGCCGACCCGACCTGCGCCTGGAGCGAGTCGGCTTCGACTTCCGCCGCGCGCGAGCGGCGGACGAGAAAGCGCGTGTGGCGCGGACCGCCGGTGAAGCTCGCCCACGGTCCGGCCGCGAACGCGAACAGGTACGTCGGCAGCGGATCGGTCTGGCGGAAGCGGTACGTGGCCGTGCCGCCGGCCGAGTCCACGCGCTCGGTCACGCCGTTGGCGATCGCCATCCAGGCCGCGGGCACGGCCAGGGTGAGCGTCAGGCGTGCCTTGAGGTCCGGCTGGTCGAAGCAAGGGAAGAGCAGATTCGCGTCGGACGGGACGAGCAGCGTGTACAGGTAATCGTTGCCGTCCTTGTCGTCGTGCGTGCGGATGATGCTCGCGCCCGCCGGCGCGATGGGCGTCGTGAAGTCCGCCGTCAGCACGTTCTCGCCGGCGTGCACGGCGGACGCGCCGAGGCGAAGGTGCGCGCCGTTGAACGTCGCGCCGCCACGGGCGCCGTTGACGAGCACGTTGGTCAGCGTCGGGCCGCGAAAATCCACGATCACGTCGGCCGCGCGTCTGGCGGCAAAGCGAATCACCACCGAGCCGCGCGCGGTGTCGCGCGCGACGAGCGAGAGACGCAGCTCGTACCGGATTCCCGACACCAGCCCGGATCGCTGTCGCGCGAGCTCGCGGGAGATGCCGGGGCCCATGAGGGGATCGGGTGCGAGCGATGGCGCGGGCGGGACGGCGGCGGGCTGGCCGACCAGGACGGCGAGCGCCGCGAGGGCAAGGCCACGAATGGATGCGATCATACAAGACGCTACCGCGGCGGCGCTGCAGCCGGCAAGGCTCGCGCCCTACATTACGGGCATGTCATTGATCGTCGAGTTGCTGCACCAGGACGCGCAGCCGCCGCGCCGCGCGACGGAGGGCTCCGCGGGCTACGACCTCTGCGCCTATCTGCGCGGCCGCGCCATCAAGTGCTCCGACGGCCAGCGCGTCTGGGATACGGCGGCGGACGATTCGGCGTCTGGCGGCTCGTTCCTGC
>Ga0316628_100005449_pt1 | contig 10214 bp, 11 predicted proteins | sample OWC_Aug_M2_C1_D5_FD_207648 | JGI IMG/M metagenome (GOLD analysis project Ga0316628, IMG submission 207648) | Wetland soil microbial communities from Old Woman Creek delta, Ohio, United States - OWC_Aug_M2_C1_D5_C | ecosystem: Environmental > Terrestrial > Soil > Wetlands | place: USA: Ohio... | reverse complement strand
CCATTTGGGTCTTTTCGATAGCACACCTCGGGAAGCCTCGCACGAAGCGTCCGTACACACCCCGCATGACGAACAAGCTTTTGGCCCTCGCGTTCGCGGCGCTGGTCGCGGGTTGCGGCTCCGGATCGAACAACAACAACGGCGACGACATGGGCACGGGCGGCAACGGCGGCGGCGGCGGCGGTGGCGGCGGCGGCATGCCGGCCGACATGGCCGGCGTCGTGCCCTGCATCTGCCCATCGGGCTTCACGTGCGACGGCAACGGCGTCTGCGTCGGCGGCGACACCACCGCCATCGGCGTCGACGTCAAGACGGTCAACGTCTCGGGCACGGTGACGCTCAACGGCGCCGCGCCGTCGACGCTGCCGGCGTGCAACGCCGACCCGGCGTCGACCAAGGCGAGCGTGCATCTCGTCGACGCGGCGCGCGGCTACTCGTTCGATCTGCCGGTGCCGTGCTCGGCGTCGACCTTCACCTGGTCGGGCGTGGTCTTCCCCGGCGCCTACAAGGTGACGGTGACCGGCGACAGCAACTACTCGAGCCTGCCGTCACAGGCGTTCGTCGCCAACCCGGAGCTCGACGTGACCGCCGACGCGCAGAACCTCGCGCTCGACATCAAGACCGCGTCGGTGGGCGGCACCGTCACGCTCAACGGCGCCGCGCCGATGACGACGGCCGCGTGCACCGGCAACGCCAGCGCCGCCAAGGCGACGGTGCACCTCGTCGACTCGACCGACGGCTATCGCTTCGACCTCGACGTGCCGTGCTCGTCGTCGACGTTCCAGTGGGGCGGCTCGGTGTTCCCCGGCACCTACGTCGTCAGCGTCGACGGCGACTCGAGCTACAGCAACGTGCCGACGACGCCGTTCGTGGCCAATGCGGCGCTCGCCGTCTCCGGCACCGTCGGCAACCAGGCGCTCGACATCAAGACCGTCAACGCCGCCGGCACCGTCACGCTCAACGGCGCCGCCCCGACCGCGAGCTGCCCGTCGGCGACCGCGGCCTACAGCAAGGCCGCCGTGCACCTGACGGACAAGAAGAACGGCTACCACTTCGATCTGCCGATCACCTGCGCGCAGACCGACTGGTCGTGGTCGGGCGCGGTCTTCCCGGGCAACTACGCCGTCTCCGTCGACGGCGGCGACGGCTACTCGAACCTGCCGCAGACGGCGTACGTCGCCAACCCGTCGCTCGCGGTCAGCAACAACGTCAGCAACCAGGCGCTCGACGTGCAGACCTTCACCGTCGGCGGCACCATCACGCTCAACGGCGCGGCGCCGGCGCAGACCTCGTACTGCATGAGCTCCCCGACGGCGACGCAGGCGACGGTGCGCCTCGCCGACGCGAGCAACGGCTACTCGTTCAGCTTCAGCGTCTTGTGCAGCTCGACGACGCTGGCGTGGACCGGCACCGTGTTCCCCGGCAACTACCGCATCTCCGTCGCCGGCGATCCGACCTACGGCAGCCTGCCCGACTCGGCGTTCGTCGCCAAGGACGGCCTGGCGCTGTCGAACGCGCAGGCCAACATCGCGCTCGACGTCAAGACCGCCACCGTCGGCGGCACCATCACGCTCAACGGCACGGCGCCGACGAGCGACCCGGCGTGCACGTCGAACCCGACGCAGCCCAAGGCCGTCGTGCGGCTGACCAACGCCAAGATGGGCTACTCGTTCGACCTCCAGGTGCCGTGCTCGTCGTCGACGTTCGCGTGGAGCGGCGACGTGTTCCCCGGCACCTACGCGGTCAGCGTCGCCGGCGGCAACTACTCGAACCTGCCGGATCAGGCGTTCCTCGCCAACGCCGCGCTCGACATCTCGTCGGGCACCGGCAACCAGACGCTCGACGTCAAGACGGCGAACGTCGGCGGCTCGCTCACGCTCAACGGCGCGGCGCCGTCGACGACGACGGCGTGCAACCCGAACCCGACGGCGACCAAGGCCAACGTCGCGTTCGTCGACGCCACGCAGGGCTACGCGTTCCAGGTGCCGGTGGCCTGCTCGGCGGTGAACTTCGCGTGGAGCGGCGTCGTCTACCCGGGCACCTACCGCATCAGCGTCGCGGGCGCCAACGGCTACTCGAACCTGCCGTCGGAGGGCTTCCTCGTCACGCCGCGCCTGAAGGTGCAGTAGGCGTCAGCAGCCCGAGCGGCACGCCGAATAGGTCGTGCCGCTCGCCAGGGCGCAGCAGTGCTCGCCGGGCGCGCAGTCGCCGTCGCCGTGGCACATGAAGATCGCCGCCGCCGGCCCGCGCGCGCCGCAGCCGGCGACGACGAGCGCGACCAGCGCCGCTCTCAGCACGGATTCTTGCTGCAGAAGTGGATGTGGCCGCCTTGCGGCGACGGGCAGCAGGCGACGAAGCCGCCGTTGCTCTTGGGGCAGTCGTCGAGCGTGTGGCACAAGGGGACGCGGCCGCCCGCGCAGGTGCCGCCGTTGAGCTGGTTGCACGTCGAGCCGGTGCCGCCGCCGCAGCAGGTCTCGTCCTTCAAGCAGTCCTCGGGGCCGTCGCAGTCGTAGGGCGCGCCGTTGCACTGCATCATCGGCGACTGGCACATGAGCGAGGACTGCATCGCGCAGCACTCGCCGTCGGGCGCCATGCAGATCTGGTTGCCGCAGAAGACGCCGGCGAACGAGGTCATGTCCGCGGGGCCGGTCGCGAGGTCGTTGGCGGTCGACGTCGCCATGTCGTGACCGCCGCCGTTGCCGCCGTTGCCGCCGCCGCCGTTGCCGCCCGTGCCACCGCCGGCGCCGCCGCCGCTGCCGGCCGCGCCACCGCCGCCGCCGCTACCGCCGTTGCCGCCGATCGCGTCGGGATTGGCGCGCGTGCACGCGCACAACAGCAGCGCCGCTGCGAGCACGTAGCGCATGAGTTACGGGCACGCCTGCTGCGTCGAGCAGACCTTGTATTGCGTCAGCACCGGCACCGGGCAGCAGCCGATGTAGCCACCTCCCGACGGGCAATCGGCCAACGAGTGGCACATCGGATTGCCGATGCCCGCGCAGGTCGGGTCGCACGCCGAGCCGGACATGTTGGCGCAGCACATGCCGTCGATGGTGCTCTTGCAATCTTCCGGGCCGTCGCACGCCCACAGCGTCGGATGCGATCCACCGCTGCAGCTGTCCTGCGCGTTGATGCACTGACGGCCGTTGTTGTTGACGCAGCAGGCGTCGCCGCTCTGGCACGACACGTTGCCGCAGGCGACACCGTCGAGCGTGGCCATGTCGGGCAGATGGGCCATGTCGTGCGGCATCGACATCGCGAGGTCGGGGCCGCCCATCATGCCGCCGCCGCCGCCGGCACCACCACCGCCGCCGGCACCACCGCCGCCGCCAGCACCACCGCCGCCCGCGCCGGCCGCTCCGCCACCGCCGCCGCTGCCGCCGTTACCGCCGACGGCATCCGGGTTCGCGCGCGTGCAAGCCGACAACAATAAGACTAACGAAAGTATGTACCGCATGGAACGAACTCCAAGACGGATGATATCATGTCCGTTGATGATCCGTATCACAGCGGCGGCCTCCCTGGCAGCGTGCATCGCATGCACGGGCTGCGGCGCGCAACTAGCCGCCGATGATGGGGATCCCGACGTCGGCGACCTCGGTCTCGGCAGCGCCACGCTGGCCCCCGGCGGCACCGCGCGCGTCACGGCCACGTCGCTCAATCTGCGCTCCGGCGTCGGCACCTCGGCGTCGATCGAAACGATGATGCCGTGCGGCACCGCGGTCGCCGTGCTCGGCGGCCCGTCGACGACGCCGGTGGCGGGCTGGTGGAACGTGCAGGACGGCGCCACCGCCGGCTGGGCCTCCGGCACGTACCTCGTCGCCGAGGCCGCCTTCTCGCCGTCGATGTGCGGCGGCGGCAGCGCGCCCGACGGCGGCACCGGCAGCGACGAGATCTTCGCCCTCGCCAAGCTCGCCGTCGGCTACTCCTATTATTGGGGCCACGGCAGCTGGCGCGACGACGGCACGCTGCCCGGCTCGTGCAGCGGCTCGTGCCCGTCCTGCACGCACTCGGGGCAGTACGGCGCCGACTGCTCGGGCTTCGTCGCCAAGGTGTGGCAGGTGCCGTCGGCCAGCCCGATCACGCTCGACGCGCACCCGTACTCGACGGCGAACTTCTACAACGACCAGGTCTACTGGACGCAGATCCCGCGCTCGACGATCGCGCCCGCCGACGCGCTGGTGCGCCGCGACTCGACCTCGGGGCACATCGCGCTCTTCGAGAGCGGCTCCGACCCCTTCGGCGCCGTCTGGCTGTACGAGGCGCGCGGCTGCGCCACCGGCGTCGTCCACGACCTGCGCACCGTCGACTCGAGCTACATCGCGATCCGCCGCAACTGACTACGTCCTCTCGGTGATTGACACTGGGCGTCGTCGCTGCTACACACGGGCCGCCATGACGATTAAGCAGGATGATCCTCGGTTCTGGGACGTCCGGACCCTCGAGCGCCGCCTTCGCAAGGGTCAGATCACCAAGAAGGATTACGAGAAGCATCTCAAGTCGCTCGACGACGTCGCCGAGAAGCAGGCGCCGATCGATCTCGACGACGACGACGACGACGGGCCCGACCCGGGCTCGAACGGCGTCCATACCGAGTAGCGAACTCGGTCCTCGCGCAGTAGACTCCCAGCGATGGGCGTCAACGACTGGGACGGCACGCGCGCGCTGGCGCTGTTGCGCGAGCGCATGAACCGGCTGTTCGACGAACGACAGGCGCGCGGCGCCTCCACCATCGAAGGCGCGTTCTCCCCGGCGACCGACGTGTACTCGACCGACGACGCGGTGTTCGTCGCCGTCGAGCTGCCCGGCGTCGGCGCCGACGACGTCGCCGTCGAGGTCAACGGGCGCGAGCTCGCGGTACACGGCCGGCGCCACTTCGCCGGCGGCGAGGGCGCCGCCTATCACCGCCTCGAGCGCAGCTACGGCGAGTTCCATTGCGCGATCGCGCTGCCGGACGACGCCGATGCCGCAAAGCGGCGCGTGCGCCTGGCCGGCGGCGTGCTTACAGTCGAGATCCCGAGGGTGTCATGAGCGAAGATACGCAGAACGAGGGCGAGGCGCAGTCGATGCCGGAGATCGACTTCGGGATGTTCGTGATGTCGCTGGCGTCCTCGGTGCTGGTGCACCTCGGCGAGATCGAGCATCCCGATTCGCGCGCGCGCGAGCCGAACCTGCCGCTCGCCAAGCAGACCGTCGACATCCTGGGCATGCTGCGCGACAAGACGCGCGGCAACCTGACGCAAGAGGAAGCGCAGCTCCTGGACAACCTCCTGTACGACCTGCGTATGAAATATGTGGATGCGAAAAAGCGCTAGCCTGATTTTCGCCGCCGCCGTCGGCTCCTTCATCGGCCTCATGGTCTTCTCGAAGCAGCGGCCGACGTGCGCCGAGGCGCAACAGTCGCCCAAGACGGTGCCGGCGCAGGCCGGTCAGCCGATCGTGCCCGTCGCCGGCGCGCCGGTGTCGTTCGTCGACCTCGTCAAGCGGGCGCGCTCGTCAGTGGTCAACATCCACTCGATCGCGGTCATCAAGCAGCGGCCCGTCGCCGTCTTTCCGTTCGGCGAGGACTCGCCGTTCTACCGGCTGGTGCAGCCGCCCGACGAGCGCGCCGCGTCGCTCGGCTCGGGCGTCATCATCTCGGCCGACGGCGACATCCTGACCAACAATCACGTGATCGCGCCCGAGGAGCTCGGCGGACGCGCGGCCGATCAGATCGACGTTCTGCTCGACGACAAGCGCCAGTTCCGCGCCAAGGTCGTCGCGCGCGATCCGCCGACCGACATCGCGCTTCTGCACATCGACGCCAAGGGGCTGACGCCGGCGGTGCTCGGCAACTCGGACAAGCTCGAGGTCGGCGAGTGGGTCGTCGCCATCGGCGAGCCGTACGGCCTGTCGTCGACGGTGACGGCCGGCATCGTCAGCGCCAAGGGGCGGCGCGGCGATCAGCTCGGCGGCTTCAACAACGGCTACTGGGACTTCATCCAGACGGACGCGGCCATCAACCCCGGCAACTCGGGCGGGCCGCTCTACAACATGCGCGGCGAGGTCGTCGGCATCAACACCGCGATCAACGCGCGCGCGCAGGGCCTGGCGTTCGCCGTTCCGATCGACATGGCCAAGCGCGACGTCGCCGACTTCAAGAAGTTCGGGCGCGTGCAGCGCGGCTGGCTCGGCATCCGGCCGATCGATCCGTCGCGCGTCGGCGTCGAGCTGCCGACGGGCGCACTGGTCGGAATCGTGGTGCCGGGCTCGCCGGCGGCCCGGGCCGGCATCGCGCGCGGCGACGTCATCCTCAAGTTCGACGGCGTCGCCGTCGACGACGCGGAGCGGCTGCGCTGGCTGTCGGCCAACGCCGGCGTGGGCAAGAAGATCACGCTGCACCTGCGCCGCGGCAGCCGCGAAGCCGACGTCTCGCTCACGACCGTCGCACAGCCCGACTAGAATCTCGCGCGCGCGGGCGTACAATCGGGCGCATGAAGAAGCTGGCGCTCGGTATGATCTTGCTCATCGGCGGCAGTGTGGCCTGGCGGATGGTGCGCAGCGACGCGCCCGATCCGAAGCTCATCTACGATCGCTTCTGGATCGATCACGAGCCGCGCGCGCCGAAGGAGCAGTTCCAGGTGCTCTTCGTCAACGGCGAGTTCCCGATGGGCCACTTCGCGACGCGCACGATGTGGACCGGCGTGCTCGAGTTCTTCCACTACCACATCGCGCCGCGCGAGGACGGCGTCATCGACTTCCTCTTCGGCAACACCAACGAGCGACAGCGCGTCAAGTACACGGCGCGGCGCTGCCACGAGCGCGGCTTCGACTACTGCCTCGAGATCGCGGGGACCTCGCGCGGCGTGCAGCGCTACTACAGCAAGAAGGAGTGGGACCGCGAGACGAACGAAGATGCGTTCGCCGCGCAGCTCGTGAAGTAGTCGCGGGAAGGTCGCGCCGCGTCGACGGCGTACCACGGGCATGATGCTGCGTTGGCTGCGACGGGCGGCGATCGCCGGCGTCGTGCTCTTCATCCTCGGCGTGCTCGTCACGCATCCGACGGCGTGGGCGCTGGTGCGCTACTCGGGATCGCCCGGCGGGCTCGAGGTGCCCGTGCACGGCGTCAAGCGGCCGGCGCTGCGCTCGTCGTTCGGCGAGCCGCGCTCGGGCCATCGCAAGCACGCCGGCATCGACATCTTCGCGCACCGCGGGACGCCGGTCATCGCCGCGGCCGAAGGCATGGTCGTGCGCATCGGCACCACCGATCGGCTCGGCGGCAACACGGTGTGGGTCGCCGGCAAGCCGTCGACGCTCTACTACTACGCGCACCTCGATCACTTCGCGAAGGGGCTGCGCGTCGGCGATCACGTCGAGCGCGGCGACCTCGTCGGCTACGTCGGCAACACCGGCAACGCGCGCACGACGCCGCCGCACCTGCACTTCGGCATGTATCCGGCGGTGCGCGCGTTCTGGCCGGTGGACCCGGCGCCGCTGCTCAAGTAAGGCCGGCTTCGGCGACGAGCGCGCGCACGAGCTCGGCGGCGGGCAGCGCGCGGAGCAGCGGCGCGCCTTGTCCCGCCCACAGCTGCATCAGATCGGTGCGCCCCGCTTTCGCGGCGGCGGCGCGCACGTCGGCGGTGAGCTCCTGCTGCTGCGGAAACGGCGCCGGCTCGACGGTGGCGAAGAGCTGCGTGAAGCGGTTGGCGATGCCGCGCGCGGCGCGCCCGGAGAAGGCGCGCGTGATCACCGTGTGGCGCGCGGCCGCCGAGGCGAGCGCCGCGCGATGCGCCGGATTCGTGCCGGCCTCGGGGCAGAGCAGGAAGGCGGTGCCGAGCTGCACGGCGCTGGCCCCGAGCGACAGCGCCGCGCGCACGCCGGCGCCGTCCATGACGCCACCGGCGGCGATGATCGGCAGGCGCAGGCGCGCGACGAGCTGCCGCGTCAGCGCCATCGTGCCGACGAGCGCGTCTTCGGCGCGGCCGAGGAAGGTGCCGCGATGGCCGCCCGCCTCGCTGCCCTGCGCGCAGATCGCGTCGACGCCGAGCGCGGCCAGCGCCTCGCCCTCGTCGAGCGACGTGGCGGTACCGACGACGAGGATGTCGGCGGCGCGCAGCCGCGCCACCTCGGCCTCGGTCGGCTGGCCGAAGGTGAAGCTGAAGACGCGCGGCCGCAGGCGCAGCACCGCGTCGAGCTGCGCGGGATACGACGGCGCCGGTTTCGCCGCGGGGGGCTCGGGCAGCGCCAGCTCGCGGCGAACGCCGTCGAGGATCGGCGCCACGCGCGCCGCGGCCGCGGCATCGGGCGCGGTTGGCTCGCGGACGAAGAGGTTGAGGGCGACCGGGCGCGTCGACCGCGAGCGGTAGGCCGCCATGACGTCGTCGATCTGCGACGGCGACGAGTAGCCGCAACCGAGCGCGCCGAGCCCGCCCGCTTCGGCGACGGCCGCGGCCAGGGCGGGCGTGTCGGGCCCGCCCGCCATCGGCGCCTGAAAGATCGGATGGCGAACGCCGATTTTCTCGAGGAGCGTCATGGCGCCTCGCAGACGAGGAGCACGTTGCCCGGATGTGTGCGCGCGGCGACGTCGTCGACGCGCACGCGGAAGCCGAGCGACTCGAGATCGGCGCGCAGCTCGTCGACGGGGCGGAAGCGCACCTGCGGGCCGCGGTTCCAGCCGAGCCTGGTGACCACGGATTCGATCGCGCGCGTGAAGCGCGCGCCGCCGCGACGCGCCGGATCGCCTTCGCGCACGAGGAGGCGCCCGCCGGGCCGCAGCGCCGCGCGACAGCGCGACAGGATCGCGCGCTGCGCGTCGGCGTCCCAGTAGTGCAGCATGTCGACCAGCGTGATGACGTCGCACGGCGGCAGCTCGACGGCGCGCGCGTCGCCTTCGACGACGCGGATGTCGGACAGGCCCTCGGCCGCGTGCACGCCGCAATCGACCTTGCTCTTGTCCCACTCGATGCCGAGCGCGCGCCGGCCGTCGCCGAGCACGCCGAGCAGCACCGGCAGCATGCCGAGGCCCGAGCCGAGATCGACGGCGAACGCGCCCGGCGGCACCAGCGGCGCGATCGCGCGGTAGCACGGATCCATCACGTACTTCATGCGCGCGTACCACTTGAAGCGCGGGTGCAGCCCGTCGTAGCGGCGGCGCGCGGCGTCGATGGCGGCGCCGACGGCGTCGGCGGTGCGTCGCTTGTGCGCGCGTCGCGCGGCGAGGATCGCCCAGGTGACGCCGCCGGCGACCAGCCCGATGGCGGCGCCGAAGACGACGCCGCCGAGCATCCAGTCGACGAAGAAGGTCTTGGCGATGGTGCGGATGTTGGCGAGCGCGAAGTCGCTGCGACGGAGCGCCAGCCACGCGCCGTGGCGCAGCCGCTCGCCGAGCTGCACCGACACGAAGCCGATGAGCGGCACCAGCGGCGGGATCGACAGGTTCGCCGCGCCGTAGACGATGAGCTTGTTGAGGCCGAGCGCCCAGGCGAGCGCGAGGCAGACGAGAATGTGCAGCCCGAACAGCGGCGTGCAGCCGACGACGGCGCCGACGACGATGGCGGCGGCGACGCGGCCTGGCGCCGTGTGCTCGTGGACGATCGTGCGCCACAGCTCGTGCAGCCGCTGGCGCAGACGCTTCACTGGTGCACCTCGGAGGTGCACCATGAATGCTGTCGATCCGCTGGCCCTACGGGCCGGACGCTCACGCTCGCTCGCTGGCGCTCGCTCACAGGAGCTCCACGAAGCGGGCGATGATCGTCTTCGGCCCCACCGACGGGAAGTACACGGTGAGCTTGAGGTCGCCGCCGGTGCCGGTGAAGCCGCGCACCTCGCCCTCGCCGAACTTCGGATGGCGCACGCGCTGGCCGAGGCGGAAGGTGCTCTCGACGTCGTCGTAGCCGGCGGCGTCGGCGTCGTACTCGACGGAGATGCCGCTGTCGCGCTCGATCTTGCGCGCGTACGACGGCGGCTCGTGCGCGCGCTCGTCACGGCCGCGCTCCATCCACGACGGGCGCGGCTTCGGCTGGCTCACCGGCCGCGCGATGCAGTGATCGGGAATGTCGGCGAGGAAGCGGCTCTCGACGAACGGCCGCGCGTCCTGCCCGAACAGCCGCCGATGGCGCGCGTTGGTCAGGAACAGCCGCTCCTCGGCGCGCGTGATGGCCACGTACGCCAGCCGCCGCTCCTCGGCGAGCGCGTCCTCGTCCTCGCCGTTGCGCAGCGACGGAAACACGCCGTCCTCG
>Ga0316628_100005448_pt1 | contig 10214 bp, 9 predicted proteins | sample OWC_Aug_M2_C1_D5_FD_207648 | JGI IMG/M metagenome (GOLD analysis project Ga0316628, IMG submission 207648) | Wetland soil microbial communities from Old Woman Creek delta, Ohio, United States - OWC_Aug_M2_C1_D5_C | ecosystem: Environmental > Terrestrial > Soil > Wetlands | place: USA: Ohio... | reverse complement strand
CTGCTCATACTCTTTGCGGGCCTCTTCTCTCTTGCTGATCTTGGCTACGATGACCCTCTCCCCGATGGTCATTTTCATCCCGTACACGGCGGCCCGGGCGGAGGCGGGGAATACATAGATTGCCTCTAGGGCCTTTTTCCCTTCATTCTTGTAAATTTGGGAAACTTGAACATCGGCGATGACCCCGGAGATGTTCACTGCTGCGGAGGTGGATTTCAAGGGGAGCTGATCGACCTGGGAGTCGTCACTCTTCACGAAGAAGTAGGGAGAAAGAGTCTTGTCTTCGGACTCCCTGGGCTGGGCATAGGCGGTTGCCCCCACGAGGCAAGAGGAAACCACGGTTACGATCGCTAAGACCTTGGCTAATAGGCTCATGTCTGCCCTCCTTTGACCTTTAATGACTGCTTCTGTTCTCTTGGACAAAGGCGGCCTCGAAAATGTTCCTAGATAAATTATGGAAGGTGAGGTTTTTGTGGAGAGAGGGGATGGAAGGGGGATTCAGCGGGCGGGGATGATTTCGATTCGGACGGTTGCGTCCTTTTCCAGAGAGGCCAGGGAGTCGTCTTTCTCCTGGATCTCTCCCAAGTGGCTCAGCTTCTCGACCAGTTCCTTCAGCTTCTCCGCTTTAACTTCGGCGGTGATAACTTCGTTGTTTTCTCGGGATTCCCGGTGGACTCTCAAAGCGTTCAGCTGATGCAAGAGGGTTTCCAATTCCCCGCCGGCAATTCTGACGTCTTTAGTCCGAACCAGAAAACTTATGGCTTCCGCCTTCGATTTGGCAGCCATCCGCAGGGATGGAGCCATGGGCTGAGCCTTCTTCAATTCCTTCCGTTCCCGGGCCGTCCCCTCGGCTAAGGGCATCTTGTCTTCCCTCGCCGGGGCAACCCCTGCGGCCGCAGGAGGTGAGGGGGCTCTTTCTGCTGTCCGAGATTCCCCTAGCTTGGGGGCTTCCGCCGGCGGAGCGACGGCGGCCTCCTTTTTAGGCGCCACTTCCTCTTCCACCCGGGCTCTCTTTCCGGTTTCTTTCTGCGCCACGGCCAGGTCCTTTGAGGCGGTTTTGGCGGGAGGCTCTTGGGCAACCGCCTTCTCCCGGGGAGCCTGCGGTTCCGCAGCCGGGGCTTTGGCCGGATAGGGGGCTTCTTGCCGGGCGATGACCGGCTCTCTGGGAGAAGGGACCTGGAGGCCCCTCATCTGTGGCTCCACTGCTTTAAAGACATATACCGCTATGACGGCGATCAAAACCGTGGCAAAAGCCTCGAGGGGGACTTTGATATGGAGAGGGAAAAAGAGCTTTTGAAGGATCCCTTTCTTCTGCCCTGCTTCTTCCCTGACCCGGGCCATGATCTTCTGCTTCATCCAGGGCGGGGGTTCCACTTCCTTCAAATTCTTGAGCACCTCGCCCGTTCGATTCAATTCGTAGAGAGCGCTGCTGCAGGCCCGGCAGGAGGCGAGGTGCTGATCGATCAGCTCCTGGTCCTCGGGCGAAGCCATACCCTCCAGGTAGGCGGAGAGATTTTTGCGGATATCTTTGCATTCCATTATAAATCTCCCAGCACCTTCTTCAGACACTCTTTGAGACCATCCCGGGCCCGGAAGAGACGGGATTTCACGGTCCCGTCGGGTACTTTGAGGATATCACGGATCTCCTCGTAGGAGAATCCCTGGATGTCCCGCAGAATCAGGACTTCGCGGTATTCGGAGTCGAGCCCGTTAATGCACCCCTGCACTCTGGCGTCAACCTCTTTCTTCTCCATCTGCTCCGGGATGGATGGACCGGGGTCTGGAGGGTCCATGCGCAGGGACCCTCCTTCCGTCTCTGCCGGGGCATCGATCGAATAAACCTCCCGGGCCCCCCGGGTCTGGATCTGTTTCCGCCGGTTCCTGGAAAGGTTCAGCACGATGCTGTACAGCCAGGTGGAAAACCGGGCCTCGCCCCGGAATTTTTTTATGGACCGGTAAGCTGAAAGAAAAGCATCCTGCACCACTTCACAGGCTTCGTCATAGTCCCCGATCATCCGGTAAGCCACGTTCAACATCTTCTTCTGATATTTTTCGACCAAAGCCTCAAAAGCGTCGATCTCTCCTTTCCGGCAGGACAGAACGAGTTGGGAATCGTCATCTGCCGGCGTTTGGAGTCTTCCTTCCACCCTGTTAGACATAGAATTCAGCGGATTTGTTCCTCTTCGGATGAATCCGGCCCGTTTCCGGGTCTCCCATTTCCCCTAAGTGCAGAACGGCCTTTATAAGGCCGCAAATTTCAAAGAATCATTCGCACATTTTGGCCAAATTTTCAACAAGCTGTTCTTCTTGGCTAGGCTCACTTGGGCGCCACGTTAATGTCATCGTAGTCGCCCACGGCGCGAGTCATTGTATCGTCGGAATCAGTTAAGAGAAGGATTCCCCTGGCGGACGGACTCTTTTCCCTTCCCCGAAGCAGTCTGCGGTAATCAGCCAGCACGTTGCGCTCCTCGGCGACCCAGTTCCCGGCCATGGACCTTCCGCTCCGAACCACGATGATTTTTGTCCTTCCGGAGAGGGGCGAGTCGAAAGCCGTGCCTGCGGGCAGGCTATCGCTCCAGGTGTATTTTATGGAACTGGGGATGGGCCATCCCCCGGAGACCACATAAACCGAGAGAACATTATCGTTCCCCCTCTTCTTCGTCTCATCGGACCCCTCGGGAAAGAGGAGTGCCCGCCACCGCCAGCGCAGGATCGGGAATTCATTCAGGGTCCAGGTCTTTCCATAGCCGATCTGGATGCCGATTCCCTGCGCATCGGCATGAAGGAATCTATGGCCGCCCTCGGACTGGACCGAATAGATCCTCCCCATGTTTTCCTTATCCCGGGAGGACCAGCCGGCCGGAAATTTTCCGACTTCATCGTTTTCAAAGTTAAGCTTAAAAAGAGATTGAGCGAGGAGGGGAGGGGGATCCCACAGGAGCAAAACCGAGAGGAGGGCCAGGAAGAGTTTCATAAAATAGTGGGGGGATGCCGGCAAGGTTCCTGGTATCCCCCCCTGCTCATCAGAAAGCGAGGATGCCTTCTTTTTTCAGCTGCTCGATCTCTTCATCGCTCAGCTTGATGGATTTCAATATTTCCCGGGTTCCCTCTCCCACGGAGGGAGGATTGGAGCGCAACCCGAATTCATGAGAACCGACCCTGAGGGGAATCCGGGGAAGTTTGGTGCGGCCTCCCTGGGGCAGGGGAATCTCTACGAGGCCCCCCCCTTTGTTCAGCTGGGGGTCTTCGAAGAGGTCTTCGGGATGGGCGATGGGGGCGAAGGGTATGCCCGCCTTTTCACAGATCCGGATGATTTCTTCCTTGGATTTGTTTTCAAAGACCTTCTTCAATTCCGGGATCAGCCAGTCGCGCTGGAGGATCCGATCGTTGTTCGTCTGGACCCTGGGATCATTGCCCAAATCAGGCCGGCGGAAGGCCTCGCCGAAAGCCTTCCACTGCTTGTCGCTGGTGATCCCGATGAAGATCTCTCCTCCTTCCCGGGTCTTGAATATGTCGTAGATGCCCCAGGTGCTCACCCGGGCCGGCATGGGGGGCACCGGCTTCTTGGAGACAGCTGAAAGGGCCATGTGCTGCCCCATGAGAAAGGCGGTAGATTCGTACAGGGAAGCGATCACAAACTGGCCTTTCCCGCTCTTCTCCCGCTCGTACAGGGCGCTCAAGATCCCGATGACCCCGAAGCTCCCTCCCATGATGTCCACGACCGACGAACCGGCCCGGAGGGGGCGGCCCGGAGGCCCGGTCATGTAGGCGAGCCCTCCCATCATCTGGACCACTTCGTCCAGGGCCGGCCGATGCTCGTAAGGGCCGGGCAGGAACCCTTTCAGGGAACAGTAGATCAGGCGGGGGTTCACCTTGGACAGGTCTGCATATCCCAGCCCCAGCCGATCGACGGCGCCAGGACCGAAATTCTCAATGAATACATCCGAGGAGGCGGCGAGTTTCTTGACCAGCCCCGATCCTTTTTCCGCTTTCAGGTCGACGACCAGGCTTTTCTTGTTCCGGTTGAAATAGAGGAAAAAGCCCTGCCCGAAACCAATGAGCCTCCGGGTGTCGTCCCCCTTGGGGGCCCTTTCGATCTTGATCACCTCGGCGCCCATGTCGGCCAGAACCAGGCCGCAGGTCGGCCCCATCACCGTGTGTCCCATCTCCAGGACTCGAATTCCATCTAAGGGCAGTTTCATGGCTTACTCCTGAATTCAGTTGTTTCTAGCGATCCGGGAAAGGCAGTCCCTTGTCCTACAGCATACCCAGACTAAGAAGCACTTACAATTAAAATTGTGGGCCCAGGGCACCGAAATCTTAGGGGACGCCACGCGAAGCGCGGGGATGAAGAACCAACCATCTACAGGATCCCGACCCGGACATTCCTGAACCTTGCCGGTGCGGTGCCATGGCCTACGTGAGCTACCTGCCCGGGCTCGCCCTTCCCGCAGTTGGGTGTCCCCCAGAGCTGCCAGTGGTCCCGGTTGGCGACGGCGTCGCAGGAGTTCCAGAAGTGGGGGGTGATTCCCGTGTAAGTGGGGTTCTTCACCACGGACCCCAGCTTCCCCTTTTTGATCTCCCACCCGATCTCGGTGCCGAACTGGAAATTGATCCGTTTATCGTCGATGGACCAGCTGCGGTTGGTGCTCAGGAGCAGCCCTTCTTCCGTGTCGGCGATCATCCCCTCCAGGGTCCACTCGCCGGGCTCGAGGTTGATATTGGTCATCCGGATGAGGGGAATCCGGTTCCACCCGTCGGCGCGCATGGTGCCGTTGCTGGCCTTCCCCAGCAGGTGAGCCGTTTCTCTGGAGGTGAGGAGGTTGGTCAGAATCCCCCGGGAGACGATGGGTACCCTTTGGGCCTTGACTCCTTCGTCGTCAAACCCGAACGTTCCCAGCCCGCCCGGGATGGTGGCGTCGGCGGTGATGTTCACCAGGTCCGAGCCATAGCGAAAGCTTCCCACCTTGTCCAGGCTCAAGAAGCTGGTTCCCGCATAGCTGGCTTCGGTTCCCAGGATCCGGTCCAGCTCAATGGGGTGACCGACGGATTCATGAACCTGGAGGGCCAGCTGGGATCCCTCCAGGATCAGGGTCGTGGTCCCGGAAGGGCAGGGCTCGGCAGAGAGGAGCTGGGCCGCTTCTTCGCCCACCCTTTCGGCGTGATCCTTTATCTTCAATCCCTCGATCCATTCGTAGCCCCGGGTGGCGAAGTTCCCCCGGAAGGAATTGGGATAGGATCGAACCTGAACCTCCGATCCTTCGATGGCCGTAGCCGAGATTCCCGCTCCGCACTCCACAATCTTCTGCTCGATAAAGGCCCCCTCGGTGGAGGCGAAGGTTTTTTCAACCTCGTAGCCTCCCATGAAAGCTTCGGAGATCTTCACCCCGGGATGGCGGCGGAGGATTTCATCCGCTTCAAGGAGCAGGCTGACTTTCCGATCCGGGGAGACCGAAAAGGGATCGACGGAGACAGCGGTCCGGTATTTTTCCACTACCGCGGGGGCGGGGGCGAACCGGAGGTCCTCTTCTTTCATCCGCGAACTCGCCCGGGCGATCTTCCAGGCCCGGTCCAGGGTCTTTTCCATCTCGTTTTTGCTGACTTTGGAACTGGCGGCAAAACCCCAGGCGCCGCGGTACAGGACCCGGATTCCGAATCCATAATCTTCATTCCGGGTCAGAGACTCTACTTTCCCGTTCTTTACCGCAATCTCTTCAAACTCCCGGCGGACGACCCGGATGTCGGCGTATTGCACCCCTTTTACCTTGGCCAGGTCGAGAACCTGATGGATGAGGTCCCTCATCGGAAACTCCTTAGAAAAAATGCCTAGAATTCGAAATGCCTAAAATGCCTAAAAGTGGAACTTCAAAAATTCTCTCTGCGGGCTCCGCGAGAGAAAAGGTATTTCGTCCTTGCTTCTACAAAGAAGATACTCCGGAGAAATTGAACCCCTCAATCTGCACCGCGGGGGCGACCGTGCCGGTGATGAAGCGGTGTCCATAGACCGAGCCGGAGGTGCAGATTTTCCTTTCGCGGGAGATCGCTTTAACCCGGGACAAGGCCTTCAGGATCGATTCGGTGAAGCGGAGGTCTTTAACGGGGTTCTTGATCTCTCCGTCTTCAACCCAGAACGTGCCATCCCGGGTCATGCCGGTAATGACCGCCTTCATGGGTTCCACCACATTGGTGTAGTGGAAACGGGTCACGTAGATCCCCTTGCGGACGCTGTGGATCATTTCTGCCAGGGATGAATCGCCGCCTTCCATGAAGAGATTGATGGGGATGGGCCCTTCCGTGCTGGGCGGGATTGGGGCATGTCCGGTGGATTCCTTCTTTTCTCGGCCCGCGGTTAGGGAATCATAGGTGATATTCCGGGCCACTCCCTTATCAAAGAAGACAACTTTCTGCTTGGGCACCCCCTCGAAATCGAAGGGCACTTGGAGCCCGTGGGGGTCCAGGCCGTCGTCGTAGAGGGTGACTTTCCCGTCCAGGAGTTTTTCTCCAAAATGGCGGCATAGAAATGAGCGGCCCTCCTGGACCGCCAGGGCGTGCAGCCCCAGGTATCCCCCGAATGCCAGAATTTCATGGACCGCATCGGGTTCGAGGATCACTTCGTACTCGCCCGGCGGAACTTCAATGGCATTTCTTTGGGATATCTTGGAGACGGCAGCCTGAGTAAGGGATTCTACCTGCAGGCTGTCAGGATCGCGGGAGACAAAACCTGCATACCCCGAGCCCCGGTCATTTTGGGCGATCAGATGGAGGGAGAGGTCGGAATACTGTTGATAAGCCTCCACTCCCAGGGAGTTGAAGACGGCCACCTCCACTACGCCATGGGAGAAAGCTCCGGAAACGGAGGCCCCTCTTCGCTTCGCCAGGCCCATGGCCCCCCGGATGGCCTTTACTTTCTTCCCGGGAGTGAGCCGGCGGATATTTTCATGGAAGGTCTTGGCTTCCGTGATCGGCCGGGGAAAGGGAAGCGATAGGAAGTCGGGATTGGGAGGGAGAATCCGGGCCAAAGAAACCGCTTTCTCCAGCGCGGTTCTTAATGAAGAGGGCTGAAGAAGATTCGTGGTCACTGCGGCCACCTGTTTTCCCAGCACGACCCTCAGAACCAGGGTCTGGTTTTGCTCGGCCACATGCTGATGAACCGCTGCCGGGGTAAAGCGTGTAAGGGATGAGTCTTCGGTCATGAGCAGGGCCTCGGTCTGATCGGCGGGGGATTCCCCCACCAACTCTTGCAACTTCTTCAAGAGATCCTTGGAGGCAGACATGTTTTTCCCTCTGAGGTTCGAACCTTTCATAACCTCTCATTTTTGATTATAATGAAATCCTCAACCCGTGTCACCCCGCAAGGAAAAGGAGGATTCCTCATGCTTTCAAAAAGCGAAATCTTGAAGGCCCTGGCCAAGTGGAACAAAGCCTGGGATGACCATGACCTCGACGGGGTCATGGCCCTCTTCCATGAGGACATTGTTTTTGAAAACTGGACCGGTGGAAGGGCCGAAGGGAAGGAAGCCCTGCGCAAAGTCTGGGACCCGTGGTTCAAAAACCATGGGGGGTTCAGGTTCATTGGAGAAGATACCTTCGTGGACGAAGGGGCTCAGAAGGTACTCTACGAGTGGACCCTCGACTGGCCATCGAATGAGAAAGGATACCAGGGTAAACGGGAGAAGAGAAGGGGACTGGATGTAATGCATTTCCAGGGCGGAAAGATCATCCGCAAGAGCACTTACTGCAAAACGACTTTGGAGATCGAGGGGAAGAGGGTGAAACTGGCGGCGGAATAGAAAAGGTTCCCGGTTCCGAGGTTTGAGGGCTGAAAAAAAGAAGAACAAATTAGGTAAAAGCCCTCCATTTTCATAGATTATTTTAATTTTGGATATGATGGTGAAATTGTCGGAAAAGATTACAACTTGCCAGCTATTTTATCTAAGTGTTCGATTTTTTTATATTTATTAAAATGTATATGATCCGTTTACATTAGTACTGTAAATATCTTTTACGTTTCTAAAAGGATAACAGAGATATACACATCAGAAATATATAAAACATTCAACATGTTGCGGTCATGGTATATGTCTTGCAACGAAAGCAAGGCATTAGTAGGTTTTTCTCTTTCGGCCAAAGCCCGAATCTCCCCGGAAACCACCGGGGCAGCCGTTTCATAGAAATCAGGTTTGGCCGGTTTCCTCCTGCAAATCAGAGGGAGTGAGGAGTACCGAGAAAAAAAGACATGATTTCCCTCGTAATCGGTCTATTCATCGGCGCTTTCATCGGCTTTTTCTTGGCTGCTATCATTGCCCGGGGGAAGAGCGCCGAATCCTGCATCCCCCAGCCCCCCACACCATTGACCAAAGTTAACCATCCCTGATCCTGCGCCGCTTTGATTCTTTTTTTGGAAAAGGTGGACTTCAGCCCGGATTGTGCAGGTTCCGATGAAATTTGCCTCTCCTGCATCCATTTACTTTGCCTCCAGTTCCTGGTAGCATTTATACGAATCATCTTCCATCTTGATCTTAAGCGATTTTAGCCCCCAGGAAGGGGGGATGTGCATGAAATTTTCCCGCCGGGAATTTCTCCGGGATTCCATCCTTGCAGGGGGCTGTCTGTTTTTATCCCCCTCCCTGTCTCGCGCCGAAATAATCAAGAGAGCCCAATGGCAGCCCGGCTATGCGAAACTGGAGAAAGAAGGCAAGCTGACCCAGCGGGTCAAACAGGCTCATGCCATTTTTGAACGGTGCCAACTTTGCCCGCGCAAGTGCGGAGTGAACCGGCTGAAGGGGGAGAAAGGGTTCTGCCGGGCTCCCGCCAGAGTCGTGATCTATAGCGCTCACCCCCACTTCGGCGAGGAAGAGCCGATCACCGGCCAGCACGGTTCAGGAACCATCTTCATCTCCAACTGCAATCTCCGGTGCATCTTCTGCCAGAACTGGCCCATCGCCCACGAAGGACGGGGGCGGGAGGCGAGCGATGAAGAATTCGCCGGCATGATGCTGGAACTGCAGAAAATCGGCTGCCACAACATCAACATCGTGACCCCGACCCACGTGATGCCCAACATCCTCGGGGCGATCCAGATCGCCTGCCGCAAAGGCCTGCGCATCCCCCTCTTCTACAACACCAGCGGCTACGAGCGGATGGCGATCCTGAAGATTCTGGACGGGATCGTGGATATTTACAAGCCGGACTTGAAATACTCGGACGGCTCATTAGCGGAGAAGTACTCCTCCGGAGCCCGGGATTATCCGGAAGTGGCCCGGAAAGCCATCCTGGAAATGCATCGCCAGGTCGGCGTCCTGAAGAGCGACGAGAACGGGTTTGCCCTACGGGGGCTGCTCATCCGGCATCTGGTCATGCCCAACCGAATCGCGGGGACGGAGGAGTTCGTGAAATGGGTGTCGGAGAACCTCCCCAGGAATACCTACGTGAACATCATGGCCCAGTACCGGGTTGAATACAAGGCCTATGAATACCCGGAACTCGCCAGAGGGATAACGGTGGAGGAATTCCTGGAGGCCATGGATTGGGCCCAAAAATACGGGTTAATCAACCTGGACTCCAAATCCCTGGCCGTAAAGAAAATCTACGACCGGCGCCGGTCGGGGTAGGGCACTCTCGGGCGGAGAAGCAATAAGGAAATTGCCCAGAGGTAAAGATGACGGGATGAAGAGAATTTCGGATTGCAAAATGGGCCTGAAAAGGGTAGAGAAAAAGTCAGAAATAAATGATTTGAACCGATTGCCAAGGAAGGTGGAAAATGGAATTTAAAACCATCAAGTTCGAAGCACCGGAGCCCGGGATCGGACTTATCGCCTTGAACCGTCCCGATCGCTTGAATGCCTTGAGCCTGGACATGGTGGGAGAACTTCATGCGCTTTTTACGGAAGTGGCGGGGCGGAGGGACCTTAGGGTTTTGGTCCTCACCGGGGAAGGGCGGGGATTCTGCTCGGGGGCCGACCTGAAGGACGCCCGCCTGCGGCAGGAATTTCCGACGTCCCCTCCCGACGCGACCGTTCACCTGGTCGCCATCCAGAAAAAATACGCTGACCTGGTGCTGGAGATGCGGCATCTCCCCCAGCCCATCATCGCTGCGGTCAACGGCGCGGCCGCCGGGGGAGGAATGTGCCTGGCACTGGCATCGGATGTGGTGATTGCCGGCCCAAGGGCCGCTTTCACCCCTTCTTTCATTAACATCGGACTCTCCGGCGGAG